>Ga0209018_1000232_pt1 | contig 53844 bp, 41 predicted proteins | sample YNPBryBLVA2012_FD_185814 | JGI IMG/M metagenome (GOLD analysis project Ga0209018, IMG submission 185814) | Anoxygenic and chlorotrophic microbial mat microbial communities from Yellowstone National Park, USA - YNP Bryant BLVA 2012 (SPAdes)... ...
GTAGCGCGAGCACTGTTGGTGCAGGCCATGAACGCCTTTCGCACGGCGTGGGAGGAGCTTGCTGCGGCCCTCTCGCCAACCGAGAAAGCTCAAGCCCCCTACGAACTGCTGCGCCTCTTCCTCGCCGCCCATGCCGACCCTGCCCTGCCCTGGGGAGAGGTCCGGCTGGCCGGGAACGAGCTGGTGGCGGTCCCGGCCGCTGCCTGGCCCTGGGGGGAGCGGTGCGTGCTCACCGGCCGCTGGTTCCAGGAGGACGGGGCGGGGTCGGTGCGCTGGCGCAGCTTGGAGGCCCTGGGGGAGGTGCTTTCGCAGGAGGCCTGGGAGTGCTGGACCGGGGTACAAGCGGGCTTTACGGCGCTGGCGCAGCGCGACGGGGCCGCTGCCCGGGCCCTGGCCGCGGGGTTTCCCGCGCTGCAAGCGGGCTTTTGCCGGGAGGAGGCGAGCAACACCTTCGCATCCCTGGGCCTTGCGGCGTTCCCCTCGCTTCCGGTGGTGCTGCACAACGCCTTGCTGCGCTTCGCCCATCGCCCCGCTTTTGGCTCGGTGGCCCGAGGGCAGTGGCTGACCTACGGCGAGCTGCGGCAGCAGGCGTTGCTCCTGGCCCACGGGCTGCGGCAAGCCGGGCTCGAAGCCGGGGAGGTTTTGGGGATCGCCTTTTGCGAGCCGGGCTGGAACAGCTACCTGGTGGATTTCGCGGCCCTCTGGGCCGGGGGGGTGAGCTTGGGGATCCCCCCGCAAATGCCCGCAACGCGAGCCGTGGAGCTGCTCCGCGGCCAAGGGGTGCGCATGGTGGTGGGGGACGCGCCGGGGCTTGCCAGGCTTGCTGGCTTTCCCGGCAAGCTGTTGGCCCTGGAAGAGGCGGCGGGGTTTCCCCCGTTGCCGGTGCCCGCCACGCTGCCAGCGGACCCGCTGCCCACGGGGGTTTCCCCCGAGCTGCCGATCCTCTGGGACGATGCCCCCTCCTGGACCCAGGCCCGCCGCCGCGGTATCCCCGAGGATGGCGACAAGCTCTACACGCTGGTGGTGACCTCCGGGAGCACGGGCCCTCCCAAGGCGGTACCGCTGAGCCGGGCGAGGTTTCGCCGCACGGTGGCGGAGCCCACCTGGCTGTGGCCGCTGGTGGTAGCTTCCTTCCAGCCTTACGCGCTGCTCGCCGATCGGGCGCGGGTTTGGAACACGCTGCTCTCGGGCGGTCGGGTCGGGTTCTGTCGGCGGGGTGCCGAACTGTGGCGCGACCTGGAGCAGCTCGCCCCCACCTACCTGGAGGGGCCCCCCGCCCTGTTCCAGCCGCTCCTGGCCCCTTACCGGGCCAAGCTCCGGGAAGGGGCGTCCCCCGGGGAGCTGGCCGCCCTGCGGCTGCGGTTGCGCCAGCGCCTGGGCGGGCGGGTCGCAGCGGTGGCGCTGGGGGGAGCGCTGGTGGAGCCGGAGCTCCCCCGGCTTTTGGCGGAGGTGCTCCAGGTACCGGTGAAGGAGGGGTACGGCGCCACCGAGGTGGGGCGCATCGCGGAAAACGGTTATCTGCGCCCGGAGGTGGAGGTACGGCTGGTGGATCGCCCGGAGTTGGGGTTCACCCGGGCCGACCGGCCGCACCCCCGGGGGGAGCTGGCGGTGAAGCTTTCCCCGGAAGAGCAAGCGCGCGTGCGGGAAGCGCAGCCGGAGCGGGTCACCGAGGACGGCTTCTTTCTCACCGGCGATCTGGTGGAGCTGCAGGAAGCCGGCAAGGTGCGGGTGCTGGGGAGGGCGGGCAACCTCCTGAAGCTGCCCGAAGGCACGTTCTTCGCCCCCGAGGCAGCGGAAGGGGTGCTTTACGAAAGCGGGCTCGTGCGGCACGGGGTGCTCCTCCCCAACCCCCGGGGCGGCGGGGTGGTGGCGGTGGTGGTCCCCGCCACCCGGCAGGCCGCGGCAGGGGAGCTGGCGGCGCGCCTGGGGACGCTGTTGCGGCAAGCGGGGGTCCCCTTGGCGGGGATCGTGGTGGATCAGGAGGGAACCGCTTGGAGCCCGGAAAACGGGCTTCTCACCCCCTCCTTCAAGCCCAACCGGCAAGCCCTGGCAGCGTTCTACGCTCCCGCCATCGAAAAAGCCCTGCAAGCCGGGCTTCCCCCCGAACAGACCGAGGGCGCCGTGGCCCCGGAGGAGCTCCTGGAGCGCATCCTCGGGCCCCGGGCTGCGGGGTTGGACCCCACAAGGCCCATGGGCGAGCAGGGGCTGGACTCCCTGGCGGCCGCGGAGCTTCTGGCTTGGGCCGATGCCCAGGGGGTAAAGCTCGAGCCGGGGGAGCTGGCGGCGCTCGCCCCTGGGCAGCTCCTGGCAGCCTTAGGAAGGCGCGGAAAAGCCCGACAGGCGGCCGCTGCAGGAGGCGCAACCCCCGCCGCGGACACCGACCCGGCGTTTCTGCTGCTTTCCACGCCGCTGCCCAAAGAGGTCCCGCCGTTCGCCCCCGAGGGGTGGGTGCTGCTTTCCGGGGCCACCGGGTTTGTCGGGATCCACTTGCTGGCCGAGCTTTTGGCGAACCCCGCCTTCCCCCGGGTGGTGGCGCTGGTACGGGCCCGAAGCCACGCCCATGCGGGCGAGAGGCTTGCCGAAAAGGCCCGCCGCTGCCAGCTGGTAATCCCCGAACCCGCCCCGCCCGGGGCCGAAGAGGCGCGCCTTTGGGCCGTTGCCGCGGACCTGGGTTCGCCTTCCCTGGGCCTGCCGGAGGAGCTCTACCGGCGCCTGGCCCAGGAGAGCGTGGCGATCCTCCACGCTGCCGCCGCGGTACGCCACGGGGCAAGCTTGGCGGAGCTGGTCCCCGACAACGTGGAGCCCACCCGGCAACTGCTGCGCCTGGCCACCACCGGGCGATTGAAGGCGTTCCACCTGGTTTCCACCTTGGACGTGACGCGCATGGCGCAGCGGGCTGGGATGGACCGGGAGGAGGCCCCTCTGCCGCCCACGCCCCCCGGGGAGGTGCGGGACGGGTACGTGCTCTCCAAGTGGGTGGCGGAGCGCATGGTGGAGCTCGCCTCCCGCCACTGCGGCGGCGCCATGCCGGTACTGGTCAGCCGGCCCGGGCTGGTTTCCTGGGCCAGCACCACCGGCGTGGGTGCCCCCAACGAGTGGTTCTTCCGGCTGCTGCTCTCCTGCCTAGCGCTGCGGGTGCTCCCGGTGCTGGAGCCCGCCGGGTGGCCCAGCTTCCCGGTGGAAACCGAAACCTCCGCCAGGGGTATCGAGCCGCTCCCGGTGGACTTCCTCGCCCGGGCGCTGGTGCAGCTCACCGTGGGGCTGGTGGGGGCTGCGGCGGCGGGCAAGCCAGGGTTTTACCGCATGAACCTCGTGAACACCAACCCGGGCAGCGCTGGCCTGGTTTCCTGGCCGCAGCTGTTCTGGAGCCTGCAAGCCGCTTGGCTCGCGGAAACCAGCGAGCCACCCCTGGCCTTGGTGAGCTTTCGGGACTTTCGCGACCGCTGCCTTTGGGAAGGTGCCCCGTTCGCACCGCTTGCTCCGCTGTTTCCCGAGCTCCCTGCCCTCCCCCGGCAGAAGGCCGAGCTTTTCGCCGCGTTCCTCCAGGGGCAAAAGCCCCCCGCCTTTTCCTGGGAGCTTTGCCGCCCCTTGGTCCGCTGGGCCCTTCAAGCCATCTGACGCTGGGCCAGCAGCGCGAACTTCCCGCCCTTGGCCATGAGCTCCTGGAACGTCCCCTCCTCCACGATCTTCCCCGCCTCTAGGTAGCAAATCCGGTCGGCGTTGATGATCGTGGAAAGCCTGTGGGCAATGACGATGCGCGTGGCTTGCAGCTTCTCGATGCTCTCCATCACCACCGCTTGCGAGCGGTTGTCCAGCGCCGAGGTAGCCTCGTCGAAGATCATGATGCGCGGCTTGCGCACCAGAGCACGGGCAATGAGCACCTTTTGCCGCTGGCCGCCGGAAAACCCGCCGCCCCCCTCGGAGATGTACGTGTGCATCCCCATGGGCAGCTGCTGGATGTCCTCCGCGAGACCCGCCAATGCCGCGGCTTCCCAAGCCGCCTGCACCGGCAACCCCGAGGAGCCCACGATGTTGCGGTACACGTCCGTGGGCAGCAGCGTGGAGTTCTGCAGCACCACGCCGATCTGTTGCCGCACCTCCCGCAAATCCAAGGTGGCCAGGTCCTGGCCGTCGTAGTAAACCGCACCCCGGCTCGGCGTTTCGAACCCCAAAAGCAGCCGCATCAGCGTGGATTTGCCACACCCGGAAGCCCCCACGAACGCCACGAACTCTCCCGGCTTGATGTGCACCGAGAGGTCCTGCAAGATCCAGGGCCCGTCCTCGGCGTAGCGGAACCACACGTGGGAAACCTGGATTTCCCCCCGCAGCTTGCCCGGGTAAGCCCTGGTTTCGTCCAGCTCCGGGGTTTGGGTGACGATGGGCTTGAGGCGCTCGTAAATCGGCACGATGCGCAGCATGTCCAAGGAAGCGTCCCCCAAGCTTTGCAAGGCCGAAACGAAAGCGGAAAACGCCGCGTTGAACGCGATGAAATCCCCGGTGGTGATGGAGGGGGGCTGGCCCTTGGCCAGCGCCGCTTCCTGGATTTTCATGAGCGCATAAAAGATGGCCAACGAGGAGAGCACCGGGAACCCCGAGGAGAGCACCTGCACCGCGTTTTTGATCTGGCCGATGCGGAACAGGAGGCGGCGCTGTGCGGCGTAGTGCTTGGCCCAGGTCAAAAACGCGTGGTTTTCCGCCCCGGCCACGCGGATCTTGGGGACCCCGGTGATGAACTGCAGCACCATGCCGGTGATCGAGCCCCGGAGGTTCATCTCCTGCCGCTCCTGCTTGAGGCGGAGGTAGTTGCCGGTGGTGGTGCCGGCCACGTAGAGCAAGCAGATGAGCACGCCGATGGCAGCCAGGAGCAAGCTGTACTTGGCCATGAGGAACACGTAAAAAATCGAGCTCAAAAACCCCAGAGCCGAGTTGATCCCCGCCCCGGCTACCAGCTGGCGGATCCGATCCACCCCGGAGGCCCGGTCCGCCAGATCGCCCGCGGTGTACTGCCGCAGCGCGTTGGAGGGGAGGTTGAGGAGCCGGTCCCAGAGGGCCGCCTGGATCGAGTAGTCCATCCTCCCCTGGATGCGCAGCACCGCGATGGCCTGGGTCACCTTGAACGCGGTGGACATGAACGCCGCCACCAAAAGACCGATGACGAACTGCAGCAAAAGCCCCCGATCCGCCTGGGGGATGGCGGTGTCGAAAAGCCTCCCGGTGAAGTAGGGGGTGACCGCCCCCAAAACCCCCAGCCCCACCCCCATCCACAGCACCAGCCGAATGTCGTCCCGCAACCCGCGGATGCCGAAGCGGATGAGGTCCCGGGCGGTGAGCGGGCCGTCGGGGAAAGGCCGGTAAAACACGAAGCCGAAACCCGAAAGCCGCGACGCCACCGCGGCGTTTACCGGCCCTCGCTCGCCGCTGGCGGGATCCACGAACTCGTAGGCCCCGGCCCCTCGGGGGAGCAGCGCCACCGCACCTCCCCCTTCCTCCCAGGCGCCGAGGATCGGGCCCTGGTCGTGGCGGTACCAGTCGTCCCGCAACGCCACCACCCGCGTGCGGAAGCGGGAAGCCTTGGCAATGGCCCCCAGGCGCTCCGGGAGCGGCGCCCGTTTGTCCACCTCCGGGTGGTCCTTCACCTCCAGCCCCAACGCTTGGCCTACCAGCTTGGCGGCGTCCAGCAGCGGGTCGCGGCTTTTCCCCGGGAACGCTGGCGCTTGCTCCCGCACCTCCGCCATGACCCCGGCAATTTCCGCCTGGGCCTGCTCCCCCGCCGCGGCGGCATGGGCCGCCTTCACCTGGAGGCGGTGCAGCTCGTCCACCACGGAAAGCCGCTTGTTGATGAACTCGCAGCGGCACAGGACCTCGTGGAAGTGGGCCAGGCCCGTCCAGAGGGCTGGCAAGGGCAGCGCTTCCGCGGTGGCGTAGGTCCGCACCTGGCTTGCCTCGTTGCCGGGGTTGGCCGCCACCACCCAGGTGCTTCCCACCAGCGGGAACACCGCCCGGAGCCGGGAAAGCTGCTGCAGCAGGTCTCCCCCCTTGGCCTGGAGCTGCGCCAGCGGCTCCCACCCGGCGAACAGCAGCTCGCCGGAGGCAACCTCCAGCCACACCACCTCCTTGCCCGCGGAGGCCACCGCCCCGTTGGGGATCGTCGCCTCCCCCCCAGGCGCCAGCAGCACCGCCGGGGCGGGCCCAGCTCCCAGGGAAGCGGCAAAAGCCGACAAGACCCCCTGGACCCAGCGGTCCACCAGCTCCGCCAGGCGTTTGGCGTAGCGCACCTGCCTCGCCAGCACCTTGAGCTGGGCCACCTCCACCTCCACCACCTGGGTTCCGCCCTTGCCCACGGCCAGAAAACCCGCCCCGAGGCCGAAGCCGCGGAAGTTCATGCCGAAGAAAAGCTCCCCCGCCTTCACCGAGAGGAAGTGCGTTCTCGCCCCCTGGGGCTCCCCCGCCTCGTCCAGGGCCACGGTGAAAAGCTCCACCTGCCCTTGCTGCACGAACCACGCGGTCCCCTCCTGGCCGATCACCCAGGGGGTGTTGCCGGAAACTGCTCGGGTCTTGCCCCAGTGGGCCAGCGCTTCCTCCAGGGTGTCCGCCAGCGCCGTGGCCGCCTGGAACGGCTCGGCCACCTTCTCTTGGCCCGCCGGAGGGGCCGCCGGTGGCTTTTGGGGCAGCTCCAGGCGCAGGGTTTCCCCGAGCTGCTGGTCAGCGGCCAGGCGAAACACGAAGGTGGTGGCCCCCAAGCGGAACTCCTCCCCGGAGGCCAGCTGGTGCTCGGTGACCCGTTTCTGGCCCACCCAAACGCCGTTGGCGGAGCCCAGGTCCAGCAAACGCCAGCTGCCGTCCACCAGCTCCAGGGCAGCGTGCCGGCGGGACATGGCTTGGTCCTTCACCACCACCTGGCATTCCGGGGCCCGGCCCAGCACCACCTTTTCCCCGGCAAGCGGCAGCACCTGCCCCACGAGAGAGGCATCGGGGGAAGCGCGAACTTCCAGCTCCGCCTGCGGTCGCTCCACCTTCGCCCCCATCAGTGCTTGATGAGCTCGGCGTAAAGGCCGGGCTGGTCCTTGAGCTCGTCGTGGGTGCCCCGCTGGACGATCTTGCCCCGCTCCATGACGATGATCTCGTCCGCGTCGCGAATCGTGGAAAGCCGGTGGGCGATGATGATGCACGTACAACCCCGCCGCCGCGCCGCTTCGTCCACCCAAAGCTCGGTGGCCGGGTCCAGAGCCGAGGTGGCCTCGTCCAGCACGAGGATCGTGGGGTCCCCCACCAGCGCTCGGGCGATTTCCAGCCGTTGCCGCTGCCCGCCGGAGAAGTTGCGACCCCCCTCCTCCACCCGGGAGTCGTACTTGTCGCTGCGGGCCTGGATGTCGTCGTCAATGGCCGCATCGCGGCAAGCTTTGGTGACCGCCGCTCGGGGAAGCGTGGCGTCCCACATGGTGACGTTCTCGTACACGGTGCCGCCGAAGAGGAAGATGTCCTGGTCCACGAACGCCAGGGAGTTGCGCACCAGCTCCGGCGGGAGCTTGTCCACCGGCACCCCGTCGAAGAGGATCTGCCCCGACCAGGGCTTGTACAGCCCCGCCAGCAGCTTGGAGATCGTGGACTTGCCGCTGCCGCTGCGCCCCACGATGGCCACCCGGCGACCCGGGCGAACCTTGAGGTTGAAGTTCTCGATGAGCGGCGGATCCAAGGGGCTGTACCCGAACGTCACGTCCCGCAGCTCCACCTCCCCGGCGAGCTTCGGTACCTCGGCGGCTTTCAGCGCCGCCGTGGGCTGGCCGTCCCGGGTGTACTGCTCGTCCACCGGGAAACGCAGCACGTCGTCCAGGCGGTTCATGTCCGCCTCCAGCTCCTGCACCGCGGCTCCGAAGCTCACCAGCGTTGCCAGCGGCTTGTTGAAGGATCCCATGAGGCTCTGGTAAGCCACCAGCATGCCCACGGTCATCCCCCCGTCCATGACCTTGAGCGAGCCCAGGAGCAGGATCAGCGCGGTGGTGAGGTTGGAAACCAGCGGGGGCACCGCGTTCAGCAGCTGGGAAAGCGTGTCCAGCTCTTGCTGCGAGCGCAGCGCCTTGGCTTGGTAGCCGGCCCAGCGGGCGAAGAACTCCGACTCGCCGCCGGTGGCCTTGATGGTTTCCATGAGCTGCAGCCCGTTCATCGCGGTGCCCATGAGCTTGCCGTAGTCCTGCTGCAAGCGGCGGGAAGCGTCCACCCGCCGGCGGGCCACCAGCTTCATGCCCCCCACGTTCAAAAGCGCAATGGCGATGCAAAGGAGCGTGAGCGGCACGTCGTAGAGCATCATGAGCACCGCGTAAAACACCACGAGGATCGAATCCACCACGGTGGTGGTGAGCTTGCCGGAAATCGTTTCCGCCACCTTGTCGTTAATCTGCAAACGCGAGCCGATTTCCCCAGCGTAGCGCTGGGCGAAATAGGAAACCGGCAAACGCAGGATGTGGTTGAAAAACTCCGTGGAGTTGCTGAGCGCGATCTTGGTTTCCAGCCGCAGCAGGTAGTACTCCTGCAGGTAGGTGAGCGCCATGCGCAGGAAAGCCGTGATCGCCATGCCGATCAACAGCGGGGTGACGATCGAAGCTCGCTGGCCCACCAGGTAGTCGTCAATGAACACGCGGGAAAAGGTGGGGATCACCAGCCCCGGCACCACCAGGAAAAGCCCGCAGAGCATGACGTACGCCAAGGCGTTCTCCGAGCCTTCGAGCCTTTTGCGGAAGGCGCGGAGCATGCTCGGGGGCTCGCCTTTTTTCACGAAATCTGCGCCCTTTTCGAAGGTGAGCACCACGCCGGAGAACGAAGCGTCCAGCTCTTCCAGCGTCACCACCCTGGGGCCAGAAGCCGGGTCGTTGAGGTAAACCTTGCCGTTCTTGAACCCTTCCAGCACCAGGAAGTGGTTCATGTTCCAGAAGAGGATCACCGGAAGCGAAAGGTCGTAGAGCTTTTCGATGTTCTCGTACTTGAAACCCTTGGCCACGAGGCCGTACTTGCGGGCGGCCCGCAGCACGTTGGAGGCCTTCGAGCCGTCCCGGGAAACACCGCACTCCAAGCGCAGCTCCTCCAGGGGCACGATGCGCCCGTGGTAGCCGAGGATGATGGCCAGGGCGGCGGCACCGCACTCCACCGCCTCCATCTGCAGCACCGTGGGGGTCTTCACCCGCCGGTTGGGGGGCGGCGGCAAGGGGCGCGGGGCTTCGGCTTCCGGTACCGCGGCCATAGAACCCTAGCCCATCCCCGTGGCCTTCTTCACCAGCGGGATGATGTAGGCGATGGGACGCTTGGTCTCCACCACCACCGAGCCTTGGCACAGCGTGCCGGGGAAAACCTTGGTGGGGGGGCCTTTCCCGGAGGTCCAGCGAAAGCCGGAAGGGGCCTCCGGGGAAGGCACCAAGCTCACGGTCACGCGAATCGGGGTGGCCCGGCCCGCCAGCTCCTGGGCCAGCTGCTCGTTGCGCAGGATGCGCTTGAGGGCCTCCGGGGTGAGGGGGAACTCCGAGACCTCCTCCACCTTCCCCACGATGTACCCGAACTCCTCGGGGCGCACCGTGGAGGGGGAAACGTTGGCCTGCATCCCCGGGGCAATTTTCTTGCCCTCCGCAGCGGGGACGAACAGCACCGCTTGCAGCGGCTGGCGCGGGTCCTCCAACGTCACCAGCCGATCGCCGGGCTTCACCAAATCCCCCACGTTGGCCATGACCTCCAGCACCCGGCCGCGGTAAGGGCTGCGCACGGCAAGCCCGGCGAGCTGCGCTTCCAGCTCCTTCAGGCGCGCCCGCACCTGCTCGATCTGCATCCCGGTGCCGGCGGAGGTGGCGCGCAGGTTGGCGATGCTCTCCTCGGTGGCGGTGAGCTCCGCTTGGGTTTGCAGCAGCTGGGAGGAGGTGAGCAGCCCCCGCTCCACCAGCTTGCGCTGGTTCTCAATCTTGCGCCGCAGCTCCGCAGCTCGGCTTTGGTAGCGGGAAAGCAGCTGGCGTTGCGCCTCCGCCTGCTCCGCCCCGTGGCCGCTCATGGCGGCTAGCTCCTGCTTGGTGTTCTCGTAGCGCACCCGCAGCTCGGGCTGGTCCAAGGCGAGCACCACGTCCCCCACCTCCACCACCTGCCCTGGCTCAACCTTCACCTCCACCACGTGGCCCGCCAGGGTGGCGTTGATTTCCGCCACGCTCCCGCCCCGCATGAGGATCCCCTTGCCGTCCACCTTCACCGCGATGCGCCCCACGATCCCCCAGACGATGGCCGCCACGATGCCGAACCCCAAAGCCGCCAGGGCCAGCCAACCCACCGGGGAGGTCACCTGCATGAGCTCGTCCAGCCGCTCGGGGGAGGAGAGGCGCTCCAAGGCTTTCTTGCGGAAAAGGCTGGAGGCGGCCACGCGTTACCCCTCCCCCACGGTAACCGTGGTCCCCGTCACCCGGGTGGGCAACAACTCCCCCAGCTCGAAGCGCAGCTGCGCCACGCTGGCCGCCACCCCCAGCTGGGCGTCCACCAGGGCCAACTCGGCGTTTTGCAGGGTTTCTTCGGTGAGGATCAGGTCCACCACCGAAACCTCCCCGGCGCGGAACAGCTCCTGGGCCGCTTCCAGGGAAGCTTGCGCCGCCGCCACCGCCCGCTGCCGCTCGGCCAGCTCCCGCTGCCGCTGCCGCAAGCGCAGCAAAAGCTCCTGGGCCCGCAGCGTCACCGTGCGCTGCAGGTCCCCCAAGCCGATGGCCGCTTGCCGTTGCCGGGCCAAGCTGGCCTGCAGCCGCCCTCGGGCGAAGCTATTGGCCACCGGCAAGGAGAAGTTCAGGGAAACGGCCACGCTGGGGCCCACGAACCCCTCGCCAAAGGCCTTGCTGGCATCGGGCCACCAGCGGGTAATGGCCATGGTCCGGGGGGACTCGTGCAACCCGCTGTAGAAAGCCGTGAAAGCCAACGTCACCTCGCGTCGCAGGTTGGCCCGGTCGCCAGCGGCCAGCTCCGATGCGGCTTGCAGCGCTGCCCGGGCCGCCTGTACCTCCGGCCGGCGCCGGGTCGCGCCCTCGCCACGCACCGCCGCCTCCAGCTGGGCTAGCGTGGCCTCGTCCGGGGGCGGGGGGAGCTCCTCGGCCAGCTCCGGAAGCTCCGCCGCGGCCTCCGCCCGCAGACCCATGCTCGTGGCCAGCTCCACCCGGGCCCGCAGCCAAGCCTGCCTGGCGGCAGCCAAGTTGGAGGCAGCCTGGGCCCGCCGCGCGTCCAGCTGCGCGAGCTCCGCCGGCGCCAGCTCGTCCGCTTCCACCAAGGCTCGGGCTACCGCCGAAAGCTCCTGCTCCCGGGCCAGCGTGCGCTCCAAAAGCCGCACCCTCGCCAGCGCCGCCGCCGCGTTGTAGTAGGCGATGGTGGTGCGCAGCGCCGCCTGCTGCAGCGCCGCGGCTTCCCCGTAAGCCGCCGCTTCCGCCTGCTTGCTGGCAGCCCGCTCCCCCGCCTGGGCCGCCACCACCCCGCCACCCCTCCCCAGCGGCACGTCCAAGTTGAAGCCGAACTGCGAGCGGTAGGAAACCAGAACCCCCTTGCCACCGAAGGAGGGGTCCAGGGGTTTGCCCCGCCAGGTGTCGCGCACCGCTTGCAGCTCCACCTTGGGCTCGAGGAAAACCCCGTTGCGGAAAAGCCTACCTAGGCCCAAGGAGTAGGAGAGCGTGTCCCGGTCCTCCAGGGTGGGCGCTACCCCCTGCTGCCGGAGGAGCTGCCGGCCCACGTACGCGATGAAGCGCGAGGTGGCCAGGTAGGTTTCCAGCTGACGACGCCAAGCCTGGCGCACCGCTTCCACCGCCTCGTCGAGCCCAGCATCCCCGGAGCCCCGGAGGATGGCCTCGAGATCTATGAACACCGTGGGGGGGATGCAGTGGATTTCGGTGACCGTGGTGCCGATGGTGAGCGTGGTGTCCACGCACCCCGGGAGCGGCCCAAAGACGCCGCTGTCCAGCTGCTGCTGGATGCCGTTGGCCAACCCTTCGAAGGCAATGGCCACGGTGCGCAAGAGCCGCCGCCTGCTCAGCTCGTTTTTCTTCACGCCGAAAGGCAGCTGCAAGGTTTCCCGAGAAAACGACGCGGCGAAGCTGAACTGCTCGTCAAAGGCTCCCCGCTGCTCCTGCAGCAGCCCGAGGTTGAACGCCTTTACCGCCCTGGCCTGGGCCACCGCCGGGTCGTGGTCCAAGGCGAAACGTACCGCCTCTTCCAAGGAAAGCGGCACTCCGGGAGCGGCCCCCGGGGCGTAGGGGGCGGGAGGCGCTTGCCCGGCGGCCGCAAGGGGAAGCAGCAACGCAAGCAAGAACGTGGCAGCTTTGCCCATGGCACACCTCACCGGTTTCCGGAAGGCAGGCGGAAAAGCTCCTGGGCTACGCGGAACTGGCCTTCGGGGCCTTCCTCCACCAAAAGCCCGGCATCGAAGCGCAGCTTGGCCACGGTCTGGGCAAGCTGGGCTTGGGTGGCAATCACTTGCAGCTCCGCCTCCACGGCCCGCTGCTCGGTGATAATCGTGTCAATGAGCGTGGAGCGGCCGTAGCGGAACTTTTCCATCTCGGCCTCCAGCGCTTGTTTGGCCGCCTGCGCCGAGGTGCGGGCCGCCTCAGCTTGGGCCAAAAGCTCTGGCAGCGTCACCGCGGTTTGCAGCACCTCCAGGCGCACCCGGCGCTCCAGGTCAGAAGCGGCGATCTGCCGCTGCGCCCAGGCCGCTTGCCGCTGCTCCAGCTGCCCCCGCTGGGTGTAGTTGCCCCAGGGCTTTTCCCAGGAAAACCCCAGCGATGCCGAGGGGCCCGCCCAGTTGCCGAAAAACGCCCTGCCCAGGTTGTGCCCCATGTTGCCACCGCTGTCGGCAAGCCCGGCGTAGGAGAGCTTCACCTCCACGTCCTTCTTCGCTGCCAGGTTGATCACCGCCGCCCGCCACAGCACCCGCCCAGATTTTTCCAGGGAGCGGGCAGCGGCCAGGTCCAAGCGCCGAGCCACGGCGGTCTCCACCAAGGCTGCCGTGGGCAGCGCGTGGAGCTCTTCCGCCGTGGGCAGCGGCGGAAACTCGGAAACCGCCAAGGGGAACGCGGTTTCTTCCGCCACGGCCACCCCCATGGCGTTGGCGAGGGCTGCCTGGGCTTGGGCCAGGGATGCCTTGGCGGCGGCCAGCTGGGAGTGCACCTCGGCCTTGCGCGCTTCCATGCGCGCCATTTCCGCCCGGGGCAGCTCGTCGGCATCCACCAGCGCCTGGGCCAGCTCCGCCAGGCGGTCCTGGAGTTCCCGGGAACGCTCGTACACCGCCACGGTTTCCTGGGCCCGCCGCAGCTCCAGGTAAGCGAAAACCGTGGCAAGCACGCTTTGAGAAGCGGCAAACCCCAAGCTCTTGCGGCTGGCTTCCCAATCTATGCGGCTGGCTTCCTCCCCGGCCGCTGCCGCTTCCACCCCCCGCCCGCGACCCAAGGGGATCGCCACCGTGAAGCCCAGGTTGGCGTTGTAGGTGTCCTCCTGGCCTGGGCCGCCGAACTTGTCGCTCTTGGGCTTGCCCTGGTAGCGGTACGACTCGCCGGAGGCCGAGAGGAACGGCGTGAGCGTGAGGCCGGTACGGTAGTGCTTGGAGAGCTGGAGATCGAAGCTGCCGCGCTGCGTTTGCTCCACCTCGGCGATGGGGCCGAGCTTGCGCAGCTCGTCCCGGTCGCCGATGGCCGTGGCCAGCTCTTCGTTCTTGGCCAGGGTGAGCTCCCCCAGGCGGGATTCGATCCAGTTGATGATGTCCTGGCGGATCTGCGCTTGCTGCGCCGGGTCGGCGTTGCGGTAAAGCGCCAGCAGCGCTTCCCACTGCGCTTGCGTTTGCGGGTCCAGGAACGTCACCCCCGCGGGGATGCGCCCTGCCGCCAGGTCCCCCCGCGCCGTCAGCAGCTGCTGGATCATCTGGTCGTACTGCGCGATCTTCGCCTCGGCTTGGGCAATTTCCTTGCGCAGCTCGTCCCGCTTCTTCTGCTGCTCCAGCTTCTGAGCAGCGGTGAGCGGCCTTTGGGTGAACTCGTAGGAGAGGTTCCCCAGAAGCGTCAAATCGAAGGCGCCAGCGGCCTCCAGCGCTTGCCCTCCCTTGGCCCGCACCTCCTGCTGGGCCAGGAGCAAGTTGGGCTGGTGCGCCAGCGTGAGCCGCAGCGCCTCTTCCAGCTTCACCTCCCGGGACGCCAACTGCCCCGGCTCGTAAGCCTGCTCCTGCCCGAACCCCACTGCCGCGAAAGCTGCGAAGATCAAAGTGCACGCTTGCAGTTTTCCTCGCATACCCCCTCCTCGCCGGCGGCCGGGCCGCTGGCTTGCATCACCGCTTCGAACTGCTTGCGGCTCCCCCAGGTCCAGCGCACCTGGCTCACCCAGGGCGCCATGTGCTGCTCCACGAAGCGCACCATGGTGGGGTGGCGCACCGGGGCCACGAAGGAAGCCCTGGCGAACCCCGCCTCCACCATGCGGTGGATCGAAGCGGAAAAAAGCGGCAAGATGCGGGCGCGTCGCCCCAAGTCCTTGCGGATGTAGCTGCAGGTAAAGCGCAGCCAGTCCTCGCTCAAGCGGTGGTTGATGACCCACCCCACGATCCCCTCGGGGCTGCGCAGCGCCACGCTGGTTTGCTCCTCGAACCCCTCCGCCACGTAACGCCAAGGCACCAGATCCGGGGCGATCCAGGGGGCGGTTTCCTGGGATCGCTGCAGCGCCGCCATTTCTTCCGCCGTCACCGCGGCAAACGGCACGATCTCGCACCCTTCGCGGACCGGGAAGCGGTCGAGCCAGGGGAAACGCAGCGCCTCGCTCGAAGAAAAAAGAAGCGAGAGCGTGCGCTTTTCCGGCGCGCTCCAACCACGCCGCGAGCGCTGCCGCTCCCACCAACCACTTCCCACCGTGCCCTCGGTCCAACAGGCGGCCAGCGCGGCAAAGCCGGCCCGCTGGGCAACGGTTTCCGCGGCTTCCAGCAGCTTCCCCCCGATCCCCTGGCCCCGGGCCTCGGGAACCACGTACACCGAGAGCAGCTCCGGATCCTCTTGGGGCACCAACGGCAGCGCCGCGAGCATCAGCCCTACCGGCTTGGGGCCAGCGAACGCCCCCACCGCCACGGGTTGCACCGGGAGGCTTCCCGCCTCGTGGAGCAGCTTGGGGGCGGGGGCGAGCCCCAGGAGGTGCCGGTAGGCGGGGTAGGTCATGGAGAAAAACGCAGCATCCACCGGCGGGTGCAGCAGCTCGAGCTTCACGGCAAACCCCTCCACGCCACCTGCCCCGCAAGCACCGAACCCACCTCCCGGGGGGAAAGGAGCCTGCTCAAGTGGAACAAAAGCCCGTAAAGCCCATCGAAAAGCCCACCTTCCGGGGAAAGCTCGCCGCGCCACGGACGGTGCCGTAGGAAAAGCTCGGTTCGCTGCATCGCCTGCTCGGCCAGCTGGTCCCGTTCTCGCACTTGCGCTCCGATCAGCAGGATCTCGCTACAGGCGATGCTACCACAACACAGGCTCGCCGCTCCCGAAAGCGGGGCTTGCAAGGTCAGCGTGGCAGCCCGCTCCATCTGCCGGGAAAGCAGCTCCGGCGCTTTTTCTTCAAAGGCTAAAAGCCGGCCCAGAAAAGCCCCCGGGGCACCGTGGCACCAGCCGTGCAGCACCACCGGGAGCGCTCCACCCCCGGGGGTCTCCGCCTTGGCCCACCACCGCCCCGCATCGGGCTCCCGGAGCAGCAGCTCCCAAGCCCCCTGGAGGAGGTGCTTCTCGCCTGCCGCTTTGCCCACCGCCGAAAGCGCCGCCGCCACACCCGAAAGGCCGTGGGCGAACCCAGGCCGCTTGACGCCGTTGCCGCTCTCTTGGGCCACCGCGCGGTGCAGCTGGGCTGCCCACCCCACCAGGCGAGGGGCCAGCTCCGGGCAAGGGGCCAGCAGGCAATAGGTACCCAAAAGCAACCCCGCAACCCCTCCTTCCACATCCAGGAGCGGAAAAGCTTCGGGGGAAAGCTGCTCCACCTGTTGTCGCGCCAGCTCCAACCAGGACCGTTCCCCGAGCAGTGCAGCGCCCGCCGCCAAGCTGTAAACCACCCCTCCCACCCCCGAGGGAAACCCCAAGGGCCACGGCGAGGGTTGCCCGTCCCCGGAAAGCCCGGCCAGGAGCTGGGCGTAAAGCTTGCGGGCGGTGGCTTCGGCTTTGCCGTCGCCGCTGGCCCGGGCCCAGGCCGCCCAGGCCAGGGCGCGGCCCGCCAGGCCCCGCCGCAGGAACGCACTGGGGTTCGCTTCCGGGGGGTGGGCTTGGAGCTCCGCCGCCACCCGGGATGCTTGCTCCCGGAGGAAGCTTTCGGCAGTCTGCGGGGTGCGCCGGGAAAGCGCCTGGCGCACCAACTCCACCTGCTGGGCGATGGTGGGAGCATCCAGCTGGGCGAGGCGCTGGGCGATGAGCTCCCTCCCGCTGCGGCGCACCACGCCGCCCCGCCGGCAGGCCGAAAGGGTAAGGCGCGGCACGGCGAGGCTCAGCAACGCCCGCTGCTCCTGCCGCAGCAAGCGCCAGAAAGGGGGCTTTTGCTCGCTGCTCGCCACCACGGGGCGCAGCGTGGCCTCGGCCAGCAGGCTGGCGTGCCAGCCGGTGCGCACCCTGGGGTTGGCGCAAAGCTCGCGCAAAAAGCGCGCGTAAACCTCGCTGGGCCGCGCCACCCAGCGCACCCGCAAACCCTCCATGGCGGCAAAGCACTCCGCGCCAAAGCCGCTCCGCCGCGCTGCCTGGGAAAGCCGCACCAGGCTTTCCTGCACCCCCGCCGCCAACTCCTCCACGAACGCCGCCGGGTCGGGCTTTGCCCCCCGGTAAAGCGGCAAGCTCCTGGCTGGCGGGTGGGCACCGCCCGCCAAGGCGCCATCCTCCCGCAGCCCGGAAGGGCCCAGGGCAGGCATCGAGAAAAGCCCCGTGGCCAGAACCCCGCGGGTGGCGAAGGGATCCCCCTGGGTGGCGGTGGCTGGCACCGCCCACCCTTCCCCGTCCACCACCACGGGGCCTTCCCCGCTGGCCACCACGTTTTCCCAGTGCAAATCCCCCAGGCCCAACACCCAGGCCACAGCGGCCAAGGCACCGGCGGAGCGAAACCACGCCGCCAGCGCTCGCGGCTCTGCGAGGCTCACCCAGCGAACCTCCCGCACCCACCCGTAGGTAGGCCGCGCCACCATGGCCGGCAGCGGCGCCAGCGGCAACCCCAGCCCGCGGAAAAGCCTCCACCACTGGTCCAGCACCAGCTCCGGCTGCAGCGACCGGGGCTTGAAGTAAAGCGCCGGTGCCCCGGGGAAAAGCAACGCCACCACCCTCCCGGTCTCGTGCCGGTCCCCGAGCCCCCAGCGCAGCTCCACGGGCACCAGCTGCTCCGGGGGCAAGTCCAGGAGCGCGGCTAGGGCCTGGCGGTCCTGGGCGAAGCGAGCGAGGAGCGTTTTCCCCTCTTGGGCCCAGGCCAGGGCCCGGGCCCCCACCCACCGCGCCACCACGGGGCGGGCGGAAAACAGCTCCCAGGCCGGCTGAAGCTTCCCAGAAAGCTCCAACAGCGCCGCGAGCTCTTGGCGGCAAGCGAGCTCCAACCCCTCCGCTACCTCTGCCGGCCAGTCCCGGGGGAAGCGCTCGCCCACCTGCTGCCGCACCCACCGGGCCAGGGAGGAAGCCGCCTCCCGGCAGCTGGCGTGGGGGGCCACCTGGCGCTGGAGCAGCAAAAGCCAACGGGGCCGCTGCCGCGCCGCCAACCCCCGGGCCAACCGCTCCACCAGGGCGGCGCCCTGGGGAAGGCTGTCCCAGGCGAGGCGGCGATGGAAAGCAGCTTCGTCACCCCCCGCCACCGCCTGGCGCCAGCGTTCCGCCACCTGCCGGGCCAAAGGCAAAAACCGCTCGTAGCCAGGAACTTCCCCCCTGGCCACGAGCTGCCACAAAAACCCTCCATCGGCCGCCGTGAGCGTCATGGCACGCGAGAAAAATGCCCCCGCGGCTGCCCTGCGCGCCGGGCAGCCGCGGGGCGAACCGCGGGCTCAGAACAGCGAAGCGTTGATCTCCACGCGGGTGCCAAACCCCAGGCCTTGGACGTCGCACTTGTAGGTGTCCTTCTTGCCACCGGCCACCTGCTCCAAGTCGGCATCGGAGAGCTCCTGCCCCTCCTTGGCCACGTGGGGGATGATCACGTAGAACTCGTTGGGCTTTTCCTCGATGACCTTCACCTGCACCGAAGGGGGGATCGAGGTGCCCAGCTGGGCCCCCACCACCTCCCGGGGCTTGGCCAGCAGCGCCTTGCGGTACTCCGGGTTTTTGGCGGCAAAGCCGGCGATGAGGTCGTTCACTTCTCCCCTGGTCAACGTTACGGTTTCTGCCATGTTCGTCTCCTTTCTCCCTTGCGGGTGGTTGTTCGTGCGCGCACGGCAACACTGTGAGCAAGAGTCGTGCCAAGGGGAGCCAAAAAGTTAAGTCTATGCAAAATCGGGGCTTAGGCTTTTCGGACCTGGCCGTTTATGGAGCTCCAGCTCCATGGGGCGAACCGGGGCTCCAGGAGGAGCCCTCGGCCAGGAAAAACCCCAGGACTTCCTGGAGATCCTGGGCTAGGCGCTGGCGCATCTCCTCCACATCGAACGGCGCCAGCGCTCGACGGAAACGCCAGGTGCCCACCGGCAGGAACGGCTCCTGCTGCAGCCGGCCCAGCACCCTAGCGAGAAGCTCCTCCTGCCTGGCGCGCATGGCTTGCCAGCAGCCAGCGAACCCCTCCGCCAGCGCTTGCTTCACCTCCCGGCTCGCCTGGCGGAAATCGAAGAACTCGTTGCGGGCGCGCACGATGGTTTTCGGGGTGATTACCTGCCTGGTGGCCAAGCCCTGGGCTTCCGCCAAGCTCAGGGCAGCGAGGGCCCGGGCATCCTGGGGCGCCGGGAGCTTTTCCGGCGGGATGGCCAGGTTCAAGAAGCAGTGCTCGAAGTCAATGAGCGCCAGCCGCCGCCTGCCCCCTTCGCGGAAGACGAAGGCGTTGCGCGGGCGGATGTCGGCGTTGGCGAAGGCGTAAGCGAAGGCGAGGTGCGAGCCGAGATCGAAAGCCACCTCCGCATCCACCTGCCCATCGAAAGGCTCACCCGGCGCCTGCCGGCTTACGAGCAACGGCTCCCCCGCCTCGAGCACCACCGCCTCCGGCACCGGCAGGTCCAACTCCCGGGCCAAACCCCGGGCCAGCTCGTCCACGAACGCCGAAGCTGGCTGCCAGAAACGCTTGCAGTACCAGGGGGCCTCGGCGGAGCCGTTGCTGGCTTCCGCTACCGCCACCAAGTTGTACCTCCCCTGCTGCTCGTCCGCAAGCGGCGTGAGCCACCGCAGCTCCCAGGTGCCGTCGGCGGCCACCCACCTGGTGCCCGGGGCGAGCAGGGGTGCCAGCGGTGCGCTCCCCTCCAGGGCGAGCCAGCCCACGTGAGCTGCGGTGGGGATGTCCCGCCCCACCAGCAGCACCGGAAAGCCGAAGCGACGGGCGGCCCCGTCCGCAGCTTCCGAGTCCCCCACCACGAGGATCGCCTCGGCAGGAAGCGCGAGAGCGTGGGCCAGAGCACGAAAAACCGCCTCCTCGGGCTTGGCCAAACCGGTTTCGCAGGAGGCGAGCACCAGGGAAAACGCCTCCCGCAGCTGGAACCGGTCAACAAGCTGCAAGTGCGCGGAAGAGAGGTTGGAAACCAAAGCGAGCTGCAAACCTCGCCGCTGGAGAAAGTTGCAGGTGGCTCGCACCCCAGGGACCAAGCGCGCCGCCGCCAGCTGCCGCTCCAGCCCCGCCGCCAGCGCTGCCACCACCCCTTCCCCCTGGGCGCCGCAGGCCGCCGCTAGCGCTTGGGCCAGCGCTTGCACCGAGGGGAAGGCGCGCCGCAGCCCCACCTCCCGCACCGCCGCAAGCCAAACCCGGGGAGCGACCCCCAAAGCCCTGGGCGCCTGCCGGCGAAACAGCGGGTCTTCCAGCACCACCAGGGTGCCGAAAAGGTCGAAGGCGATGGCCCGCACGCTCATGAGGGCTTGAGACGGTGATGGCGCAGGAAGTCCATGAAGCGTTGGTAGTCCGAGCTGGGAAGGCCGAAAAGCGAAAGGAGCTTCTTGTAGGACCCCCCGGCCTTGGCGAGCCCGGAACAAATGATGTGCTGCACCTGGGCGCGGTTCAGCTCCCGATCCAGGAACGCGTCGTGCACCAGCTTCCAAAAATCCCCCCGCACCAAAAGCTCCCGCAGCACCTCGTCTTCCCGGCGACGCCCCATGGCGTGGTCTTCCCCCAAAAGCTCCACGAAGTGCTCGGGGCGGATTACGGTCCCTTCGGCCATGGCGTAACCCATGGTCACCACGCTCACCAGCTCCCGCACGTTCCCCGGCCAGGAGTGCCGGGCCAAAACCTCCCAAGCCTCCCCCGAAAGCGCCTTGGTCACGCCGTGGCGCTTTTCCAAGGAAAAAAGCGTGTAGGCCGCCAGGTCCCGCCAGTCCTCCCCCCGCTCCCGCAGCGGCGGCACGCAAACGCGGAAAAAGCGCAGCCGGAAGTAGAGGTCCTCGCGGAACCGGTCCCCCAGGCGCAGCTGCTCCAAGGGGCGGTTGGTGGCGGCCACCACCCGCACGTTGGCCTTGCGCACCTTGGAGTCACCCAGGGCCTGGAACTCGCCGTTGGCCAAGGTGCGCAGCAGCATCACCTGGGCGCTGGGGTGCAGGTCGGCCACCTCGTCCAGGAAGATCACCCCGCCATCCGCCAGCTCGAAGGCCCCCTTGCGGTCCGCCACGGCACCGGTGAAGCTGCCCTTCTTGTGGCCGAATAGCTCGCTCACCGTGAGGTTGCCGTCCTGGAACTGCGGGCAGTTCACCGGCACGAAAGGCGCCCCGCGGCGCGGCGAAAGCAGGTACAAGGCCCTGGCCAAAAGCTCCTTGCCGGTGCCCGACTCCCCCACCAGCAGCACCGGCTCGGAAAAAGGGGCTGCCTTGGCGAGCTTTTCCAGAACGTGCGTCAGCGACTGAGAGCGGCCCACCAGCGCGAGGCTGCTCGCGGCTCCCCAGGCCCGCCGGGAAAGGCGGTAGATGGTGCGCGCCATGGGCACCATCCACCGCTCCGGGGCGCTGTCCACCGGGGGCAGCGGCACCGCCGGGGCGCGGCTCATGCTCCGCCTCCCCCTTGACGGGCGCGACCCGCTTGGCTAGGGTGCCTCCAGCGCGCCATTGGCGGGAGGAAACGACCATGGCCCCCAAAGACGATTCCCTCGAGCTGGTGGAAACCTTCGAAGAAGGAGCGTTCGTGTTCCGGGAAGGGGAGCGGGGCGACTGCATGTACATCATCGAGCAGGGACAGGTGGAGATCCTCCTGGAAGGGGAGGGCAAGCCGCGGCGCTTGGCTTTGCTGGCGGAAGGGGACTTCTTCGGCGAGATGGCGGTGCTCGAGGAGCTTCCCCGCACGGCCTCCGCCCGGGCCGTGACAGCTTGCTCGCTGCTGCGCATTGATCGCCCCACCTTCGATCAGCTCATCCGCCACAACCCGGAAATTGCCGTGCGCATGTTGCGCAAGCTCTGCCACCGCTTGCGCACCGTCCAGACCCACCCCCTGGAAGCCCCCGCCGTACCGGCCCCTCCAGTCGCCACCCCTGGGGGAGAAGCAGCTTTTCTCTTGCACAAAGCTTCCGGCACCCGCTTTCCCCTGGGCGAGGGAGGGGAAGCCACCGTGGGTCGCCAGGACCCAGCCACCGGGCTTTCCCCCACCGTGGACCTGGGCGAGGTGGACAAACAAAAAACCACCAGCCGCCGCCACGCGGTGCTGGTCTTCAAGGACGGCACCTGGTACCTCCGGGAAGAGGTGGGGGTGCGCAACGGCACGTTCGTCAACGGCAGGCGTCTGGCCCCCGGGGAGGCCTGCCCGGTGAGCCCCGGGGACCTGCTGCGCTTCGGCCTGGTGGAGCTGGAGTTCCATCAAGCTTGAGCCTCCCCTCGCGCCAAAAGCGCAAGCACCCGAGCGGCGAGGGCAGCCAAGCGATCGGTGACGCTCGCCGCTTGCACCGCTTGCTCGAGGGAAGGGAAAACCTGCACCAGCCGGGCCACACCGGAAAGCTCGCAAAGCCGCAGCACCTGCTGTGACGGGGCGGCCAGGGCAAACGCCCCCTTTTGCGTTTCGATGCGCCGCGCCACCTGGAGGAAAAAGCGCAACCCCTCGCTGCTCACGTGGTCGCACCCCGAAAGGTCGAAGACCAGCCGCTTCCGGCCCTCCCCTTGCAGTTGCTGCACCAGCTCCCCGAGGGACGCCAAGGCCTCGGCGTCCAAGCTCGCGGGGATCGGCACCACGGTGGCCTCCCCTACCTGGCGAACCTCCCATGCCACGCCGCACCCCCTTTCCGGGCCGCCCGTCGTTCCCCGGGTTTTTAGAAGCGGATCGCGATGCCGGTGGTAAGCCAGGTTTGGGTGATCCAGTCCTTGTAGGCGAAGGTGTACGAGCAAGGGGCGCGGCAGTCGGGGTTGGCGAAGCTGTAGGTGGAACGCAGCTTCTCGTCGGTGTTGGCGGCGAAGTACCGCCCCTCGAAGCGCACCGCCAAATGCTCCGAAAGCGCAAGCTGCACGCCGGCGCCGAAGCTTGCGGAGGTCACGGTGTCCGAGGGGATGGGCAGCAGGAAGTTCGCGTGGGTGATGCCCACCGCCGCCCCCAGGTGCCAGCGGCTGGAACCTTGGTTGACGAAGTACAGGAAACCCACCTGGGCCGTGGTGAGCTGCAGGTCCAGGATGTGGGTGCTACCGGGCTCCACGAACCCTCCCGGCGTTTCCCCGAAAAGGCCCTGGTCGTCCTTGAGCTGGGTTTGTTGCCGTTGGGCGAGGATTTCCAGCGCCACCCTCCGCCCCAAGGGCACATCCAAGCGAAGTCCGTAGGTTCCCGAGGAGGAAAAGTCCACGTCCAGGTCGCGGAACTGGAACGCCCGCTCTTGGACCAGGATCTGCCCCCCCCAGGCGTAGCCTAGGGTAGGCACCAGCTCCACCCGTGGCGTTTGCGCCAAAGCGGGCACACCAAGCGCCGCAAGCGCCAAGACCAACAACCGTTTGCCCATGACCGTCCCCTTTCTGGTCCAGCCGGTGGCTTTCCCACAAGTCAGGATAGACCTGCGCCAAGGCTGCGTCAAGGGGTCTCAGAAACCGAAGAGGCCGCGCTTGCGCTTGGCCTCCAGCGGTTTTTCTGGGCTGCCGAGGCTGCCCACGTGGCCCGAGTGGTCCTCCGCCACCACGTAAAACTCCAGATCCGCGTTGCCGTGCACCGCTGGCACCACCTCCCCCAGGTAGGTGCCGGCGGAGGTCTTGCTCATGGGAAGCGAGCGGTAGGCCTTTTCCCCCTTCTTGCGGAAGGCCAGCGTGACCCTGGCCACCCCGTGATCGTCGCTCACCTTTACCTCGATCCTCGCCACCTGCCCCTTGGGGTACTGCCACTTGAAACCGGGGGATGGGGCAGCCACGGTAGGAGCGGCGGCATCGAGGCTCGCAAGCTGTTGGGCGAGCTCCTGGCGCAGCTTCTCCACCTCGGCGTTGGCCGCAAGCTCCGGGGAAAGCTGGGAGACAAGCGCGAGCCCCAGCTCGGGCTTGCCCTCCCTGCCGTGGGCAGAAGCTTTGGCCAGCACCTGCTGCAGCTCCTTCTGGCGCGCCTTGGCCTGCCGCAGCCGGGCGAGCTGCGCTGCCAGGGAGGGGCGAGCCGGGAGGAAGCGCTCGAGGGTCTCCAGCTTGGCCAGGGCTTCCTCCAGCTTGCCGGCCGCCTCCAGCTCCCGGGCCTGCCGCTCCAGCGCCGCGGCTGCCCGCTCCTGGGCCTGGGCCACCTCGCGGCTTCCCGGGAACAGCCGCTCTAGCGCTTGTGCTTGCTCCAGCACCGCTTCCCACCGCTGGGCCTTTCCCTCCTGGGCGAGGCGGCTCGCCCCCTGCTGCACCGCTCGGGAGCGGGAAAGAAGCTGCTTGTCCTCGGCGGAAACCCCCTCCTCGCTCGTTCCCGCCGCCTCCAGATCTCGCAGGGCGCGACGCAAACCAGCTAGGTCCGCGTTGCCCCAAGCGGCCCGCAAGGCGCGCCAGGCCCTGGCTCGCTCGACTTGCCGCAGCTTTTCTTCGAGCTCCCGCAGCGCTGTTTGCTCCTCAAGGGTGGTGGCTTGCCCCCGGAGCTCCTCCAGGGCTTGCCGCGCTACTGCCAGGTCCCCGGCCTCCAGGGCCTGCCGGGCCGCCCTCAGCGTGGCCTGAGCCGCGGAGGGCGCTTTCGGGGCGGTGGGGCGGGGCGAAGGCTGAGGCTGCACCGGGGAAGGGGTGGGTGTGGCGGCAGGGGGAGGCGGCGGCGCCAAGAGCAGCAGCGCCAAGCCACCCACCGCGGCCAGCGTCACCACACCGGCGAGAACCCAGGGCCAGACGCGCCGCCGCTTGCCCTGGGGCGCCGCGGCCACGGGCTTGGCCGGCGAGGGCTGCTGCGCGTCGGCAGCTTTTGGCGGAGGGGGAGGAACAGCGGGAGGGGGCGTCGCTGCGGGGGGCACCGCCTCGGGGGGCTGCGCTTCCCCTGGGCTGGGCTCGGTGGCCGTGGCGGCTTGCCCAGCGCTTTCCGCGGGTTGTGCTGCTTCCGCTGCTTCCCCGAACCCCGCCGGCGGGGACGGCGGCTCAGGCGGCTGCTCCTGGGGTCCTGAGGGGGTAGGGGCGGGGAGCGGCTCGGGGGCCAGGCGCACCGTGCCCTCCTCGGCCAGCTTCCCCTCGGGCACCGCCGCTTCCAGAACCCTGGCGAGCTCCGCCGCCGAAGCTGGGCGCTCGAAGGGGTCCTCGTGGAGGCAGCGGGCCAGGAACCGCTCCAAGGCCTCGGCTTCCGCCAGCTCCCGGCGCACGGTCTCCGGCAGGCTCACCGTGGCTTCCTCCTCGGCGAACGCCACCTGGGCGTCGAACAGCGCCGAGGCAAGAAACGCCAGGGAGAAGATGTCGCAGCGGTGAGGTTCCGCCAGATCCAACGCCTTGCGCAGTTCCGGAGCCGCGTAGGGGGCGCCGCTGGTGGGCAGCCGGAGAAAACCCCACCCCAGCCCAGTGAGGAAAACCTTGTCCACCGAGGCCACCAGCACGTTGTCGGGGGCCAGGTTCAGGTGGGCGACCCCCGCCTCGTGCAGCGTTTGCACAGCCCAAGCCACCCGGGAGAGCAGGTGCGCCGCCTGGGGTGGCGTGAGCCCCGAAAGCTGCGTGAGCCGCGTGCCCGGCACCGGCACGAACACCAGCACCGCGTGCTCGCCGGTCCACGCTGCGTCCTTGAGCGGAGGGGCCCCGGATGGAGCGTGGGTGACCAGGGCGCTGGTGGCCTTGAGGAAGCGCAGGCGGTGCACCTCCCCCACCCCGCTTCCGGCCAAGCGCAACACCTTGGCCACCACCGGGTCCCCGGTCTCCCGCGCCCGACCGCGGTAGGTGAGGGTGGCTTCGGTGGCTTGCAGCAGCTCCTCCAGCTGGAAGCTTTGCGCGAGCCTTGCATCGGGAAGCTGGTGCATGGGTTCTCCCTTCCCCCTTGCTCGGCCCCGAGTGTACCACCCCACCTTGACCCCGGGACAACAGCGGGTAAGATGGGGGCAATGCCGCATCCCAGGCGGAACCCCAGGGCAAGCAGCGGGGCGTTCCCGGAAAGGAGAGAACTATGCTGGCGGAGTTGGAAGCCATTGACACATCGCCCATCGAGGAGCTCCAGGCCCTCAAGGCGGAGCAGTTGACGCTCAAGGAAAGGCTCGAGCGGATGACCGCGATGAAAGACCAGGTTTCCCCGGAGGTGTACACCCGGGTGCGCAAGGACTACGAGGGTCGGTTCGCCGCCCTGGAAGGCCAGGCGCGGCCGCTCTTGGCCAAAGCCCGGGAGCAGTACGCCCGCCTCAAGGCGGTGATGGCGGAGCTGGAGCACAAGCTCCAGGCGGCGCGCTTGGCAAAGGAGGAGGTGGAGTTTCGCCACGCGCTGGGGGAGTACACCGAAACCCAGTTCGCGGAGCTTTTAGCCCAAGCCCAAGGAGAAGTGGCGGAGGTGGAAGCCCACTTGGCGGATGCCAACAAGCTGAAGGAGCGCTTCCTCTCGGCGGTGCTTTCGGAAAAGGAGCTGGAAGGGGCAGCCCTACCCCCCAAGGCGCCGGTTCCGCCGCCTGCCGAGCCAGCGCCACGGGTGGAATCCACGGCAGTGATGGCGCCCCCGGCGCCCGAGCCCGCACCGGAGGAAGCGGGGGCCACCATCGCCTTGGCCATGCCGCGCCTTTTGGTGCAAACCCCGGAGGGGGTGCAGCAGGAGTTCCAGCTGAAGGGCCAGATAACCACCATCGGCCGCTCCCCCCGCAACGACATTTGCATTGCCGAGGCCTCGGTTTCCCGGCAGCACGCGGAGATCTTCCTTTCCGCTCGGGGGTACACGATCCGCGACCTGGGCTCCAACAACGGGGTGTTCGTGAACGGCCAGAAGGTGCTGGAGCACCCCTTGGCCTCCGGGGACGTGATCGAGCTGGGAGCCCCGGGCTGGAAGCTCACGTTCCTCGCCCCTGACTGATCCGCCGTGCTTTCCCCCTGATGCCACCCGGCGGCCGGCGGGCCTGCGGCGCTGTGTTAGCCTTGGGGCCGGAGGGGGCATGGAGGTTCGCTACGTCCTGGGCACGTACCACGAGATCATCCTCAAGGGGCACAACCGCGGTTTTTTCGAGCGCAAGCTGGTGGCCAACCTCAAGCGTGCCCTGGAAGGCCTCCCCCTGGCCGCGGTGGCCATCCCCTCCCGGGTGGTGGTGACGTTTCGCGAGGAGCTGCCCTGGGAGGTGGTGTACCCCAGGCTGCGCACGGTGTTCGGCCTGAAGAGCTTGATCCCCGCCGCCCGGGCCGGCACCACCTACGAGGAGCTGGCGCGCTTCGTGGCCCAGCACGTGACTACCCTGGTTCCCGGGGAAAGCTTCGCGGTGCGCTGCAAGCGCTCGGACAAGCGCTTTGCTCTGAACTCCGAGCAAATCCAGCGGCAGCTCGGAGCGCTGGTGCGGGAGCTTTCCGGCAAGCGCGTGGACCTCACCGCCCCGGAAACCACGCTGCGGGTGTACGTGCAAAGCGACGGCCTTTACGTGGCGCTGGGGGAGTTCCCCGGGCCCGGGGGGTTGCCGGTGGGCTCCGCGGGCAAGGTGCTGGTGCTGCTTTCCGGGGGCATAGACTCGCCGGTGGCCGCGCTTTTGGCGCAAAAGCGCGGGGCCAGGGCTGAGTTCATCCACTTCCACTCCACGCCGCTCACCTCCCCTGCCTCGGTGCGCAAAGCCCAGGAGCTGGTGCGGCTCCTGGCCCGCTACCAAGGGGGCGCTCGCCTCACGTTGGTGCCGTTCGGGGAGTTCCAGCAGGAGGTGGCGCGCAAGGCCCCGGAGCGGCTGCGGGTGGTGCTCTACCGGCGGCAGATGCTCCGGGTGGCGGAGCGCGTGGCCCGGAGGCACCGCTGCCTCGCCTTGGTCACCGGGGAATCCCTGGGGCAGGTTTCCTCGCAAACCTTGGAAAACCTCGCGGCCATCGATCGCGTGGCTCACATGCCGGTGCTCCGGCCCCTCATCGGCATGGACAAGCAGGAAATCATTGACCTAGCGGTGGCGGCAGGCACCTTCGAGATCTCCATCGCCCCCCACCAGGACTGCTGCTCGTTCCTCCAGCCCCTCCACCCCGCCACCCGCACCACCCCGAAAGCGTGCGAGCAAGCCGAGCGGGAGCTTGCCGTGGAGGAGTGGGCGCGCAAGCTCCAGCACCTCGCCACCAGCACCACCGTTGCCCCCCTCCCCTGGGAAAACCCGGTGGCTGTCTGAGGGTGCGCCTCGCTCCGCGGCAAGGCAAAAACCCGCGGTGGCTTCCCCACTTCCGTTGGCCCCGGTGCGGCTCGTGGCAGGGCGGCTGCCGTCTAGAACCCCTCGAGGATGTTCACCACCACGGCCCGGGCGAACTCCCTGGCCAAGCGCTCGATGGCCTCCAGCTCCCGGTCGAAGTAATCCGCCGCCGAGGCGTCCACCTGGTAGGTCACGGTGCGGGAAAGCCGCGGCTCGTGCCAAAGCTCCTGGGGCTTGGGCCCGGTGCGATCCACCAGCTGCATGTCCGCCACCACCAGGAGCTGGTACTCGGTGGCCCTCCCCTGGGCGTCGTACTGCACCGGGGTGCTCTGGGCGTAGAGCAAGGTGCCGGAAAGCACCGCGTCCGCCTCCTCGGCAGCACCCACCAGTTGGAAGCGCCCCCGGCGCAACCACTCCCGGGAAAGCTCCTCGGAAAGCCGCTGATCCAGCTCCGGCCTGCCGGTTTGGTTCACCAGCGGGGCCACGTACAGCTTCTGGAGCTTGGCGGGGAGGTTGCCGGAAGAGGTACCCACCAGGTGGTACCCGCACCCCCCGGCCAACAACAAAGCCAACCCCAGCGCCGCGCCCCTGCCCACCTTCACCCTCGCACCACGAAGGAAACCAGCTTGTCCGGCACGTGCACCACCTTGACGATCTCCTTGCCGGCAAGCCATTTGGCCGCCGCCGCCTGCGCCAGCTCCCGAGCCCTGGCCGCATCCAGCCCCGGGTCGGCCTGGACCGTGGCCCGCACCTTGCCGTTCACCTGTACCGCCAAGGTGACTTTTTGCTGCGCCAAAAGCGCCTCGTCGTAGGCCGGCCAACCAGCCCGGAGGATGGAGTCGCTGTGCCCCAGCTTGCGCCAGAGTTCCTCGGTGATGTGCGGCGCCACCGGGTGGAGCAGCTGCAAAAGCGTCTCGAAGGCGCGGCGAAAGCTCGCGGCCGAAACCTGGCCCCGGGCGTCCTGCATGGCGTTCACCAGCTCCATCATCGCGGCAATAGCGGTGTTGGGGTGGAAGCGCTCCAGGTCCTCCTTCACCCGCTTCACGGTGCGGTGCACCGCCACCGCAAGCTTCGCTTCCGCTTCCCCGTCCCCGGTTTCCGGGGACTGGCCCAAGGCGTCCTGGAGCGCCCAAACCCGCTGCAGGAAGCGGAACGCCCCCGCCACCCCCTCGTCGGTCCACTCCGCTTCCTTTTCCGGGGGGCCAATGAACAGCGTGTACACCCGCTCGGTATCCGCCCCGTACCGGGCGATGAGCTCGTCGGGGGCCACCACGTTCCCCTTGGACTTGGACATCTTCTCCAGCTTGCCGGAAATGCTGGATTTGGCCACGATCATCCCTTGGTTGAACAGCAGCGTAAAAGGCTCGTCATCCGCAGCAGGGGGAATGCCCGCGCTGCTCCACGAAGCAAGGGGTTTCGAGCCCGGCTCCCCGGCGCCTTCCCCAGCGGGGCTTGCCGGCAGCTGCGCTGCTGTCCGCTCGCCCCGCCCCACCAGGCCGAAGTCGTAGAGCACCTTGTAGATGAACCGGGCGTACATGAGGTGGAGAATCGCGTGCTCGATCCCGCCGATGTACACGTCCACCGGCATCCACCGCCGCACTCGGGCCTCGTCGAACATCCGGTCGTGGACGTGGGGGTTCACGAAGCGCAGGTAGTACCAGGAGGAGTCCACGAAGGTGTCCATGGTGTCGGTTTCCCGCCGGGCGGGTTTCCCGCACCGCGGGCAGGTGGTTCGGGTGAAGCTGGGGCTTTTCTCCAAGGGGTTCCCCTCCACCCCGCCGAAAGCCACGTCCGGAGGCAGCAGCACCGGCAGCTGCTCCTCGGGGACCGGGAGGATGCCACAGGCGTCGCAGTAAATCGCGGGGATCGGCGTGCCCCAGTAGCGCTGGCGGGAGATGAGCCAGTCCCGCAGCCGGTAACGCACCTTCTTCTCGCCGAACCCCTGGGCCGCGGCGTAGGCGGCCATGGCCTCCTGGGCTTCCTTCCAGTCCATGCCGGAAAAGGGCCCCGAGTTCACCAGCGTGCCGCCGCCGGTGTACGCTTCGGCCCACTCCCCCCTGGCCTCCATCCCCGGGGCCAGCACCACCGGGCGGATCGGCAAGCGGTACTTGCGGGCAAACGCGAAGTCCCGCTCGTCGTGGGCCGGCACCGACATGATCGCGCCGGTGCCGTACTCCATGAGCACGAAGTTGGCCACCCAGATCGGCAAGCGCTCGCCGTTGAACGGGTTGATGGCGAAAAGCCCGCTGAAGCGACCTTCCTTCTCGCCCCCCTCCGCCTCCCGTTGCAACCGGGTCTGGTTGCGCAGCCGCACCACGAAATCCCAGTAGTCCGCATCGGGAGCAGTGGCCCGGGCCTTTTCCGCCAGGGGGTGCTCCGGGGCGATGGCCACGAAGGTGGCCCCGTAAATCGTGTCCACCCGGGTGGTGAAGATCGTCAGCGTCTCCCCCAGCCCCTCCACGGCAAAGCGCACGTCACACCCCACGGAGCGGCCGATCCAGTTGCGCTGCATGGTCTTGACCTTCTCCGGCCAGTGGGGAAGGTGCTCGAGCCCTTCCAGGAGACGGTCCGCGTAAGCCGTGATGCGCAGGAACCACTGCTCCAGCTCCCGCTGCACCACGGGGGTACCGCACCGCTCGCAACCGCCCCCCACCACCTGCTCGTTGGCGAGCACCGTGCGGCACGAGGGGCACCAGTTCACCGGGGCCTTGCCGCGGTAGGCCAGACCCTTTTCCCACATCTTGAGGAACAACCACTGGTTCCAGCGGTAGTACTCGGGCTCGCAGGAGGCGATTTCCTTGTCCCAATCGTAGAGGATCCCCCAGCGGCGGAACTGCTGCTTCATGCGGGCGATGTTGGCCAGGGTCCATTCCCGAGGGTGGATGTTGCGCTTGATCGCGGCGTTTTCCGCAGGCAAACCGAAGGCGTCCCACCCCATGGGGTTCAGCACCCGCCGGCCGTTCATCAGCAAGTAGCGGAAAAGGCAGTCCCCGAGGATGTAGTTCCTGCCGTGGCCCACGTGGAGATCGCCCGAGGGGTAGGGGAACATGTTGAGCATGTACAGGTCCTTTTCCCCCGAGGTGTCCACGTAGGCGATGCGCTCTCGCTCCCAGAACTCCTGCCACCGAGGCTCGATCGCTTGCGGATCGTACGGCTCGCGCATGGCGCCCTCCGGGGGCGCATTATAAGCGCCGAAGGTTTCCCGCCGGCTTTTACGGGATCACGCCTTGGCGGCGCAGCGACACGAACCCCGCCTCCCCCAGCACCACATGATCCAGGACCGCGATGCGCAGCACCTTCCCCGCCTCCACCATGGTGCGGGTGAGCAGCAGGTCGTCCTGGCTCGGGGTGGGATCCCCGGAAGGGTGGTTGTGCCAGAGGATCACCGCGTGGGCGTTGTCCAAAATGGCCCGGCGGAAAACCTCCCCCGGTTCCACCTGGGCGCCGTCCCGGGTTCCCTCGTGCACCACGTGCTCGGCGATGAGCCGGTGGCGGACGTTGAGCGTGAGCAAGCCGAAGCGCTCCAGCCGCGCCCCGGCGTGGCGCGGGGCCAAGAGCTGGAAAACCGCCTCGGGGGAATCCAGCACCGAGGCTTCCCGCAGCTGCTCCCCTGCGAGCCTGCGGGAGAGCTCCAGCGCCGCCAAAAGCGCCGCCGCCTTGGCCTTGCCGATCCCCTTCTTGCCCAGGATCTCTTTGGGTTCGAGCCGGCAAAGCCCGGCCAGCCCACCCACCTCGGCGAGCCACCGCTGGGCCAGCTCCAGCACCCCCTGCTCCCGGGTCCCGGTGCGCAGCAACACCGCCAAAAGCTCCGCGGTGGACAAGCTCCCGGGCCCCAGGGCCAGCAGCTTCTCCCGCGGCCGCTCCTCCCGGGCAAGCTCAGCCACGCGCACGGCTCCCTCCCGCAAGCGCCGCCTCCAGGGCGGGGAGCGCCTCCCCCGCCTTGGCGGGGATCTGCACCCGGGCCAGGTGGCCCACCGCCGAGGGCTCGGGGTTCACCTCCACCACCACCGCTCCCGAAGCGGCGGCGAGCTCCACCAGCCCTGCCGCGGGCCACACCACCCCCGAGGTCCCCACCACCAGCATCCCCTCCGCCGCCAGGCACGCCTTTTCCGCTTCCCCCCACACCGCCTCGGGCAGCGGCTCCCCGAACCACACCACCCCTGGCCGCTCCAAAGCGCCGCAGGTAGGGCACCGGGGAGGCAGCTCCGGCAGCGGGACCCGTTCTTCCACGCGGGTTTTGCCGCAGCCGGTGCAGCGCACGGTCCAGAGGGAACCGTGGAGCTCCAGCACCGGATGCGAGCCCGCCCGCTGGTGCAAGCCGTCCACGTTTTGCGTGATCACCAACAACGAGGGGAACACCTGCTGCATATGGGCAATGGCAAAATGCGCCGGGTTGGGCTGGGCGGCTTTGGCTTTTTCCCGACGCATGGCGTAAAAGCGCCAAACCATCAGCGGGTCCCGGGCAAACGCCTCGGGCGTGGCTACCTCCTCCACCCGGTGCCCCTCCCACAACCCCCCGGCACCCCGGAAGGTAGCGAGCCCGCTTTCCGCCGACACCCCCGAGCCGGTAAAAACCACCAAGCGGGAGCAGCGCCCCAGAAGCCTTGCTGCCTCCTCGATCACGCCGCTAGTTTAGCCGAAGGTGGGGCTTTCCCGCAGCTGTGGTAGCATTGCCGGAGCTTGCGGGAGGGACCATGAGCGAGCTCGTGCAGCGAGAAACCCACGACGCCCTGGCGATGGTCGGTCTGAACCGGCCGGAAAAACGCAACGCCCTCACCCCGGAAATGCTGGAGCAGCTCCACGCTGCGCTTTTCGAGCTTTCCCGGGACGAGAAGGTGCACGTGATCGTGCTTTACGGCAAAGGGGAAGGGTTTTGCTCGGGGGCAGACCTGGCGCTTCTCGAGAAGATCAAGCAAGAACAGGACTTCCAGAGCTTCGCCCGGGCCGAGGACCTCCTGCAGGAGTGCGTGAAGCTTCTGGCCAGCGCTCCGAAGATCACCATCGCGGCGATGCACGGGTTTGTCCTGGGCGCGGGGTTCGACTTGGCCCTGGCGTGCGATTTGCGGGTGGCAGCTGCAGGTACCCAGCTGGCAGCCAGCAACGTGCGCCTGGGGCTGGTGCCGGACGGGGGGGCCACCTGGGCCCTGCCCCGCCTCATCGGCTTGGGTCCCGCCATGGCCATGCTGCTCTCCGGCGAGCCCGTGGAGGCGGAAGGGGCGTACCGCTTGGGGCTCGTCCACAAGCGGGTGCACGCCGGGCGACACCTGGAGGAAGCCGTGGCGTGGGGTCAGGAACTGGCCCGCTGTTGCTGGGAGGCCCACGCTGCCATCAAGCGCCTCGCCCGGGTGGATCCCAGGCTCACCCTAGAGGCAGCCCTCAAGGAAGAGCGAGAAGCACAGAAGCGGCTCTTCGAGCAGGGTTCCCCGTACCGCGCCCTGGGCCGCCAGGGGAACTAACGCAGCCCGCAAGCCCAGCCCCAGAAAACGTACGCGGGAAAAGCCAAGGCCGTGGTGAGCAGCACCGCGGCCCCAGCGAGCCGTCGGTCGCCACTCAGCTCCACCGCCACCGGGTACGAGGCTACCGCTGTGGGGGAAGCCAGGAGCAACGTTCCCACCTGCAAATCGGCGCTGGACACCCCCCACCAGCGCAGCAGCAAAAAGCCGATCCCTGGCAGCACCACCAGCTTGCCGAAGCAAGCCAACAGAAGCGGCAGCCCCAGCCTCTCCCACCGGGGCACCTCCAGCTGTGCCCCCAGCGCCAAAAGCGCCGCGGGCAAAGCGAAGTCCGAAAGGATCTTCAGCGTCGCCGCCAGCCACCCCCAGGGGTTCCACTGCAAAACCGAGGCCAGCAAGCCCAGGTTCGCCCCCACCACCAGCGGGTTAGTGAGCACCGCCCAGAGGAGCCTCCCCCACCCTCGCCCACCCCCCTGGGCCAGCTGCAGCACCACCACCGCCAGGAAGTTCATCACCGGGATCAGCACCGCAGCCGCCATGGCCGCCCGGCGCAACCCCGCCTCCCCCAGGGAAGCCAGGATCACCGGGAAAGCCATGTACGCCAGGTTGCCGCGGAACACCGCTTGGGAGAAAACCCCGGTCTGCGCCGCTGGCAAACCCGCGAGGCGCGCCAGGAGGAAGCTTCCCAGCGCCGCCGCCACCACCAGCCCGCTGGTGGCCGAGGCAAGGCGCAAGGAAAAACCCGCGGCGAAGGACGAGCTGCCGATCACCGAAACCAGCAACGCCGGCAAAGCCACGTTGGCGGTAAGCCGCGCCAGCCCCTCGGCAGCCTCTTCCCGCAAAAGCCCCCAGCGCCGGGCCAGCACCCCCAACCCCAACACCAAAAACGTAGGAAGCACGCTTTCCACCATGGCTCGCTCCACCGGAAAGCCGGCCCACCCCGGCTCCCCCTGCCCCAGGCGCCGGGGCGAGCGGCGCCAGCCGGCGTAGACTACCCGCGATGCGGCGCAAATTCGAGGTCCCGCTTTTTTGCGAAGAGCTGCGGGTCGCCCCTCTCGTGCGGTGGGTTTTGGGGTTGGGAACCGCGGGGGCGGCGGCGGTGGGTATGTGGGCGGCGACCCGACCCGAGGCGGTTTTCGCCTGGCTTTCCGGCTTGGCCCTCACCGGCGCCACCGTGGGGCTTTTCGCCTGCTGGCGCCTAGCCCGCTTCGAGACCACCGTGGGCCGCTACGGCGTCCGGGCGGGGCTCTGGGAGTTTGCTTGGAGCTTCCCCCGGACGGCGGTGGAGCAAGCCAGCGCCCACCCTGCCCGCAGTTGGCGGCGGTTTTTCGCTGCCCGGGAGGTGCAGGTCACGCTCACGGTGAGCGGCAAAAGGCGGGTCTTGGCGCTGCCTTCCCGCCAAGCCGAGGAGCTGGTGGCGATCCTCCAGGAAAACCCTTAGCGCCCCGAGCCCTGTCGCGGGGGCACCGGCGTTGGCGGGGGCGTGCTGCGGGTCAGCACCACCCCCGGGTAGCCCACGAAATGGTAGAGGTTCGCCGGGGCGGTGCGCCCCAACCCGAGGCCGCTCGTGGGCAGCTCCGGCCAACCCACCGAGGTGGCGTAAGCCACAGGGTGGGCCAGCACCGGGCCGAACGCCGCCTTGGCCAAGAGGTAGCCGAAGGGGATGGAAAACCGCCCGCACCAGGTGAGGCGGTAGGTCCCCACGTCCTCCGGGTCCACCCAGGTGGTGAAAGCCTGCCACATCTTCTCCTCGCTCACCTCCCCGGCTAGGGGTCCCAGGAGCAGCTGCTTGTCCCGCTGGCACGCCTGCACGTAGGCCTCCACGCCCCCCTCGCCGAACGGCGTGTGGTGGAAATCGGGTCCGTAGTGCACCGCATCGGCGGAAATCACCACTGCCAGGTCTTTCCCCGCTTCCCAGCCCCGGGACCGCATCTCCTCCCGCAACGCCTCCCCCAGCTTCGCCGCCAACGCCGCAAGCCGGTGGAAAGCCATCCCGGGAACCAGCACCGGCAATATCTCCAGCTGGGGGTTCTGGTGCCGCAGCCAGTACACGATGGCCTCCGCGGAGTGCTCCGATTCCGAGGCCTCCCCCGACACCACCACCTCCTCCCCGCCCAAGCGCGCCAGCAAGCGCTCCCGGAGGTCCGACACCGGCACCGGCCCATCGGGGGTACGCCAAGCGCGGAACGGATCGAACACCACGCGGTCGCGAACCCCCAACCGCTTCCAACCGTGGAGCACGCCTACCAGCACCACGTGGCGGGCTTGCACCAAGGGCACCAAGAGCCGGTACATGCGCCCGGCGTAGAGGTAATCGTCGTGGGGACACACGATCCCCACCGCTGTCCCTGCCGGTAGCTCCCCGAGCTTTTCCGGAGGCGGCGGCGCTTCCGCCAGGCGCCACACCGCCGCCATGGCTTCGGCGGTGGAGGCGAACCCCACCGCATCCCTCTGCCCCCGTACGTCGCCCGAGGAGGGAATCCCCATGGGTTCCTGGGCCACCAACGGGCCCGCCACCAGCAGCAACGCTGCCACCTTGCGCCGCATCCCTCGCCTCCCCGCGCCGTTGGCCAGCGACGCGCCTCCGAAAAACGCTGGGTTTTGCCTCCACCCGCTGGAAGGCAAGACCCAGCTCGCTGGAGGAAGATTATCCGCGTTCCGGGTCTCGTGGCGCAAGCCACGGCTGCGCACAACTCCCCCCGGCCGGGCGAATGACCCCCTGTCGCCTAGAATAGCCTTGATGCGCGGCATCGCTCCCGAAGTGCTGCTTTCCCAGTTCCTGGCTTCGGGGGCGGTGCGCCCGCAAGACCTGGAGGAGGCGGCGGAGGCTTTGCGCCGCCAAGGGCTCTCTCCCAACCCCGCAGCCATCCTCCAACACCTCCTCGAGACCGGGAAAATCACGGCGGGAAGCAGCCCGTCCAGCGCCGAGGAGCTCCCCACCCAAGCGCTGGCAAGCACCCAGGAGCAGCCATCCCAAATCCCTCGCTCGTTGTCGGGCCGTTTTTCCGACTGGCGGCTTTTGGGCCGGGGAGGCATGGGGGTGGTGTACTACGCCTACGACTCCCTGCTGCAACGACCGGTGGCGATCAAGCTCCTGCTCCACAGCCTCGGGGATACGGACCAGCTTTTGCGGGAAGCTCGGCACCAAGCCCACGTGGAGCACCCGAACATCTGCCCGGTCTTCGAGGTAGGGGAAGCGGAAGGCACGGCTTACGTGGTGATGCACTACGTGGCGGGGGCGAGCCTCCTGGCCCTGGGGGACAAGCTGCCTCGGGGGCAACTCTTGGCGCTTTTTGCCCGCATTGCCCGAGCTGCCCACTTCGCCCACCAGCGGGGTCTGGTGCACGGGGACATCAAACCCGCCAACATGCTCTTGGAAGTCACCCCGGAAGGGTTGCACCCCTGGCTGGTGGACTTCGGGATGGCCTCGGCGCTCAGCGAAGCCTCCCCGGTGAAGGGGGGAACCCCGGCGTACATCGCCCCGGAGCTGCTCCACGGCGCACCCGCCTCCCCTGCCGGGGACATCTTCAGCCTGGGGGCCAGCCTCTTCCACATGCTGGCAGGGAAGCCACCGGAGGAGAGCCAGGGGCTGGCGGCATTGGCTCACCGGGCAAACCCTTCCTGGCAGCCGCCGCCACTGCCGGAAGGGGTTGCCGATGCGGAGCTTGCCGCCATCGTGGCCAAAGCCATGGCCCGGGACCCGGAGGACCGGTACAGCAGCGCCTTGGCCTTCGCCGAGGATCTGGAGCGCTACCTGGCCAAAAAGCCGCTGCAAGCGCTTCCCGACACCTGGGGCTACCGGGCAAGGAAGTGGTACCAGCGCCAGAAGGCTGCTTTCTGGCTAGGCCTTGGGGTGTTGCTTGCGCTGCTGGGATCCGTGGCCACCTCCACCTGGGTTTGGCAGCGCTCTCGCCGGGAAGCCGCGCTCCGGGCGGACCTCCTGGCCAGGGTGGTGGGGCTCGAAGAGCGGGTCCGCAAGGTTTGGACCGCCCCTGCCCACCAGGTGAGCCGCGAGCTCGCCGAGCTGGAGGAGGAGCTGCAAGGGGCAGCCGAAAAGGCCCGAAAGGGCGGCCTGAGCGAGGAGGCGGTCCATTACCTGCTGGGGAGGGCCTTCCTCGCCATGGGCAAAGCAAGGGAGGCCCAGGAAGAGCTGGCGCGCGCTTGGAACCCGAAAAGGCCCGTGGCGGAAATCGCCCTTACCTTCGCCGAAGCGCTGGTGAGCCGCTACCGACAGGAGGCGCCGAGCCTGGAGCGGCTTCCCCGTGCCGAATGGCGAGCAAAGAAGGCCCAGGAGCTCGAGGAGTGGTACCTGAAGCCGGCCCAAGCGCTTCTGGCCACGGTGCAGCCGTCCGCGGAAAGCAGCGCTTTCGTGGAGGCGTTGCTTGCCGCCGCCAAGAAGGACTGGGCAAAAGCTGCGGCCAAAGCCCGGGAGGCTTTCGCCGCCAAGCCATGGCAGTTCGAAGCGCTGCTCCTGGAAGGCGACGCTCACATGGAGCTTGCCAAGCACGCTCGGGAAACCGGCCGATGGGACGAAGCAATACGGCAGCTGCAGCAGGCCGAGCAAGCCTTCGCCACCTTGGCCAACCAAGCTCCCTCCCATCCGCTGGCTCAGCTGGGCTTGGGACGGGTGGCTCTGGAGCGGGGGGTTCTGGCCAAGGAGCAGGGGTTGGATCCCCAGGAGCACTACAAGCAAAGCCTCGTCGCGGTAAAGCGGGCGCTGGCGTTGGAGCCCGAGCTCCTGGAGGGGCATGTGCACGCGGCGTACGCTGCGCTCCGCTGGGCGGATTACCTGGTGCGGCGCGGCGAGAAGATACCTGACCCGCTCCAGGAGGAAATCCGCACTCACGTGGCGGCACTGGAAGCTTTTCCGGAGCAAGCCGCCGAAGCTAAGACCTACCTGGGCATCGCCTCGCTTTTGGCCAGCCGGGTCGCCAAAGGAGAAGAAGTCCTTGCCCTGCGGAACAAGGCCCGGGAGAACCTGGTTCAAGCTTTGCAGCTCAACCCGCGCTCCCTATGGGCCATCAACAACCTCGGGTTCTTGAGCCTGCAAGAAGGGATGGACAAGTTCGATGGAGGCTTGGATCCCAGCGATTCCCTCCAGTTCGCTGCTGCGCAGTTCCGAAGGCTTGCCAAGGAATTTCCGGATTCGGACCTGGCCCCGGCCAACCTCACGGCCACCTTGGAGCCGTTGGCGCGCTGGGTAATGCTCCACGGGCAAGATCCTCGCCCGCTGCTCGCCGAAGGGCAAGCGCTCCTGGAACGGTACCTGGTCCGCAACCCCCGGGACACTTTGGCCACGAACAACCTGGCTGCCCTGCTGTTGGTGGAAGGGATCTGGCTCCAGTGGAACGGCGGCGGGGCGGACGAGGTCCTGGGGAAGGCTTTGCAGCTGGTGGATGATGCCGAGGTGCAGCAAGGGGCACCCGAGGCAGCGGTGACGGCGCTGGCAGTGGCAGTGGCCCGGCTTCGGGAAGCGCTGCTTTGGGAAACGAACCCCCGCCAGGCCCGGGAGGTGTTCCAGCGGATGCTCGCTGCCCTGCCTTGTCGTGGAGACGAGTGGGAACCCTGTGCCGCGGCCGCCGAGGGGTTGCTGCTTTCGGCGGTCAGCGAGCCACAGCGGGCACAGGCCAGCCTGGCACGGGGGTACCGAGCGCTGCAAACCATCGCCAAGGCTTTTCCCCGGCAGCCGGAAGTTTGCCGGATGGCCGTGGCGTACGCGGTGGCGCTGGGGAGCTTCTCGCCGCGAGGCAAGCAACTGCCAAAAGAGGCAGCGGTTTGCCTGGAGCACTGGCGCGATGCTGCCTATTTTCAACAGGTGCTCCGCGCGGCCCAGGACCCAGCCCGCCAGGAACCCCGCTGGCCGGGCCTCGCCAGGGAGGTGGAGCTCTGGCGCAGTCTGGCCTTGCGCCAAGGCCCGAGCGGAGTCAAAATCAGCAGCGGGAGGTGACCATGAAAAAGCTTTTCGCCCTGTTGTTGCTGCTGGCCGCTCCTTCCTGGGCCGCGGTGTTCTCGGGGACCATCGCCCGCGTCGCAACCCGCACCTTCACGGTGACCAAGGGGGACCAAAAGATGACCTTCAAGATCGAGGATGGCACGCGGGTGGTGGTAGACGGGAAGACCTCATCCCCGGACAGGCTCCGCGTGGGGCAGAAGGTCACCGTGGACTACGAGGCGCGAAACGGGGAAGCCACGGCGCGCAGCGTGGAGGCCGAGACCCCCAAGGACAAGGAGCGCAAGGAAAACAAGCCCTGAACGGTTGCAAGCTAAGGCATCTTGTCCTGGCTAGCCCGCCGCTGCTTGCAGGCAGGGTGCCTCCCGGAAGATCCTGGCGGAGGGGAAGGGATTCGAACCCTTGATCCCTTGCGGGATGGCGGTTTTCAAGACCGCTGCCTTCGACCGCTCGGCCACCCCTCCACCCAACCCATTATCCCGGCAGACCCCGTGCTGCTCAAGCCGGTTTGCCGGCCAAAGCCCCGCCGTCTCCCCCCGGGAGGAAGCCACCTGCACCTTCGAGCTTTCCGTGAGCCCAGGGACCCCACCTGCCCAGTGGCCGGCGTGAGAGAGGTTCCCATGGGCCCCGAGTGTCGGAAATTCCTGACAGAAACCTGACACCCACGCACCCCAAACCCCTTGACAGGAGAGAGAGAATCCCGCCCGCAAACGTCCCGGCGCCCGGGCGCGGGAAGCAAAGGAGGAGAAGCATATGGTGGAAATGAACAGGGCAAAGTTGGTAGCGGTGGTGGTTGTGCTGGCGGCGACACTGGGGATTTTCGCGGCGCGGCCTGCCGAGGCGCTTATCCCCATTTGCCCAGCAAGCTGGTCCCCGGCACCTTAGGAAAAGGCAAGCATGATAGACTGGGGGTGGCAGCTTTTGAACTGGTGCCGGCAAAATGCTAGCGGGTGGGACTGGAATCAGGATCCGGACTGGCTCGGCAGTGGCCGGGATCGGGTCAAAGAGTGCTCCAGGCCCTACGATCCGGAAAAGACTTGCGTTTCGCAGACGCGGGATATCGTTGACTGCGTCCGTTGCTGCTGGAAGATCTACAATTGCAACGTAGCGAACGGGGCGAATCCGAACGGCCCCGCGCTAGATGAGAGGCAGTCGTGCGAAGCCCACTGCGAGACCGACTTTTCGTGATGCCAAAGCGGCGGAACCAGGGGCCCGGGCGGAGTGCGCTCACCTTGGTGTTGCTAGTCGCTTCAGTACTACCGTCGGCTGCTAATTGCGGGCAGCAAGCGCCGGCTCCCCAGGAAGCTCCGGTGGTCAAAAAGCAGGCCGTGGATAAAACCAAGCCCGTGCGTTTCGAAAAGCTGGTGGTACTCGAGTCGGTACCGCAGGAAGCCGAGGCGAAGCCGAAACTTTTGGCGGAGTTTCTCGAGAGCGGCTTTTTTGTACCCGACAACCGAACGCGGGGCTCCAGCACCTACTCCTTTCACCGCAATCTCCTTCGCCTTGCCTCCGGCAGAAAGTTCGCCCAGTACGTGGAGATCGACTCGAGCGACGAAAAAGCTGGCAGAATTCGCACGCTTCTGGTGGACGTGGATCGCGCACGTTTCATTCTCCTCGTGAGCGAGCGCCTGGTACGTGGGCCGGGGATGTGGAACCTTCGGGAGGCCGAGGAGGAGGCGCCTCGAGGTGAAGAGCTCTGGAGCGTGACCACGCGCACGCTGCGCCAGGGGCCGGTGAAGGCCAAGCTGTTGCGGGAGTCCACGTTTCCCCAGGTGCTGTTGAGCGAGGAAAAGGAGCTTCTTGCCGATCTCGAGGAGGTCCGGCAGGTGTTGGGGTGCGGCGAGTTTCCCAGCAGGTGGTGCTGGGGAATCCTGTACGATCTTGAAAAGCTGCTGAACCTTCCCCCGGCCAAGCCCTGCAAATGCCAGGATCGCGAGGTAGCCAAGGCCTTGGCCAACGACGAACCTCAAGCCGCGCAGCCGCTGGATCCGGCGTTCGAAGCGGAGTTCGGCAAGTGGGCCAGCTGGCGGGAGCTTCCGAAACTCAAAGAATGAGCGGCACGTGCAAAAAAGGGGCGGCCCGGGCCGCCCCTTTTCCTTCACCGGCCCCCGGCGATACCGCAAAAACCATCGCGCTGGCGAGCTCGCCAGCTCGCCGGCCACCCCTCCACCCAACCCATTATCCCGGCAGACCCCGGGCTGCTCAAGCCGGTTTGCCGGCCAAAGCCCCGCCGTGTGCCCCTGGGAGGAAGGCACCTGCACCTGCGGGTTTTCCCCAGGCGCTCCCACACCACCTTGGGGAACGCCGGCGCGGAGCGGCTGCCCCCGACCACGGATGGCTCACCTGCGTCACCAAGAACTTGACACCCGCTCGCGGTAAATCGCCTCCACAGCCGAGAGAAAATCCCGGCCGCAAACGTCCCGGCGCCCCGGGAAGGCGCTGGGGGAAAGGAAAGCAATCGGTTATGCTTTTTTCGGAGGTTCCGGATGGCGAAGGGTCCAGCATCGGAAATTCGAGGCAAGGTTTTCCAGAGCTGGGTCTTGGCGCTGGCCTCGGGGCTTTTGGCGGCAGCCGCGTGCGCCGCTTTGGAGCTTTCCCCAGAGCGGGTGATTTACCTGTGAACCAAGAGCGGGGTTTCCCCAGCCACAGAGGAGGTACGGGAGTTCAAGCTGCTGCAGCTGGCGCCAATTTCCTCCACGAGGTTTTTGGCTCTCGCGGAGCTCCGCCGCTACCGCGTGAAGCCCGCGGAGCCAGAAAAACCGCCGAAAAACCCTTACCTTGCGCCAGGGAAGGTGGAGCTGCGGGAGGAAGGCCTGGTGCCGGCGGTGCTGGGCAAGGACGGGAAAATCCTCCTCCAGTCCCCGCCGCTTCCCGGCAACCTCCGGGTGCGCTCCATGAGCTCCTGGCAAGTGGGGCGGGTGGTGGCCATGGAAGAAAATCCCCACTGCCCCTACGCGCTGCTGCGCCAGGACGTGCCGGAGCTGCACTGCTTCGATTGGCAGCTGCAGCCCTCGATCCGCCAAGCGCTTCCTCTGCCGCGGGTTTTTGGGGTTGCGCCGGTGCTTTTGGGGCAGCAGTTGGAGCTTTGGGTCTTGGGGGAGCAGGAGCGAAAGCAACCAAAAACGGACGGTGATGCGCTGCCTTCCTGGACCGACGAGTTTCGCGGCTTGCCAGGCGAGAGCGCGCTTTTGCGCTTTCGTTTCGATTCCCGCGAGCTTTTACCGGTGCGCTGGGCAGGGGAGGAGCTGCCGGAGGCGGTGCGGAAGCTTGCGGGGCAGGCGGAAAAATCGCTCACGGTGGCTGGGGCGCAAGCGGTGCCGGTTGCGAGCTTCGATGCGGTGGAGGCTTCCCAGGGGGTGCCGGTGGCGATTACCGCGGTACTCCAGGAAAAACCCGGGGGGTTCGGGGAGTCCCTGGGCAAGCAGCTGTTCCTGGTGGCCAGGGCCACGGAGGAGGGGCTTTCCGGGTTGCGTCGCCTGCCCCTGGCGATCCTCCATGAAGCTGGCCGGCGGGAGGTAGAGCTCGATGAGCAAGCGGGGGTTTTGCTGGTGCCGGAGGCGGCGCTTGTGGAAGACCTGGAGCTTTTGGCGCTGAAAGAGCAGCGGCTTTTGGTGTACTTCAGGCTCAGCTACGCCCCCGATGGGGTGGAAAAGGCAAAAGCGCAAGGTTTCCACGAAAACTTGAGTTTTTTGGCTTGTTGCACCCCGAACGCTTGCGAGATCACCCCGCTGTATGCCGAGGAGCTTTCGCAGAAAATGAAGCCGCTGTGCGGCACCGAAGCCTGGGTTGGCGTGTTTCCGGCGCTTTCGGGGTTTGCGAGCCAGTCAACCCTGGCCTTTGCCGCAGTTTGCCGCCACGCGCAAACCAAGGAGTCCTTGGGACCTTGCTTCGCGCTTTTTTCCTGGGCTCCGTGAGCTCCAGCAGCCCCGGTGCCGGACCCCCTGCCCCAGCCCTCCGCTAGGGGGAGGGAGCTTCGCTCCCTGGCCATGGCCGCCTCGCTCTTCGGGGAACCTCCCCGCTTCGCGAAGATTGCGCCGCGAGGTGACCACCCGGGGCCTGCGGAGGCTGTTCGCGAGGCGATGCGGCATCTTGACCTCGGGGTTTTGCCTCGCTAGAGTCGGGGTATGAACGAGGAGGGGACCATGAACGAGCTGGTGGCTTCCCACACCCGCGTGCTCCACGTGCTGGCGGGGGCGTTCTTTGGCACCACGGTGATTTACGGTTTGTTGGTTTTGCTGGTGCCACCACCCGAAGCGCCGGTCGTGATGCAAACGCACCCCCTGCTGTGGATCTTCGGGGCGATCACCGTGGCCAACCTGCTGACGATCATGCCCGTCTACCGGGCCATGCTGGAAAAGCCGCGGCGCGTTTATGCGGTGGACGGCAGGCCCGAGCCGCTGCTAGCCGCCCACCGCGCGGCGCACCTGGTGGCTTTTGCCCGCCTGGAAGCCGTGGCGCTGTTGGGCCTGGTGCTGTTCTTCATCACCGGCCGGGGGGACTGGTTCTGGTACTTCAACGGCTTGGCCCTGGTGGGGATGCTGGTGCTTTGGCCGCTGCGGGAAAAGGTGGAAGCGCTGCTCCAAGCAAGCCCGGGAACCGCAGCCCAAACTGCCTAGTTCAGCTGTCGCAGGGGGGCCTTTCCTGCCCCAGCCGGCGGCGCAGCCGGGCGAGGGGAGCGGCAAGCTTCGGGAAACGCGCCTCGATCCAGCAAAAAAACCGCGCGAAAAGCGGGATGTCCGGAGCGAGCAGCAACGCTCCGGCAGCGAAAAAAAGCCAGCCCTGGAGGATCGGCAGGAGCGAGCCCACCACCCCCAGCCCGACGAAAAGCCAACCCAGCACGTGCCGCGCCACCCGTCGCACGAGGTGCCATTGTGCACACCGGCGAGGGCATGGCAAGAGCCCGGGGCTCAGCTTCCCAGCGGCAGCAGTGGGCGAGGCGCCGCTGACCCTTCCGGTTCATGACGATATAGGAATTTCACGGGGGAAAATCTGTTATCATGACCACGTATTGACAAAACGACCGATGCCGCCTTACATTTCGTGACGTGAGGTTGTGGCGCCCGCGCTGAGCGATGACCAGGCCCCCGGGTCGGGGGCCTTGGGTAGGAGCGCGCTGCTGTGGCGCGTCCCTCGGTTCCTACCGCAGCCCCCCAGCGCAAGCTTTGCCCTCGCCCCGGGAGAAACCAACGAAAGACCCAGGGAGGATTTATGCGAACGATACCCACGATATGCCTGCTCGCCTTCGCCCTCGCCCCAGGGGTGGCTTTCGCGGCCCAAGGGAAGGGCGCGGAGGCGTGCGCTGCGTGTCACGAAGCTGTGGTGGAACAGTTCTCCCAGGACGTGCATAGCCGCATCGCCGGGTTCGAGACCCCCGACGGTACCGTGGGCTGCGCCGCCTGCCACGGCGAGGTAGCGCGGCACGGGGAAACCGGGGAGCTGGCCGGGGTGATGCGGTTCCACCAGGACCGCCAGCAGGACACCAAGGCCTGCCTGCGCTGCCACGGCCGGCAAGGGCTCGCAGCTTTCCCCGCCTCGGTCCACGGGCAAGAGGCTTCCTGCACCACCTGCCACCGGATCCACGCTGCGAGAAAGCCCGCCGAAAGCTGTGCCAGCTGCCACAAGGACGTGTGGGCCCAGACCTTGGCCCCCTCGCACCACCCGATCCGCGAGGGGGGCATGAGCTGCGCCTCCTGCCACGATGTGCATCGGACGAACCCCGGGGCACTGGCGGTGGAAGGGCGGGTTAACGAGCTTTGCACCAACTGCCACAGCGAGAAGGAAGGGCCTTTCATCTTTCAGCACGAGCCGGTGGAGGAGGACTGCACCATCTGTCACCAGCCCCATGGCTCCACCGCGGACAACCTGCTGGTGGCCAACGAGCCCTTCCTGTGCCTCCAGTGCCACGAGTTCCACTTCCACACCGGTCTGGAAACCCGCCCCGAGACCCCCACGGTCACGGTAGGGGGACGCCAATACCCCAACGTGCTGGGGGCCCACGGCTACCAGCGTTCCTTCGCCACCAAGTGCACCCAGTGCCACACCCAGGTGCACGGCTCGGATTCGCCATCCCAAGGCATCTCTGGCCGCGGCCGGGCGCTGACCAGGTAAAGGAGGGCCTATGAAGACCTACCGCTTTTTCGCCTCTTGCCTCGCCTGCTTGCTCCCCGCGGCCCTTGCGGCGCAGGTAACGGGGAGCGTGCAACTCGGAGGCCACGGCAGCTCCGAAAAGGACAACCCTGCTCGAGCCGCCGAGTACAGCTCCACTGCTTCCGGCCCGGATGCCGTTGTTTCCCTGCGGGCGTACCTGGAAAACCTCTACCTGGAGCTGGAGAGCTGGGCGGTGGCCACGGATCGCCAAGAGCACGCGCTCGCCTTCGAGCTCGGACGCACCGTGCGCTCCCACACCAGCTTTTCCAAGCTCCCCCACCGCTTGGTGCACGATTCCCTGGCCAACCTGGCCGGCGCGGTTTCCGACGTGAAGACCGTCTACGCCACCGACACCGACCCCTCCGCTCGCTACGGGATTCGCTACGACCAGTTCGCCAACCGTACCGATATCCAACTCCCCCAAGCTCCCTGGCTGGTGATCCGCACCGAATGGCGGGAGCAGTGGCGTACCGGGCACATGCAGTCGCTTTCGGTTTCCCACTGCTACTCCTGCCACGTGGTAAGCCAAACCAAAGCTACCGACCAGCACACCCAGGACGCAGCGCTTTCCGCCAGGGTGAACGTGGCCAACTGGCTCTTCGTGGCCAGCGCCGCATCCCGGGATTTCCGGGAGCGGGAAGCGGCCCCCACGCGGCTTTACGAGCGGGCGCAACACCCTAACCTGCGCACGCCGCTTTTCGATGACCGGGTGATCTTCGACGAGCGCAACGGCCCCTTGCCGTACGGTGTGCTCCCCCGCCAGGAAAAGGACACCTACAGGTTCTCGATCACCAACCCCGATCTTCTGGGCTTTTCCTTCGCCCTGGCGTACGCCACCAGCGATCTCACCAACCAGCACACCGGCAACAAGGTTTCCTACGACGGCGTTTCCCTTTCGATGAGCCGCAAGCTGGCGCCGCGCACCAACCTGGCCTTTTACGCCCGCGCTTACTCCTTCGACTCCTCGGACTACTTCTTCGACTCCCCCGAACCCGTGGCCGTAGCCGGGCCGTACGCTGGCAAGACTTATCGCCAACGGTACGGGTTCGACCCGGATTACCTGCGCCGCTCCGCCCTGGACAGGGACGTGGTGGAGGGGACCCTGCGGCTTTCCCACCTCTTTTCCAGCAAGGCTTCGCTCACCGCCCAGTACCAGGCGCGGCAAATTGACCGGGCCAACTACGAGGTAAGCCCCGGGGAAACCACCACCCTGGAGCAGAAGCTGAAGGTGGGGCTCACGCTTCGCCCGAACGCCCGTCTCAGCCTCCGAGCTACTGCTGCCTACGCGGACATCTCTCACCCGTTCATGGCCTTGAATGCCGCCTGCAACCCGGATCCGCTGCAAACCAACCCGGCTCCTTCGCCGCTGGCCCCAGGTTCGGTGCAGTACTACCAGATCCACGACGCTCGCGTGGCGGATCTCACCGCCTCGCCATCGGCGTTCAAGGAGCTGCGCCTCGCTGCCTCGTTCCAGGCGAACCCCAGCACGCTAGCCACGCTCACCTACCAGTGGTGGGACGGGGACAACCAGGACCTGGACCTCACCAACTGGTCGAAGAACACCCAGGCGGTGACCGCGTCGCTCACCTGGGCGCCGGCGGAACGCTGGCAGCTTTACGCCGCCGCCACCTACGGGGAGCGGGAGACCGAGACGTTCGTCTGCATCCCGCTCATGGATGGTTGAGCGGCGGGTGTGACACGGGGCCAGTTCGGCTCCGCCAGCGACAGCGTCACCGACCGCGGTCACGACCGCATCTTCTCCCTGGGCGGCCAGTGGAAGCCGGCAAGCCGGGTGCAGCTTGCGGCGGATGTGAGCTACGTGCGCAGCGACGAAAGCATGGACCGCATCACGTTCAACGTCCCCGCAGAGGTGCTGGCCAAGCTCGTGGACTCGATTTACGACCTCACCGAAGCCCACACCTATTCCGACCTGAAGCTCGCCCGGTGGGAGGCGGGGCTGGAAGCCACGGCCCAGCTCGGGCGCGGGGTGCACGGGGTCTTTTCCTACCGGCTCAGCAAGGTCAGCGACGACAAGCCTTACGTCGCGGACCTCTCGGGCAAGCTCGACGTGGTGCAGCTCGGTCTCCGCTGGACGCTCTGAGACCCGCACTGCGTTTCTCTGCCGCCGGGGCTCGTCCCCGGCGTTTTTTTCGAGCATCGAGGGCCGCCGGAGCCAAAAGCGTTCCAAACCCGAGCGCCGTGTTCCACCCGCTCGCCAGGGTGGATCTTCCCAGCTAGGAAGCCACCGCTACCCCACCGCCCCGGCTTTTCGCGCGGTACAGCGCTTGGTCCGCAGCCGCTAGCAGCTCCTCCTTGCTCCCTCCCCGGGGACCCAAGCAGGCCACGCCGATGGAGAGCGTGATCGCACCGGAAAAAAGCCCGCAAAGCTCCAGCGCCACTTGCCGGGCGAACTCCCCTGGGGTGTTGGGCAGCACCACCACGAACTCGTCCCCGCCGTAGCGGGCCACCACGTTGTCCTCCCGCACCGCCCCCGCCAGGGAAAGCGCCACCTCCCGGAGCACCCGGTCCCCGGCGGCGTGGCCTTGGCGATCGTTGAACTGCTTGAACCCGTCCAGATCCACCATCAAAAGCGACAGCGGCTGCCGCGCCCTCCTGGTGCGGGCCACCATCATCGTGAGGTACTCCTCCAAGAACCGTCGGTTGAACACCCCGGTGAGCCCGTCCAAACGCGAGGTGCTGCGCTCAGCCTCCGTCAGGCGCGAGGCGTAGATCACCGCCACACCGCAAGCAAAAAGCAGGAGCAGGCGCACCGCTTGCTCGTCCCAGCGGAAGGCACCGTACAGCGGATCGGCCGCAAGCCGTGGTAAATCCGCGGTGCTGGCTGCGGCCGCCAGCACCACCCCGTAGGCTGCCGGCACCGCAGCCGCCACGTCCCGGGCAAGCCGCCCCTCCCCCCGCAGGCTCGCCAGCACCAAAGCCAGGAGGTAGCCCAAGAACAACACCCGGGAGTTGGTGGCTACCAACGGTCTGCCAGTGAACACGAACCAAAGCAAGGCCCCGGTCACCAGCACCACGTCCAAATAAGCCAGCGGGTAACGGTAGCGGGGATCCCAGGGGAAAGTGGCGAGGAAAAGCTGCAACAACACCAACCCAAACAGCGCTCCGGCGAGCACCCCTTCCCCGGAAATCTCCGCAAGCGGCACCCCCACGGCATGGCGCGCCAACGCCACCACCAGCGCGATCCCCGCCACCGTGGCAAGCCTCACCAGGTTGATGAGGCGCTCCAGGTCCAAGCCACGCAACGGCAGCCTTTCCTCCACCGGCAACAGCCGCGGGTTCGACTTGGAGGAACCCCGGGGCATCGCGTTCGTCCTCGTGTCACAAGATAGGCCAAAACCCCTTTGTGTCAAGGGGTAACAAAAAACCGCCTTCGTTCACGACCGAGCCAAGGTTGCCTCGCTGGCGTGCCGCTGGACGATGCCCAGAAGCTCCCGGTGCACCGCTGGGGTGCCCGCCACCACGTGGCCGTGCACAAAAACGTCCTCCCCCCCGTCCAAGTTCGTGGCAAGCCCCCCGGCCTCCCGCACCAGGAGCACCCCGGCAGCCAAATCCCAAGGGGAGAGGAAGAACTCGAAAAACGCGTCGAAGATGCCGCAGGCGGTGTGGGCCAAGTCCAGGCAGGCGGCCCCAGGGCGGCGGATCGCCGCGGCCCGCGGGAAAACCTCGGCGAAAATCGCCAGGTACGTGGGGAGCACCGCACCCATGCGGAATGGAAACCCCGTGGTGACGAAAGCCCCGGACAACGTTTTTCTGCCGCTTGCGGCAATGCTCTTGCCGTTGCACCAGGCCCCACGCCCCTGGGCTGCGGTGAAAAGCTCGTCCCGCAAAGGGTCGTAAATCGCCCCCACCAGCACCTGGCTCCCCTCCACCAGCGCCACCGAAACCGCGAAGTGGGGAAAGCCCCGCACGAAGTTGGTGGTGCCGTCCAGGGGGTCCACCACCCACACCCGGCGCTGGCTTCCCCGCAGCCCCCCTTCCTCCCCCAAAAACCCGCACTCCGGGGTAGCCCAAGCCAAAAAGGCGCGGATCGTCTCCTCGCTTTCCCGGTCCGCGGCGGAAACGTAGTCGTGCTTTGCCTTTTCGTCCACCGCAAGCGCGCCGCGGAAGTGCTTTCTGAGTACCTCCCCCCCCAACTGCGCCGCGGTGGCGGCCACGCTCAAGTAACGGTCCACTTTCCCCTCCCTGGGCTAGAATATCCTGGGAATGCTGGGCCCGCGGCGCGGGTTAGCTGGGACGATGGCGAGCGAGGACGATATTCGCGAGGAAAACCGGAGGATCCGTCACATGCGCATCCTCGTGGACCTCACCGCCCAGATCCTCGCGGAGGACCCGAACCTCAAGCTTTGCGAGGCGATCCGCTTGGTGGAAGCCGCCCGCTCCGCGGTGGTGCGCATGTTTCCCGGCAAGGAGGAAACGTTCGATCTGGTGCTCCGCCCGCGCCTGGAGCGTATCATCGAGGAGCGCTTCCAGCTCAGCTCCCTGGAGCCGGTGAACTGAAAAGTGCCAGCGGAAAAACAGCTCAGGGTCCCAGGCGGTACTCGGGGTAGCGGGCCCGGGCGCTCGCCGGCACCTGGCCTTCCACTTCCACCCGCACCTGCTCCCCCGGTTCCAAGCGCTCCCCCGGGATGAACCCGGTGAGCTGCGAGGCCACCCCGGGGCGCAGCTCCCCGGTGGGCAAGCTCACCAGATGCGTGGCCCGGTCCTGCCCTTTGGCATCCACCACCACCACCTTCACCGTGAGCGTGGGCAAGCTTTCCCTGGCGGTGTTCACCACCGTGAAATCCAGCACCAGCTCCGGCCCTTCGGGCCGCTGCCGCACCTGCACCGCGGTGGGCTGCACCTGGTGGGCAAGCCGCAGGCGGGTGATGCGTTGCTCCGGGGTTTCCTGCCTGCCGCAGGCCCCCACGAAGAAAGCCGCCACCAGCAACACCCCACGAGCCTTCATAGGCCAACCCCGAACGCCAGGTAGTAGGAGGTCACGAACGCCTGCTTCACCTCGGCCACCACCCGCACCGCCGGGAACGGGTGGATCACCAGGCCGGCGAACGCCAGGGCCCTGTTTCCCTCCACCCGACGCCAGAAGGGGTGGGGATCGCCGAAAAACGCCTCGGTGCGCTGCCTGCGCACCCCCACGCCAGCGTAGGGGGCCACCACCACGAACCCCTTGGAAACCACGAGCTTCAGCTCCCCTACCCGGCTTTCCAGCTCCTCCACGGCTAGCTGGGTGTAGCTGCCGGAAAGCGCTACCGCCGGGAGGATGACGCCCCCCGAGTACAGCGACCACCGCAGCTCCCCACCCGCGAACCGCTCCCCGGCAAGCTCCCCCACCTGCACCCCCACGTCCAGCCGGGCCGGCAAACCCTTGCGCACCAAAAGCCGCGGCGCAGGGAAGATCCCCAACGTGGTCCCCCGGGAGAAGGCGTGGGCGAGCCAGCGCTCCCCCTCCGCCACCCGCAGCCCTCCTGCCACGGCCATGGCTTCGAACCCCGCGATCCCCGAGGGCTTGGCGGTGGTGAGGTTGGGGAAAGCCAGAGCGTCCCCCAGCGCCTCCCCCAGGTCGGCGAAGTCCTCCAGGGTAAAGGTGGGGGAAAAACGTACGTCACCAGCCACCGCGGCGGTGGCGAGAAGCAGCATGGGAAGGCAAGCTCGCTTCATGGGTCAGCTCCGGCCCACAGTTTACACGAGCGTGGCGAAAAGCTCGTTGGAGACCAGCCACCCCTTGGGGGTGAGCGCCACCCGACCGCCACGGGTGCGGGCAAGCCCCGCGGCGCGGAAATCCTCCAGAAGCTGCCCAAAAGCGGGGCGTGCCTGGGCCACCGCCTCCACCGCCGGGGAAGGGGCGCCCCAGGCCAGGCGCAGCCGCAGCATCACCGCCTCCGCTAGGGCATCCTCCGGCAAAAGGCGCCGGGTTTCCACCCGGGGCGAGCGCCCCGCCTCCACCGCCGCCATGTACGCCGCGAGATCCTCGGTGTTGCGAAACCGCAAGCTCCTCCCCTGGCCCGCTGCGGCCACCCCGCAGGCCAGCACCACACCCCCGCGCCAGTAGCGCAGGTTGTGCCGAGCGTAGTACCCCGGCAGGGCGAAGTTGGAGATCTCGTAGTGGCGGTACCCGGCTTGCCGCAACCTGCGGCTGGCGTAAAGGTACTGGCGGGCCGCAGCCTCCTCGGAGGGGAAAAGCTCGGGCCTCCGGGCGGCGAGCTGCGCCAGGCGGTGGGGCTTGTCCATCTCCAAAAGGTACAGCGAAACGTGGTGCGGGCGGGCCTCCAGGAGCTTTTCCAGGCTGGCTTCCAGCTCCCCCAGGGAAAGCCCCGGGAGCGCCAGCATCAGGTCGCAGTTCACCACGAAACCCGCTGCCAGGCAAGCTTCCAGCGCCCGGGCAGCCTGGGCCGCATCGTGCCGCCGAGCAAGAAGCCGCAGCAGCGGATCGGCGAACGACTGCACCCCCAGGGAAACCCGGTTCACCCCCAGCGTGCGCCAGAAAGCCAGCTTGTCTTCCGTGACATCGTCGGGGTTGGCTTCCAGGGTGACCTCCGCCCCGCTCAGCCGCGGGAAGTACCGGTCCAGCACCTGGAAGGTAGCGGCGAGCTCTGCCTCGGGCACCAGCGACGGGGTCCCCCCTCCCAGGTAACAGGTGACCAGGGGCCGGCCCGCCCGCTGCCCCAGCTTTTCCAGCTCCTGGCGCAAGCAGGCCATGTAGCGGGGGAGCAGCTCCCCCCGGGTGGTGGTGACGAAGGTGCAGTAAGCGCAGCTTGTGGCGCAAAACGGCAGGTGGAGGTACAACCCTGCGGGTCGGGCCACGGCTCAGGTCGCCTGCTCCAGCCAGCGGATCCACAGGCTGGCGAAGGGCTCCCCCTCCCCGGTCCAAAGGGTGCGGGCGAACGCTTCCACCCAAGGGTCGAACCCCGGCACCAGGCGCAGGTTGTCCTCCTCCATGAGCTCCGCGGGGTCCCGGCCGGAAACCAGGAGCGCCTGGGCAGCACGCCGCAGGCGCCACCCCTGGGAGGAAACCCCGTCCAAAAGGTCCAACCGCCGCGCCCAGAGGAGCAGCGCACAGGCCCGGGCATAGCAGGAGGCCTTGCAGAGCGAGGTCGCAGGGCCAGCGAGCCCCTCCGCGAGCCCCGCCTCCCTGGCCAGGGCGCTGCCATGAACCTCCAGGGTTTTCCCCAGATCGGCGGGGTCGGTGTGGAACAGCAGGTCCTCGAAAGCGCCGTTCCCCTCTTCCCCGAAGGCCCGCTCCAGGGCCGCGTGCTTTTCCTCGCCGGAGGCCAAAAGCGGCGCCAGCACCACGAACCCAGCACCGCTTTCCTGGGCAGCGTGCACCGCTTGGGCCATGGTCTCCCGCAGCGGCAGGTGCGGTGCCAAGGCCACCAGGGTCCCCGTGGCAAAGCCTGCCTCCCGAAAGCTCAGCAACGGCAGGGTGGAAAGCGAACCCCAGAAAGGGGGAAGCCAGACGTTCATGACCGTGATTTGCTCGGCCACCAAAGGGTCCGGGAGGTCCTCGGGGGCCAGGGGGCTGTCGAGGATCACCACCGCCCCGCACCCCGCTTCCAGGAGCCTTGCAAAAAAACGCCCCCGGGCCCGGGCCACCTCCGCGTGCACCAGAAAGCGCACCGGTCGGCGCGGCACATGGCCGTCCCCGCTCCCGCGCTCCTCCTCCCGCTCCCGCACCAAGCGCATGCTCACCGGATCCAGCGCCAACCCTCCGGCCCCCAGGGGTACGCCTCCCAACCGGTGGGTCACCGGCAACAGGTCCGGGAACGCTGGCTCCACCCGGCGCACCGCTACGCCCCCCGCCCAGGCCGGCTGCCGAAGGCCAGGACCCGGCGCACGTACTTGGCCAAAAGGTCGGTCTCCAGGTTCACGATGCTGCCAGGCCGGAGCAACCCCAGCGTGGTGGCTTCCAAGGTGTAAGGCACCAGGGCTACCTCGAACCACCCCCGCCCGAGACGCGCCACCGTGAGGGAAACCCCGTCCAAGGCCACCGAGCCCTTTTCCGCCACCTCCGGAGCAAGGTGCAGCGGCAACTCCACCCGCAGCACCACCCCTTCCCCCACCTCTCGGCGGCCCAGCACCCGCACCCGGGCGTCCACGTGGCCGCTCACCCAGTGCCCACCCAGCGCATCCCCCACCCGCAGCGCCCGCTCCAGGTTCACCTGGGCACCCACCGGGAGCTGGCCCAAGGTGGTGCGGGAGAGGGTTTCAGCGGAGCAGTAAAAGGCCAGGGAGCTCCCCTCCACCCGCTCCACGGTCAAGCAAGCCCCGGCCACCGCCACGCTTTCCCCCAGCACCACCGGCGGGCCGGGAAGCTCCCCCCGCACCTCCAGGCGCGCCCCGGTAGGCCGGGGCAAGCGCCGCTCCACCACCCCTACCGCCTGCACCAGGCCGCTAAACACCCAGCACCTCCGCCTCCAACGCCAGGTCCCCGTCCAGCTGCTGCACCCGCAAGAAGCGCAGCCGCACCCCCTCCTGGGGCGCGCCGAACCCCACTCCGCCCACCGCCGGCACCGCAT
>Ga0209018_1000233_pt1 | contig 53790 bp, 51 predicted proteins | sample YNPBryBLVA2012_FD_185814 | JGI IMG/M metagenome (GOLD analysis project Ga0209018, IMG submission 185814) | Anoxygenic and chlorotrophic microbial mat microbial communities from Yellowstone National Park, USA - YNP Bryant BLVA 2012 (SPAdes)... ...
ATTAGATTCAAATATAGATGAGAACACAAATCCAACATATAAAAACATTACAGATCAATTGTATGGGGGAGATCGCGACACCCGTATCCAACAGGAAATATTACTTGGTATCGGCGGAGTAAGGGCATTGAACGCCATTGGTATCGAACCAGCAGTAATTCATATCAACGAAGGACACGCTGCTTTTGCATTGCTCGAGCAAACAAAAAATTATATGAAAAAATATAATTTGGATTTCAAAACTGCTATGAATTTAACCCGAAGTTGCTCGGTTTTCACAACCCATACACCAGTCCCCGCTGGCAACGAAGCATTTTCGATCGACAGAATAGAAAGGTATTTCGCTAACTATATACCACAATTAGGTTTAAGTAATGAAGACTTTTTGGTTTTAGGACAATCAAATCATTATGTAGATTATGGTCAACCATTTTCGATGACAATCCTTGGACTTAAATTAACTGGTTATCACAATGGAGTTAGCAAACTGCACGGAAAAGTTTCTCGAAAAATGTGGCATTCAATTTGGAATTGCCTGCCACCCGAAGAAGTTCCTATCGATGGATTAACTAACGGAATTCACACCCATACCTGGTTGGCACGCGAATTTGCCGAACTCTACGATAGATACCTTACTCCAAGTTGGAATATTGATATTGATAATAAGGAAATATGGGAAGCAATCGACACAATCCCCAACGACGAACTCTGGAGAGAAAAACAAAGACGCAGAATTAGATTGGTTTTGTTCGCACGCGACTATCTAAAAAATAAACAAAAAGAATATCTTCGCCCCGACCAACTCCAAAAAATCAATGAATTTTTGGATCCAGATGCATTAACAATTGGATTTGCCCGTCGTTTTGCCACCTATAAACGCCCTTACCTTATATTTAGTGATATGAAACGTTTAAAGCAAATTCTTACCGACAAGGATAAACCAGTTCAAATTATTCTTGCTGGAAAGGCTCATCCCCACGATACCGAAGGTAAACAAATGATACAGTCAATAATCCAAAAAGTTAAAGATTTTGGTTTGGAAAAACACGTTGTTTTCCTCGAAGATTATGATATGGTTATTGCCCGTTTAATGGTAAAAGGATGCGATGTTTGGCTTAATAATCCTATACGACCACTGGAAGCAAGTGGAACCAGTGGAATGAAAGCAGCAATCAACGGAACATTGAATTGCAGTATTCTCGATGGTTGGTGGGACGAAGCTTATAACGGGTTGAATGGCTTTGCAATCGGAACTGGCGAAGAACGAGAAAATAATCCTGAAATAAATCAATTAGAAGCCGAAATGCTTTACGATCTCTTGGAAAATCAAATTGTTCCAACTTATTACGATCGAGGCCAGACCCGAATACCAAACAAATGGGTCGAAATGATGAAAAATTCCATCAAAACTATAACACCAATGTTTTCCACCCATAGAATGGTGAAAGAATATGCAACTAAATATTACTTTAAAGCATTAGAAAATCACAGTAAAATTACCCAAAATAATGCAATTTCCTTAATTCAATTTAACCAATGGAAAGAAAAAATTTACCAAGAGTGGAATAATGTCCAAATTATAGATGTAAAGATTAAAAATACACAAGAAATATGGTTAGAACAACCTGTTGAAATTTCAGCTGAAGTCAGCCTTGGAAACCTTTTGCCAACTGATGTTGATGTTCAACTTTACTACGGAATTTTGGATCCACACACAAATGAAATTACCAATGCAGAATTTGTTTCATTGAGCTTTGTTTCAAGAATTGGAAATCATTACCTTTACGAAGGAAGCTTTGTTTGCAAGTCAACAGGAAAACAAGGATTTACGCTAAGAATATTACCATCCCATCCATTGATGATAAATCCATCGGATTTGTATATATGCCGCTGGGGAATATAAGCAACGCATCAATATTCATTACATCTCTGTAGTAACAAATACTACGTTTTTTGATTTTTTTTGATTTTTTTTGATAAATTAGAAAAAACTTTTATAAGGGGTATAAAAATGAAACAAGAAAAAATATTTTGTTTTTTGCTAATAGTTTCAATATTTCTGAATTTATCGTTGACATTCGGAGCCACCAAAGAAGACAAAACAGATTGCAAAACAACATCCTATGACCAAGGAGTTTGTAATATAACACACACAATTTGCATTACTCTTCAAGACAAAAAAAATCAAGACGGTGTCTATGACCACGTAATTGTTTGGGAAAAATTCGTTTGGGATTGTGGCATAGCAGGAAAAGGAAGTAAATCTGGGAACACCTACGAAGGCGACTTTAAATTCCGAGATTCAAATAATAATGGCTATTTTAATGATAACCCAATTTTTGACCCAAATTCCAACGATTCGTTGGTATCATTTGTAGCAACTCCACCATTCGATCCATTGAATCCGGACAACACTTTCCAACATAACACATTCGAGATTGTATACCGCGACAAAAATACTTCTAACCTTACTGGAATTTTCCGAAAAGACACAAACGACCAAGAACCCCTGTTTGTTTCATATAAACAAATAGGACCATCCAAAATGAATGGAACTTGGAATACAGAAGTGTTCGAAGAAGTTGCCAAAGAATTGGCCGATATTTTTACCAATGTAACACCAAATATTTACCCTAATCCCACCAGTGGAGTTATCACGATGAGTATCAATGAACCAATGAAGAATTATCTGCTCAATAACACTGAAATTAAAAAAATTGATCTCGTAAAAATTGTCGACTCCAAAGGTGAAACTGTTTATTTAGAAAAAAATGTTGATTTAGCTACTCCACACATAATCGATTTGCAACATCTACCATCGGGAACCTACATTTTAATAGTAAAAATAGATAAAATGGAAAGAAGCACAAGCTTTATTCTAAACAAATAGTTGGTAAATTCAAGAAATTTTACATTTAACCTCTCAGTCATAACTGAGCCATTGGCTAAATATCCAAAAAAAGTAAATTTGTAAGAGTTTTTTGTAAAATTCGAAAATAAATTATTATGAATTCTTTATATAGCCTAATTCATTACCAATTTTAAGAAATATTTCAAAAATTTCATCCAAATGTTCTTTTTTATGTGTGGACATATATGATGTTCTCATCATACTCATATTAGGCGGAACACCTGGAGGAATAAAGGCATTGACAAAAACACCATTGTCGAATAGTTTACGCCAAGTAATGAAGGCTTTTTCGACATCACCTACAATAACAGGTATGATTGCAGATTCGTTTTCGATAACATTAAAACCATTCTCAATAAAGCGTTTGCGTAAATATTTTACATTGTTTTGTAATTGGTCAACCAATTCAGGATGTTCTTCCAAAATATTCAAGGCTTCCAAAGCAGCAGCAACAGATGGTGGAGTTGGACTTGCACTAAAAATTAAAGCTGGCGAATGATGTTTTAGGTAATTAATAACACGCTCTGGACCGGCAACAAATCCACCAAGTGAAGCAAAAGTTTTGGAGAATGTTCCCATAATTAAATCTGTTTCGTCCTCGACACCATAATAACTGGCAGTCCCACGACCACCTTTGCCAATTACACCAGTCGAATGAGCATCGTCTACTAAAACTTTTGCACCATATTTATGTGAAATTCTAATTATTTCAGGCAAGTTACAAATTTCGCCAGAAACCGAGAATATACCGTCGGTTACAACCAATTTTCCAGCGTTTTCGGGCAATTTTGATAGAACCCTTTCCAAATCTTCCATATCGGAATGAAGATATCTTTTGAACTCAGCAAATCCACCTTTTGCAGTTATACAAGCATTTATAATACTTGCGTGGTTTTCTTTATCCGAAATCACGTAATCGCCTCGTTGAACTAAGGTGGACACTATACCAAGTGCTGTTTGATAACCGGTGCTAAACAAAAGAACTGCTTCTTTGTTCAAGAATTTTGCTAAACGATTTTCTAATTCATTGTGCAAATCCAAAGTGCCAGTAAGATATCTTGAACCCGAACAGCCAGTACCATATTTTTCAACAGCACGCCTGGCTGCTTCTTTCACTCTGGGATGTGCCGTAAGACCTAAATAGTTGTTCGAGCCAGCCATTATAAAACGACGTCCTTCGATATGCACTACTGGTCCTTCGTTTTCTTCGATAGGGCGAAAGTAGGGATAAAGTCCTGCAGCTTTTACTTCATCTGCACGGGTAAAGTCATAACATTTTTGAAATATGTCCATTTTGCTCCTTTTTTCGATTAATATAAAACGATTGGAATCCAAAGATGTTTTTTTAAATTCACTTTTTCATCTTCGAATTCGATTCCTTCGGATAATAAAAGTTCTTTCATCAAGGTTGGAGTTGAAAAATGGTATCTCCCTGTCAATTCTCCATTTCGATTGACAACTCGATGAAATGGAAAATTTGAATTGTATCTGTTGGCATTCAGTATCCATCCAACCATTCGGGCAGAAGCCCTCAAGCCACAAGCTCTGGCAATTTCGCCATAAGTTGTTACTTTACCGAAAGGAATTTTTTCAACTATTTGAAGAACTTTTATTTCGAATTCGTTGTTCATAACAAATAACAAAATTAAGAAAAAAATATAAATGTAAATATTTCTTAACAATAATACTCAATAGATTTTAACTCTATAATTTTTTTCTTTTTGTTTCGTTTCATTAGTAAAAATTGGATCAATATGAATATTCTTTTTATAAATTACTATCCAACCTATAGATTAGATAAAGACCAAACCCATCATTCTATCGAATACCTTATTAACCCCCTTTTTAATTTTTTTGAACAACAAGGTCACACAATAAATCAAATTAATATCGAAGAATTAAACATACTACCTTGTATAGGCTGTTCACACGATCCATTTTTCGTTCCAATGGACTACTGCCGACAAGACGATGATATGAACCGCCTATATCCTATTCTACGATCCTCCGACTTTTGGTTTTTTAATATTGCTATAAATCAAAAACATCTACCAAAACAACTTTGTAATTTTTTGGATAGATTGGAGCCTTTGTTCGATAAAGATGAATCAATTTTATTGAGTGAAGGTAATGGACATAAAATTCCCAACAAAGGATACGTTTATTTATTGGCAACCTCTGAATATTGGGGCAACGAAGTATTTCAAGAATTAGTTCAAGAAATTCAAACTATTGCCTTTTTGTTCAATCGTCAATATCTTGGGGAATTACTTCGTCCACATTTAGGCGTTTATGTCCACAAATATATACTCCCTAACTTCAACTTATTTAATCAATCAATTAACAAACTTGGTTCTTCCATCATTAGCAATAACCTATCAAATTCAATTAATGGATCCGATCTAACGCAATTTGTTATCGACAAAGATGAGTTCGAAAATAATTTTGCTAAATTTGTTTTTTGATTAAGACTTAAAGAATATTTATTCGTATTTACTTTTTATACCTTAAAAATCAAAACTACATATAGTTTTTTTCACCCTTTAAAATTGTCGTATACATAAATCGAGCCAATAATTCCTTCTTCCTTGTTGACTGTTAGAATTTTATGAATATTATCTTCATTAAGTTTGGTCCCACCAGCAATTAATTTTAAACCACTTTGTGTAATAATATTTCTTGATAAAATATAACCTGGTTGCAACTCCGAAACAAGCATAGGAACTTCACGAGTAGAACCTGATTTACCGCGTAGATTGAGTGAAGCCAAGAATTGATCATAAAAGGCAATAATTCTAAAATCATATAATCGGTGTGCTTCGTTGAACAATGAATCTATAGTTTTATTTTGTTTTCCTTGATTTTTTTCAAAGAAATACTCATAATCCACACATACCCGTAGGATACGGCTTTCAAGTGGTATTTCCCAAGCTTTAAGCTTATCGGGAATGCCTGTTCCGTCGAAATTTTCCCATATGTGCATCAATACATTGATAACATCATCCATATCTGGTATTTGAGATAATAATTCCTTCGTATATTCAGGCACGCGATTCATATTATCGTTGGTTACAAATCCATTTGTCATTACTGGCAAATTTATCATATTATCGGGGAGGAAAAGTTTTCCAACGTAGGTGTAACGAGCAGCTAAATTTATTCTTTCTATTTGAGATTCATCTTCTAAAAGTTTTTTAACTATCCAATTTGCAGCTTTTTGAATATTTTCAGTATGTTTGCGTGCAGATGGTATTTTGGAAACTTGAAATTCGTATATAAGGTTTAGCATTCTTTCACGATTTCTACTTTGTTCTTGTTCTAAAAATTGAATCTGCTCTTGCTGTTTGGCTGATTCGATTTGTTGAGTTATGTAGCGTTTTGCTGTTATTAAACGAGAAATTAAAGTGTCAGCAGTTATTGGTTTTTGAAAGAAATCGTCAGCGCCCAATTTGATTGCTTCAATTCCAAGAGATTTGTCGCTATCGGAAGTCATAACAATACTGTACTTTAATTTATCGTGAAAAATTTGATTGATCTTTTTCAAAATATTCAACCCATTGGCATCTTCAAGATAAACATCAATTAAAAATATTGCCGGGAATTGAACAGTTTTTAATACGTCAATAATATCGGTTAACTTTCCAGCTACTTTGAATTTTGAATTTGGGAAAAATTTTGCTGTTACATTCAACAAAAATGTTGATTGAATTGGATCGTCTTCAAATATGTAGATATATATCTTTTCCAAAAACTTAATAGAATTTGAACATTACAAAAATTTAATTTAGTAATTTTGTATTTAATAACAAACAAATTTACAAAAAATAGTAAAGATGTCTGAAAAAACACACACAAATCGCGTGCCATCTTTGGACTTTGCGAGAATTTTCGCAATGTTAATGATGATTGCGGGGCACACTTTTTTCTCTTTGATTAATCCATATTCAGTAGATGTGAACTCTTTTCCTTGGAGTTGGTGGGAATTCTTGCGTGGTGCTACTGCTCCTACTTTCCTTACGGTATCGGGTATAGCACAAGTGTTTGCAAACAAACGTAATCAATTTGGTAAAATCCCAACGGATACGATAAATAAACGATTTAAAACAGCATTAATGTTGATTGGAATAGGTTATTTGCTTATGTTCCCAGCCGATAAAATTTACGATATACCATTTATTCCACCTCAATACTTGGCTGGTTTCTTTGCTGTTAATATTCTTCAATTAATCGGATTAACTTTACTTTTTGTTCTACTTTTATTCATACTGACAAAAACTGATAAACAACTTTTTATTGCATCCCTATTTATTGGTCTTATGATTGTTTTTCTCACTCCCCTATCTCAATATATCAATTGGTTCGAGATCTTGCCCTATCCGCTTGCTAATTATTTTGATTATCGTGGTGGGTCATACTTTGGAATATTTCCTTTTTCGGCATATGTTTTTCTTGGAATTGCCTTTGGTACAATTTTGAAAAAAATTCCAAATGATCAAAGAATCGACTTCATCATAAAAAAGAGCTTAATCGCTGTTCCTATATTTTTATCGTTAGGATTTTTTATTCACAAATTCGAATACCCCTTTATAAAAGACCTATTTGTACCCTACAAAGCAAGTTTAGGAATGATTTTCTACAGATATGCAATTGTTGCCGTTATTTTTGCTTTCACTGGTTATTTAACTAAAAAACTAACCGATTTTCACAATTATTTCACTTTCTTTGGACAAAAAGCATTGTATGTTTATATAGTTCATATCTTTATTCTATATGGCACAGCTGTAACCCCAGGCTTAACAACCTTTTTTGGCGAAACTACCTCAATAGCCTTGGCTATGGCTAATATTCCTATAGTAATTATTGGAACAATACTATTGACTAAAATTCTTCATAAATTAATTGAAGAAAGTAAAAAATTCTCTGCTGCTTATCGATTTTCGATCACGGCCTATTTGATTTATATTCTTTTTGTATAATTTTGTAAAATAAAATTCAACACTATGGCAAAATCTGAAATAAAATCCCGCACCAAATCAATTCCTAAAGCAACTTGGAAATTCCCGTTCCAAAAGCAAAATTTCTATATCATCGGAGTTGGTCTGATAATAATAATAATTGGCTATTTACTTATGGCAACTGGTATCACCGAAGAACCCGCATTGCCCAATGGAAAATGGAATAATATATTTGCTGTTTCGATTGCACCCATTCTGCTTGTTTTGGGTTATTGTGTCATCATTCCTTACGGTATTTTTAAATCATTTCCACCAAAAGAACAATAGATGAACACAAAATCGGGTTTTGTAGCGATTATCGGCAAACCAAATGCTGGTAAATCCTCTTTAATGAATGCTTTACTTGCTACCAAACTCTCGATTGTTACTCCAAAGCCCCAAACCACTCGTAAAGAAATCGTGGGAATCTTAACCGAGCAAAACCATCAAATAGTTTTTTTGGATACGCCCGGTCATATTAAACCCAAATACAAACTCCAAGAAGTAATGATGGAATATATACCAAATTCCATCATAGCTGCCGATATTATCTTAGCTGTTTTCGACTACGAAAATTATCTAAAAACCCATAAGTTGCCCCTTGACGACATAAAAAAATTAATTGGAGATCGAAAAATTCCGAAAATTGCAATTCTAAATAAAATTGATATTGCAAAAAGAAAGGAAGACATTATACCTGTTCTTGAGGAATTAAATAAATCAGGTCTATTCGACGAAATAATCCCAGTTTCGGCAACAAATTCCATCAACATTCAAGAATTAAAAAATACGATTGTGCGTTATTTACCCTACAACAACTTTTACTACGATGAAGAAAGTCTCAGCACTTTAAACACTAAATTTTTTGTAGCCGAAATCATACGCGAAAAAATTTTTTTAAATTTAGAAGAAGAAGTTCCCTATTCAACTGAAGTTCAAATTCAAGAATTTGTTGAACGCGAACAAGGCAAATGGTATATTTTGGCGGATATAATTGTCGAAAAACCTACCCAAAAACAAATAATCATTGGCCAAAACGGTAGTATGATCAAAAAAATAAGTTCCCAAGCACGAATAGAAATAGAAAAGCTCCTTGAATATCCAGTGTATTTGGAGCTTTTCGTAAAAGTTCGGAAGGATTGGCGAGATAATCCAAGGATGATCAAATCTTTTGGATACTAATTATTTTTTCTTTGCTGGATTTCTCCATTTGACGTCGTAGTAACCGGGCCGTTCTTTAATCACTTGTTTAAAGAATTCATCTCCATAACCAACACCTTTTGGATGCCTTCCGTGATCTTTATGAACATCGTTAATGTAACCATCATTATATTTTGCAACAAGTCTGTACCATAAATCTCGCCATTCGTCAACTACGTTTTCGGCTTGCTGACAAGAATAATCAGTTAAAAATTGAATAGCTAAGTCAGGATTTTGCTTATATAACTCCGAAGCTGCCAATTCTACCGCAGGTTGGAAAGCAAAAAACTTGTTTTCAAAATATTTTTGTTTTTCTTGAATATCTTTAATAATGTACCTGTACTTTGTATAAGCCCAATTAGCAACCAAATTGAAAACCCAAAAACCACTGTTCAAATCCACATTTGCAATCGAGCCACCGATAAATGGTTTTGGGGCTCGTTCGATCGAACAGTAAAGTGGCATATAAACGTTGCTGTAATTATCGTCCACTCCATACCACAAAATACCGCCAATTTCGCGAGGTAACCACGAGCGCATTTGGGCTACAAAAGCAAAAGCTGTTTGTTGGGTAGAAATTGGTCGTTCCCAGGCATATTCATTTAGTGTATCACCCGAAATTTTCCAAGTTAATCCTTTCCAACGATAAGGATTGCCAAAAGGACCGGCAGCGATTCCTTTGGTCATATCGAATTCTGTTCCTTCAAAATGATCTCTCATTAAATCGATTGCATCAGCAACAGATAACTTCTTGTCTGGTTTAATATAAAGTGGATAGGGTTCCGCACCTTCTATTGCACGCCAATAATCGCTTGATAAATTTAGTGAAGGAGCTGCTCGACGGAACAAACTCCAAACCCGTCCTTCACAAAATAGTAACGAAGCTGGTGTTGCTGGATCGTATGCTTTTTGGAAGCTAAATTTTCCGTCTTTTTTTGGGTCATAGTATCCTCTTTTAATAGCAAATTCAACAACATCAGGCGAACACATTACATTTTCCTTATCGTTCATATCAAATTCTTGTATTCGGGAATGATTTGCGTGAGCAGAAATATAACCATCTGGAATTCGAATAGCAGCCCAAACTGCACCCTTTTCCCAAGGTCCTTTTGATATCATTTCCAATATCCATACTTCATTGGGATCTGCAACCGAAAAGGATTCACCCGAACTGTAATATCCATACTCAGCAACAAGTTCTCCCATAATTTTAATTGCTTCGCGAGCAGTTTTGGCTCTTTGCAATGCAATATACATCAACGATCCATAGTCAATTATTGCGGTGGTATCGCGTAATTCTTCTCTACCACCAAAAGTTGTTTCGCCAATACTAACTTGGTATTCATTTATGTTACCAACAACGTGGTAGGTATTCTTAACTTGCTTGATTTTTCCTAAAAATTTACCACTATCCCATTCGTAAATATCCAACATTGCACCATCGGCATATTCCTTCGCCGACGAAAAATAAAGTGGCTCCATAAAACCTCCAGCGTCTGCGTTATATGTTATCATTGTTGAACCATCAACGGATGCACCTTTTGTGATAAGCAAATTTGTGCAAGCAATGGTTTGAATTACATTTGCCAAAACTATTAGTACGGCAAAAAAAATTGCTTTTTTCGTCATAAAAATATCCCTTTTGTATTGAAAAATGAGTGATTTGCAAAATTAGGGAAAAGTAAGAAATAATTTGCCAGAATTGATTTGGGATGCAGCACGAGCAAATCCATTTTCTATCAGATAATTGATTGATTTTATTGCATTGTCCAACATTTTGCTTAATTGTTCTTGCTCTTCATCTTTGAATTCCGATAGAACATAATCAACCAATTCACCTTGTCCAAACTTGCGATCTATTCCCAACCTCAACCTTAAAAAATTAGGATTGTTTAATTTTTGGATTATCGAAGCAACACCATTGTGACCTCCATCACCACCTCCCTGTTTTAAATGAATCTTTCCTAATGGAAAATTATATTCATCCACAATGACTAAAACTTTTTCGATATGTATTTTATATTTTATTACCAAACGAAGCACTGCATCTCCAGACAAATTCATATAGGTGAGCGGGACGCCAACTAAATTTGTTGAGCCTTCGAAATGATACTCAGCTACCTCATAATAACGAGTTTTATCCTTAATTTTTAGATTATTTTCTAGAATTAATTTTTGAGCGACCATCCAACCAACATTATGTCGAGTGTTACGGTATTGCTCACCAGGATTACCTAAGCCTAAAATCAAATACCCATCCATAAAATTACAAAAATGCCTCTAATTGACTTTCGCTATCTAACAAAACTTCGCGAGTTTTGCTTCCGCGAGCTGCTCCAACAATACCTGCTGATTCCAATTCATCCATAATACGTCCTGCACGAGCAAAACCAATTTTCAGACGGCGTTGAAGCATCGAAACAGATGCTTGGCGACTTGATACAACCAATCGAGCTGCTTCTTCGAATAAGGGATCACGATCGTTTGGGTCGATAAATTTTTCCTCGTTTTCCTCGACAACTGCTGATGGCAACAAATACGGTTCGGGATATCCTTCCTGTTGAGCAATTTCTTCGCAAACTTTTTCTACCTCTTCGGTGGTTATAAATGCGTTTTGAACGCGGATTGGTTTGGGTTTGCCAGGTGGTAATATCAACATATCGCCTGCACCCAGTAATTGTTCGGCACCTTGTTGGTCCAATATTGTTCGGGAATCGACCTTCGAAGTTGTCATATATGCCAAACGAGCTGGGAAATTGGCTTTGATTAAACCAGTAATAACATCAACCGAAGGTCGCTGAGTTGCAACTACCAAATGGATACCAACTGCACGGGCCATTTGGGCTAATCGCGTAATTGGCTCCTCGATTTCCTTGCTTGCTGTTAGCATCAAATCAGCCAACTCGTCGATAATTATTACTAAATAAGGCATAGTGACGTGTTTAATTTTATCGCTTTGCCTTAATTTGCCTTCTGCAATTTTTTTGTTGTAATCAACAATATTGCGTTGACCAGCATCGGCAAGAACCTCGTAACGATTTTCCATTTCGATAACACAAGATTTGAGTATTAAAACTGCATCTTTAGGATTGGTGATTATCAAACTATCTACATCGGGCGAAGTAGCTAAATAATGTTGACTTAATGCAGCATATTGGGGCATCTCAACTTTTTTTGGGTCTATAATGACAAATTTTAAATTTTGTGGATGAATCGAAAACAGTAAACTATTGATAATTGTATTGATGCCAACACTTTTGCCCGTTCCTGTTGCACCAGCAATCAACAAATGGGGCATTTTTGTTAAATCCTCGATAAATATCTCGCCATTTATGGTTTTACCAAAAGCAAGTGGCAATCTTGCTTCGGTTCGGCGGAATTTCTCGCTTGCAACAATGTCTCCAAAACGAACAATCTTTGGCTTGGAATTGGGTATTTCCACTCCAACCGTGCCTTTGCCTGGCATTGGAGCAATGATTCTCACACCTTTGGCTTTCAATGCCATTTCGATATCGTCTGCCAATGCCTCGATTTTACTTATTTTTATTCCCGGTGCAGGAACAAATTCATACAAAGTTACGACTGGACCGGGAGTTATCTCGATGTTTTCGATTGAAATTTTGAAAGTTTCCAATTTTTCTTGCAAAATTCTGGCATTGGTCTCGAACTCTTTGTAGTCGAACCCACTATCGTCTTCGCTACGAATTAAATTGTTGATACTCGGAAATCTATAGTTAATTTTATATTCTGAATGATCGGTATAAAACATTGTTTTCAAATCATTAAGGTCGGATTTTGCGTTTAATATATTTGGGCTTTTTTGCTCTTGTGTTTGTTTAATACTTATGGTTACAGGTTTATGTTGTGTTTCGTGTGTGTCGTTTTTTTGCTCATCTGTTTCTTCATTATTGACCGATTTATCAATCATTTGATCAATTTCGATAATCTGGTCATTGCTTGTTAATTTGGTTTCCACTTCATTTATTTCAAGCTTCTTAGTATCCTCAAATACTTTGTTGTCCTCAATAGTTGAAGATTGCTCATTTATTTGATTATCGATAAATTCATTTTCCGATTTAAACGAAACTTGATTTTCATCTTGGTCTGTCCAATTTGGATCGATTTCTTTTTTGAATTCTTGTTCAATTTCTTTATTGCTCAGTGCGATTTTGCTTGGATCGATAAATTGAATTTTTGGAACAAATTTTTTTGGTTCTTCTTTCTCAGTTTTTGGGGTTTGATGAATATCAGAATCAATCTCTAAAGGGTTAGGTGGAATAACAATTTGCTTGGTTTGCTCCAAAGGTGTTGGAATTGTGGCTTTAGTTGTTACGTTTGGTTGAGGTGTGTATGTGTTATCTTTTAGTTGCTCTTCGTTTGGATTTATATTATTTTCGTCTTGGGTGTCAGTTTCATTTTGTTTTCGATTGTCTATAAAGTTTCGAAGGCTAAAATAAATGTATTTAAAAATATCGGTGATTTTGAATTCTATTTTATAAAATATGGTTACAAAAATTGCCAATAGGAACAAGAGGAAAGCACCATAGTCGCCAACTAATGACGAAATTACAAAAGAAAGAAAATAACCAACCAACCCACACCATTCAAAAGGAATTTCGCCTAACCAACTAAAACCACGCAGGGCACCAAAAAAACCAGAGAGAAAAAGTGTAATAAAAATCCAAAAGAAACTGTTGCTTGCTATCTTTCGGGCATTAATTTGCTTTGGAAACAAAGAGATTGAAATATAAATACCCAAAAAAAGCAATATCAGAACCGAATAACCAAAAGTTTTATTTATTAAAATATCTGATAGGAAGACACCAAACAAGCCTAACCAATTTTGAGTTGTTGCTTGTCGAGCCAAAATTTCGGCGTCTTGGTTCAACAATCCAAATAAATCGTTTAATGATATCTCGGATTTTTCGATATCTGCTTTGTTATAAGAAATAACTGAAATTGATAAAAACAAAAATACCAGCATCGACAAAAAAGCAAATACTTTGAGCTGAAAATGATATTTTTTTTGAAATGTTGGAATTTCTTCGTCTAAATGAATATTTTCAGAAGATGAAAAATCATTATCTGATAACATTTTTAATTTTCCTTATGCTGCTAAATTCAAATATAATAAAAATAATTAAATTCTTAATTTTTTTATGCTTATACCTTCGAGAATAGGAACTACTGGGTATGTATCATAACTAAGGCTAAAGTCGATATCTTGGGCTAAACCAAATTTTAGCATCCTTTGCGAATGATCGCGGGACCTAATAAAATTGAATAAATCAATTTTATTAAATTCATAAAGAACCTTTGCTGCGTGAGCTGCATCGCTCAACTCCCAATTATTTAGCCGTGATAATTCAAAGATAAGGTTCCCGGCACACAAAGTGTCCTCATACGAAAAAAGAGTATCATTACCTGCACAAAAAACATTAATCGTATCGATAGTGGAATCGATTTCGAGTGTTCTCTTGATAAATTCAATAGTTGCTCTAAAATTTACAAATGCGGAGATAATACGATATTTAGCGTTTTTGGCAAGTTGAAATAAATTTGTTCCATTTGTTGTAGTAAAAATAATTGTTTTATCTTTGATAACTTCGGGAGTATATTCCAATGGTGAATTTCCTAAATCGAAATTTCCAGGTTTTTGCATATTTTTTTCGCCACCAATAAGTCGGATTTCCCTATCTAAGCTGGAATAAATTTTCATCGCTTGTTCTGTATCGGCAATAGGGATAATTTCCTTTGCACCATTCATAATTGCTGCACAAATGGTGGTCGATGCTCGTAGCACATCAATATAAACACAAATACTATTGACAAAATATTCTTCTTCAATTTTGAAATTGGGCATCAAAAATGAGTTGATTTTCATTATAATTTTTAATTTTGTTCAAAATTAAATAATAATTTTTAATTTTTTGCTAATAAGTTGCTAATCCTACTATTATTTTATGAATATAATTTAATTAAATTCTATCACGATGAATAAAATTACACTAATATTTTTAGGTGGCGGATTGGGTTCAGTTGTTCGATATTTTACCTCGGATTACTTGCAAAGGCTATCGAATGTGATTTTCCCAATAGGAACTCTTGGCGTGAATGCATTGGGAGGTTTATGCATAGGAATCTTATGGGCATTTGTGGAATTATTCGAGATACCTCGCCCTGCAAGATTTTTAATATTTACCGGTTTCTTAGGAGGATTTACTACTTTTTCCACCTATTCTTTGGAAACTATGAATCTACTTAGAGATAACGAATATGGTTTTGTCGTGTTGAATATCATTTTAAACAATGCCCTTTCAATTTTAGGCACAATAATTGGCTTTCTGATAACAAGATGGTTAATAAATTCAATAAGAGGTTGATAATGAAAATACCCGAAGAAGGAATTTTATTGAGAATTTTTATTGGTGAATCCGATAGATTGGAGGGCAAACCACTGTATGAACACATAGTTATGCTTGCACGAAAAAACAACATCGCGGGAGCAACCGTTCTTCGAGGCATTATGGGCTTTGGAGCTGCTTCGCGAGTGCATTCCACAAAAATTTTACGGCTAAGCGAAGACTTACCAATAATTATCGAAATGGTCGATTCCGAAGAAAAAATTCAAACCTTTTTGCCATTGTTGGATAATTTAGTAACCGAAGGACTAATTACTATCGAAAAAGCAAACGTAATTAAATACCGGCACAAATGATTTTTTATTAATTTTAGGCATAGTTATTGCAATAAATTCGATTAACAATCGAATTAAACAATATGTTTTGTTAATTTTGTTTTTTTGCAATTAACAAAGGAGTAATTTGCAAATACTTTACAAATTCTAAAAAAATTCATAAATAGTGAACAAAGATAATCAAAATACATTTTTTGAGAGAACAATTAAGAAAATATTATTTGTTCTATTATTAATTATTACTGTCAATATTATTCCACAAAAGGCACATTCTTATGTCAATTCATCTTCGTATTTATGGAATTATCTTTATTTCCATTACTTCAATCTTTTATTGTTTCAGGTACCCGATGAATTTGATTTAAATAATTTCTACAATACACCATCGTACGATACTTCCCTACCCAAACTTCAATTTTTTAAACCAGAACAATTCAAAAGAAATTCACTCCAAGGAGATAATTTTGGCACAAACTGGTACAAACCTAATGATTATCGTGAGTTTATAAGAATAGATTCAACTTTAAAAAAATTCAACATACTTGAGGAATTTGATTCAAATGCTGTTAATTTCTCGTACTCATTAACAATGGATGAATACTTGGAAATTCGTAAAAAAGCAATTCAAGCAGAAATATGGGATTCAATTTTAACTCGCTATGACGTAAAAAAAGCACTTTCGAGCAATGACTTATCGAACGCTATAGCTGCGGCGACAGGAATTAATATCCCAATACCGATGAATCCAGTTATGAGCATATTTGGAAAACCCCAAATTAGTATAAATGTAAATGGAGAAGTTAACTTAAGAATCGGTTGGCGTTTTGATTCACAAAATTTGGGAACTACTTCGGCTTTTGGACAAACCCAATCTTCTCCAATTTTTAGTCAAGACGTGCGAGTGAATGTCAACGCTAAGATTGGTGATAAACTAACCTTTGGAACTGATTGGAATACACGAAATCAATATGATTTTAACAATAAATTCAAAATTGGATTTGATGGCGAGGACGACGACATTGTTAAAAAAGTTGAACTGGGAAATATTAACTTTCCAATAAATTCGACCTTAATTGGTGGTGGACAATCCTTGTTTGGTGGTCGAGTTGATTTGCAATTTGGTGGATTATATTTAAAAACGATATTTTCCCAAAGAAGAGGGCAAAGGAAGTTTGTTGATGTTCAAGGAGGTTCCAGCAAGCAACTCTTTGCTTTAAGAGCCTATGATTTTGCCAAAAATCACTTTTTCTTGGATACAGCTTATCTTGCGATTTACGATGAATATTTTAAGTATTCAACCCCAGTTTTGCCAAATACACCTACAGCACAATTTTATCGTGTAAAGCGAATACAAGTGTACGAATCCACCAACGATATACGCGAAGGAGTGATGAGAGCTGGCAATTCGGTTGCAATTGCCGACCTGCCCGGAAAGAAAATGAGAGCTGGCGAGTATTACACTCCCCAAGAAAAAGCCCGTCCAATCCAAGCAGGTGTTGTCGAACGCGGCAATTTCGTATTGCTCGACTCTATGCAATATGTTTTCGATTCAAATTTGGGCACATTGCATATCAAAAATTTCCGCGAAGACCGATATTATGCTGTTGCCTATGTTATCGAAGGTTCCACCCTGGACACCTTGGATGATGTTTACTACGGAACCTTTTCGAACAATGTATCGACAAACGATACACTAATCCTAAAACTAATTTCTCGTCCAAACTTGTTGCCATCTTACAAAATATTATGGGATAGACAAATGAAAAATGTCTATCAAATCAATGCCACAAATGTCAATGTGTCCGATACTAAAATTAATCTCTGGTATATACGCGAAAATAATGACTCCACAGATGTTTTAGCTGGCGCCCCCGACAAATTAGTAACAATTTTTGGTGTAGATCGTGTCAATAATGCCACCGGTGCAACTCCACCCGACGGAGTATTCGATTTGCGACCACCATTTTTTAATGCTACTACTGGGGAAATTACTTTTCCAAGTTCAAAACCATTTTCCAAAGGTTTGAGGGACTATTTCGCAAAAATCGGTAACCCCGAAATTGCCGAGCAATACACCTTTGACCAAGTTTATGATACAATTTATAGTGTTGCAGCCCGCAATACTGCTCGGGATCGATTTGTAATTTCGGGTGAAGTGTCGGGACGAGCAACTAATAGGATTTCTTTGGGTGCGTTCAATTTAGCCCCTGGTAGTGTTAAAGTTACTTTGGATGGAGCACCATTACGAGAATATCAAGATTATGTTGTTGATTATTACTCTGGAATTTTAACATTAAGAAATTCTCGTGCAACAATACCAAATGCAAATCTAAAAATTGAATATGAACAACAAGACATCATAAATTTAGCAACCAAAACGCTTGCAGGTATCCGAGCCGATTACGAACTGTTCAAAACTCGATATAGCACCGCAACCATCGGCAGCACACTTATGCACTACGACCAATCTGCCGTAATCGACCGAGTGAGATTAGGCGACGAACCAGTTGCAAACACAATGTTTGGCTTCGACGCACGATTTAATTTGGATGCTCCTTGGTTAACAAAATTGGTTGATTTGTTGCCATTTTACGACACAAAAGTGCCTTCGAGCATCAATATGCAAGGCGAATGGGCTATGATACTGCCCAATCCCAATAAGCGAACATCCGAAATTGCTTCGGATAATGGTTCTCCAGTTGTTTATATCGACGACTTTGAAAGTGCTCAACGGACAATTTCGTTAGGAACAAGTCCATCTCAATGGCAATTTAGCTCACCACCAGTCGACGAATCTATCGATTCGACAGCTTTTGGCAGAAATATGTATCGTGGTAATTTATTTTGGTATCAGTACTTTCTGCCCTTTATAAATATCCAAGATGTTTACCCAAACAACACAAACAACTTGCGAGGGCGACGATTGTTCTCGCCATTGATAATTAATTTTTCTCCCGATGTACGTGGAATATATAATATGAACCCCGAATTTTTGGATAGTAACAATGTGGGACAATACGATCCGAACAATGCTTTTAGCCAAAAACCCGAAAACCGTAGAAAAATTTGGGGTGGATTCCAAAAATTATTATCTTCGTTTGCCACAAATTTTGATACCGAAAATATTGAATACATTGAAATAATGATGAACATTCAAGATAATGAAGGCGGCAACGGAAAAATGTTCATCGATTTGGGTCAAATAAGCGAAGATATCATTCCCAATGGTAAATTGGATACCGAAGATGGATTTACCGAGGCAAGCAAATTCCCTAATGGAATTATCGATTCTGGAGAAGACGTAGGAATAGATCAATTGAACGACCAACAAGAACAGCAAGCTTATCCTTTCCCATTGAATTTGGAAAAAGATCCAGCAAGAGATAATTACTTTTTTGATTTTGCTAAAAGCGATGATCAGCGTGGAGTAATCGACTTTCTAAACTTTAATAAATTCGAAGGTAATTCCAAATATGCCGATTTGGGTCAATTTCCCGATACCGAAATTTTGAACTCAAATAATGGGCAAAATATCTCGCTTTCCAACGATTACTTTACCTACGAAGTGAATTTAACTCCCAATCCCGAGCTGAATCCACAAATTGTTGGTGGCAATCCCGAAAAAGGTTGGTATTTGTTTAGAATACCAATCCGAAGACCAACCAAAAAAGTAGGCAATCCAACTTTTGCAAATATTCAATATGTTCGTGTGCGTTTCCAAGGTGGCAGAGTTCGTTTGTTGATCGAAAAATGGCAATTGGTTGGTTCGCAATGGCAACGAACTAACGATTTTCAAAATGTGCCCACCAACGACAGCGTCCTTCAGGTTTCCTTCGTAAATCTTTGGGATAATGCCAAAGAACCCGATTTCTACTCAATGCCACCTGGGGTAACTCCACCAAGATTGCTCAACAACAACGATCCCTACACAGACATTCGAATGAATGAGCAATCACTAAAAATTTCCGTCAAAGATTTGAAATATGGCGAGGAGAGAATGGCGACCCGCATATTCCGTTCTTTGGACATTTTTAATTACAAAGTGATGAAGTTCTTTATTCACGGCGACGAAGTGATGCCCGACAATATCACCAAAGGAGCAATACCCAAAGCATATGCTTATTTAAGGTTCGGAATTGATTCCACAAACTATTATGAATATCGTAGACCTTTGGTTAGAGGTTGGCAAGATATCACAATTAATTTGCAAGAACTGACTGCTATCAAACAAATTAGAGATACATCAAAGATCTACAAAATACAGCAATTTCCCGTGAGCAACGATCCTTTGGCAACATTTGTAATAAAAGGAAATCCAATTTTAACTCGTGTCCAATTTTTTGGTTTTGGTATTGCCAATCCAACAGAACAATTCCCTAATAATTTATCAACGACAATGTGGGTTGATGAACTTCGATTGATTAATCCCGAAAGAACTGCTGATTGGGCTGCTGTAGCAAATATGGATATGAAAGTTGCCGATTTAGCCCAAGTAAATATGAACTTCCAAACTGCAAAACCAAATTTTCATAAGATTGAAGAACGTTTTGGCAACCGAAACAATTCTCTTTCTTGGTCGATAAATGCTCAGGCAAATTTAGAAAAATTCGCACCAAAAAGTTTTAATCAAATGAAAATTCCAATTACCTACACCCACGCCGAACAAATTGAAAATCCACAATATGTTGCCAACAACGACGTAAATTTGGATCAAGCAGCAATCCAAGCTCGAAATCAAACTTATGCAAAAGCCATTGCCAATGGATTGACCCAAGATGAAGCAAACCGTTTAGCCCAAAATGCCGAAACATCTGTCCGCACTCGTTCACAAGTTATGAAAATATCGGATAATTGGGCATTAACCCAAGTGAAATTGGGAATTCCTATAAATCATTGGTTGATCAACCAAACCTTGAACGCACTTACAATTGGATATTCCTATTCCCAAGATTACGAGAGATCACCAATTTATGAACAAAGGTTTAATTGGATTTGGAAACTAAACCTACAGCACAGCCTAAAAATATCTGACTTCCTGTCGTTTTCTCCCTTAACTTGGATTGGAGAAGATTTTCCAGTTATCGGTGTTTACAGCAATTTTAAAATCAATCCATTGCCTAGTTCGATTAATACAGCATTGGATATGACAAGGCGACGTCAAACCGAGAAATCTCGCTATTTGGATTATCCAAGTCCAGTTTTACGCGAATTCAATGCCGTTCGACAAGGTCAGTTTTCTTGGAAAATCACCGAGGGTGGTTTTCTCAATCCATTGTGGGATTATTCATTTAGTACAACTTCCACACTTGTACCTTTTGAATTAGATGCTAAGGGCAAACAACGCACAGGTAGCGAAATTGCTCGTGAACTATTCTTCAAGGATGGGACAATTTTCAATTTTGGTCGGAATACATTACACAATCAAGTTGTTACTTTGAATTCCAAACCCACAATACCCAACATCTTTGGAATTTCTCGATATGTAGATATAACTGCTTCTTATTCTGCTACCTATAATTGGCAAGATCCTTTGCAACCCGATCCAGCAATCCGCGATATAGTTAAAAATGCAAGCGTTAATAGTAATATCAGAATAAATCATTCTTTTAAATTAAAAGCATTGGGCGACTTTTGGTTTAGCAAAGCACAAATGAAAGGACCAATTGCAACAAAAGCCGATACAAGTTCGGGCGGTATTTTGGGCTCAATTGGGCAATTGTTCAAAACTATATTTTTGGATTGGGACAAAATCGATTTTAGTTTTACCCAAACAAATTCAAGCATAAATCCTGGAGTGTTTGGTGGAAATGGTTTCAATAATTTTTGGGCAAGAGGCTTTACCGGTCGCAATGATATACCAGAATTCGGTTCATCTTTTCCTTATCAATTGGGATTGATTACAAATCCACACGGAAAGTTTTCGATGGTGCCCTCGGATAAATTTCCATACTTTGGTTTCCTAACTTCGGTCGGAAAACGCCCACCAAATGCAGTATTACAAGATAATTTCCGACAACAATCAACTTTCGAAATCAAAACTTCTCGTCGATTGTGGGAAGGAGCTACACTTGATTTATCTTGGAAAACCGATTTGGGCTACAACAAAAATCAAACTGTAATTACCGATAGCAACGGTGTCCCAAAATTCACCAATATTATGGCTTTGAACAATTTGAACCGAACATTTTTGACATTTCCATCCATATTTGGTTTAAATTTGTTTGGCAATACAATCGAAGATGTCGTGAACGATTTCAATGCAAAAAAAGCAGAAATTGACGCCTTGCCAATCGACACAATGACCAAAAATGCCCTAATCCAGGATGCTTTGTCCAATTCATTTTTCGAAAAACTCCGTGCTTTTAAATACATTGGTGGTCAAGCCGGAAAATTCCTACCGAGCATCAATTGGGCATTCCGATGGGAAGGATTGGAAAAGTGGGAACTGTGGAAAGATTATCTTCGTCGTTTAGCAGTCGACCATAACTATCAATCCAGTTACCAAGAAACAATCCAAATAACCGATTTAGGCAAATTTATCCAAAATCAATTGGTTCAATATGGTTTTCAACCTTTGATTGGTTTGACTGCAACATTCGACGAAAAGAAATTCAAAGGCGCATTAACTGCATCATTAAGATGGTCTACCCAAAAATCATTTATGATAAATACCGCTGCACGCTCGGTTATCTCTTCGCAGTCGACCAATGATATCACAGCACAAGTTAGCTACACTATGCGAGGGGTTGATATGGCTTTCTTGGGACTGAAATTGAAAAATGATTTGGAAATAAGCTTTTTGGGAACATACAAATCCAACAAAAATACCACCTACGATATATTGAACCCACAAAGCTATCAAGGTGGAAATAAAAATAACGGCTGGACCTTGAATGGAAATACCCAAATTATCATCGAACCACGAGCACGATACTCACTGAGCAACATCGTGAATGCGTCCTTGTTTGTCCGTTACGAAGGTACTTTTACCGAAGGAGCTGCCCAACCCGGTTACCACACCACTCAATTTGGCTTGGATATCCGTATTGCCCTATCTGGTGGAAGATAAACACACAAAAAACTTACAAATTTCAATATAATTTCGAAGGAAACATTATTCATCAAATAATTTTATTTTTTGGTAAAATTTAATTTACGTTATCTAACCATCTTTTTCATTCAATAATAATTTACTTTTCATCAATACCCAATCAATTTAGTTTTGCGTTGCAGTTAAATAATTGTCTCACAAAACTAAATTTATTATGTGGATTGAAATATTCAAAACTGGACGCCATACCAGTAGCAATGGAACAGAGATGGAATTCAGTGCCGAAGACTTAGATAAAATCGTAGAAAAATACAACCAACGAAGCAAGGACGTGACTGCAACGCTTGCTCCATTGGTCAAAGGTCATCCAAAAAGTGATCAACCAGCCTATGGTTGGGTGGAGAGGCTTGCTCGCCGTGGGAATTATCTACTGGCAAAATTGCGGGATTTGGCTCCCGAAATAGTCGAAGAAGTTCGCCAAAAGAAGTTCCAAAGAATATCGATTGCATTAACAAATGATATGGAACTAAAGCACATAGGATTGTTGGGTTCGGTTGAGCCAGCTGTCGAAGGATTGTTGCCTATTTCTTTTGTAAATTTTGATGAGTCAATTGATTATGAATATTCGCATTCAAACGATGGTTTTACCAATATCTTCAATCAAAATAAGGATTTGAAGGAAAAAATCCAACAATACGAACAGACATTGATTAGACGGGATTTAATTGAATTTGCAACCAATTTGGTGAATAAAAAAATAATTCCCCAAAGCTCAAAACAAGCAGCATTGGAATTAATGGAAATGGCTTACGATGTTGATAGAAAAAATACGGAGGAATTTAATTTTTTGGAAAAAGTCAAATCATTTTTCAACAAATTGGAACACACCAATTTGCAAAAAGAGTTTGCAACAAACCAAACAGCAAATAGATTTGGTGAACTTACGGACAAAAAGGATTTAATCCAAAATCGCGAAAGACTACACAAAAATGTGATGGAATATTTGGAACAAAATCCAGAATTAACCTATGAACAAGCATTACAAGTATTAATCAAATAATTTGGAGGAAATATGAGTGATAGTAGGTTGGATAGTTTGAGAATAGTCGACCCTATTTTGACGAATTTGGCTGCAGGATATACACCATCGAACTTTATAGGTCGATTTTTGTTTCCCACGGTAAAAGTAAAATCACAAAAAGGGCGTGTTCCGATATTTGGTAAAGATTCATTTGTTCTGCGGGACAGCAATCGTGCAATAAGGAGCAATTCCAATAGAATTCCCACAATGGAATTCCAAACAATAGAATTTTCGCTACAAGAGCGTGATTTGGAAGTTGCAATGGATTATTTAGAGGAAATGGAAACCTACGATTTATTGCAATATGAGCAAAAGTTGGTGATGGATTTACTCAATTTATTGGAATTGGAAAAAGAAAAAACAATTGCCGATTATGTTCAAAATCCAGATAATTTTTCTGCGACGAACAAAATAATATTGGATTCGAGCAATAATTTTTGAATGGTGGAAGCCCAAGGAACATTATTTAGGATGCAATTGAGAGTGTGAGAAAACAAATTTCTCGAATGCCCAATTTGATGATAATGGGGAGCGACACCTTACGAGCTATAATCAATCACACAGAATTCAATATTATATCCTATAACATCGGGAAAATGAGTGTTGATTTGCAAGTTTTGAAAGAGGGTTTTGGAATAAAGAACATAATTATAGGCCAAAGCGTATATTCGGAGGATGGAAGGGAATTCAAAGATATGTGGAAAGATAACATCATTATAGCATATGTGGATGAATCGCCAACAAAATCTCAATACAATCCAAGTTATGGATATATTTTCCAACGGGATGGTATGCCCGAAATTGATTCGTATTACGAAAATGGAGGTAAAGTTAAAATTATCCGTGCTACCGATAATTGGAAAATGAAAATAGTTGCTCCGGAAGCAGCATTTTTGATTAGTAACACAAATTAAGGAGGAAAAATGATTTCACAATTGTCTTATCAGCCAATATTGCGATTGACTGTTAAAGCCACCGAAAGCATTCCAGCACACAAGTTCGTGAATATTTCAGGTGGATTGTGCACCGGAAATCATAAAGCATTAGGTGCTAGTGATTATGCGGCATTAAATGGTGAATTGATATCGGTAATAACTTTGGGAACAGCAATTTTGAAGGCAAGTGGTGCAATTACCAAAGGAGCAATTATCTCGGCAGATGCAACTGGTAACGCCAAGACTCAGGAAACTGGAGAAATGCCATTAGGGATTGCTATAAGCGACAGAGTTGGTGAATTTGTTGAAGTTTTATTAACACCTTGAGGTGGAAATGTGGGACGAAATTAAAAACAAAATAATTAGAAATGCCCTATGGATACTACTTGCGACAAGCATTCTTTTGGTTCTGACACCACAAATGAGCGAACTTAGGATGTTGATGATGATTGTATTTATCGAATTAGTAGCAATTGCCTTATCTGGTTTGGCAAGTTTTGTCTACACAAAAGTAGATTTCATTGCAAGTCGTTCGTATGTTACATTGGGAGCAATATTCTTGGGAGTTCATTTTTTAGTCGGCTTGGGCGTTGTGGGATTGTATTACTCTATTTAGTTCTTTAAATTTTACTAAAACCAAAGCTCGCATCAAATTTTGGTGCGAGTTTTTTCTAATTATTTGTTCAAATAATCCTAAATAAAGATATGTTAAAGAAAATTATAATAATATTTTTAATACCATTGGGGTTGATGGCTCAATCAAAGTTTCAATTATCTTGCAACAAACATTTAATATCTGAATCATTAAAAATTGGATTGCAACAAGTTGGAACGGTCGAAAGAACAAACCAAAATGATGGAGCAGTCGAAAAATACCTGCAATCGGTTGGGCTTGCCAAAGGCAATCCCTATTGTGCAGCAGGTCAATACTATTGCTTTAACGAAGCTGTTAAATGTTTGCATCTTCCACAAAAATCAATTCCAATACCAAGAACTGGTTTGGCAAATGCAATATTCAATTATGCAAAAGTAAATGGCGAAAAAGTTCGCTATAAAGCATCAATCAACGACCTAATCATTTGGCGACGCGGAGACACTCCATTTGGCCACGTTGAGCGTATTATAGATGTTATGGATAAAGGTTTCGTGCGAACCCTTGCATTTAATGTCCCAAACGAACAAAATCAAGAAGGTGTATTTATCAAGAAACGAAATATTTATCATTCCATACGACGCTTAAAAATTCGTGGTTTGATTGGTTTTAGGAGTTTGTGATGAAAACATCTTTGATTTTAATTCTGGCGATTTTATGTATAGTTTTAATGTATTATGTATTACAAGATAATCGAAAAAATCTAAACTCTATCGTTTATCGAACAGATACAATAGTAAAGATTATCCCACAAAAAGAAATTAAAATTCTCGAAGCAAAACCAAAAGTTAAATACATTCGCGATACGATAATCCAAACTTCACCATTTGTTGCTGTTTTGGATACGGTAATTCAACGAGATACAGTTTTTGCATCATTTCGTTTTCCCGAGAGTATAATGACAATAAATTTGCGAAGCAGAGCTGACACAATTAAAATTCCACAGATCATAACCGAGGAACAATCCAACGAAAGGAATTGGCTCGAAATAGGTGCCGCTGCCGTTGGTGGATTTATTTTTGGATTAATTTTAGGAAAATAAAATGATTGGAATTAACAACACAAATTATTTGACTAACGAGTTGATAACTCGTGATAGTCTCTATACAATTCATCGCACACTTGGGATATTACCAAATTTAAACAAAATCACCTTGTCAAATTCGGAATATATAAAAACCTTAAATGATGTTCTGAACGATTCGCACGTTCATAGTTGCATACAATCTCGCAAAACCGGAACCTTGTCGATGTTGTGGAAAATCGAACCAGGCAAAAATCCAAAACTAACAGATTTAGTTAATCATAATTTTCGAACAATTGATTTGTTGGGAGTAATCTCGAACATATTAGATGCAATCTTCTTTGGTTATCAAGTTTTGGAAATAATATGGAAAGAAAGTGAACTGGCAAAATTAGAAGTACAACGCATTGAATCAAAACCGATTGAATGGTTCTTTTACGACAAAGATAACAATCTTCGCTTTCGAGCTCGTAATAATCCCCAAGGAGAAATACTTCCAGTAAACAAGTTTCTTGTTCCACGTCACAATCCAAAATACGAAAATCCCTATGGAGAAGCACTTTTGGGCAAATGTTTTTGGGCAGTAACAATCAAAAACATTGGATTAAGGTTTTGGATTAATTTTTTGGAAAAATACGGTATGCCGCTTGTAATTGGTCAATACACTTATCCACCATCACCCGAAGAATTAGCAAATTTGAGCGTCCGATTGCAAGAATTAATCAACTCCCAAACAATAGCAACGCCTTCCGACGTAAATATTGAAATAAAAGACATAGGGCAATCAAAATCTGTGGATTTGTACCTGCAATTGATAAAAATAGCAAATTCCGAGATTTCCAAAGCCTTGCTATCCCAAACATTGACAACCGAATTAGACTCGGGTTCTTATGCAGCGTCTGTCACCCATTTTAAGGTTCGACGGGAAATAATCTTGGGGGACAAATTCTTGGTTGAGCAAACAATCAATGAATTGATTGAAAATATTGCAAAAGTGAATAATTTTGAAATCCAAAACTTACCCAAATTCGTTTTAATTGAACAATGAAAAAAACAAACAAAATAGCATTAGTAGACTGCAACAACTTTTATGCATCGTGCGAGCGAGTATTTAATCCCAAATTAAATGGTCGCCCCATTGTTGTTTTGTCGAACAATGATGGGGTGATTATTGCCCGTAGCGACGAAGCAAAACAATTGGGTATTAAAATGGGAGATCCCTACTTTAAGGTTGAGAAGTTAATTAAACAAAACAATGTAGCGGTGTTTTCGTCGAATTACACTCTTTATGGGGATTTATCGGCACGAGTGATGTCGGTTTTGGAGAAATTTTCGCCCGAGGTGGAGATTTATTCAATCGATGAAGCATTTTTGAATTTAACTGGAATCGAATCTTCAAATCAAACAGAATACTTACGAAATATAAGGGCAACAATAAAAAAATGGTTAGGTTTGCCAGTGTCTATAGGATTGGCTCCAACCAAAACATTAGCGAAATTGGCAAATAGAATAGCCAAAAAAAACAAAGAATTCGACGGAGTGTTGAATCTTTTTGATTATTCGAATTGGGATAAATTTTTGGAAATGGTCGAGGTCGAAGATGTGTGGGGAGTTGGCCGTCAATATGCAGCATTACTACACCGCAACAATATCCACACTGCATTGGATTTAGCCCGTGCTAACCAAAAATGGATAAAAAAGCGTATGACCGTTGTTGGATTGCGAACTGTATTGGAATTGAACGGAATTTCGGCAATTGATTTGGAACACCAACCACCAGCAAAGAAATCGATTGTTAGTTCACGTTCATTTGGGGAATACTTGACCAAGTTCGACGATGTTATGGAAGCAGTTGCTTTTTTTGTTGCTCGTGCTTCCGAAAAAATGAGAGCTCAGAGCTCAGCTTGCAGAATTATGCAAGTATTCATTCGCACCAATCCTTTTAAAAACTCGCCACAATATTACAATGCTGCCGAAGTTCATTTACCTTATCCTATGAACGGAACAAACGAGTTATTGCCATATGCCAAACAAGCACTCCAAAAAATTTTTCGTATGGGATATTATTACCAAAAAGTTGGTGTTTTGCTGATGGATTTTGTTCAGACCAACACAATGATGGTATCGCTATTCGATCCACCAAACCGCATAAATCAAATAAAAGCAACCGAAATAATGGACCAAATCAACAAAAAATATGGACGAGAAGCAATTTATTTTGCTGCAGCTGGAATGAAAGAACGACGCCGTTGGCAAATGAAAAGGCAATTGCTTTCCCAACATTTTACTACAAACTGGAAAGACTTGCCCGAAGTAAAAGCATAGAAATTGTTGTTTACCAAAAAATTCGTAACTTTGTAGTTCGGTTTTGGAGGATTCGCATAATGGTATTGCAGCGGTCTTGAAAACCGCCGGGCGCAAGCCTGTGGGGGTTCGAGTCCCTCATCCTCCGCATCCATTCTTGCAATTCGACCATTTCCATTAATAATTCTATTTAAATTTAGTAAAGAGCTAATAACTTCGAAAAAAAGGGGTACACAAGAGCGTACCCCAACAACAACCTAAAAACCAGTATGATAAGGTAATCTCATTCACTTATAATCAAGGAGCAACTTTAATTGCGGTTTGTTTATTTACTATTATTACCAATCTTTCCTTGTCGCCTTAATTTCCAAAGATATTGTGCCGATACTCCCAACTCGATTGCTAATTGTTTAATTGTTTTAGTTGGATTTTCATTTATGTATCGAATAACAAATCGTTCCAATCTCGAAACTTTTGGTATATAAAAGTATGCACCTTGAAAGTTCCTTAGAAAATTGCGTATAACATCGATACCAACAACATTCGCAATTAATTCCAAATCTTCGGTCAAATCGCTTGCTTCAATTTTTTCAAAGATATCATTCATAGTCATTCTCCTCTTCAAAATTTTTGTTGTCAACAATATTTAAGTATTCAAAGTAGGATTCACATAGATACCTAAATTCCTCCAATTTATCGATTGGTATTAGGTTTAGTGGTTTAATTTTATCCAAAAACTGATTTTGCAATACTATCGCTAAATCCAACTTTTTATCCTTTTCCGTTGGATGGAAAAACTTGCCCTCAGGCAAAGAAATATCAACGAAATTTACTTTTTTAGAAAATTTTTGTGAATTATGCATAACTTACTCTAAAATTTTGTAATTTTGTAAAAAATATATGTTTTTATTTAATACAAAATTATGTAAAAAATACATAAATAAAAAGTAAATTATTCAAAAAATATAAAGAAAATTTTGCACAATTTAAACAAAGAAATAGGAGCAAGATTAAGGTTAATTCGTTCAATTTTCAACGAAGGTGGCAAGCTTTCGGCTGAACAATTTGGATATTTACTCCACCAAAACACCGACAAAATCCTTAATTATGAATTAGGAAGAGCTGCAATTCCATTAGAATTACTTATTGAATTGTATTACCGCGGTTACAATCCCATTTTTATCTTAACAGGTAAAGAAAGTATTTTTGCTAACAACTCTGAAGGAAAAAAACGCAGAAAAGAATTGGAAAACCGAGGAATTGATATCGAAAAATTAATAACCCAAAATGTTGTTGGAATCGAAAAATTAAAAGATGAAACTCAAATGATGCCTCTATTGAATGTTGCAGCTGGTCGAATAAAACCTAAACGCACGAAAGAAAACCACCATCAACCGGAAAATTGATACCATTAACATATCCAGCATAATCCGAAGCAAGAAAAGCTGCGGCATAGGCTATTTCCTCGGGCTTTCCAATGCGTCCAACTGGCACCTGGCTTTGTCGCATATTCATCTCGTGTTCGAAACTTATTCCTTTTCGCCTTGCCTCGGTATTTATCAAGGAAATTAATCTTTGTGTTAAAATAAATCCTGGCAAAATATTGTTAACGGTTATTCCATAAGGACCTAATTCACGGGAAAGCGTTTTTGCCCAACTTGTAACTGCTCCCCGCAATGTATTGCTCACTCCCAAATTTGGAATTGGTTGTTTTGCTCCAATTGATGTTATATTGATTATTCTACCAAAGCCCAATTCTATCATTCCGGGCTTGACGATATGCAAAACTACCTGAAATGCATAAAGTTGCTGACGAAATGCCTGTTCAAAATCTTCAATAGTGGTTTCGGAAGCCAATCCAGTTGGTGGACCACCAGAATTGTTCAATACGATAGTAAAATTTCCAAATTCAGTCAATTTTTTTTGTAATTCATCGCGTAAATTACTTAATTGACCAATATCTATTGCCAAAAAGTCGATATGTTGATTATATTTTTGTTTTAATTCCTCTGTGATTCGTTCTAATTTGTCTTTGGATCGAGCAACCAAAAGCAGATTGGCACCACAATCAGCAAATTGTCGAGCAACTGCCAATCCCAAACCATCGGATGAACCCAAAACTAATGCATTCCGTTTGGATAAATCTATTTTCATAACATCAAAATTTATTTTAATCAAATCAATGCTTGAAATGACGAATGCCAGTGAATACCATAGCAATGTTGTGTTGGTTGGCTGCATTAATCACTTCCTCGTCGCGAACCGAACCTCCGGGTTGGATTACTGCTGTGGCACCTGCCTCGACTGCCTTTAGCAACCCATCAGCAAATGGAAAGAAGGCATCACTTGCCACAACCGAACCTTTTAAGTCAATCCCCATTAATTTGGCTTTTTCGGCAGCAATTCTTGCCGAGTCGACCCGGGACATTTGTCCAGCTCCAATTGCAAGAGTCCTATCTTTGGAACAGTAGACAATTGCATTGCTCTTGACGTGTTTTGCAACTTTCCAACCAAATAGTAGTGCTTGCATTTCGGTATCTGTGGGTTTTCGGTTTGTAACAATCCGAATATCTTTCTCGTCAAATAAAATGTTGTCGGGCGTTTGCACCAAAAATCCACCAGCAACTGATTTTAAATCATTAGATCGCATTTGGAGAAATTTTTCCATATCAACTTTTAACAATCGGCGATTTTTCTTTTTTGTAAGAAGTTCCAGAGCGCTATCTGAAAATGACGGAGCAATCAACACTTCGGTAAATATCTCGTCAATTTGCTTTGCAAGATCCAAAGTTAGTTCCGAATTCATTGCAATCACTCCACCAAAAGGCGATTCCCTATCGGTCGAGAATGCTTTCTCCCAAGCTTTTGTTATATCGTTCTGGTCGCTTCCAACTCCACAAGGGTTTGTGTGTTTGATTATTGCAACAGTTGGCAAATCGAATTCGGTAATCAATTCGACTGCAGCATTTATGTCCACGATATTATTGAACGATAATTCTTTTCCGTGTATTTGTGTGAAAATAGACGAAAAGTTGCCATACAAAGCGGCTTCTTGGTGCGGATTTTCGCCATATCGCAAACTTTGGTCCAATTTTAATCCAATGGTGTATTTTTCGGGAGTGTGGATTTGATTATAAGAATTAAAATATCCAGATATCAAACTATCGTAATATGCTGTTTCTTGGAACACTTCGCCAGCCAATTCTAAGCGAATTTTTTCGGGAATTGTTTTATTTTTGGATTTTAAGATATCAATAATTTGACTGTATCGCTTTGGATTAATAATTGGAGCAGTCCATTTATAATTTTTTGCAGCCGCCCGCAACATAGTGGGACCACCAATATCGATGTTCTCGACCAATTCTTCGTGGGTAATATCCACAATATTTAATTTTTCCTCGAAAGGATATAAATTAACAACTAATAAATCAATTGAACGGTAATTGAATTTTGCTAATTGTTCTAAATGAACTGGATTGTCTAATTGTGCCAACAATCCCGAATGAATTGCGGGGTGCAATGTTTTTACTCGTCCATCAAAGCATTCGGGGAATTGAGTAAGTTCGGTGATGGAGCGAACTCTCACGCCAGCATTTTTCAATGCTTTTTCGGTTCCACCTGTCGAAAAAATCACGATATCCATTGCATCCAATTCCTTTGCGAATTCAACTATACCCTCTTTATTCGATACAGAGATTAAAGCAGTTTTAATTTGGTAGTCATTACAATTTATCATTTTTTATATCCTTTTAAAATCGAAATTAGATAATTATTCCTCGATTTTCTTTTCTTTGGACTTTGTCGAATCGATTATCTTTTGGTAATCATTTTTCGCTGAATTACGTATCGAATCGATAATTCGAACAAAGTCTTTTTCGGTGCGAGCAAGTTCGAAAAACTCTATTTGGAATTCTTTTTCGGTGTAGCCATTTTGTTTAATTATTTGCAAAACTGCTGCATTGGCTTTCAATGAATCTTTAATTTCGGAGCGTGCTATAATAATTTGCTGATAAGTTTTGTAAAATCTTTCCTTTTTGTTATCGCTATTACAAGAAAAAAGGAATAATATTAAAAATATTAAAATAATTCTATTCATTGATTATAAAAAAATATAAATTAACAAAATTTTGAAGATTATTCTTCAATATCCAATTCTATTAGCAAATCGTTTTTTGCAACTTTTTGGTCTGATTTAACAAACACTTTTTTAACTTTTCCGCTTGAAGGTGAGAATATCCGATTTTTCATCTTCATAGCTTCCAACACCAATAATTTATCACCTTTTTGAACTTTATCGCCAGGTTTAACAAAAATATCGCGTATAATGCCTGGAATAAATGCTCTTATTTCGTTTTTATTTTCGGGCTGGTATGGTTTTCGTAATTCAAACTTTTTGGTAAATCGTGTTTTATAAATACTATCATCCAAAATAAGTTTTTTAAGGTCGTTGCTCATAATTTCTCCGATTAAAATGGTGGAATACCGTGTTTCTTTTTGGGATTTTCGACGTGTTTGTTCGAGCCAATTTGCATAGCGTGAATGATGTATTCTCGGGTTTCTTCGGGGGTAATAACAGCATCGATATAACCAGCCGCAGCGGCTTTGTATGGATTAGCAAATTTTTCGGTGTATTCTTGAACCTTTTGCTTTCTCATATCTTCGGGGTTTGGAGCCGATTCGATTTCTTTTTTAAAAATAATATTCGCAGCACCTTCTGGTCCCATTACTGCAATTTCGGCAGTTGGCCAAGCAAATACAAAATCGGCACCAAGATGACGCGAACACATTGCAATATAGCCTCCGCCATATGCTTTTCGCAAAATCACAGTCATTTTGAGCACTGTTGCTTCGCTATATGCATACAAAACCTTAGCTCCGTGACGAATCACACCAGAATGCTCTTGGTCGACACCTGGTAAATATCCCGGCAAATCAACCAAAGTTAGCAATGGAATGTTGAAGCTATCGCAAAATCGAATAAAGCGTGCAGCCTTGTCCGACGAATCTACATCCAAAACTCCTGCCATCACAAGCGGTTGGTTGGCAACAACGCCAACTGTTTCGCCGTTCATACGAATAAAACCGATTACAATGTTTGCTGCCCAATATTTTTGAACTTCCAAAAATTCGGAATCATCGGCTATTGCTTCGATTATATCGCGCACATCATAAGGTTCGGTATTGTCTTTTGGCAAAACATTTGAAATATTTTTTTCGGGTTTTGGAGGTTTTGGTGGAAATGGATCAGCTTTTTTTCGATTATTCCAAGGAATATATGTTACCAGTTTTTTAATTTGTTCAAAGCATTCTTGTTCGGATTCGGCATAGAAATGGGCATTACCAGATATTTCTGCTTGCACTCGAGCACCTCCCAAATCTTCCATCGAAATTTCTTCGCCCAAAACGGTTTTGATTACTTCGGGACCAGTAATAAACATTTTGGAAATTTTATCTACAACAAAAACAAAATCGGTCAATGCTGGAGAATAAACAGCACCACCAGCACAAGGTCCCAAAATCACAGAAATCTGTGGAATCACTCCCGATGCTCTTGTATTTCGATAAAAAATCTCTCCATATCCAGCAAGTGAATTAACACCTTCTTGAATGCGGGCACCACCCGAATCGTTTATTCCAATCAAAGGTAAACCCAAATTCATTGCGTGATCCATTATTTTTGTTATCTTGCGTGCGTGTGCCAGACCCAAAGAACCTCCCGCAACCGAAAAATCTTGTGCATATATGCATACTGGAAATCCTAAAATTTTACCAGTACCTGTGAACACACCATCACGAGGCAATTCTTTTTTGTCCATACCAAAATCTTCTGCTTGATGTTGAACAAATAAATCATACTCGTGGAAAGTTCCAGGATCCAAAATTGCCTCTATTCTTTCGCGGGCACTTAATTTGCCCATCTTTTCTTGTTTTTCTTTGGCAGCAATCTCAACTTGTTGGACCTTAGTTTTCTTGGTAAAGAAATCCATTATTCTTGATGCAAAGGACATTTTAATTACTCCTTCCAATTTCTAACATTTTAAGAATGCAAAATTATATAAGAATTTGTAATAATACTTAATTATTAATTTATTTTAATTTAAAATCAAAAAGTTTAGTTTAGAAAATAAACTTATAATTTCCTAATATTAATCGAGTTTATATAGAAATGATAATTCAGTTTGTTAATATTTTTTTTAAAAGATATAGAAAATATGTTACTAAAATAATTTTTTAAAAGTGGGAAATTAAAACTCAAAAATAAAAAAAGGCTGCAAAATATCAATAGTACAGCCTTGTTTTCCAAAAAAAGGTTTGTTAGTTTATTTAATTTCTTTATGAATGGTATGGCGTTTTAAAAATGGATTATATTTTTTCAATTCCAATCGCTCTGGTGTATTTTGTCGGTTTTTATAGGTTGTATAGCGGGAAGGTGTTTTGCCTAATGCCCGAGCTTCGGTGCATTCGAGCGTAACCATTATTCTTTGTTCTTTTTTAGCCATTTTATTCTTCTAATTAATGTAGAATTACAAAATTAATAAAACTTGGGTGATTAACAATATTTTTATATAAATTGTGGATCTAAGGAGAATCGAACTCCTGACCTCTTGAATGCCATTCAAGCGCTCTCCCAGCTGAGCTATAGACCCATAAATTGTTAATGAACTTTAAACTAAAAAAGAAGGTAAAAATTGTTTCACCTTCTTTTTGCTTGCGGGGCCGAAGAGACTCGAACTCTCGACCTCCTGCGTGACAGGCAGGCATTCTAACCAGCTGAACTACGACCCCGTTTTTGAGAACAACTTAAAATGATGAATACAAAATTAAGAAAAATTTATAAATTAACCAAATTATTTTTACAAAAAATAGTGACAAACTCAATAAATATTCGACGTTTTATTTAAGTAATTTATTTATTGTTATTGAATTGTATAACCAAACTGACTAACAGGCTTTGCATTTTAAGGGCGGACGAGTCCCACGAAAACGAAGAAGCCCATTCAATTGCACCTTTTTGTAGTTTATTATTAAGTTCAGTATTTATTAAAGCTTTTTCAATTTTAGAAGTTAAATCCTTGATGTCTCCATATCGATAAAGTAATCCAGATTTACCGTCACTGACGGAATCTCTAAGTCCAGGCACATCGGCGCTAACAACTGGAGTGCCACAAGCATTTGCCTCGATATTGGTTATTCCCCATCCTTCTTTTGCGGAAGTATTAACAACCAAATCAACCTCGCTAAGTATTCTCACTTTTTCCTCATCACTAACATAACCATAAAATATTGTTTTTTCCTCTATTCCTAATTTTTTTGCTAAAGATTTCAAATAAGAGTCAAAATCGCCTCTTCCGATAATTTCTAATTGTGAATTTGGATGTTTTTTTTGGAATTCTGCAAATGCCAAGAACAAATGATCGACGCTCTTATATTTTTTTAATCGACCAAAATAGGCAATTCTGAACTTATCCGGATGGGTTCGATTGTGTGGAATAGAAAATTTATCTTTATCATATGCATTGTGGATTATTGTGAATTTGTTTGGGTCGAAACCTCGAGAAATAAATTCATCCAAGGTAGATTGGGAAACTACAGCAAAATGAGTGCTTTTATAAACCCAATCGACCAATTTTTCGGCAGCCAAAACATAACTTCCACCAATTAAACCAGCTTGACGCAAAATACTTTTACCAAAAAAGTGATGACTTATTGCCAAAATTGGATGCTTTTTCACAAAAAGTGGAGTGTAGAATGGAATTTTGTTGATATCATCAACAACTATATCATAGCCATCATCAATAACATCTCTGTATATTTTGGGAACCAAGAAATTGAACCATTCGCGTTTGCCACGGCGATGAATTTGGATGCCATCAATATTTTCGTCGTTAGGAAGTTCGGGATGGGTGCAACAATACAAAGTTACTTGATTACCCATAGCAACAATTCTTTTAAAAATCTCGTGCATATGAACTTCGGCTCCCCCACCCAAGGGGTTTCGTATACATTGCCAATTGAACAATAATATTTTCATATACTTTTTGGCATACTTATTTTGTTGTATTATATAAAAACATTAATAAAATATCAATATATCTGTGAATTAAGGACTTACAAAATGGAAATATTAAAATATCCAATTTTGAAAAATACAAATATAGCCAATTGGTTGATTTTAGCCTCAGTTATTGTAATTTTACTATCGGCTTGCACAACCCCACAAAGTGTTGGTTATAATATGAAACCCAAAAAATTATCAAAAAACAAAGAAAATGTTTCATCACGGGATACATCATTCATAACTCCAACACAACAAAATGAAACAAATGTGGAACAACTAAATCCTAACGACCGATTGCCCACTTTGCGTGAACAAATGAAAATAATTGCCGATAAACAAGCCGAAATCGAAGTTGATGTGGAAGTGATTAAAAGTGAGATTAGTTTGATAAAGGCAGAATTGGTCGAACTGAAATCGAATTTAATGAATAATGGCAAAATTGAACCAAAGCAAATTTTTACGGGCGAACCAACTCCCAAAATCCAAAAAATTCCCCAAAAACAAATTGAAGAAGAAACTTTTATTTTGCCTGACGAAGCAGTGAAGGACACGCCTCAAAAAAAGCACAACAACAACTTGAAACCTTTTAACATTAAGCCTTCGAAAAATAATGATAACAAACCTCAATCAATAAACAAAAGAAATGAAGAAAATATTATCACAAAGAATTCAAAGGAACAAAATATAACAGATCAAACCGAAAAAAACACACTCCAAACAAAATCAAATATCGACGAAAATATAGTTTTAGAAAAAGTGAAATTAGCCGAAAGCTTAGCAAATAGTGGAAAAATAAAAGAAGCACGACAAATCTATCAAGAAATTTTAAAACAAAATCCCAAAAGTGAACTTACTCCTATTGCAAAAAAAATGTTACAACAACTATAATACAAAAAATTAACATAAATTTTAAATAAATTTTGTAAATTCAAAAAAAATTCTTATTTTTGCTTTTTATAAATTACATTAAAACTGATAGCTAACGTAATTTGGAATAAAAAAGGAAAAAAACAATGGCAAACAACAGAAGCATCAACAGAGTAACTTTACTTGGCAACGTTGGAAACGCACCAGAACTGCGTTCCACTCCACAAGGAGTTCCTGTAACAAGTATTCGTATGGCAACTCATTCTCTCGTTCGCAATAGCAACGGTGAAGTAGTTGATTTAACAGAATGGCACAATGTCGTATTTTGGAGAGATTTAGCAAACAAAGCTGTAAACTTATTGAAAAAGGGCTCCAGAATTTACGTTGAAGGATCTTTGAAAACCCGCAAATACGAAAAAGAAGGTCACACACGATTTATCACTGAAGTAGTTGCCGAAACTTTAATTGTATTAGATAATCGTCGACGTAAAGAGGACGAAAATATAGAAGAAGACGAAGATTAAGTTTCTTCCACTTCATTTTGTAAATCGGCATTAACCATTTTTTGGGTAATGTCGATTATTTTTTTTTCAGTTTTCGACAGGAATTCTCTGCATTCTGCAATTAATTTCAATCCTTCTTCATAGGCTTCGATTTGCTTTTCTAACGATTCATTGCTTCGATTGATAATTTGAATTAATTCGTCAATCCTTTGAAGTTTTTGTTCGAAAGTCATATTGTTCATAATATTTAATTCACTTTTGAAAATTGATATTTTTAAAATTAGTAAAATTTTGGTAAATTAAAATATATTTTTGGCAATTTCGGCAATATTGTCGGACCGTCCCATCGTGTAAAAATGTATACTCGGAACGCCATTTTTGATTAATTCACGGCATTGATTTATTGCCCATTCAATTCCAACTTTCTTTACTTCTTGGTTGGTTTGGCATTTAATCACTTCTTTTACTAAATCTTGAGGTATATCGATAGAAAATGTCTTGGGTAATTGAGTTAGATGGGACTTAATACTAATGGGCTTTATTCCGGGTACAATTGGAACGGTAATGCCGGCCGTCCTGCATTTTTCTACAAAATTAAAATAGTGAGTGTTATCAAAAAACATCTGGGTAACAACATATTCGGCACCTTCGTCAATTTTTTGCTTCAAGAACATTATATCGGTCTCTAAATTTGGTGCTTCGGGATGTTTCTCGGGATAGCCAGCCACTCCTACCGAAAAATGGGTTGGTGTATTGTTTTTCAGATCTTCATCCAAATATATTCCTTTATTCATATTCATAATTTGCTTTAATAAATCGATGGCATAGCTATGTCCGTTTGGTTCGGGAATAAATTTCCCCGTAGATTTGTCGGGATCGCCACGAAGGACAAGTATATTATCGATTTCCAAAAAGTGTAAATCGATTAATGCGTTTTCGGTTTCTTCTTTGTCAAATCCAGCACAAATGATATGGGGAACTACATCAATTTTGTATTTATACATAATTGCTGCTGCAATTCCAACAGTACCGGGTCGCTTTCGGATTGTTCGTTTTTCGATTAATCCATTTTTTAATTCTTTGTAAACTACTTCTTCGCGGTGATATGTCACATTAATATAAGCAGGATCAAATTCCAAAAGTGGGTCGATTGTATCGTAAATTGCTTGTATATGGTCACCTTTTAAAGGTGGCAGTAATTCGAACGAAAAGAGCGTTTTCTGTGTATTCCTTAATTTATCTGCTACTGTCATATTTCGTAATTTAAATAATGTTGTAAAATTTTTTCAATTTCATTTATTGGTTGATTACGTCGTTTGGAATAATCTTCAACTTGGTCCTTGGCGATTTTCCATATATTAAAATATCGAGATTGTGGATGAGCAAAGTAATATCCACAAACCGAAGGCAATGGCTCAACCATATAATTTTCGGTCAATCGCATTTTCAAATTATTTTCAATTTCCATAAAATCGAAAATTTTTCTTTTTTCGCTATGGTCAGGACATGCTGGATAGCCAGGTGCTGGACGAATACCTTTGAATTGTTCCCGTAAAATTTGTTCTATCGTCAAATTTTCGTCAATTGCATATCCCCAAAACTCCCGTCGAATTTTGGTATGCAAATATTCCGCATATGCTTCTGCTAATCTATTACTCAACACTTTGAACAATAAAATTTCATATTCTTTACCTTGTTGCTTCCATTTGTTAATTAAATTTACATCTCGTTCGAACACAGATACAGCAAATAAACCCATATAATCTTGGATATCCCCTTTTGGAGCAACAAAGTCGGATAGTGCTGGACATTCTTTTCCGTCGGTTTGAACTCGCAAAAAACAAAATCTTTCGGTTTTGTTATTCCAATCAACAACCACATCGTCGACGTCGGAATAGGCTGGATAAATTCCCCAAGCTGATTCGGCTTGTAAAATTTTTTCGTCTATAATCCATTGAAGCATTCTTTCGGCATCATTTTTTAATTTTCGAGCTTCGTCGCCTTTTTCAGGGTCATCTAATAATTCAGGATATTTTCCAAGATAGCCCCATTCTTTGAAAAAGAATAAATAATCGATGTAAGGAACAATATTTTCCAATGGCTCGTCCAATGTATAAAATGTTCCTAATTTATTTGGGGTTTTTATTGTTAGTTGGTTAAATTCCAATTTTACTTTCTTATTCCTTGCTTCCTGAAGAGTTAAAAATTTTGTTGATTTTGAGCGTTTTTCGTAATCGTTTCGGATATTTTGATACTTTTCTTTAATTTTTTTGATGTATTCGTATTTCAACTCGGGATTGAGCAATTGAGATAGCACCGAAGCTACTTGCGAAGCATCGCGAACATAAACCACTGGACCATCGTAGTTTGGTGCAATTTTCACAGCTGTGTGTAATTCGCTTGTTGTTGCTCCACCAATTAACAAAGGAATTTGCATATTTCGTTTTTGCATTTCTTTTGCAACAAAAGCCATTTCTTCGAGCGAAGGAGTGATTAAGCCACTCAAACCAATTGCATCAGCATTGTGTTCGATTGCTGCGTTAATAATTTTGTCGGCGGGATTCATCACTCCCAAATCTATAACTTTGTAATTGTTGCAATTCAAAACCACATTGACAATGTTTTTTCCAATATCGTGGACGTCGCCTTTAACGGTTGCCATAACGATAGTTCCAGAGTAATTTTGTTCACCTTTGTGTTGTTCAATCCAAGGTTGCAAATAGGCAACTGCTTGCTTCATCACGCGGGCACTTTTCACAACCTGTGGTAAAAACATTTTTCCTTCGCCAAATAAATCGCCAACCAATTTCATTCCATTCATCAAAGGACCTTCGATCACTGTTAAACCATCGGAATAAACCTTTTTGCATTCTTCCATATCAATTTCGATATAATCGGGTATTCCTTTCAATAGTGAATGGGTTATTCTTTCTTCCAACGAAAGCTTTCGCCAATCTGCTTTGTAATCGTGTTGCAAATGGGTTGATTTATGTTTTTCGGCATATTCAATTAACTTACGGGAAGCATCAGGATGACGATTTAGCACTACGTCTTCTACTAAATCTCGCAATTCGGGTTCAATCTCGTCGTAAACTGGCAACTTGCCTGCATTCACTATTCCCATATCCAAACCAGCTTTGATTGCGTGATAAAGAAATACCGAATGCATTGCCTCGCGAACTTCGTCGTTGCCACGAAACGAAAACGATAAATTGCTTATCCCACCAGATGTGCGAACTCCAGGCAAATTTTGCTTTATCCACCGAACTGCATTGATGAATTCCACCGCGTAGTTGTTGTGTTCTTCCATTCCCGTTGCTATTGCTAATACGTTGACGTCGAAAATTATGTCCGTTGGTGGAATTCCATTTTGAGTTAATAAATTATATGCACGTTGACAAATTTCAATTTTTCGTTGGAAATCGGTTGCTTGACCTTGTTCATCAAATGCCATAACAATCATTGCAGCACCGTATTTGCGGATTGTTTTTGCTTGCTCTATAAAAACCTTTTCCCCTTCCTTCGAGCTAATAGAATTAACAATCGATTTCCCTTGTAAACATTGTAAACCAGCTTCGATAACTTCGAATTTTGATGAATCAATCATTATTGGAACTTTGGCAATATCGGGATCGGCAGATAGGAATTTCAAAAAAGTTTGCATTTCGGATTTGGCATCCAACATTGCATCGTCCATATTCACATCCAAAATCTGGGCACCATTTTCCACTTGCTCACGTGCAATTGCCAGTGCTTCCTCGTACTTTTTTTCACGTATTAAACGGGCAAATTTTCGAGAACCAGCAACATTGGTTCTTTCGCCAATATTGATAAAGTTTTTTTCAGGAGTTATTTCGAGAGATTCTAACCCAGCCAAACGGGTTTTGGGTTCAATTTTCGGGATTTCGCGTGGTTTAATACCATTAACACTTTTGGCAATTGCTGCGATATGTTCGGGAGTTGTTCCGCAACATCCTCCAACGATATTAACTAATCCATTGATTGCCCAATTGTGAATGTGTCGGGATGTGACTTCGGGAGTTTCTTCGTATTGTCCCAATTCATTTGGCAATCCTGCATTTGGATAAAAGCTTATTGGCAAAGGGGATATTCTGCTTAATTCAACAACAAATGGAGTCATTTGCTCTGCACCCAAAGAGCAGTTCAGCCCAATACTTAAAATTTTCAAATGAGTAAGAGATGTTAGAAAAGCTTCTAAAGTTTGTCCGGATAATATTCGTCCCGATGCGTCGACAATTGTTCCGCTTAACATAATCGGTATTTTGACATTGCGAACTTCGCACTCATCGTTGGCTGCTATCAATGCTGCTTTGGCATTTAAAGTATCGAATATTGTTTCGATTAAAATAATATCCACTCCGCCATCCAACAATCCTTTGATTTGGGTGCGATATGCTTGTTTCATTTCGTTGAATTCAACGCTTCGTTCTCCGGGTTTGTTCACATCGGTTGGTAATGAAAGTGTTTTATTAGTGGGTCCAACTGCACCAGCTATAAATTTTATTGCATTTGGATTTTCTTGGGAAAATCTTTGGATTGCTTGCTTTGCATTCCGAACAGCAGCTACATTAATCTCGTAAGCTAAATCTTGCAAATCATAATCTGAAAGCGAAATTGAAGTAGCATTGAATGAATTTGTTTCGATTATGTCGGCACCTGCCACAAGGTATTGATAGTGGATCTCTTGAACGATTTCGGGACGGGTCAAATTAAGCAAATCATTACAACCTTTCAGGTTTTTATGATGATTTTTAAATCTTTCACCACGAAAGTCTTCTTCTTGTAAATTATATTTTTGGAGCATTGTGCCCATTGCCCCATCTATTATAAGTATTTTTTCTTTCAGAAGTTCTTGGACTTTCGACATAACTTAATCATAAATAATTTATATAAACGAATTAAACACAATTTTTAGAGTAACATTCAAAAAAATTTAGGAATATTGAGTAAAAAATTATATTAGTTCAAATATTTTGGAATAGCAATGATGTCCAAATTTTGAGAACATTTCGAAATATCCCGTAAACCATTGATTTAAGTCGACACCCGTTTCGTTCGATTTTTGGATATCTTCGGCACTTTCGATACCACCAGTCCGAATAACAACAAATTCCGACCTATTACTTGTTGTGTTTTTCTTCTGAACAGCTTTGGAGCATAAATTTAAAGATTGATTTTTTAATACATAACCACTAACGCCACCACCAAAATTTTTTGTAAAGAATTCAAAATTTCTAAGGTCATCTTTGTTGAGCATTTTTTGGATTGATGAATAATTTGTGGAAGTGTTTCCAAAATTAATTCCATCAAAATTCAGATTTATCAATAGTTCTATCAACTCATCTACTTGATTTGGATTAGTATCATTCGAAAATTTTACAATTACGGGTAAAATTCTATTTCTCTTTCTTAAAAATTTACTCGAGATTAATTCCATTCTATCAATTAAGCCTTTGTCGATATTTCCAATCATTTCTCTGGAATGGATATGGGCAACATTTGGACAACTTTCGTTAAGTTCGATAAAATCAACCTGAGATTTTTCTATTAATTTTAAAGCATCGATAAGTTCTGGAATTGCCACTTTCGAAGGCTTTTCTGGTTGAGCCGAGATACTTAAACCAATTGGACAACCAATTTTTTTCTGGATTTTAGACACACGGATAAGTGATTCTTGGATTCCAATGTTTGGCAATCCCATCCAATTAATTGCAGATTTGCTTTTGTGCAAAGGAATAAACGGATGCTTTATTCCCATTTTTATATTTCCTTTGCGAGATTCGGGGGTGATTGTTCCACAAAGGAAAGCACCAGCACCTTGACGATAGCATAATTCATAGCCAAGCACTTCTTTGAACATACCAGCGGCATTGAACAAGTTGGATTGGAATTTAATTCCCCAAAATTGCCGTTGATGTTCGGTGGAAATGAATATTTTTTCTGTGGGTAAAGATTTATACAATTGATGCAAAAATAATTTGCGACCATAGGAATAAACCAGAGTTGGGACAAAACTGGGAAATCGAAGCAAAATTGGCCTAAGCAAATTATTAACTTTTGTTATTATTCCTATCATTAACTTCCCTTAAAATTGTAAAATTAAGGAATCTGCATAAAAAAACCATCCCGTAATGTTGGGATGGTTCTCTATTCTTATAGTTTTTGTTATTCATTTAGAATGATGGTTATTGAAATGTTTTGTTTTCCATTTTGTTAGTTGTCGAATCATTTTATCGGATGCTTCGTGCAATGATTTGTGAAAATCGTCGGATTGTGCACTGGATTTTAATACATCTCGAGTTACGTTAACGGTAAATTCAACTTTTTTGGTCTCATCGTTGATAAATTCCACATCAACGCTATTAATAACATCAAGGTATTTGGTAAATCCATTTGCAATTTCGATAGCTTCGGATTGCAATTTGGGATGACTTGCATTAAAATGTCGGAATGTTACGTTTGTTTTCATTGTAACCTCTTTATTGTTTAACATTTAATTTAAGAACCGAATACTCGGTTGATTTTTGTGTTGTCTATGTTGAAAATAATTCCTAAATTCAAGCCAATCACAAAGGGAACAACACCCTGTTTTTTATCGAGTTCGGAATAGGAATTATAGTATTGTTTTATAAGTTTATCAAAGACTTTAATGTATCGGGCAGTATAAATGATTTCGGTAGATAAATTAATACCATTAATAAACTTTGGTACCGAGCCCTTATCGAATAATAATTCTACGCCAAGTTTTGCAAGCATTGATGGATAGACACCAACATCGTCGCAAATATTCCCTCCGGTTATTATATCGTAGGGTATTGGTGAATTAATTTCCTCATTCCAAATCATTTCTGAATAGGACATTCCTACACCAATTTCAATAAAACTTCGATATTTTTGTCCGAAATCAGCGTATTTAACCGACAATAGTACGGGCAAAGATTTAATTTGAATTTCCTCGAAATGAGCTCTATAAAGTCCACTACCGATAAAGGTTTCTTTGATGAAATTTTCTTTTAGAGCAAAATTGATTAACTCAACATTCAAGCCAATCTGATATGTATTGTTCCAACCAACATAGAGTCCAATGTTTGGCGAGAATTGATGCAAAAAATCTTCCTTCCGTCCACCAATGATTTCGTTGTATTGTTCGAGAAAACCTTTATCGAAAATGGCAAAATTAGTTCCTCCTCCAAGTTGTAAATCAAGTTGAATTTTTGATTGACAAAGAACTTTTCCATTTATAAAAATACAAAAGAAAATTGAAAAAAGCAATAGCTTTCTGAATTTTTTTTGAATTTTGTGAATTTCTTTTAATTTTTGAACCATTTTAAAATAATGATGAGCATCCTTTTTAAATCATTTCGATTGATTATAGCATCGATAAAACCTGTTTCGATAACGGTTTCGGAGCGTTGAAATCCTGGAGGAAGCTTTTTGCGTATAGTTTGTTCGATAACTCTTGGTCCGGCAAATCCAATTAAAGCATCGGGCTCGGCAAGATTCAAATCACCTAACATAGCAAACGATGCTGTAACTCCACCAGTAGTTGGATCGGTTAGTATCGAAATGTAGGGAATACCATTGTTTTTGAGTTCTGCAAGAATTGCGGCAGATTTGGGCATTTGCATTAAAGATAGTGCAGCTTCTTGCATTCTTGCCCCTCCCGAGGCGGAAATAATAATCAATGGAATTTTCTTTTCCAATGCATCTTTGGCTGCTCGATAAATTTTTTCTCCAACAACGCTTCCCATACTTCCGCCAATAAAATTAAAATTCATTACAGCCATTATAACATCGTAACCACCAATTTTTGAAATACCAGTTGTGATTGCTTCGTTTAGGTTGGTTTTTTGATATGCTTCTTGCAAACGCGAAGGATAATCCTTTGTATCAACAAAATTAAGCGGATCTGCCGATTTAATTTCTGTGTGAGTTTCTATAAATGAGCCTTCATCTGCGAGCAATTTGATATAGTCCCATCCACTAATTCGGAAGTGATGACTACATTTTATGCATACGTAATTATTATCTTCCATCTGTTTTTTATATAGCACTTCGCCGCATTTTGGACATTTTGTCCACAATCCATCGGGCATATATGCTGGTTGGGTTTCTTCGATGTTTTGTTTGCTTCTGATGAACCAAGCCATAATTTTTTATGTTTTGTTTATAAATTATTAACGAAATTAACAAATGATTTAGTTTAATTAATCAAGACTTATTAATTTTACATATTACCAACAAGCAATATATTTTTGCTTCGTCATATTGTTTATTGTAATTTTGTAATTTACATTTTTTATTTTGGTATTAATAAAAATGATTTGGAAATTTCCTCGCGAAAACATATTAAGTAAATCAGCTGTTTTTGTCCAAGCAATTTTGGACGAAACTTCGATGCAAATAAATTTCAATATTTTATCAGACAAAGAAACTTTAAAAAGAGAAATTAAATCCAAGATACCGTATCGTCCTCAATTTCTTTTAGCTGGATTTGATGATCTATCATCCGAAGGACAATTATATTTGTTTGGTATTGAAGAACAACAATTTCTCGAAAAACTTGACAAAGAATCCCAAATAAAATCAATAAACCAACTTATTCGTAAAAATACACCTTGCATTATATTAACAAAAAATGTCTCGCTTCCCGAGCATTTATTAGAAATTCTAAATCAAAATAAGATAGCAATTTTAACAACCGAAAGCGATTTGATAACAACCTACAATTTAATTGCAAACTTTTTAAATGACCAGTTTGCACCACAAATGGTTGTTTACGGAACATTTGTTGATGTGTATGGAGTTGGGATTTTATTCTATGGAAAAAGTGCAATTGGTAAAAGTGAATTAGCATTGGATTTGGTTGAAAGAGGCCACCGATTGGTTGCCGACGACACTGTGATGCTCACCAATAATGCCCAAGCAACTATTATGGGAACTAGCACACGAATAGCAAAACATTTTATGGAAATTCGCGGTTTAGGAATAATTGATGTACGAGCAATGTTTGGTATCAAGGCTGTGCGATTTCAGAAAAGACTAGAAATCATTGTAGAATTGGTTGAATACGACCCACAAGAAGAATACACTCGAACTGGCTTGGAACCATCGTTTGCCGAAGTTATGGGAGTAAGATTGGATTATGTAAAATTGCCAATTTATCAAGGAAAGAATATCACAGTAATTTCCGAAGCTATTGCACTAAATTATTTATTAAGAACCTATGGCTATAATCCCGCAAAAATTATGTCGGATTATCTCAATTCTATGCTTCTTAATGAACCGGTTCACGAGGACAAATTTGCTTCCCAAAGATTAATTAACTATTTCCAAGGAGATAAAGAATGACAACAAAATCTCTAACAAATATGTTTATTAGAATTGTATTAACATTATTATTTTCCATAATTTTAACTCAATTTTCTTTCGCTTCTTCGATAGTATCATTCCAAACCTACACATCGAAAAACCCAATCAAAGCAAACGAGCCTTTTGCAGTGAAAATTGATGTTAAAATCGACAAACGCTATTACACCTACTCTTTCGAAGAACAAATTGGTCCGGATGGAATCGGTCCAACAACATCGGAATTGATATTTAAATCCAAAGATTTAGCCCAAATCAATGGAAAAATCAAGTTTCCAAAACCTAAGACAAAATTCGACGACGGATTTCAAATGCAAGTAAATTATTACAAAGGTGATTTTGCGATAGAAATTCCTATGATTGCCAAAAAGGACTTAGATTTAACCAAAGACAAATTGAACTTTGAATTTATTTTTCAATTTTGCGATTCAGTGAGCTGTCTCCCACCCGATATCTATAAAGTTATTTGGAAGCCAAACCTTTACGAAAGTGACTTTTCGAAATCTTTATTAATGAATTCCCAAAAAAATACGCCAATATACGATAGCAATCAAACCAAAAATTTGGCAGGTGAAAAAACTAAATTAAACCCTGCTAACAGCAAATTAGAAGAAGTAAAATCCAAATCTCAAACCGAGATAGAATCGAAAAAGCAAGAAGGTGTTTGGTCGTTTATTTGGTTTGCAATGACTGCTGGTGCTTTAGCTTTGCTAACACCCTGTGTTTTTCCTATGGTACCAATCACGGTATCATTCTTTACCAAACGAGCCGAAAAACAAGGTGGAAATGCTTTGCGTGATTCAGCAGTTTATGCAGCTGGAATAATTTTTACATTTACTGCATTAGGTTTTTTGCTCGCATTAATTTTTGGAGCAACTGGAATTAGGGATTTTGCTTCGAATGGCTGGGTTAATTTATTCATTTCAGCTATTTTTATTGTTTTTGCATTTAATTTATTTGGAGCATTCGAAATTCAATTGCCAACAGGACTACTAAATTTATTAAATACCAAAAGCAATCAATCAAGTGGAATTATCAGCGTTTTGTTGATGTCGCTGACTTTTTCGCTAACATCTTTCACTTGCACCGTTCCTTTTGTTGGTTCGGCATTGATATCGGCAAGTGGAGGAGAATGGTTCTATCCAATCATCGGGATGTTGGCTTTCTCGGGTGTTTTTGCAATTCCATTTGTGCTTTTAGCTATTTTTCCTTCTTACATAAAAAAAATGCCTAAAGCTGGTGGATGGATGAACAATCTGAAAGTTACGATGGGATTTTTGGAAATTGCAGCATCACTTAAATTCATCAGCAATGCCGATTTAGTTTGGGCTTGGGGAATTCTACCCAAAGAGTTGTTCTTGGCAATTTGGATTGCAATTTCGTTGCTAATAGGTTTTTATTTAATGGGTGTTTTTCGATTTCCACACGATTCCGAAGTCGAGAGTGTTGGTTCTTTGAGAGCAATAGCCATTACTTTCTTCTTTTCCATTGCTTTTTATTTAATGATTGGCTTGTGGGATAAACCTTTGGGCGAATTGGATGCTTTTTTACCTCCTTCTGAATATCGCGAAATTATGTCCGCATCAGTTGGCGAATCATTCACAACCTCGACAACCAATAAATCAAATTCCGATGAACTTGTTTGGTTAAATAATCTTGAAGAAGCCAAGAAAATCGCTAAAGAACAAGGAAAACCAATTTTTATAGATTTTACGGGATTTACTTGCACTAATTGCCGATGGATGGAACAAAATTTCTTCCGTAAGGACCAAACAAAAGAAATATTTGCAAAATACATTTTGGTTAGATTGTATACCGACAGATTCGAAGAACCTTATGTTTCCAATAAGAAATTTCAGCAAGAACAATTTGGTTCAATCGAATTGCCAATGTATGCAATAATATCCAAAAATGGCGAAGTGATTGGCACCGAAACTTTCACTCGCGACTACAACCAATTCCTTAATTTTCTTAAACAAGGCATTGAATAAAGAACAAAATAAAATTTGTCAATTTATTGTTATTTTTTAGTTAATTTTGTATTAATATTTTTAGAAATTTAAACTATTTAAGGATAATTTCGTCTAAATTTTTAAAGAATAATTTCAATAAAAGTATAAAGTAGTAAAATATGAATCCAGTAATTTTAATATCATCCCTATTAGTAGTAAGTTATCTCATTGGTTCGATACCTTGGGGCTTAATTATAAGCAAAAGATTTTTTGGTTTCGATATCCGTACCAAAGGAAGTGGAAATATCGGAAGTACAAATGTATTTCGAACTCTTGGCACCAAATGGGGAATAATTGTTCAAATATTGGATATACTTAAAGGTGTAATACCAGTTTTATTGGCAGGTTGGTTAGGTCAAGGTGTTACTTTCCCAAATGCAACGGGCTTCGAGGACATTACTATAATCAAATTTTCAGCTGGAGTTATGGCAATTCTTGGTCATATTTTTACTATCTTTGCTGGTTTTAAAGGCGGTAAAGGAATCAACACAGCTTTGGGAGTTTTTATTGCAATATCACCAGTTGATTTGGGAATTGCAGTTGGTGTTTTCATCATTTCGCTTATAATGTCGGGCTATGTTTCGCTTGGTTCAATTATGGCTGGATTGACCGTGCCGGTATCATTGTTCTTGCGATACAATGTTTTCAATGTAAATATTCCTGGATATCATTTTTTGATATATGCCACAATTTTCCTTGCATTATTGGTTATTTACACCCACCGATCCAATATTAAAAGATTGCTTAAACGTCAAGAAAATCACTTTGCCAAACTACAATTGATAAAAATTAAATTTCTGATGCCCAAAAACAAATCTTAATCAAAGTTTGATAAATTTATTCTCCAATAGAATTTCGATTGTTGGTGCTGGCGGTTGGGGAACTGCCCTTGCAAATCTCCTATCGAACAATGGAATTGATGTTTTGATTTGGGCTTATGAACCCGAAGTTGTCCAAGAAATAAATAGTTCACATACGAACCACACATATCTTAGCGGAATAAATCTATCCAAAAAAATCCAAGCAACCAGCCTACTTAACGAAATTTTTGAGTTCTCAAAAATAATTTTATCCAGTGTACCTACTCAATATATTCGAAGTGTTTACAGTATTTCTCAACCGGTTCTCGAAACAGCTTATATAATTAATGTTGCCAAGGGAATAGAGCAAAACACATATTATCGTTGTTCACAAATCTTTGCTGATTTGGGTGTTGCCCAGGAACGTTATGCAATACTTACGGGACCAAGTCACGCAGAAGAAGTTGCCCGTTCGATTCCCACTACTGTTGTTGTTTCATCCCAAAATTTGGAATTAGCAGTATTTGTCCAACATACTTTTTCTAACGAAAATTTTAGGATTTATACTTCTACCGATACAATTGGCTGCGAATTTGGTGGTTCCTTAAAAAACATAATAGCAATAGCATCCGGAATAATTGATGGATTGAAATTTGGAGATAATACCAAAGCTGCATTGATAACACGTGGATTAGCCGAAATGAACCGCCTTGCAGTAGCTTTTGGAGCAAACCCTCAAACAATGTCGGGATTGGCCGGTTTGGGAGATTTATTTGTTACTTGTAATAGCCGACATAGCCGAAACCGACTTGTTGGAGAATTAATTGGACAAGGAAAAAAATTAGATGAAATTACCAAATCAATGAAAATGATTGCCGAAGGTATTGCTTCGACAAAATCGGTTTACGAATTGTCCCGCAAGATTAATGTTGAAATGCCCATCATCGAGAAAGTTTACGAAATACTTTTCGAAAATTTAGATCCACGAATTGTTATCAAGCAATTGATGACCCGCTCTTCGAAAAACGAATGGTGGTAGATTTCCTATCCTTCCAAAATTTTTATTTTGATTGTTCTTTCCCTTGGTCCATCAAATTCGGCAAAGAAAATACCCTGCCAAGTGCCCAATATCAATTTACCATTATCAATAATAACGTAAATACTGCTACCGGTTAGAATTGATTTGATGTGTGCAGCTGAGTTTCCTTCTATATGCTGATAGTCGGCTTTCCAAGGAATTAACCTATCCAACATTTTGGAAATATCGGCTCGTACGCTTGGATCTGCATTTTCGTTGATAAACATTCCAGCAGTTGTGTGTGGAACATATAAAACGCACAATCCATTTTTTATGTTTGACTTGGTGACCGTGGATTGTATTTCGTGAGTAATGTCAATTAAATCTGTCCTACTTTTGGTGATGATTTTCAAAGTATATATCATTATATTATTTCCCCTAAAATTATAGGATTATGATTTTCGAGCAATTTTAATGCTTTATCTGCGTTATTTTTATTAACAATCAATATCAAGCCAATTCCTAAGTTGAAAACGTGCCTCATTTCTTCTTCATCAATATTTCCAACTTTTTGGATTAACTTAAAAATAAAGGGTCTATCCCAGCTATCCCAATCGATTTTCATTTGTAAATTTCCTCTGAGAATGCGTTTTGTGTTGCCAATTATTCCTCCACCAGTAATATGGGAAATACCCGAAATCAAATCTAAATCGAGCAAGGGTTCAACAATTTTTAAATAAGAACGATGTATTTTTAGTAATTCGTCCCCAATTGTATTTTGCAATTCCTCAATATAAGTATCGTAAGTGAATTTAGATGTTAGAACTTTTCGGGCTAACGAATAGCCATTGGTGTGTAATCCATTGGATGGAAGACCAATCATTTGGTCACCACTTTGAATTTTGGAACCATCAATAATTTTGTCTTTTTCAACAACTCCAACAATTGTACCCGACAAATCATATTCACCCTCGGAATAGATTGAGGGCATTTCGGCAGTTTCGCCACCAATCAATGAACAACCATTTTCTATACAACCATTCACAAACCCTTCGATAACCGAAGCGGCAACCTGCGGATCCAGTTTACCCGTAGCAAAATAATCCAAAAAGAAAAGTGGACGGGCTCCCGTTGTTAAAATATCATCAACACAATGGTTAACCAAACAATTCCCCACGGTGTTATGTTTGTTCATTGCAAAGGCAACTTTTAATTTGGTTCCAACTCCGTCGGTGCTTGCCACCAATATTGGATGTTGGTAATTAGGAAACCTTGCGTCAAAAAAGCCACCAAACAAACCAATATCGGAAAGCACTTCGGAGCGAAATGTTTTTCGGATTAATGGTTTGATTAAATCAACCGTTTTTTCGCCTGCTTCAATATCTACTCCAGCAGTTTTATAATCCATTTTAGAACCTTAGATAAAATTACAAAATTAAATAAAAGGTATACAATAATTATTTTTGTCTAGTCGGAATAATTAATAAAGTTTTTTCGTAAATTAAAACAAAATAAAAGGGGATTCTATGAAAAAGTTCTATTTAATTCTGGCATTTTTGGTTGCATTTTTTATTGTTTTTTCTTGCGAAACCACATTAGGACCTAATGAATTAGGTGGAAATACAGATTTGGAACTAACGAAAGTTGGCAACGAGTTTGGAATTTCTTTATCTTTGAATGGTATGTATAATCAAGCACTATCAAATTTGAAGGATTCAATTTTTATAATCAAAAATAATGGTGGAATTGTTACTTTCAAAGGTATTTTTACGATTGACGAGAATTCTTTGAAGAAAATTGATACGCTTTTGGGAACCCAAAATTGCCCGAAAGTGTTAAAAGAGCCATTTTTGATTACTACAAAGAAAAATATGGAATCACCATCGACACTTCGGATAAACAAAAACTTATGGCAGAAGTTCAACTAAAATTAAAAATCACTTCGGATGGTATTCAAGATTTTGTTCATTCCAAAGGTGATGAATCAAAACCATTTACGATAATGAAATACAGTGCAAAACTTGGAGATAAATAAGAATTTACTGCTAATGATGGCGAAAAAATTACCAGAACTGTTATTCAAGTTCACACAACCGAAGATTGGAATTTAGGCTTCCTTTCGGTTAAAACAATGAGAGTTGAGCAAGAAACACCCAAAGACCCTATTACAAAAAAGATAACCTACATCGGAAATCATAAATATGGTTTGGTTGGTGTTATTGTCGAAACAAAAGATGGTAAAGTGATTCAAACAACTATTTTGCCTTGGTCTGTACTTTAAATTTTTTTTCC
>Ga0209018_1000235_pt1 | contig 53283 bp, 45 predicted proteins | sample YNPBryBLVA2012_FD_185814 | JGI IMG/M metagenome (GOLD analysis project Ga0209018, IMG submission 185814) | Anoxygenic and chlorotrophic microbial mat microbial communities from Yellowstone National Park, USA - YNP Bryant BLVA 2012 (SPAdes)... ...
GCGGATTGCGGCAAAGTCCACGCTTTCATCGGCCGCGTCGACGCCACCGCCCGGGAAGACGTACGACAGCTTCATGAACGACGCTCGCGCGTGACGTCGCACGAGATAGACCTGACCGGCACGAAGGAGGATGACCGACGCTGCAGGCAGGGGGGGCGTCATGGCGCGATCAGTCGAGCGAGCAGAGTTTCTCGGGCAGTTTTCTTACGTCCTCTTTCTCGAGCTTGAAGAGGATACGGTTGCGGTCGTCGAGCGCGAACGTGGTGCCGCCGTAGATGCCGTGGACGAGCCAGTCGGAGGTTCCGACCTTGTTCATGAGTTCCTGCAAGAGGAAGGGGTCCATGCTGTCTCGGAGGCCATAGACCGGGAATGGGAGAGCGATGCTCTTGGCGAAGTCCACGGCCTGCTGTTGCGTACCAGAGAATAGCCCGACGAACGCCGTGCGCTCCGACCGGTCGGGGTATGCCGCCTTGTGTGTCGGCAGCGAACTTACTCATCGAGCAGCCCGGCAGCAGGAAAACCACGAGCAACCTGGGCCGCGCGCCGCGCATGTCGTCGAACGTGACGGCGTGGCCGCTCGCGTCGGCCATCACCACGTTCGGCACACGGACGGGACGATTGCACCACAGCACGCCGCCGGTCACCAGGAGCAAGAGCGCACCGGCCGCGCCCAATCCGATGTAGCGAGCGCGGCGTGTCTCGAACCAGGAACGGATGTCGTCGATGAACCCGCCCGGCAGGGGAGCGGCCACGGGAGCCGCGGGCCTTGGTGAGGGCGCGATAGACGGCGCCCGCACGCCGACAGCCACGGGCGAGGGCGCGCGAGACGCTTGCGGACCGGTGCCCGGGGCGATGTCGAGCTCGATGCTGTCGGGCGGAGCCGAGATGGGCGAGTCTGTCTCGGCGGCGTTTGCGGTTTGCAGCCCGGACACGACGTCCAGCGGTGGAATGGGCTCCGGGGCAGGATGCGTCGGCCCCGGGCCGGGCGTCACGACGACTGCAATGCCCGGCGGCGCGAACGTGACGTTGACGTGAAAACCGCGATAAATGAAGTCGACCGGCTCACGGCGGGTCAAGCGCGTGAGGGCGTCACCGGAGGCCATCTCCTCGGCCAGGGCGAGCACCTGTTCCTCGGTCAAAGGGACTTTCTGCACCAGGACCGCCCGACCGCTCGCACGGACGACCGGGACTTGGCCGATGCGCAGGTCGAGGCGTTCGGCACCACGCTCGCGCATCCTGTCGAGGATCTGGTCCAGGCTTGCCACGGCGGGATACTCCTTCCAGCCACCTGGGCGGGTGGCGGACACGGTGCAGCCCGGTCATCGAGCGCCCCGGGGTGGAGATCTTCTCATACGGATGCGGGGGGACACAAGCCCGCGCGGTTTCTCATGCAGCCGCCTCCCTGGCGAACGTCTCGATCCGTCGGATCACTTCCTGCGGGGAATCGGTGATGAACAGCAGGCGGGCGTAGTCGCTGCCCGCCGCGAGCTGTGCGAGCAGTGGAAAGACAGGCTTGTTCCATTTCCAGTACGCTTCCCCCAGGAAGATCATGGGGCTGATCACCCCGACGCTATGGTAGTGGTTCTGGCAAGCGTCTTGGAAAACCTCCTGCACCGTGCCGGCGGATCCGGGCGAGAAGATGACGCCGTGTCGTGCGATCGTGAGCAGACCGTCTTCTCGGATGCTGTTGGCGAAATACTTGGCGATATGGGTGGCGAACGCGTTGGGGGGCTCGTGTCCGTAGTACCAGGTGGGGATGCCGAGGCTGGGGAACCTGGCCCCCGCGACATCGGACAGCGGCCACCGGCGACGGACCTCGAATGCCTTGCTCAGCCAGTGGCGGTCCTTGTAGCTTGGCGCACACGCCAGGACGTCGATGGCGGTTTGCAGGTCCGCGTCGTCACGGGCAGCGAAGAACACGCCCAGATGCGCGGCTTCCATGGCGCCCGGGCCACCACCGGTGGCCACCAAGTACCCTCTTCGCGCAAGCTCGCGCGCGATCCAGGCCACTGTGCGGTAGGCGTCGTCGCCCCGGTTCATGCCATGGCCGCCCATCATCGCAACGACTTTGCGCGCTTTGCCCTCCCCGGCGAGCAGCTCTTCGAGGGCATCGGACACCGCGTGGTCGTGCAGACGCTGGGCGAGCGCCTCCCGAATGGACGTCGGGCTCCCGCCACCCTCCTTCCTGAAATGCAGGTACACGCGGGCGTCGAGGGTTGCAGCATAGGTATCCGGTTCTGCCGGATCGAATCCCGCGTACAGCTCTTCCGGCGTATACAGAGCAGCCCTGTACGGGTTGTAGGGCAGATCCTCGAACCGAGGAAAGACCATCGCTCGCCTGCGCACCACCGAACCGACGGTTTCGTCGTCGAGTCTGCAGCCCAGCAGGACAGCGCCATCGACGGGGACGCTCCGGAGCACTGCGGCGCGTTCCCGCAGGTCGAGGCTCTGCAGGACCGTGTTTCGCAGGTCGGACACCGCCTGCACGTGCCGGTCGAATTGCTCTAGGGTTTCCAGCTCGATCATCGAACGGATCACTTCTCCTCGGTATGGCAGCCGAAGCAGCCGAAGCCCCGGTGGGTGGCGGGGTCGTAGGGTTGCATGCCGAGCGCCGCGGCCATCTCCGGCACGACCTTGTCCATCATGAACCGGGTTCCTCTGGGGTGCTCGTCCATGTGCTTCTTGAAGCCGTCCGCCGTGCTCAGTCTCGGCAGCTCCGGGTTGGGCATGTGGAAACGCCCCGCCTTCGCCCCCTGCCCATGACACGTCGTGCAGTCGAAGTCCTTGAACTCCTCGGCGTCGAACGCTTGAAAAACCGCCTTCATCCTCGGCGTGACGACCTTCTTCATGTGGTCGAGGCGCTGTCCCGCGGACATCGACTTCCAGTCCACGTTGCTGCTGGAGGGGCCCTCCGGGGCGGGCGTTCTCCCGCCGCATGCTGCCAGCGCAACCGCAAACCCGACCAACCACCCGACCGGCACATCGTTTCGCATGAACGATGTGTATCCCGGGGTCGACCGCTCGGCAAGCGTGCTCGATGCCCATGCGAGGCACGTCGCACCGGGCTATACTGTGCCGGATGCGTCGAACCGCCTCGTGGCTTGTCCTGCTGGCTTTCGGATCTTGCGCCCGGAAGGCGCCGCCCACGATCTCCGCCGCAGACCGGGAGCGGGCGATGGAGGAACTGGCGAGCGCCCGCGCCATCGCCGACGAAGCGGATCGGAAGCGCACCGCCGCGCTGGTCGAGGCGGTCGGCCACCTGGTGCCGCGCCCGGACCTGGGCCCGTGTCCCATCGCCATCCCGGTGGTCGGGTCGGAAGCGATGCTCGGAGACCGCGAGCCGGCCAACGCACCGGTGGACTGGCGCAGCATCCGGGCAAACCAGATGATGGTCGTGAACAAGACCGCCGTGGCCTCCACGCCGAGCGTGCGGCGCAAGTACATCGCGCAGATGCTGGACTTCGAGCAGAGCAGGCTGAGTGCGCCACGTCCCGGAGAAAACGACGTCGTCGCCGACGTGATTCGTTGGGCCCGGCACTATGCAGACCCGAAGAACACGGCCTGGGAGCTGGTGGTGGTGGCGGACCGCCGGATCGACGCGAAGCTGATTGACAGAGACAAGTTCCGGTCCGGGCTCATCCTGGGCACGGCGTTCGTTTACAGTTATGTCGACGAACGAGTCGCCTGTGCGGGGTCCGTGCTGGCGGAGAACTCGGACATGATCACCGCTCACGGGGTGAAGACCACGGACGGCAAGGATTTCGATCTCCAGTTCGACCTGGACAACGAGGCCTTCCGATCAGCCGCCAGGGCGATGTACGTGGCGGGTCCGGCGGAAGATTGGATGCCAAGCGACGCCGGGGCGGACCGGGCCGACCCGGCTGACGGGCGCACGGCACCTTCGAGAGGAACGGCGCGTTGAGATACGTCCAAGTCAGCGTGGCGGTCGTTGCGGTCGTGCTCGCCGGCTGCCCTCACCGCGCGCGCCCGCAATCCTCGATGGGTGCATTCGGCGTCGTGTGCGCGCGGGGGGATGCCTCGTGCGACGACCCGGGCACGACCGGTGCGCTGCCAGCGGTCGTGGCGGTCGGTGCCGCGCTTCAGGTCATCTTCACGGGCGACCAGGTCACCGACAGCCCGATTCGAGTCCGCGCGGCGTCGCCCTACATGGCAGTGGCTGACGGCCCCTCTCTCCAATTCACCGCTCCGGGGTTCTGCGCCATCCTGGCGCGCAGCGAAGCCGGCACCGTCGTCGACCTGGCCCACGTCGAAGTCCGCCCTATCCAGACACTCGCGCTCGAGGCTCCCGCGTCGCTTGCACCCGGTCAATCCGCGGTGATCGTGGCGCAACCTCGCGACGCAAGCGACCAGCCGCTGGCCGGCTCGCTGTCCTATGCGTGGTCCAGCTCCGACCCGTCCGTGGTCGCGATCGACAGCTCGGCCAGGGGAAGGAGCGCGAAGGTGCTTGGCGTGGGCGCGGGAACGGCAATCGTCACCACTGTCGCCGGCGCCGGCCGAGCGTCTGTCCCCATCACCGTCGGGGAAAAACCATGATGCGGCTCTGCCTCTTGCACACGACTGCCTTGGCCGCTTCCCTGCTGCTGTCCTGCTGCAACAACCAGGCGGGTATCGAGCTCGATCCACGCACCACGCCTCCGCTCGATACCACGCTCACCGAAAACGAGATTCGCATCTATGCAGGCATTGCGGTCGCGGTCGACGCCATCCCGCTGTCGGGAGGGGAGCCATCCGACGACGGCACGACCGTGGTCCTGACGTCGACCAACGTGAATGTCATCGGTGTGGACCCCGCCACCGCAGAGGGGGTGTTTGTGATCTACGGAGTCATGCCCGGAACCGCCGACGTCCGCGTGTACGTGAACGGTGACGTGGCCGGGGACATCCCCGCGACGGTGCTCGACCAGGGAGGGCGACCATGAAGCCTGTCCGGTTGGGCGCAGGGGCGGGCTTGGCATCCTTGTATCTCGCCATCGCGGCGGCTGCGATCCCAGCGTGCAGCGGGGATGACGACGGGAGATCCGGTGCAGCAGCGGGGGCAGGCGGGGGCGACGCTGCCGCTGGCGATGAACGGCCGGACAGCGACGCGCCGGACATGGCCGATGAGGTGTCATTCCCAGGCATGGATGCGTCCGACGGACGTGAAACCGGCGAGGAAGCCGGTGCGCTTCCGTGCCCGGACGACATGGTGCCATGGGGCGGGGTGTGCATCGACTCGTACGAAGCGCCCAACGTCGCAGGCCAGATGCCCCTCGTGATGTACAACCTGGTCGAAGCGGAGGCGTGGTGCCAGGCGCGGGGCAAGCGGCTTTGCTATGACGACGAGTGGCAGGCCGCCTGCGAGGGTCCGAACGCGACCAGCTATCCGTACGGCGACGTCCACGAGCCGGGAGTATGCAACGACGACAAGACATGGTTGACGTACAACCAGTCGCTGCTCGACGGTTGGCCGAGCGGCGTATCGACTCCGGAGGTCGAATCGCTGGACGCGTTGCTCGATGCGGCGCGCGCGGTATCGGCGACGGCCGCAGCCGCAGCGGACCACGTGCAATGGCTCTACCAAGGGTCCGCGGCAGGAGACCATCCGGGTTGCACGGGCCCGTCGGGTGTCTTCGACCTGTGCGGCAACGTGGAGGAGTGGACGCTTCGGCGCGATGGTGGCACCGAGGACTTCCATGGCAATCTGAAGGGTCGGTACTGGGCCGAATCGCGCACATGCCAGAGCAATGTGAAGGTGCACGGTGATTACTTCCGGTTCTACGAGATCGGATTCCGCTGTTGCCGGGACCCTTGACGGGCTCCTCGAGGCAGATCGTGGGCGCTGCGTGCTGCAAGGCGCTTTGCGGTCGACAAGACCCGTTTGCGCCGACGTCCGGCGAGCCCAGGCAGATTGGACAGAGATCGAACGGATCGCCGGCAAGTCCTGCGGCTTCTCTTCAGCCGAAGTCCTCGAGACCGTGCTGTATCAAGCCCTCGAGGAGGCCATGAGAAGCTGTTCGACCGAAGATCGTTTCAAAGAGGCATGTCTCTGCCACAGGAGTACTTCACCTCCTGCCTGCAAGGGCCGCCGCCTGTGCGGCGCCATCCGCCAGCCTATCGCATTGGGCGCCCAGCCGCCCCCTGATCGCAACGGACCCCGGCCCCGTTGCGCATTCATCAGTTCCCTGTCCACGGCCGAAGCGGCCTGCCCTGGTCCGCACCCATTCCACCGCCCCTCGAACCGTTACCAGCGAAGCGACCGTCAGGGCGACGAGCCGTTGTCGAGGCAGGTCGACCTCCGAGCGCGTTGCGCAAGCCGAGGTACGACACATGCCAACGTTCTCCGTTTTCAGCGAACCGTGCAGTGCCGCCGCCAGCGCAACCCTCATCCATGTGCGCGGTGGATGGGCCCATACGAAGCACGAGTTGGTCGATATCGGATGGGTACATGCCCCCCTGCCCGAACGATCCACGCGGGTGGGCCAGGCCGCCGGGGTCTGTAGCATGCAGCATGAACGAGACGCACTGGAGGCGGGGCACGTCGGTGCGCGTCACGGGCAGCGCAAGCTTACAGAGAAGACGGGTCGGCGGTGCTCATCCAGATGGTGCCGCTCGTCCCGATGGCGGCACGAACGCTGTCGTAGCTGTAGTGGACGAGCTTCCCGTTGGTGGGCGTTCGGTTCGGGTAGCCGCAACCGACGCATCCCGCCCACTTGCCTGCGGGGTCATTGACGTACCATCCGGTCGCATCGTACCCGACGAGGACCACGACGTGACCGGACACGGTGAAGTAACCATGCACCACCACGGGACGTCCGGTATTGATGTGGGCCTTGATGGCTGAGTCGGTCGCTGCATAGGTGGAAGTCGCCTTGAGCCCATAGGCGCGATAGAGGTTCGCCAGGCTACCAGGAGATTGCCCCTGTGCCTTGCCGTATTTCAAATAGAGGCTGTCGGGCGTCACGCTCTTTCCCCAGTACTTCAGGAGCATGGCGGCCGACGTCAGGCCGCAGGTCGACCCGGGCTCGTAGGCGTTGTGATACTGATAGAAGTACGGCACAGAAAGGGGATTGGACGTTCCGACGGCGGCCCGGTCGGGCACCATGACCCGCTTCCACCGCATCGTCTCGCACGCCTGGCCCCCCCCTCCCGCCTTGCACCTGTCGACCAACGAAGGGGAGAAGGGTCCGAACAGGTCGTCGCCCTCCGCGCAGTATCCCTTCCCTGCGTCCAAGGTGCTTCCTGGAGGACAGGTGCCCGTCCCTCGAAGTGCGCGCGCAAAGGCCAGATCCCAGCGAGCCCCCTTGCATGCTTGACTGCCGCCCCCGTAATCGATGCAAGCCTGAATCATGGGAGAGGTGAAAGGCCCGATCGCGTCCGACGCGGAGATGCACAACCGGTAGTCAAAGTCATAGTCTGTGCCGTCCGGGCACCAAACGTCCGGGCGCTCCGGCACCATGGCTGTGGACCATCGCGCGGTTTCACATGCTGGCCCACCTCCGGTCCGCTTGCATCGATCCACCAGGGCGAAAGAGAAGGGACCGTAGACGTGATTGCCATCCGTGCAATACCCACGCTTTGCGTCGAGGGACGAACCTGGCGGACACCGATCCGTACCTCGGATCGACTTTGCGAAGTCGCTGTCCCACCAGGCATTCTCGCACGCTTCCAGCCCTCCGCCGTAGCGCTTGCACGTCTCGATCATCGCTGGTGTGAACGGTCCAAGCGCCTGCGTCGGTGTCGTGCACAGGCGGTAGGTGGCGTCGTACCAGGACCCGGCAGGGCACCAGTACGTGCTATTGCTCAATGCGGTAGACTGGAACTCCGACCCTTCCCCCCCGAACGGCGTGTCGGAGGTTTCGATGCCGCAGGCGACAGTGAGCAGAGCGATACCGATGAGGATGGCCGTGGCCGTCGGGATCAGAGACACCGGATGGGGCGTGGCGTGGCGCATGGCCCAGGAACGCTACAAGATTCGTGCCTCGGTGGGATGGCACCAGCGCTGCGGCCGGAACCTGAAGTCTCGGAACCAATCGGTCCTCGTGGGATCCGCGGTTTCCCACAGGGGAGTTTCGCTTTGAGCCATCGTTCGGGGCCACGGCTGCGCAGGCGGACTCTGTGGTTGGTTCGTCTTCGATGGGGTGGCCGGGCGGTGGATTCAAGTAGCTGGCAGCCCGCCCGGGGGCTCGATACGTTACCGGGATTCCTGCCGGACACGTGGGGGTGGCTTGCCGATGACGGAATGCCGCGCTGCGGCGTCTCATGGGGAACCTCTTGAGCGGACGTGCTGGAGGGTGTGAGCCTTCGTAGTGGAAGCTGGCATGCGGCAAGACAGCCTCATCTTGGCGTTGTTCCGGGACACCTACCTCGACGAGGTCGCCGTAGGCTCGTCCTGGGAGGTGCGAGCGTGGACTGGTGGATGCGCTTGGACCGTCTATCGCGTGCATGATCGGAACGGTTCCGAGCGATCATGACGCCCCGCCAGGCTGTTGAAGAAGAGTCGAAGACTGCGACGAGCCAGGGAGCATGCAAACACGAGCGGCGGGCGCGGAGATGGTGTGCTGCGGTAGGCGGTTCCCGCGTGACGTGCTGTGTTGTTCGTACATCCGTCGTCGTGCTCTGCCTTGCAGTCTACGACGTGGGCCGCCGCTGGCAATGAGAACGGCAACACCGAGGTATTCCGGGCGGCAGGGCGACGAGGTGCCGGGCCAGGGACCGGCTCCTTCCGTGAGCTGGGCTGAATGCCAAACGGCAACTGCCAACGGCGACAGCAGGCCGCAGCGGTTGGCTGGGAAGGCCTGCCACGGAGCAGGCATTGGCTCCGTGGCCGAGAAGCTGGTATACAACTGCACCCTCTGCGACCATGCCTCCCTCCAACGCACCCGAACTGAAGAACGGAGTTTCGCGCGGCGCTGCCACGCGCCGTGGCGTGCCTTTGCGGGTCGCTGTGCTGGGAGCCGTGCTGGTCGCGACGGGTGGCGTTTGTGTCGTTGCGCTGAGCCAGGGATGGATTCACCCGCGAAGTGTTCAGCAGCTCGTGCACGGCTCGGGCGTGGGCGGGATGGCCCTGTACGTGGTCGTGGTGATCGCGCTCGAGCTGCTGTGGATACCGAGGGCCTGGGGCCTGGTGGCCGGAGGGGCGTTGTTCGGTCCCGTGTTGGGCGGCGCGTTGTCGGTCGTTGCCGACATGGCGAGCGCGGCGATTGCCTACTTTCTTGCGCGCGGCACCGCGCGGGCCTGGGTCGCCCAGGTCCTCGCCGCACGACCCCATGCCGACCGGGTCGTACGCCTGCTCGCGCACAAGCGGGGGGGAACCATCGTTGCGGTGCTTCGTTTCTGCCCGGTAGCCCACTACACCATGGTCCACTACGCCGCGGGCATGGCTGGCGTTCGTCCGGCCCCATTCCTGCTCGGCACCCTGGCCGGCCTCGGACCTGGCGCCGTGCTGTATCCTGTGCTCGGCGATTCCCTTCTTCGCCCCGGCAGCGCCGTCTTTTGGGGCTCGATCGTCCTGCTTGCAGTGGTCTTCGGGCTGAGCTTTTTGCTCGGGCGTCGCGTGCTCGGTGACCTCGGCTCCTGATCCCCTTTGCGCTGTATGGCAGGCTCGGCTTGTGGCAGATCCTGGGGTCATGAGCGAGTCTTCCGTGACCTGGTACGGGCGCACGGCGCCCTTGTCTCGCCCGCCCATCGTAGGTGTCACGCAGCTCGCTGCGAGCCTTGCGGATCAGGGCGTGGACCTCATCGACCTGGGACAGGCCATTGTAGGCATGCAGCCGCCTGCCGTGGCGATCCAGGCAGCCCACGCGGCCCTCGATGGGCCTTCGGCCCATGTCTACAGCCCGGACCCGGGCCTGCCTGAGCTGCGCGAGGCCCTTGCCGAGCACCTGCGCACCAGAAAGCATGTCGCCTGCCCGTCGGGCGCGCACGTCATGGTCACCTGCGGAGCCAATCAGGCTTTCGCGAACGCCCTGTTCGCCTTGACACGACCGGGCGACGACGTCATCACGTTCGGCCCGGGGTATTTCGACCACGACTATACGATAGCCATGGCTGGATGTCGGAAGGTCGAGGTCCCGCTCGTCGTCGACGGACGCTCCTTTCGGTTCGACCTGGACGCCGTGCGTAGAGCCTTCACCCCGCAAACCCGCTGCGTCGTGCTCGTATCGCCGGGTAACCCGACCGGCGCCGTCGCGTCGGAGGCGTTTGTCCGCGAGCTGACCGACCACTGCCGCAGCCGCGATGTCTGGGTGATCTCCGACGAAACGTACGATTTGCTCACGTATCAAGGCGTTCGGCACGTCTCCCCGGCGGAGATTGCAGGCTTCGATCGCGTGGCGGTGGTGGGGACCTTCTCGAAGCTGCTGGCGGTGGCCGGGTGGCGTGTTGGGTACCTCGCCGGCGCTGCCACGCTGATCGACGAAGCCTTCAAAGTGCAGGACGCCCTCGTGATCTGCGCGCCGGTGCCGCTGCAGCGCGCGGTGTTCGAGGCGTTGCCTTCGCTCGACGACTACGTCGCGCAGGTGCGGCAGGAGCTCGATCGTCGCCGCCAGGCGCTGATCGATGCGCTTGACGGCTTTGCCGGCGCGCAGTTGCGGGTTCCGGACGGCGCGACGTTTGGGCTTGCGAAGGTGACCTCGGGGGCGGACGACGTGGCGTTCTGCGAGGAGATGGTCCGGCGTACGGGGGTCGTGGCGGTGCCCGGATCGGCATTCGGACCGTTGGGGGCGGGGCATATCCGCTTGTCGTTCGGCAATCAGACGGCGGCGCGCATCGCGGAGGCAGGGCGCCGGATCCGGGCCTGGTCGCAAGCTACGACGTGACCTGTGCGAGCATCGACCGGACGGTTTCGAGGAACAGGCGCTTGGGAAAGGGCTTGTGCAGGAACTGGGCACCCTGCTTGCGAAGCGGCTCGATGAGCATCGCCTCGCCCGGGTAGCCTGAGATGAACAGCACTCGTATCGACGGACGCAGGATCTTGATCTGCTCGGCGAGGTCTCTTCCGTTGATGCCGGGCAGCACCATGTCGGTCACGAGCAGGGCAATCTGTCCGGGATAGCTTCGCGCCAGTTCGATCCCTTCGTCCGGCTTGCGCGCGCACAGCACCGCATAGCCCTCGTCGACCAGCATCCGGCAGAGCACGTCGCACACCGGCGCTTCGTCTTCGACGAGCAGGAGCGACATCGGGGCATTCTCGCTGCGCATCGAAACACCTCGGTGTGGACTGGACACGGTGGGAACAATTGGAGAATAGGGGAAACGGGGGGGGTCGTCAACCGCAGGGCAAGTGCATTTTGAGTGGCCGGCTTCCAAACAAGCCGAAGCTTGTAGCACCGGTCGACCGCCCATGCCCGCGAAGCCATGGCCCACCGCCAGACTCGCGGCGCACACTCTCGGTGGGCGTGCGGTGGACGGTGGCCGAGGTACGGGGTGCGGGCGAAACGAAGCCCGGGTGGACCGGACGCACCGCTGCGAGGTGAAGGGACGCAACGGTGGAGGCATCGTATGCCGGCAGGCAAGTATCGAAGTCGGGAGAAGTCGAGACGCATTCGCGTGATGAGGTCGGTGTCGACCCACCTCGAGGCGGGTCGAGTATCGAAGTCGGGAGAAGTCGAGACGCATTCGCGTGGCTGTGAAGGGCCGCGCGGGGTGCGAGATGGTTGGCTGTTTCGCCTTGGCCGGATGGGGCGGAGCGGTCGTCTCAAGCTGCTACGGCGCAACAGCGCGAAGTCACGAGGAGGTCGGTGTCGGAGGGGCAACCGGGGCAGGCTGTCGCGCTCGCGCAAACGCGGCCCATCCGATGGCTGCGAGGTACAAGCCGGCGGCGAAGATCATGGTGTTGGTGCGTCCGAGCGCGTAGCAGATGGGGACGAAGCTCATGGACCCGATGACGTTCAACGCAGAAGAAACGGCCCACATCCAGGCGAGGCTCCTGCTGTCGGTGGCCTTGAGCGCATGCATGTACCAGGGCACGGGGATGCCGAGGAGGGCACCGAGGGGCAGGGTGATGAGGGCCGAGACCACCACCCGCAGAGCGAGGCTGGTGCCGATGAGGTGAGGGAGGCCGAAGCGGACCACGGCGACGTAGGCCGAGGCGCCGGCCAGGTACAGGCCGAGCACGAGGAGCAAGCTGTTGTTCGCGCGCACCACGTAGCGTTCGGTCAGAAGGCTGCCGAACGCGTAGCCTATCAGCACGGCGGGCAGGACGATCGCGAGCGAATACAGCGGGCCGCCCACAACGAGGGTCAGATTCAGGAACGCGACGTTCTCGGCGACCATGAATCCGAACCCGGACAGGGCGAAGAATGGAAGCGCGCGGAGCACGGTTGCTTTGGCGGTGCCGGTGGTGTTCCGACGCATCGCGATGGCGGGCGCCACGGCGAGCGCGAGCGCCGCGGCCACGGCCACCACGAACATCCAGCGGATCGCCTTCTGCGGGAACACGAACGCACCGTCGAGCGCGTCGAGCCACGCCGAACGGTTGGATCCGACGAAATAGAAGTACGGACGCTCGTCGGTGGACGGGTGCAAATCCCAACGGAGGGAGGCGAGGATGGCTTCGCGCTCGGCGCTGCTCTTGGCGCGTGCGAGAGGCAGGAAGGGCAAGTCTTTCTGGGTGACGGTGGACCGCTGGGGATCGATGAACGGGGCGTAGTACTTGGCGAGCTGGTCGTACGTAGCTTCGTCGAGGTTGGCGAAGGCGTCCCCGATGGGCCGGGGCGGGACCGCGTCGGGCGGTTGATAGGGATGGTAGATGAATCGGTAGCCGTTGAGGGACGCCCATCGTTCGAGGCGCGCTACCTCGTCGCGTGAGAACTCGCCCTTTTTGAGCAGGCCGTTTTCCCAGTAGTTGTCGAAGATGAAGATCACCGACATGCCCGGGTTTGCAGCCCCCTGCTTGTCGAGGAAGTCGAGGTAGGTGACGAACTTGCGCAGGGTCAGCGTGCCGGGCGACGAATAGCCGTGCGACAGGGACAGGATCCCGCCCGGCTTGAGCAGTCGGTAGTAGTCGGCGACGGCGTCCTCCGTGTACAAGAAATTCTCCGACAAGGCGTTCGCCGCAGACCGGATAGCGGTCAGCGTGTCGACGCCGCTCGCCTCGATCACGTCATAAGTCTCGTGCCCGCCCATCTCATGGCACCAGTGCCGCGCCTCGGTGTTCATCAGGTTGACCGTGGTCCGGGCGTCGGTGTTCACCCATGGCACGTACCGATCGCGCAGTGGGTCTTCGGGACGTCCCAGCAGCACCCGGTAGGTGTCGGGGTTCAGCTCGATCGCGTCGACATGCCTCGTGCCGAACGCCTTGGCGACGAGGATGTCGACACCACCGCCCGCGCCGATGACCAGGGAGCGCTCGAAGGGTTGGTCTGGTGAACGTGACACGTACGGGGCAGCCCACAGGGAGTTCTTGAGGAATTCCTGCTCCGCGGGGGGGCGTTGCAACGCGAACTGGCGTGTGCTGGCTCCGCCGTCGACGAGAATGAATCGCCCTGGCAGATCCGTCAGATCGAAGCGGTGGGCGATGCCTCCGCGGTACGAGCGCTCCCTGGAGTCCCCCGTCTTGCTGACGTCGATGCGCGCGATCGCGTTCCAGAACGACATCTCGATGCCGCGGAAGTCCACGAGGAGGGCCTTGCGCAGGAGCCCATACTTCATCGAGAACACGTCGTGCCCGTACAGACGTCTTCCGAACGACGGGTAGGCGAGCACCGCCACGGCTGCGACGACCAGCAGAGGGATTCGCCACTTGAGGCTGAACGACCAGGGTTTGGCCGCCGCGCCGTGCCAGTACAGCAGGGCGCCGACCATGGACAGCAGGCCAACGGCCACCGTTGCGCCGTAGCCGGACAGCGCGCGAATGGACCAAGCCGCAAGCGCGGCACCGACGCCGGCGCCGAGCAGATCCCAGAAGTACACGATGCCGGGTCCTTGCCTTGCTGCCACCAGCGTGTAGCTCACGCACACCCCGACCAGGAAAAACGGCACCGCAAACATGAGGAAGAACAGCGGCAACGCGATCACGCCGCGCCAGTCGGACAGCAGCGGATCGATCGGCGCCACGCAGAAGACCGGAATCGTCAGCAGGGTCGACAACGCGAAGCCGTACGCGTATCGACCCAGCACGACCGGGTCCGGCCCCTCGGTGGCAGGGAACCGTGAGGGCTTGAGATGGACCCAGACGCCGGCCGCTCCGAAGCCGAGCATCGCGGTGCTGATGATCGCGAAGGTGAAATGATGTTCCAGCTTGGAGCCGAAGAACTTGGTCAGCAGGATCTCGAACAGCAGAGAGGCGGCACTGACCAGGAACAGACCGAGGAGGAGGGCGTGTCGACGAACCACGGCGCGCAACCTAATACAACCGACGGACGCGGGCAGGCGGTTTCTAGGACGTTGCAATCATCCGCCGGGACCGGGGCAGGGAGACTTCCAGCCGAGGCTCGGTGCGGCGGGATGTGGACGGCCTGGTGCCCATCCCGTAGCGCGCGGAAAAGCGCGCGTCAGAACGGTCGGGAGTCGTGCGCGTCGGTGGGGGGGCTCGACAAGGATCGACGGCGGCGCGCGGGGACACAAGCGGCTCCAACTTTCCGGCCGTTGGCCTTCGAACTGCGGTATGGTCGCTCGCCGTGAAGCTCCGATTCTTGCTCCCGTGCTGCCTGGCAGCGTTCGCCGCCTCCGTCGCGCCCCCCAAGGATGCTTCCGCTTGCACGAGCCTGGTCGTCACGCGCGGCGCATCTGCCGACGGCTCCACGATGATCACCTACTCGGCGGATTCGCACGAGCTGTATGGAGAGCTGTACTATCGCCCCGCTGCGAAGCACCCGGCAGGAGCGAAGCTCGCGATCCAGGAGTGGGACACCGGCAAGCCGCTCGGCGCGATCGCCGAAGCACCCGAAACGTTCCGCGTCGTGGGCAACATGAACGAGCACCAGGTGGTCATCAGCGAGACCACGTTCGGGGGTCGGGAGGGCCTGGTCGACGACAAGGGCGGTATCGACTACGGCAGCATGATTTACGTCGCGCTGCAGCGCGCACGCACGGCGCGGGAGGCCATCCGCGTGATGACGAGCCTGGCCGACGAATACGGTTATCACAGCGAGGGCGAGACGTTTTCGATCGGGGATCCGAACGAAGCGTGGATCATGGATCTCATCGGCAAGGGGCCGGGGCGCAAGGGGGCAGTCTGGGTGGCCGTGCGCGTGCCCGACGGGTATGTGACCGCGCACGCGAACCAGTCCCGGATTCGTCGGTTCCCGCTGCACGACCCGGACAACTGCATGTACTCGCCCGACGTGATCTCCTTTGCGAGGGAGAAGGGATGGTTCTCCGGTCCCGACGACCAATTCTCCTTCGCCGATGCGTACAACCCCGCCACATGCGAGGACCTGCGTGCCTGTGAGGCGCGGGTCTGGAGCTTCTTCCACGCCGTCGCGCCGTCGATGCACCTCCCATCAGACTTCGTCGCGTGCCGACCGGGTGCCAAGCCGCTCCCCATGTGGGTCCAGCCCGACAAGAAGCTCACGCCGCACGACCTCATGGAAAGGTTGCGCGACCACTTCGAGGACACGGAGTTCGACATGCGCCACGACGTGGGCGCAGGACCCTTTGCGCTGCCCTATCGGTGGCGTCCGCTTACGTGGGAATTCGAAGGCCATCGGTACCTCAACGAGCGTGCCATCGCTACGCAGCAGACCGCGTTCTCGTTCGTGAGCCAGTCGCGCGCGTGGATGCCCGGCAAGGTCGGTGGCCTGCTCTGGTTCGGCGTGGATGACGCGGCAAGCACCGTGTACGTGCCGATGTACATGGGCATCCGCCGCGTGGCAAAGCCCTATGCCGTGGGGACCGGATCTTTCACGCAGTTCTCGTGGGACTCTGCCTTCTGGGTCTTCAACTGGGTAGCAAACCAGGCATATGGTCGATACGCGGATATGATCAAGGACATCGGCAAGGTCCAGACTGAACTGGAGTCTGGCTTCCTGGAGGAGCAACCCCGTATCGAGCAGAAGGCTGTCGAGCTGTACAAGAAGTCTCCTACGGCCACCGAAGACCTGCTCACGAAATACTCGGAGCAGGCAGCCGAGCGGGTAGTCGCGCGCTGGAGGCTGCTCGGACAGGATTTGCTGGTCAAGTATCTCGACGGCAATGTCCGCGATGACAAGGGCAAGGTGACGCACCCGCCCTATCCAGAATCGTGGTACCGGCGGATCGTGCAGGAGAAGGGAGACCACTTGCGTCTTCCACCGCCCTCGACATCGGCGTCGTCCGCAGCAAGCGCGCCCTCGGCCCCCCCGGTGACCGCCCCCGCATCGGCTTCGGCGGCGCCGTCGGTCCCTGCTCAGCCGCCGAAGGCGTCAGGCTGCGCGGCAGGGGCGGCGCCCGCCTCCTTCGGCTGGCACTGGGTTGCCGCGGCGATCGTGTTCGCACTCCCGCGCGTCCGGCGACGGATCGCACGGGATCGCGTCGCGCGGTGAACGTCGCGCCCGGCTCGCGCCACCAACCAGGGAAAGCAAAGAGCTGACCGTGCGCGCTGCAACGCGCGTTGTGCCAGGAGCTTGGTCGTATGCGTGTGTCCGGTGGCATCAGCAGCCTTGCATTCCTCCTGATCGCGCTTTGCGCGTGCGGTGGGCAAGCCGTCGATCCCGACGATCCGACAGCACCATCGCGCGATCCTGTCGGCGACCCCGCGCTGGTGCCCGTGACTGGACCGTCGTATCCGTCGACCGAGGGCATGGGCGACGGGTCGCCCGATGCGATGATGCTCCTGAATGCCTATCGGGCGTTGGTGGGGCTGGCCCCCGTGGTCGACGACCCCGCGCTCGGCGAGGCATGTCTCGGGCACCTGAAGTACCTCGATTGGGAGGCCGCGCACCGGGCCGGAGGCGGGTGCCTGCTCGCGCACGACGAGCCGGACACTTCCAATCCTTTCCGGTCGGAGGCGCATGCGAAAGCGGGGGCCGGTTCGCTGCTGGCCTGTCAGCGCGAATCCGAAACCGCGCCGAATCCCGCGAAGGCAGTCCAGCGCTGGATCGACGGCTTGTATCATCGGTTGCCACTGCTCGACCCGCGCCTCGAGCGCGTCGGCCTGGCATCGTTCGACGGTTACACCTGCATGCACTACGAGCCAGGCGTGGACCCGACGCGGGCCGGTGCGCTGGTGCTCTGGCCGCCGAACGGGGTGACCGGCGTACCCCCGACCTTCGCCGGACACGAAACCCCCTGCCCGACGTGGCCTCTCGATCCCGCGGGCATCGCCGCTGAGCAGTGTCCGTCCGCCGGATTCGTCGTCACGGCTACCTGGTACGGGGCAACCGACCTGCTGGCAGGACAGCGCGAAACACCAGTCGTCAGCCTCACGCGCGGCGACGCCACCGCGTCGATTCCCATCCTCGCGGTGTATGCATCTGGCGTCGAGGGATTGGACCCGATCCCCGGATCGATTCCGGACACGATCGCGATGGTTCCCGAAGGGCCGCTGCCCGCCGGCGTGCCTGTCGTGGCGACCATCGAGAGCCGATCGGTCACCACGTGGACGTTTTCCGCCGGAACAGCCGCGGACGACCACCTGGCTGGACGCTGAGGGGCGTCAGGAATCGGCGAAGAGAACGCGGTGGTTGGGTGGCGCCGCAGCTTGCGTCAGCGAAGAAGCGCCCGGCGCTGGGGCACGTCAACTGTTGCACGTGGGGCAGGCGCCTGAGATGCAGGCTTCCATCGTGTTCAGGCAATCCGAACAGGAAGACGTCTCGTATTGCGAACACCCCTGCAGGCAGGCGCTATCGGCGCCGCATTGCTTCACACAGTTGAAGAAGGGGCCACACTCCCCGCCGAAGTTGCCGGTTTGCCAGCCCGCCCCGTAGCAAGCCGAAACCTCCGCGCTGCAATGCGCGTTGACGCAGTCGTAGCACTGCGAGTCGCCCATGACCGGCCCACCTGCCGCGCCGCCCGCCGCGCCGCCGGCACCGCCCGAACCACTGTCGTCGCTTCCGCAGTGCAAGAGCGCCGTTGTGCCAATCATCAAGACAGAAACCATCCACAGCGTGCTTGTCTTGGTCATCCCTGTCTCCCCTTGGTGGTTCTCCGAAGATCGCCCAAACTGCCCTTCTGCCAGCTCAACGGGCACCTGCCTGTTCGACGGGAGCGTGCCCGTTGTAGCTGTCTGCTGCTACGCTGGTCGCTCGGCGATTCTTCCTGCCCGTGGCCGCGCCGGCATCGTCATCCGCCTGCGGATTCCCGCGAGTTGCTGTCCGGTCACGGGTTGGACAGGATGCGCCGCACCCCCTCGCCGAGGTCGCAGCTCAGTTTGCGGCCGGCGGAGGTGATCACCAGATCGCGGTCGCCAACCCGGATGCGCCACGTCGCGAGCGACGCGGCGGATCGCGCCTCCACATGTTGCCCGCGGTCGATCCTGCCGCCCAGGGCAGCGACGCGGTCGAGCCTGCTACCGGACCCGGCCACGAGTCTGCCGTCGGAGGTGGCGACGGTGATGGCTCGCACGCCGAGCTTTCGCCGCGTTGCATGAAGGAAGAGGGTGAGCGCGTCGATGGGGTGGTTGCTTCGGCAGTTCCTGCGTTCCAACATGGGACCGATGGTCCGCCAGTCAGCCTCGGACGGCCAACAAAGCGGTGCAGCGGCCGTCTTCCTGGCCGACCTCACGCCGGCGCGGTCGCCTTCTGCACGTCCGATACGATGTGTCCGTCGATGATCTCCACGACGCGGTCGCACCGAGCCGCGAGGCGCGGGTCGTGGGTCACGACCACCAAGGCGCCACCTCGTTCACGCCCGGAGTCTCGCAGCAGCGCGAAGATGCTGTCGGCGGTGGAGGTGTCGAGGTTGCCCGTGGGCTCGTCGGCCAGCAGGACATCGGGTTGCATGACCAGGGCCCTGGCGATGGCGACGCGCTGTTGCTGGCCGCCGGACAGGTCGGTCGCCTTGTTGTCGGCCTGGGGGCCCAGACCAACACGTTCGAGCAACTCGCGTGCGACCCGTCGCTCGGCGCGGCCCACCGTGCCGCGGTCCGACCAGATCGGCAGCAGCACGTTCTCGATCGCGGTGAATGCCGGAAGCAAGTGGTGGAACTGGAACACGAAGCCGATCGACCTGCCGCGCAGCCGAGCCATCGCGTCGTCGGCCAACGGCGTGGTGTCGATGCCGCGGACGAGAACACGGCCCGAAGAGGGACGATCGAGCAGTCCCATGAGGTTGAGCAGCGTGCTCTTGCCGGATCCCGATGGTCCGATGACGGCCATGACCTCGCCGCGTTCGACCCGCAGGTCGATGCCGTGCAGAACGCGCGTCGTGACGTGGGTGCCGTAGTCCTTCACGACGCGATCGAGCTCGAGGACCGTTTCACCCATAGCGAATGACCTTTGCAGGATCGAGCCTGGCCGCGCGTCGTGCCGGTGCGACGGCGGCAAGCAAGCCGATGGAGGTTGCGACCAGCGTGGCGATCAGGAAGCGATTGGGACCGAGGTCGACGGGGAACGTGGGAGACCCGTCGGGGTTGGTCGCGAGGTTGGCGAATAGCTGGGCGAGCAAGGCGCCGAGCGCGGAGCCGAGCACGGAACCCACGATGCCGACGATCCCGCCCTGGATGAGGAAGATCCGGGTCACACGCCCGGTGGTGGTCCCCGTGGCCTTGAGGATCCCGATCTCCTTGGACTTCTGAACGACGGACACCACCAGCACGCTGGCAATGCCCAGGGTGACCGCGAGCATGACGAAGAACTGGATCATGTAGCTGGAGCTGCTCTGGGACTTGAGCGCCACGAGGAGCTGGGCGTTGAGCTTCATCCAGCTATCGGCTTCGAGACCTGTGCGCACGGCGATCTCATCGGCTACCCGGTCGGCCTCGAACACGTCGCCGACCGTGGCTTCAATGGTCGACGCGGAGGATGCCAGGTCGAGCAGGGTCTGGGCGGAACGCATCGACACGAAGACCCATCGCTGGTTCAAGTCCTTGTTGCCCAGATCGAACACGGCCGTGACGGCAAAGATGTCGTCCCTGCCCTCGGTGCTCACGAGGCGGATCTTGTCGCCGACGGCGAGGCCGAGGTCCTTGGCGAGCTCCGTACCGACGACGGCCTCGTTGCCGACGAGGTGGAAGGTGCCGGCGCGGATCTTCTGGTCGATGGGGATGATACGCGGGTAGCTGGCAGGGTCGATCCCCCGCAGGGCGACGGAACGGCTCACATTGCCTTTGCTGGCGAAAGCCGAACCCGCCACGGTCGGCGAGGAGGCGACGATCCCCGGCACACGGTCGATGGTCTGCTGGATGACCTGCCACGAATCGAGCGTGCTCGTTCGCTGCGCCGACTTCTCGATCCGTGCGGCGACCAGGCTGGCGCTGCGCACGGCGACGTCGCGCGCCCCCTGCTCGGCCGGGCGGACGATCACGTGCGGCTGCACGCTCAAGGTCTGGCGGATCAGATTGGCCTGCAGACCGTCGATGAGGGCGCCGACGAACACCATGACGGCGACGCCCACGGCGACCCCGATGAAGATGAGCAGGGTCTGCATGCGACCTTCGCGCAGGAAGCGGATGGACACGAACCATTCAAAGGGCACCGTCGGCCTCCTGGTCTGCGAGCAGCCTGGTGCGAACGCGCTGACCGGCGGCGATCGTGGGAGCCCCGACCACGACCAGCTCGCCGTCCTGCAGACCGGCAACGATCTCGACCGACTCACCCGTACGGGGGCCGATCTGCACGCTGCGGCGGACCGTCCGATTGCCTTGCAGCACAAGCACGAACGGGCTCGTCGTGGCCGCGTCGCGCACGGCGCCGCCGCGTACCAGGAGGACGTTGTCGCGCGTGCCGGCGTCGATGACGACCGACACGGTCATGTCCGGGCGGAGGTACGACGGAGGGCGATCGACCTCGAGCTGCGTCTCGATGGTGCCTCGCGAAGCGTCGACGGCCGGGGCGATGAAGACCACCTTGGCTTCGAAGCGGTCGAGGGGGAAGGCGTCGGCGGAAACCGCAGCCCGTTGACCGACGCGCAGCAGCGCGAGGTTCTTCTCGTCGACCTGAACGGACAGCCGTGTCGCCCCGTCGCGCGAGATCGTCATGACCACGCGCCCAGGCTGCACGACGTCGCCGGGCTCCACGTCGCGGCTGAGCACGACTCCATCGGCGGGGGCGAGGATCCTGGTCTGTGCGAGCCGGGCATTCGCAGCGTCGAGCGCTGCCCGCGCGACGGCGACCTGGGAAGCGGCTACCCGGTAGTCCGCACCACCCGGGCCGGCGCTCGCCGCTTGCACCAACGCGGCAGCCTGCTCGCTGACGGCGATGTCATACGCCTTGGTGGCGTCGTCGAGCCGCTGCCGCGTGGAGGCGCCGGTGGACACAAGGGCGGTTTCTCTCTCGAGCGCGGCGCGGGCCTGCTCGAGCCTTGCCGCGGACTGCTTCACGGCTTCGAGCGCAACGCGCGCGGTCGCACCGCCCACCTGGCCCAGACGAGATTCAGCCTGCTGTACCGACGCCCGCGCCTGGGCGACCATCGCCTGCGCCTCCGTGTCGTCGAGCGCGATGAGCATCTGTCCTTGCTTGACGTGATCTCCCTCGTCGACGTCGACGCGGCGTACGGTGCCGAGCACCACGCTGCCGAGGTGAACGCGCCCCGCGGGAAGGACCTTTCCCGTAGCGACGATCCGATCGGCAACCGACTTGCGGCGGGCGGGGGAGGTGTCGACGACCGGGCCGCGGGAGCGGTGCCAGACGACCAGGGAGGCGACGATCAGGAGCAAGGCTGCGGCGACCGCTCTGGTGGGCGTGACGCGGCGGGCGGACCGCGCATGCCGGCGGGCAGGGCGCGCGGAAGGCTCGCTTTCGAACGGCGCGGTCATGTCGTCGGCCCTCCGGCCGGAGCGGGACCGCTGCCCACGCGGGCGTCGACCCCGGATGCTCGCACGGATGCGTTCGTTTCTGAACTCATGAGTTCATGTTTGACATTTGTCGTCCGACAAAGTCAAGCTGCCCGTGTGGACGCACCCCGCCCCTCTCCCCGCGTCGCACGACGCCGCGCCTGTCAGCGCGAGCGCATCCTGGGCATCGCTGCCCGCCGCTTCGCCACCGAGGGCGTCGAAAGCGTGCGCCTCGACCAGATCGCCGACGAAGCCGACGTATCGCGCAACACCCTCTACAGCCACTTCGCCACCAAGGAGCAGCTCGTCGAGGCCGTCATGCGCCCCGCGCTCGAGCAGGGTGTCGCCGAGCTGCGCAGACTCGCGCGACGTCCGGCACGAGAGCGCATCGACGGCATCCTCGCGCTGTACCTGTGTCTGTGGCGCGAGCATGCCAGCGGGCTCGTCGTCGCCTCCCGGCTCCGCACGCTGCCGCCCGGGCCGCTCGCGGATCTGCACGAAGCCTTCGCCCAGGGCGTGCTCTCCGCTCTGGCCGCCGCCGCGCGCGCCGGGATCCTCCGCGTGCGCGAGCCCCTCATTGCCGCACGCGTCGTCATGCGCGTCGCCATCCCCCTGCTCGAACTGTATGCCCGCTACGACAACCTCGACACCCTGTTCGCCGACAGCATGCGCGGGCTGCTCGTGGTGGACGCCCCGGACCCAGCCGCACCGAGGCGGCCGCGCGCCGCAACCGCCGCACCAGCACCGCGCCGCCAGCACGCGGACCGTGTCCCGTCCCGCCGCGCACGACCGGCACGAGGTTGACGCCGCCGGACGAACGTCTGCCCATCGCGTATTCCACCGCATCACGCACGTCCCGTCGACCGACATGCAAGGCGGAGCTGAGTTGCCTCGACAAGATCCTCGAAGCTGCCGGAACCCTCTGGCGACAGGCGCACGGGCTCCCTGCCGTCGAACACAACGATGGGCGATCGCGCAACCCGCCCCCATGTTGGCGGGTCCGTTGGCAACGTCATCTCCTCGCGTCCTGCCCAGCCGACAGGTTGCTTGGAAGGCAGCGTTCCTGCCGCAGACTCACGCACAAGGCCATGGGTTCAAGGTGAGGTACGGGGCGACTCATGGCGTCCGCCCAGTCGATCTGCTCCGTAACGACCCACAGCGCGCGCACGAAACCGGCGTGGGCCACGAGGATGTGTGCGCCGTCCCCAGGCAACGCGGAAAGCCAACGACAGGCGCGCGCTTCGAGGTCGGCGATACGCTCTCCGCCGGGAGGGGCAAGGCTTTGCCAGCCCACCATCCAGGCGTGGTAGCGCTCGCGATCATCGCGCGCGATGACGTCCCATCGAAGCCCCTCCCAGGCACCCTGGTCCAGCTCGGCCAGCAGCGGGTCTTCGCGGTGGGGAAGCCCCAGCGCACGGGCCACACGCATAGCTGGACCGCGACAGCGGGCAGCCGGCGACGACCAGACCAGCGAAGCCGTCTCCGGCAGGGACGAAGGCAACTTCGCGAGGATTTGATGCGCGGCCGCTTCGTCATCCAGGAGCGTGGGCACATCCGTACGACCGTAGCAGAGGCCGGAAGCAGCGACCGGCGCATGGCGAAAGGCAAGGATGCAGCGGCTCATGCGAGGCACAGTGCCAGCAGCATGGCGCACTCGCCAACTTGCTCCGTCGCTCCGAGAAAGTCCCCGGTGATCCCGCCCGCTCGACGCCAGAAGCGCCAGCCGCACACCAGGGCCACCACGGCGGCGGACCCGACCACCGCCACGGCGCGGGCAGGCGTCAGGAGGCCGGACCCTATCAGTCCGGCCAGCAGCACGGCCGGGTAGATGGCGGCCACGACCGCCTGCGCCGTCCTGGCGCGGGCGACTCGACGGCTTTTGGAAGCCTCGTCCGGGGTGACATAGTCCATCGCACGCATGAGCCAGACTGGCGGAGTGCGTGCTGCGCACTGGGTGATCACGAGGCCAAGGGGCGCTTCGACGCCGAGTCTGTGCAGGAGCGCGACACGGATGAGGAGCACCACCGCAAGCGCCCCTGCCCCGAAGGATCCGACGCGGCTATCCTTCAGAATGAGGAACACCTTTTCCCGGTCCACGGCGCCGCCCAGCGCATCGGCTGTGTCTGCCAGGCCGTCCTCGTGAAAAGCACCGGTCAGAAGCATGCCGAACGCCACCACGATGGCGGAAGCCGCGAAGAACCCCGCACCCCAGAGCGCCCGGTGCAGCAGGGCCAGCGCAACCCCCAGCACGGCTCCCACCAAAGGGAAGTGCGCCGTCGACCATTGCCAGTCGTCGCGGCTGTAGGGAAACCCACCGACCGGGATGCGGGTCAGGAACACGAAAGCCGCCCGTGCGCCTCGCAGGGGCGCAGGGCTCTTCACTGCTCGGCCCGTTTCGGGACGCTCGCCGAGGCGAACGTGGCCATCTCGTTGTGCAGCCGACACGCAGCCTCCAAGACCGAGAAGGCCACCAGCCCACCGGATCCCTCCCCAAGTCGCATCCCGAGGTCCAACAGAGGCATGGCGTCCAGCGCCGCGAGCACGCGCCCGTGGGCTTGCTCCTCCGAGCGGTGGGCAAACAACAGGAACGGCCGTGCCTGGGGATCGTGCCGCAGGAGCGCCAACGCTGCTGCGGTAGCGATGAAGCCATCGACCAGCACCACGATCCTGCGCTCGGCAGCGCGCGCCATCGCCCCCACCAGCGCGGCCACATCACGCCCGCCCACGCGGCGCACCACCTCCAGCGGGCTGGCAACCGCTCCCAGCCGCGCCACCGCGTCGCGCACCACCTGCCGCTTGCGGTCCAGCGCAGCGCCGGTCACCCCTGTCCCGGCTCCCACCATGTCCCCCGGGTCTCCGCCCAGGATCGCAGCACAGACACAGGCCGCCACCGTCGTGTTGCCAATGCCCATCTCGCCAGGAATCAGCACGCGCAAGTCCTCGCCTTGCTGATCGACGGCGTCGGCACCCGCGGCCAGGGTGGCCTCGAAGGTCGCCTCGCTCATCGCGTCTCCGACCCGGATGTCTCCTGCGGGAGCCTGCGCGACGGGCGCCCGCCAGAACGAAAAACCCGGCCTGGGCGGAGGCGCCTCATAGGGAGTGAGCACGCCTACGTCAACCACGGACAGCGGTATCCCCTGGGCCCGACAAAGCACCGCGGATGCCGCCCCGCCGCCTGCGAAGTTCCGCACCATCGCCGCCGTCACTTCCGCCGGATACGCGGAAACACCATGGCGTGTCACCGGATGATCCGCTGCGAACAGCACGGCAGCAGCGGGTCGCGCGCGGGGCGTGTCCCTCGCCTGCGCCGCCGCTACCGAAACCGCCAACGCCTCGAGCCGCCCCAGGCTGCCCGCGGGCTTGGTCAGCTCGGCCTGCCTCCTCAATGCCCGCGCGTGAACGGCTGCATCGGGCACCGGAAACAACCATCGTCGCTGCATGCCCCCGTGTCTACCTGGCTCCGAAGTGGGAACGCAAGGGCAGAGCCGCCCCACCCATGGCGCTCCTGCTCCACTGCACGGTACCGCCCGACCTCGCACGTCGAACGGGACCACCACGTTTCCCTCGTCGCGAAAAGCTACCCCGCGCCCTTGTTCTCTCGCAGGATCCTGCTCTGCTGTCCTGCCGCGCTGCTCCTGCGCCCTCTCGTTGCCATCGTATCGCTGAGATCCCTGCGGCTGCACCCAACGATCCACGTGACGGAAGACTACGGGCTCACCTGCGAAGCATGTTCGACCCCCACGACGGCCCACGACGAACACCACCCTCGGCTTTCGGACCTGAAGCAAACCTGTCGCGCCCTGCGTGCCGCCCGTGAGCAGGAAGCAGGTCACCCAGGTTCGGCCAGGGCCGCGTTGATGGCAGCGGCCAGGGCCGCGTCCTGGGGAATCACCGAACTGGGAAAGCTCTTGCGTACCTTGCCGTCCTTGCCCACCAGATATTTGTGGAAGTTCCACTTGGGCGGCCCAGCCGCCGCGGCCAGCAGCCGGTACACCGGCGAGACGTCCTCGCCCACGGTGCGCACCTTGCCGAACATCGGGAACGTGACACCGTAGTTCTCCTGGCAGAACGTGGCGATTTCAGCGCTGGTCCCCGGCTCCTGGCCTCCGAAGTCGTTCGACGGAAAGCCCAGGACCACGAAGCCCTGCCCCCGCCGCCGCTCGCAAAGCTCTTGGAGCCCCTTGTACTGGGGCGTGTACCCACATTTCGAAGCCACGTTCACCACCAGCAGTACCTTGCCCTCGTACGCGGACAGCGACTCCGTCGTGCCATCGATCCGCGCCGCCGACAGCTCGTGGATCGAACGCCCAGCCTGCGCCTCCCAGGAGACGCCGGAAGCGGGGAGATCGGCTCCCGATGGCTGAGCGTCGAGGGACGGCATGGCGCGGTTGCACGACACCAGCATCGGGAGGGCAAGGAAAAACCAGCTCGGCAAGAGACGCACCGGGCGTTGCGATGCTGCTCAGTAGAAGGGGTTTCGAAGGCGCACGTCTTGCTGCCGCGATCTGCGTCACTTCCTGCCCGGGGAGGGTCGTCGCCTCGATGGTGCCGACCGCCAGCCAGTGGCGCTCGGCGCCCCATTCCCCATTCACCGGGTTGCCGTCGGCCGACGCCGCCTGCTGTCCTTCCTTCCGATTCAGCAGCCTCTGCGATGCGCCGGCCCCGGGCCTCCTCGCGTCGCGTGGTGGCCGCGCGTGACAGGTCGACCCATGCGATGAAGGACCAGGGCGCCACGCCTCGTCGCGACGGTGCGGTGTCACCCGTGCACGTCGCCATCCCCCGGGTCGCGCTGTGTGCTCGCCACGACAACCCGCCCCCCTGTTCGCCGACAGCATGCGCGGGTCGGGCGTGGCGGACGCCGCCGGGCAGCCGTCGATCCGTCGCGTGTTTCGGGGTACCATGCACGTCCCGGCGCTTTGCATGCAAGGCGAAGATGGACAGCCACATCGAGAAGGCCCACGAGGTTCTGGAAAGTCTCCTGGGAGAAGAGCACGTGCTCGTTGCAGTCAAGAGCAACGATGGGCGTTACCGCTATGCGAACCCCGCGTTTGCGCAATGGCTGGGGCGCAGCGCCTTCGCGGTCGTGGGGCGGACCGACGAGGAGCTCCTGCCCGAGGCCACCGCACACGGTCTGCGCGATGCCGATCGCGAGGCCGTTGCGACCGGTCACCCGGTGTTGCGTGAGCATGCGTTCGAGGTCGTCGGTGCTCGACGTTTCTGCGCGGCGACTCACTACGTGTTGCGCAGCGAGCAACGTGGTGTCCTAGGAACCGGGTTCATCGCGATCGACATCACCGGCATCGCCGCGACCCGGGACGAGATGGCGACCACCCTGCAGGAGCTGCGTTCGTCCAACCTCCACCTGCAGCAGTCGCTGTCCGCATTGCAGGCGCAAGCATCGACGGACGCCCTGACCGGTGCGTGGAATCGGTCCCGGTTCGAGGAGGCCGCGCGGAGCGAAATGGCCCGCTTGCAACGCTATCGGCATCCGGTTTCCCTTGTGTTCTTCGACCTCGACCACTTCAAGCAGGTCAACGACACCTACGGTCACGCCGTCGGCGACCGCGTGCTCGTCCAGGTCGTCGCCGCCGCCAGGACGGCTTGCCGCGCCACCGACGCCATCGCGCGTTGGGGTGGCGAAGAGTTTGTCGTGCTGACACCGAACACCGCATTGGAAGGCGCATCGGCGCTCGCGGAACGTCTCCGACAGGCCATCGCCTCTCTTCGTATTCCGCCGTTGGAGTCCGTCAGCGCGAGCCTGGGTGTGGCGGATTGCGGCCCTTCGGACACGCTCGAAACCTGGTTGGGGCGGGCCGACGAGGCGGCGTACCGCGCCAAGCGCGGCGGACGCAATCGGGTCGAGGTCGCAGCCCCCGCAGACGGTGGCCCGGGTGGCGCGGACCGGGTGGCTGCAAGCTTCGTCCAGATGGTCTGGCACGCGGCGTACGACTCCGGCAACCCTACGATCGACGCACAGCACCAAGCGCTGTTCCGACACGCGAATGCGCTGCTCGTCGCGGTGCTCGACTCGCGCCCGGCCGATGAGGTGAACGCCGCCATCGACGCGCTCGTCGACGAGGTCGTTCGGCACTTCGACGACGAGGAGCGGATTCTGCGGGGCACACGGTTCCCTGGCGTGGACGAGCACGCGGAGATCCACGCGGGGCTGGTGGCGCAGGCCGTCGAGCACGTGCAGGCCTTTCGGGAGCACCGCGCGGGCGTGGGGGCGCTGTTCCAGTTTCTCGCGCACGAGGTCATCGCCCGGCACATGCTAAAAGAAGACCGGCGGTTCTTCCCCTATCTGACCTGATTCCGGTCAGCGTTTTTTCTCTGCCTCAGACGTAGGCGGAGGGAGGCGAGACGGCCGCGGCACCCGCGTGACAGGCGGACCCAGCGCCGCCAGCCGGGCAGAAGTTCCGGGCGGCGGAGACGTTGGTCGGGGGGCGGGCTGGCTTGCGGCTTCGGGATGCTTGCCAGGCGACTGCGCTTGCCGAGACAGTGCCTCTTCCAGCTCCAGGCGCGACGATATCCGGTGCCGCACAGGGCCGACTCCGCTCCAGTAGGGAGCCAGCAAGAGCCGCAGCATCTCGACGTTGGCGACGCGGTCCTCGCGCCTGCGAGCCGTTGCACGCGAGACGACCTCGACGAGCCCCTGCGGCAGGTCGGGCCTCACGACGGACAGCGGCTGGACAGGCTGCGCGACGATGCGCAGCAGAGACGGCAAGTCCCTGGCGTCTGCGAACGGGGAAGCTCCGGCAAGCAGCTCGTAGAGCACCACCCCGAGCGCGTAGATGTCGGCGCGGTGGTCGACGTCGCTCGCGCCGCGAAGCTGCTCGGGTGCCATGTACAGGGGTGTTCCGACCAGCACACCGGTACCGGTCAACGCGCTTGTCTCTGGGCCTGCGACAATCTTCGAAATGCCGAAGTCGACCACCTTGACATGTTCGGACGGGCCCTCGCCCAGCACGAACACGTTCTCGGGCTTCAGATCCCGATGCACGACGCCGTTCGCGTGGGCGTCCTGCAGCGCGGCGGCCACCTGGTCCCCAAGGTATAGCGCGCGCTCCTGCGTCATCGGTCCGCATTCGTCGATCACCTCGCGCAGCGTTCTGCCCTCGAGCAGCTCCATCAGCATGAACGGTATGCCGTCCGCAAGCTCACCGACGTCGAGCACTTGCACGGCGTAGGGGGTAGCAAGGCGCTGAACAGCCTGGGCTTCGCGGAGGAATCTCCGGCGCGCAATCGGACTCCGTGCATGAACCTCGTGCAGCACCTTGAGTGCCACACGCAGGTTCGTGCGCTTGTCGAAGGCGACGTAGACAGCAGCGCTGGTCCCCTGCCCAACCCGCCGTTCGAGCTCAAACCGATCCGTCGCGAGCCGTCCGCGAAGCTGAGGCATGGTCCATGTCCGCAGGATTCGACCTCCATTCTATCACGCGCCGACGCCGGGACCGGCTTCGCTGTCGGTCGCCTCGGTGGCGCTTCACTTCTTCCCGTTGTATTCGTCGCCCATGCGCGCTGTCGTCATCACCAGGTCCGGTGCCCCGGACGTCCTTCGGCCGCAGACCGTTCCCGACCCCACCCCCGCCCGCGGCGAGGTCCGCGTGCGCGTGCGCGCCACCGCCGTGAACCGCGCCGACTTGCTCCAGCGCATGGGCATGTATCCGGCGCCCGAAGGATCGCCCCAGGACATCCCAGGCCTTGAGTTCGCCGGAGAGATCGAGGCGGTGGGCGATGGCGTGACCGAATGGAAGCCGGGCGATCGCGTGTTCGGCCTTGCGGGCGGCGGCACGTACGCCGAGCTGCTGGTGCTCCCCGCGCGGACCGTGGCCCGCATGCCGTCGAGCCTCGACTTCACCAAGGCAGCCGCCGTGCCGGAAGCCTTCGTGACGGCCTACGATGCGATGGTGAGCCAGGGCAGGCTTGCGGCGGGGGAAACAGCGCTGATCCACGCAGTCGGAAGCGGCGTGGGTACCGCCGCGGTGCAGGTCGCCCGCGCGATCGGCGCCCTTCCCATCGGCACGGCTCGCTCGATTCACAAGCTCGAACGGGCCCGTGCCCTCGGGATGGCCGACGGCGTGGTCCCGGACCCCGGGGGCCGCTTCGCCTCCGCCGTACGCGGCCTGGCAGGCAGGCACGGCATCCGTGTTGTGCTCGAACTCGTCGGGGGAAGCTACCTCGCCGAAGACCTCGAGTGTGTCAGCCCCGGTGCGCGCATCATCCTCGTCGGCCTGATGGCAGGCCGCCACGCCGACCTCGACCTCGGCCTGCTGCTACGCAAGCGCTTGACCGTCACGGGCACGGTCCTGCGATCGCGTCCCCTGGAGGAGAAGATCCTCGCGGCCCAGATGCTCGAGCGCAACCTGGCGCCGCTGTTCGACGCCGGAACGCTGGTCCCCGTAGTCGACCGTGTGCTGCCGCTCGATGCAGCGGGCGAAGCGCACGCGCTGATGGAGCGCAACGAGACGTTTGGCAAGATCGTTCTCGAAGTGGGCTGATCCGTCGAGCAACCCGGGTTCGGCCGGCCACGAATCGGCGCGGCCCAACCGCCCGCCGAAGCTGCAACGTTGCCATCACAACTGCAACGTTGCCAGGGTGTCGCCTCACCAGCTCGCCGTACATCGTTTTCGCATGCCCGCTTGCGCGACTACGAGCCGGTGCGAGGCAGGCGTGAAGCGCACCAGCGGCGCTCCGGCGGGGGCGCCGCGCCTTGCCCGGCGCACGACCGAGGGGGTTTCCTGCGCTGCGGATCGGTTCTAGGTTGCGCCGCATGACCAACTTCACGCTTTGCAAGCATCCGACCTTCAACCCGCGACCCGGTCCCGTCATCCTGTGCGTGATGGACGGCATCGGGCTCGGACGCGAGAACGAGGGCAACGCGGTGCATCTGGCTCGCACCCCCAACCTCGACCGCCTCGCCGCGTCGGCTCCCCACACGAGGCTGCGCGCACACGGGACGGCTGTGGGCATGCCCAGCGACGACGACATGGGCAACAGCGAGGTAGGCCACAACGCGCTGGGCGCAGGACGCGTCTTCGACCAGGGGTCCAAGCTCGTGGGCAAGGCCATCGCCTCCGGCGAGCTGTTCCGCGGCGAAACCTGGTCGACGCTGGTCGGGCAGGTCGTGCGAAACGGAACCTGCCTGCACCTCATCGGTCTGCTTTCCGACGGCAACGTGCACAGCCACATCGACCAGCTATTCGCCCTGATCCGCAACGCCCACGAGCAGGGTGTGAAGCGTCTGCGCGTCCACCCCTTGCTCGACGGCCGGGACGTGCCGGAGACCAGCGCGCTGCTGTACGTCGAGCCCCTCGAAGCGCTGCTCGCACAGATTTCGGCGAGCCCGGACCGCGACTACTGCATCGGGTCCGGTGGCGGACGCATGCTCGTCACCATGGATCGCTACAACGCGAACTGGGCCGTGGTGAAGAGGGGATGGGACGCGCATGTCAACGGGATCGGCCGCAGGTTCCCGTCGGCGAAGGCGGCCATCGAGACCTACCGGGCCGAGATGCCGGGCATCATCGATCAGAACCTGCCAGAGTTCGTGGTGGCGCGTGACGGCAAGCCCGTGGGGGTCATGCACGACGGCGATGCGGTGGTGTTCTTCAACTTCCGGGGCGACCGGGCGATCGAGATATCGCGGGCGTTCGACGAGGACGATTTCGGCGAGTTCGACCGGGGACGCCGTCCGGCTGTGACGTATGCCGGGATGATGCAGTACGACGGCGACCTGATGATTCCCAAGCGGTTCCTGGTACCGCCGCCGGCGATCGACAGGACCATGGGGGAGTACCTTGCCCGCAACGGAATCCGCCAGCTCGCGATCAGCGAGACCCAGAAGTACGGGCATGTGACGTACTTCTGGAACGGCAACCGAGGCGGCAAGTTCGACGACGATCTGGAGACGTACATCTGCATCCCGAGCGATCGCCGCCCGTTCGACGAGCGACCGTGGATGAAGGCCGCCGAGATCACCGACGCGTTCATCGACGAGCTGAAGACCGGGCGATACCGTCACATGCGTCTGAACTATGCGAACGGCGACATGGTCGGGCACACGGGTGTGCTGCAGGCCACGGTCCAGGCGGTGGAGGCGGTGGACCTGTGCGTCGGTCGCTTGATGAGGGCCACCGAGCAGGCGCAGGGCGTCCTGGTCGTCACGGCCGACCACGGCAACGCGGACGAGATGTTCGAAGTCGACAAGAAGGGCGTGTTCAAGCTCGACAAGAACGGCAAGCCGCGTCCCAAGACCGCCCACACCCTGAACCCGGTGCCGCTCTACATCTACGACCCGATGTACCAGGGCGAATACGAGATGGCTTCGCTGCCCACCGCGGGGCTGTCCAACGTGGCGGCTACGCTCCTGTCGCTCATGGGCTACACGCCGCCCGAAGGCTACGATCCCGCGTTGGTCTCGTTCAAGCGCTGACCTCGCCCCCTGTCAGCCCACTCGACTCTTCGGCACCGACACGCGCACGTCGACGTCGGGCTTGATCTTCATCGCGCCCAGCATCGCGCTGAACGGCTTGATGCCGAAGTCGGGCTGATGAAGCTTCACCTCGCAGACCCAGTCCGGCCCGATGGGGCGCACCACGAACGAAAGCTCTCGGGTCTTGCCCTTGATCTCGAGTCGACCCTTCACCCGGAACCCCTCGCCCTCCCGGTCCACCTTCGTCGAGTTGAAGCGGATGTGCGGATGGTTGCGGACATCGAGGACGTCCGTGGCGATGTTGCCTTCAATGTCCCGCTTGTCTTTCTCGCTGAGCGTCGCCGGCGCATCGATGCCGTCGCGGACTGCGCACACCACGCGTAGCGACGACGCCTCGAAGACCGCGGCGACACGGGTCATCGCGTCGTCGACGTCCAACGTGAACCGCGTGACCTCGATCTTCAGGTCGTGCGCCACCGCGGACAGCAGCCCCTCCTTGTACGTCAACACGATGCACCGAGCACAGGACGCGTCGAGCTTGGCCATGGCGTGTTTCTCTTACTGCCTTCCGTGCGAAGCGCCAAGGGTCGGCCGCGTGAAGCCCGTTCCGTTCGCGAAGCAACTACTCCCAGTGCACTCGGGCTTCGCAGTCGTACGCCTCGTAGCGACCCTTGGCGTTGCGACGGACCCGACACACGGCGGTCGACGGGTCGTGCGTGAGGAACAACCAGCCATGTTCGGCGATCACCCGGTCCAGCAGGGCCTGCTTCTCCTCGATGAGCAGCTCCGGGAAGCGGTCGTAGCCCATCGTGATCGGCAGGTGGATCCAGGGGACCCCGGGTATCAGGTCTCCCACGAACGTGACCGGCCCGCGCCCGGTTTCCACGCGGGTCATCGTCAGCCCTGGCGTGTGACCGTCCGAGAACGAAAACGTCATCGCCGCCCCCAGGCTCGTCGTGGAACCTTCGTCCACGAGCTCGAGCCTTCCCGTCGCCTCGATCAGCTCGCCAAGCTCGGGGATGAACGACGCGCGGTCCCGCAGGTGCGGCGCTCGGGCTCGTTCCCATGCCGTCCTGCCCACCACGTAGCGTGCCCGCGGAAACACGAGCCGTGGTTGCTGCCCCTCGGCCCACGCCGCCAGCAGACCACCCGCATGGTCGAAGTGCAGGTGCGACAGCACGACCGCGTCGATCTGGTCTGGCGTGACGCCCACCTGGGCGAGGGACCGCAGCAGCACGTGATCGGGCTCCTGCACGCCATAGCGGCCCCTGAGCTTCGGCTCGAAGAAGGCGCCGATGCCGGCTTCCAGCAGCACGGTCTGGTGCGGGTCGCGAACGAGCAGGGCTCTGCACGCAAGGGAGATCCGGTTCCGATCGTCTGGCGGCGCCCACGTCTCCCAGACCGCGCGCGGGCAGTTGCCGAACATCGCGCCTCCATCCAGCCGCTGCGTGTTGCCTTCGATCGAGTCGAGCCGAACCATGATTCGTCCTTTCCTGCGCGCTGTTCATAGCGCATGCCTGCTTGCCCGATCAGCCCCGTGCCGCACAAACCGCTCTGGAGCGGTCCCCCTCAGCGATGTAGAACACGCTCACCCCCAGCCGCATGGATCTCGTCTACTTCATCATCCTGATCAGCTCACTCATCTTCGTGCACGAGGTGGGCCACTTCGTCGTAGCCAAGATCTTCGGCGTCAAGGTTCTGACCTTCTCCCTGGGCTTCGGTCCCAAGATCCTCCGCATCCACGGCAAAGAAACCGAATACTGCGTCGGCATCCTCCCCCTCGGCGGGTTCGTCAAGATGCTCGAAGGCCGCAAGGACGAGGTCGTTCTGCCCGAAGACGTCAAGCGTACCTTCGAGGCCCAGTCCGCCTGGAAACGCATCCTGATCGTCACCGCGGGACCGATCATGAACCTGCTGTTCCCGATCCTGCTGTACTTCGTCGCCTTCCTCGGCGACCGGACCTTCCTGCCCCCAACCGTCGGCGTCGTGATCCCAGGCCATCCTGCCGAAGGCCGCCTGTTGCCCGGCGACCGGATCATGGCCGTCGATGGCGAGCCGATCAGCACCTACGAGGAGTTCGCCCAGATTGTCCGGGCAAGCCCTGGCAAAGAGCTGCACCTGCGCGTGTTCCGCAACCTCGGATACGTGTCCGTCGCGATCACGCCGGAGCCACATCAGGAAGAGAAGGGCCTCGACATCGTCGAAACCGTGGGGCGCGTCTGGGTGCTGCCGGCTTCCCCAGCCAGCGCCATCGGCATCTCCGACGTGACCTCCCCGGCCTACCGGTCCGGATTGCGGACCTTCGACCTCATCATCCAGGTGGGGTCGCAACCGATCGCGAAGTTCGTGGAGCTCGAACGCGCGTTCGACGCCAATCGGGGCGAGACCGTGCCGGTGACGTACTTGCGGCCCAAGCCGGTCCCCAAGGCGCTCGGCGGGCTGGTCGACATCGCGGTCTACGAAGTGGGTGTGGCGGCGCTGACGCCGACGGTGGAGCCGGGCGATCTGCTCGCCCGCACCGGGATCGAGAGTTCCGACCTGTTCGCGGCGTCGGTCCCCGAGGGATCCGCCGAAGACAAGGCGAACATGCGTGTGGGCGACAAGATCATCGAAGTCGACCGCGAGCCGGTTCCCACCTGGCACACGATGCTCGAGCGGTTGCACCAGGCCCCCGACGCTCCTCACGAACTGACGTGGCTCCGGGACGGCGTCAAGATGAAGGGGATCATCCACCTGCGTCGGGAGGAGATCGTCGACGATCTCGGGGTCGCGTCGACCACGTACAGAATGCGGACCACCAACTGGGTGCCCATCGCGCCTGAGCCCCTCGTGGACAATCCCGCCCCCATCCGCTGGGCGCTTCACCATGCGATCGAGGAGACCCGCGACGTCATGCGCTTCACCGTGGTGGGGATCGTGCGGCTCGTGCAGGGACGGTTGAGCCTATCGTCGATACGAGGGCCTCTGTCGATGTACGAGCTGGCGGGCCAGGAGGGCGCCAAGGGCCCCGACTATTTCTTGTGGGTCATGGCCCTCGTCAGCGTCAATCTCGGCCTGATCAACCTGATGCCCATTCCCGTGCTCGACGGCGGTCACCTGCTGTTCTTCGCGGTCGAAGCCGTCATCCGCCGCCCGCTTCCGCTGCGCGTGCGCGAGGTGGCGAGCATCATCGGCCTGGCCTTGCTGTTCGCGCTCATGGGCATCGCGTTCAAGAACGACGTGGAACGCAGGTGGGACACCATCGTCGGGCAGATCAAGGAGCTGCACTGATGCCACGATCCCTGTCCGCGCAGCCACCGCCCAGCGCAAGATCCGTCGCGGCCGCCGTACTCCTGCGCGTCGCTCGTGATGAGGCCTTCGCGTCGGCCTCCCTCGATGCAGAGCTGGACCGCGCCGTCCAGATCGACCCGCGCGACCGCGGGCTCGCCACCGAGATCGCCTACGGGGTTCTTCGCTGCGAACCGTACCTCCGACAGAGGCTGTCGCAGTTCGCACCCAGAGGCCTCGACGGTCTCGACGCCGACACGCAGGTTCACTTGCTGATCGGCGCTTACCAGCTTCTCTTTCTGGACCGTATCCCGGCTTTTGCGGCTGTCTCCGAAGCGGTGGAGGCGGTTCGCAGGCGCCGTGGACCGAACCTGTCACGCTTCGTGAACGCCGTGCTCCGCCGGCTCTCCGACCAGGTGCAAGCATCGGGACGCCCTGGCATGGCTGAGGCCCTTCGCGCCTCTGCCAACCCCTGGCTCGTCGACCGGATCGCCTGCATCACGGGCTCCAGGCAATCCGCCCTCGACCTGCTTGCCGCAGGGCCGCTTCCCCCGCCCCTCGGCTTGCGCCTGCGGCACGGCGAGAACCGCGACGAGTGGATCGAGCGTATCCAGGCAGCCATGCCCCAGGCGTGGGTCCGCCCGGGAAAGGTCAGCCCCCTGTGCATCAACGTGCGAGGCGCCGGACGACCCGCCGACCTGCCCGGCGCAGATCAACACGTGTGGGTCCAGCAGGAGGAGGGATCCCAGCTCCTCGCCTTGTCGGTCGGCGTCCGCCCATCGGAACGCGTGCTGGATGCGTGCGCTGGACGAGGCAACAAGACGTCGCTGCTGTGTGAGGTCGCTGGCGCGCACGGCTCGGTCGACGCCGCCGACATCCACCCTGCCAAGCTCGATATCCTCAAGAAGGCGTGTGCATCGACCGGGCATCCTGTCCGCCACACCTTCGCGGTCGACTGGACTCGTGGCACGGGCGATGTCCCGGAGGGCTACGATCGGGTTCTGGTGGACGCCCCCTGCTCGGGCACGGGTACGCTTCGCCGACGCCCCGAGATTCTCCGCAAGAATCTGCCCGCCGCCGTGCCGCAGCTCCAGGCGCTTCAGACCGAGATCTTGGTGCGCTCGGCGACGCGATGCCGCCCGGGCGGCCGGTTGATCTATGCCGTGTGCAGCGTGCTCCGCGAAGAAGCAGAGGACGTCGTACAGCGTGCCATGACCCGCCTTGCGACGCTGCAGCCGGCGCCATTCGACTCGGCCGAAGCGCGTGCCCTGGCCGGCGATGCGCCAACCCTTCGCTTGCTGCCGCACCTGCACGGTACCGACGGCTACTTCGTGGCGAGCTTCGTCATCCGCGAGCCGTAGTCACCCCGGCGCAAGCCGGCGCAGCGACCCCGTCGCGATCGCGTCGTCGAGCAGTGTACGGGCGGTGCGAGAATCATGAACCCGCTTCAGATCCTCGAAGATACTGGCGATCCACGGATCGTCGGACGCCATCAAGGCACACCAGCCCTTGGCCCGGCCGAGCACGAAAGGCTCGCCGTGGGGTCCGCGTTCCGCGCCACGGTCCAGCAGTGCGCGCACCAGGCCTAGCCGTCGCCACGCCGGCCACCAGGGCTGCTCGGTCCTGAGCACCCGGAAGACCTCCGGCCGTCGCAACGCCCCTCGCCCCACCATGAAACGATCGCAGCCCGTGACTTCGGCGCACCGCGCGAGGTCCTCCGGCGTCGCGATGTCGCCGTTGGCGACCACAGGGATACCCACCGCCCTGCGCGCCCTACCGATGGCGCCCCAGTCCGCGCGCCCGCCGTATCCCTGCATCCGCGTACGCCCGTGGATCGTCACCCAGCTCGCTCCTCCTCGTTCCACGGCCTCGCCGATCCGCTCCACTTCGCTGGCCGAGTCCCATCCCAGCCGTATCTTCGCGGAGATGGGCACACAACGGGGCACCGCCGCGCGGACCGCCGAAACCACGGCTCGGATCCGCTCCGGCGATGCAAGCAGCGCAGCGCCGCCGTCGTGCCGGTTCACACGCTTGACCGGGCATCCGAAGTTCAGGTCGACGACGCTCGCGCCAAGCGCCGCTGCCCGCGCGGCCGTGAGCGCCATCAGGTCGGGCACGCCCCCCAAGAGCTGCACGTGCACCGGTGTGCCCCCCCGCGTCCGAGCCCCCCTCGCCAGCTCCGGGCACCCTCGCAGCAGCGCGTTGTCCGACAGCGCGTGCGACGACACGCGGATGAACTCCGACACACAGTAGTCCATCCCGCCGACACCAGCGAGGATGTCGCGAAGCGTCTCGTCCACGATCCCTTGCATGGGAGCCAAGGCCAGCGTCGGTCGCATGAGGCCGAAGGGTATAGCGCGTCGGCCCTTGCCGGTCAGGGTTCGACCTCGTGAACCTGGAGGACAGCGGCTAGCATCCAATTCCGCATGGACCACCTCGAGCTGCTCGTGCAATCGGCGCGACGCGCGTTGTTCTTCCGGGAGTTTGACCGGGCGCGCGTCTTGCTGGAACAAGCCCTGCCCCTCGCCGAGCAGCACGGTGTCGAAACCTTCATCTACCGTGCGCTCGGCGACGCGCACTGCGGCAACCGCGACTTCGACGAAGCCGTGGCGTGCTACCGACGCGCCCTCGCCAGCCGCCCGGAAAGCCTGCCGGCAGACTCGGAAGATCACGCTTCGCTGCTGAGCAACCTGGGTTATGCCCTCGATGCGGCCGGCCGGTTCGACGAGTCGGAAGAGCTTCACACGAGGGCGTTGGCGATCAAGACCCGCCTGCACGGCAAAGGGCATCCGTCGCTGATCCAGCCGTTGACCAACCTCGCTTTCGGCTTCGTTGCGCGGGGAGACGGCACGCGGGCCCATGCCTGCCTCCTGGAGGCGTTGCGCATCGCGGAGGCGGCGTTCGGCGATGATCACCCGGCCTTGGCCGAGCCGCTCAACAACCTCGGTGAGTTCTACCGGCGCCAGCAGCAGATTGACGACGCTGCGCCACTGCTTCGGCGAGCGCTTCGCATCATGGAACAGGCCGTGCCCGAGCCCGAACACCCGGACCTCCTGCCGTTCCTCGAGAACAACGCCGCGCTGCTGCGCCAGCAGGGGTTCCTCAACGAAGCCGCCGCGCTACAGGCCAGGATCGACCGGATACGCCAGGGCGGCTGACCCGGGTCCGCCAACGCCACGGCGACAGGTCGGCCGGCGAGGGCGCAGGCCCAACTCGAAAATCGACCCCCCCTCTTGTCAGCTCCGCCACGCTTCCAGCGTAGAGCAGCACGAAGCCAACTGGCCGGCGCTCCAGGCCGCGACGCGCATCGTCGCGGGGGTTCGACGCAAGCGCCTCCTGCGCTGCCCGCAGGGTAGTCGAGAGAGAGGATTTGCCATGAAGACGGGACGTTCCTTGCGAAGTTTGTTGCCTATGTTCGTGTCGGCGTTGCCTGCGGCAATGACGGCAGGGTGCGCCATGGGCGGGGAGGTTGACGAGGATCCGGCGAGTGTCGGGCAACCCATCGTGAGCACGACGGCGCCGGCGGTCGGTCCGAAATACGCGACCACGCCGCCGCCTTTGCCCGGCCTCGTGTCTGGTGCGTATCCCGTCGACGGGCTTGCGACGGACACCAGCAACACGGCGATTCACGGCGGCGTGCACTTCAACGGAAAGGACCTGAATGCAGCGGTGGTGACCGCGGATCAGACCTGGCTCGACCAGTGCCGGGGAGACCAGTACTCCTCGACCGAACCGTTTCCCGCCCGCCTGGCGGAAGCCTTGGCGTTCGGCGAAGGCATGGAGTCCAGGATGGACGCCTCGGTCATCGACGAGGCCTTTACCCTCCTCAAGCAGAAGGGTGGCACGCTGACGGAGGATCTGATTCAGACTCAACAATACGGATTCAAGGCGGACCGCGCCCGCTGGAAGCGATCGGACCTTGTGAAGTTCGGTACTGCGTTTCCCATCTACAAGCAGGTCACGTACTCCGATCCGAGACACTTCGAGGAGATCCGGATGCGGGGCGCGCGGCAGTACTGCGCTGCGGCGGAAACGGCCCGTCAGCAGAACGGCCAGCTCGTCTCCATGGGCGAGCAGTCCGCTGCGTCGTTCCACGTGTTCGGCAAGAAGATCGAAGTGCTCGTCCTCGAGCCGACCGCCGTCGTCTCCCCCCCGCAGCGATACACCGGTGACGGAGCGAACGACGGTGCGCAGGCGTTTGCGGTGCCCCTGCTGCTCGGAAACAAGATCACACCCATCCGAGGCCTCGGCCTGCCGGGCCTGGGCGAGGTTCGATCGCCTCTCACCCTCGTGAGCGGCGACTCCGAGGTCGTGTCGCGACAGGCCTCGACCCTGCCCGGCCTCACGCCGTCCTACCAGACGGTGACCAACGCAACCGGGTTCGTCACGACGAGCAAGGGAATCGAAGCGAGCCTGCCGAACATCAAGCTCTACAAGCTGGGGCCCTTCGAAGTGTACCTCGCCATCAAGCTGGGTCTGAACATCGGCTCGCACCAGGCTCCCAACGACGGGCTGCTGTCGGGTGCGCCGGCCGGATGGCCGCTCGCGCGCGGCGGCAACCCGCTGAACCCCGCCTTCTACCAGGAATACGGGGGACACACGTACTACGACGGTGCGTGGGTGGCGAGCACGTTCGCGCCGCCGGCAACATCGATGTCGCTGAATCCCAGCAGCCCGGTCTACCGTTCGATTCCTGCATACGATCCGTTCGTGGCGAGGGCGTTGCAGGACGACGACCACGTGATTCGGAAGCTCACGACGGCTTCGATCTCCGCGAGCGTGGGGACGTCGTTCGGCGTGGAGTGGACACGAGGCAGGTTTGGAATCGGCGCGAAGCTCGCGGTGGAAGGCGGTCTGAAGGGCACGGCCGGTGCGGTCCACACCGTGCGTGACGCCGCCTACGGCGAGGAGGTCCCGGCGCCAGACCTTACCCACGTGGGCGCCACCCAGATGCTCCCGGAAACCGGTATCACGGTCACGCCGAGCACGATGGCCCAGCTCGACTTCGTTTCGCGCGCCATTTTCAATCTCTACGTCAAGCTTCCCGTGATTGGAAAGGTCGGGTGGAGCAAGGTGCTGTACGACCTTTCCGTGCCCCTCGCGCACTGGGAGTCGGCGCCCTGGGCCGAAAAGCACCGCCTGCGGATCGGTACCGGCGCCGACGCCGGTGACGTGATGAAGAAACCGCCGGTCGCTTCCCACCTGCCGCAGCGCGACCACTTCCAGAGCTTCCCGAGCGGGGTGGATGCTTGCCTCGCGTCCGACCCGGGAGAGATCCCGCCGGAGCCCGACCCCTGCAGTCCGACTGTCGACGACGGCGAGGCACCGGCGGCCAATATCTGCGTGTACGCGAAGAGCGTTTCCAATCACCCGTTCTGGACGCCCGTGTGCGGCAGCATTGACCCCTATGTCGCCTCCCTCGGCAACGCATTGACCGCGGAGCAGAAGCTCTGCGTGGACCGTCAACTCACGTTCTCGTGCGCCGGTGTGTCCATGGAGCAGTGGTCCTCCGAGGGCTGGGTGGTGAGCCGTGTCGTGAACCTCGAGGATCAGTCTCTGATGGAGGAGCTCGGGAATATGATGGACTTCTGCGGGCAGGCCTTCGGAGGCAACGCCAGCGCCGTCACCGACCTGTTCGGCTTCGCCGCTTGCGACGGCCACGCCGACCTGTGGGGCGACGACATCATCCAGGTCGGGGAGAGCAGCTGGCGCACGCCCGAGGACCCGACCGGCGGAACGTGCCAGTAGCAGATGCAACCCGCCAAGCCCGGCGAGGCGGGTGATGCATCGGCGCGAGGGGAGCGCCCATCGTCACCCAACCTCCTCGTGCCGCGCCGGGCAAGGCGTCCATGTTCGAATTCACACTCTCGTACAGCCGACGTGCATGTCGTCGCTCGCACGACGGCGGGCTGGGATGTTGCCACCGATTGCCTGGCGCTATGGGGTGGAAAGAGGAGCCACGTAGAGGCCCTGGGGCCAGGGTTGATCGGTGGCCGACGGCTTGGTGACGTACGCAACCCGGTCCCCATTGACGAACAAGGGGAAGGTCACAGCGCCGTCGAGCTTCCGGGAGGCAAGCGTACCGGCGGTGATGTCGACGGTCTCGAGCGTGCCGGTGGACGTCGTGCGGTCGTAGTCGCTGAGGAACGCGAGATAGTGATTCGTGGGCTCGAGCGCGATGGCGAACCAGGGCACGCTGTGCCCGACGACAGCGCCGCTTCGCTGCTCGAGGTCCCACACCATCGCGTTGCCGCAGTCCGTCGCGTTGTCGTAGTTGCCGACGAACACGTACCGGTTGCCGTCACGCGCGAGTGTCGGGAGCGAAACGCGTTCTGCGAGGACCAGCCTGGTCGAGGCCGCGAGGTCCCATGCGGCGAGCGACGCGATCGGCCCGTTCGACTCGTAGGTGTACAGAAGCAGGCCGGTGGGGTCGTACACGGCCGACCAGTAGTCCGCACCGTCGTCGAGGGCGTGGGGAGAGGACTCGTCGAGCCCCTGCACCCATGTCTTGCCCTGCTCGAGCGAGAACAGTGCGTGCTCGCCGTCAGGCAGGAGCTGGAAGGTGCTGCAGGTGGCCCGGCCCATCTGCACCACCTTGTCCTTGATTGCGTCGAACACGCTCACGGTTCCGGTGCAGTCGCTGGCGTCGAAGTCGGCGAGGAAGATGAACCGGGTGCCGTCCTCGTTGAAGAGGGCATTGGTCATGTTCGCGCCCGAGGCGAGGGTTTCGGTGGTGCCGGACCCGAGCGTATGGATCCGAAGCAGGCCGGAATCCGCATCGAATGCGTCGAGGAACGCGACGCGTGTGCCGTCCAGGCTGACAAGGATACCCTGGGCGACGTCCATGCCGAGCGACGTCTGCGTGTCCGTCGCGAACTCGTAGATGCCCAGGCTGGCTCCTTTGAAGGTCATCGGGTCGAGCCCCTGCAGAAAGATCGCATGGGTCGCCGTGGCGTGCAGCGGCGATGTGGCCACATCGCTTGCGATCGAGCGGGTCGTCAGGGAGTCGAAGTCGAAGACACGCAGGGTGCCACGGTAGTTGACCGGGTCGACCGACGTGAGAAACAGGAGCTTTGCATGGTCCTGGGAGAAGGTAAGCCAGCCGGCCTCGTCGCCGATGCCGGTCGTGATGCTCTTGTCGTGGGTGAAGTCGTACACTCCGACGCTGCCAAGGTGCGTGGCGGGGTCGACATTGCTGAGATAGGCCACGCGCTGCTCGTCTGCACTCACCAGGATAGTGTTCTGAAGGACATTCGTGGCGACCTGGCGTCCCGTCTTCGAGGCGAAATCCCACACGCCGATCGTTCCGACGACTTCCGCGTTCGTGTCGCGGGAGCAATCACCGTGGAAGATGATGCGCAGTCCGTCCTGACTCGGATAGGCCCAGGTCGAAGCGTTGGCAGCCAGAAGCGTCGGCGAGCCAGTGCTGGCCTCGTCCCAGAGGTAGAGGTCACCGAACTCGGTCGCAATGTTGAGATTGGCGAGAAAGACCACGGCGGACCAATCGGGGGCGAGACGCACCAACGACAGGATCGCATCGTCTCCGACAGCGAAGATCTGCCCATCCGAACGCCTCCACAGCATGAGGTCGCCTGTGACTGTATTGGTTATCGTCACGTTCTCGTAGAAGAGAATACGGCTCCCATCGGGGCTCACGTCCACCGACTCCGTCCACGCGGCGTCGCTGAGGGTCACGCCCTGCCTGGTGTCGACGTCCCATACGACCAGCGTGCCCTTGGAATCCTGGGCGTTCTGCACGGAAGTGAGCAATTGGCCGTCCGGCGTGAAGTGGATGGACGAGAAAGCCACGGCTGTGCCCACGAGGGAGGACTCCCTCTTCTCAGTATCATAGACATAGAGGTCGCCGAGGCCTGCAAGATAGGACAGATTCGTCAAATACGCGAAGGCCTTGCCGTCGGGACTCACGACCGTCTGGAAGAAGACGTCGTCTGCGACGGCGACGTCGCCCTGATCTTCGTCCCAGACATGCAGGCTTCCCGTGCCAAAGGTCTGGGAATAGTCGGTGAGATAGGCGACGCGGTCCGACGAGCCCACGAAGCCGAGGAAGTAGGCGTCGGTCTCGCCCGTTACGAATCTGCCGGCGCGCAGCACGATCCTGTCGACCGCAAGGTCTTCACCTGCCTTGATCTGCACGCTGCGCCGCGCGGGCACGAGGCCCGGCGCCGTCGCGACCACGTCGTAGGTGCCCGCCGGTACGCCGGCCAGAGCGTACGCGCCGTCCGCAGCGGTCGTGGTGGTCAAAGCCGTGCCCTCCACCGTAACCACCGTGCCGCTGTGGTCCGTCGCGCCGAAGCGGGTCGCCACGCCATGCAGACTTCCCGACGGGACCGGGGAGGTGTCGGCCCCCCCGTCCAGGACGGGCTCGGCATCCCCCCCATCGGTGACAGGCTGGGAACCTCCTCCGTCCGTGAGAGGCTGAGGGTCGGGCTGGGAGCTGGCGCGGGCGTCGTCTCCGCAACCGCCGGACCCGACCAAACAGAGCAACAGGCACAGAAACGTGATGACCCGTATCTCGTTGCGCATGGGAGACTCCAACGGAATGCTGCAGTGCAGCACGCTGGTAGCAGATCATGCGACGAGGTCAAGCCATTTGTAGCCAGATCCTTCGTTGTGCGATCGCAGCATGATGGACCGGTTGGGGGACGTCGCCACGGTGTCGTCCGCGGCGCAGCCGGACGCCGCGCTCACCCCGCGCGTCGGCGGCGATCCCGCCCGATGGCATGGCGGAGCACGGCCACAGGGTCCGGAAAACGCGTGAGCAGGATCATCGCCGCGATGACGAAAGGTTTGTGGCTCGCCTCGCGGTAGGTGGCCAGGCGGTACTTGTCGAACACGGCGGCGCTGACCTCGCCGTTCTTGCAGCTCACGTCGCTGATGTCCGCGGGCAGGCAGTGCATGTACAGCGCGCGTCCGTCGCGGGTGGCCCGCATGATCGTCTCGTTGCACTCCCAGTCGATGAACCGGGCGTTGTTGGCCAGGCACTCCTTCTCGAGCGCCGCCAGCTCGCTCGATCGTTTCTCCCGCAGCAGGCGCGTGCGCTGCTCCATCACGTGCAGCGGCGCCCAGCTCTTCGGATACACGATGTCGGCTCCCTCGAACGCCTCGGCCATCGACGACACCTTGCGGAACGATCCACCGGACTTCTCCGCATGGCGCGCAGCAACCTCGATCGTGTCCGGCAGCAGGTCGTAGCCGTCGGGGTGGGCCAGCACGACATCCATCCCGAAGCGGGTCATCAGCGCGATGATGCCCTGCGGAACGCTCAGCGGCTTTCCATACGACGGCGAATAGGCCCACGTCATCGCCAGCTTCTTGCCCCGCAGGTTCTCCAGGCCGCCGAACGTACGGATCAGGTGCTGCAGGTCCGCCAGCGATTGCGTCGGGTGATCGTAGTCGCACTGCAGGTTGATGACCGACGGTCTCTGCTGCAGCACACCCTCGCGGTAGCCGTCGTCGAGCGCGGCCGCGAACTCCGTCATGTACTTGTGCCCCTCGTGAATGAACATGTCGTCCCGGATCCCGACCGTCTCAGTCAGAAACGAGATCATGTTCGCCGTCTCGCGGGTGGTCTCGCCGTGCGCGACCTGCGATTTGGTTTCGTCGAGGTCCGACACGGTCAAGCCGAGCAGGTTGGCGGCGCTCGCGTACGAGAACCTCGTGCGCGTGGACTGATCGCGGAAAAGCGAAACGGCAAGGCCCGTGTCGAACACCCGCGCCGAGATACCGTGCGAGTACATCGCCTCCAGCACCTCGACCACGTCGAGCAGCGCCAGCAGTTCCGTGTCGGTCTGCTCCCAGGTCAGGAGGAAGTCGCGGTTGTAGAGCGCGGTACGGCGCGACGCGAGACGGTCGAGCGCTGCCTCGATGCCAGGAATCGTATTCATTGCTCACCTCGATGGGACGGCCCGGCGGGCCGGAGCCGGGCGCGGCGAAAGAACGCCGTTTCTACATCCAATCACCACAGGAAGTCTCGACCAATCGTCAGCTCCGCGGGTCCAGTACCACGAACACCACGCGTCCCCCCCGCTTGATCCGGATCAGCGCGGGACGATTCTGCGTCGACGCTCTCGTCAACGCCTGCACCACTTCCGGCGGGGACGACACGGTCTGGCCGTCGACCGCGAGGATGATGTCCCTCGGCTGGATCTTGCCCGCCGCCTGCCCGCGAACCTCCGTCACGAGCACCCCGCCCCCCGCCGCAGGCGTCATCGATAGCCCAAACCCCAAGGTCGGCTTCGCATCCGGCCTCGACGGCGACGCCTTCCCGATGCCCTTGTCGTCGCTCTCGAGGGCCGCAAGGGTCGCCGTGCCCGACTTTTCTTGGCCCTGCCGACGCCATGTCAGCCGCACCGTGCTTCCTGGTGCGTTGCGCGCGATCATCCGGGCGAGCTGGCTTCCTTGCGTGATCGGCTCGCCGTTGACCGACGTGATCAGGTCCCCGGGTTGGATGCCGGCTTTCGCCGCCGGTCCGTCCGGCTCCACCTCCGCCACCAGCGCACCATATGGCCTGTCCAGCCCCATCGCCTTTGCGATCTCATCTGTCACGGGCTGGAACACAAGCCCGAGCTTGCCCCGCTCCACGCGGCCGGTCGCCCGAAGTTGCTGCACCGAATCACGAACCTGGTTGATCGGAATCGCAAACCCGATGCCCTGCCCCTGCGCGTGAATCGCCGTGTTGATCCCCACCACCGCACCCCGCAAGTCGAACAACGGCCCACCGCTGTTGCCCGGGTTTATCGAAGCGTCCGTCTGGATGAAGTCGTCGTATGGTCCCGCGCCGATCGTGCGGTCCTTCGCGCTCACAATCCCCATCGTGACCGTGTGCCCGAGGCCGAACGGGTTGCCCACCGCCACCACGTACTCGCCCACGCGCAGTGCGTCGCTGTCGCCCATCACCACCGCCGGCAACCCTTGCGCACCCTCGAGCTTGAGCAACGCAATGTCGAGCCGCTCGTCACGCCCCACCACCGTCGCCTTGAACGTCCGATCGTCCGACAACTTCACCGACACGTCGTCGGCATCTTCCACGACATGTGCGTTGGTGACCACGTAGCCCGCCGGGTCCACGATGAACCCCGTGCCCAGGGCCCTGCGCTCCATGCGGCTCGGTGGCAGACGCGGCCCCGAACGAGGCCAATCCGGCCCGAAAAAGAAGTCGAACGGGTCCAGCATCCGCGGCACCGACGCCGTGCTGCTGATGGTGATGTTCACGACCGTGGGCTTCACCTTGTCCGCTAGCGCCGCGATGTCAGGCATCCCGGCCAGCACCGGCGGTTGCTGGAACGGCGGAGCCACCTGCCCGAACACCACGCCTGGCGACGTGGCAGCCACCGGCGTCGCCGGATCGGGCGTCGCCGTCGACGGTGCCGCCCCGTGGTGGCCGCACCCCGGCAGCACGAAAAGAACGGAAGCCATCGCTGCGCCCAGCGCGCGAGCACCGACTCGACCTTCGCTCATCCGCTTCACCATGTCTTGCTCCTGCGGCGCCGAAACCCGTAACACCGCTCACCTGTTCCCGACCCGTAACCCGTTCGTCTCCATGGGCACTTCCCCTCTGCCCGCACCCATCGTATGGCCACCCACCAGGAAATCTACCATGCCGCTCGTCGCCCTTCGTACCAACGCACAGGTCGCCGACCCGGACCGCACCGCACTGCTGCTCGAGTGCTCCCGAACCATCGCCCGGTCGACTGGAAAACCCGAAGCGTATGTCATGACCATCCTCGACCCGCCCGCCGCCATGACCATGGCCGGGACGGCAGGTCCGGCGTGCTTCGTCGACGTGCGTGGTGTTGGCCCCTTCACGCCTTCCCAGACAGCGTCCATCAGCGAGGCGCTGTGCAAGCTGCTGTCGAACCGCCTGGGGGTGCCGTCCTCCCGGATCTACCTGAACTTCACAGGTTTCGACGGGTCGATGTGGGGGTTCGACGGCAGCACGTTCGGTTGAGAGCCGGTAGCTTCCCATTTTTGTTCTTTCCTTCGCGTGGCGTTGCGCTAAAGAGGCGCCATGGGAACACCTCAAGATCCGATCAAGCGGCGCCGCCAGAAGCAGCGCAGGGCCAAGAAGGAAGCCGAACGAAGGCTCGCCAAGCTCGAGAAGACCGCGGCCAACGCCCCCAAGGCCGACAGGAAGGCTGGCTGAAGGCAGCCAGGCGACGTGGCAGGCCATCAGCCTGATGGCTTCCGACCTTTCCCCGGGCGCGGAGATTCTCCTCTGGCACCGTGCACATTGCCCGTGCGCGTGGTAGCCTCCGCGCCCCCTACGCAAATCAAGCGACCGATCAGGAGACGCTCATGGACGCATCGACCAACCGCAATGAAGTGCCCAAGACCAATGGACAGTCGGCAGCCGGACCAACCGGCGCAGGCGGCGGCACCGGCCCCGCGCAGGGCCACCCCGGCGGTGCGTCTCCCACGGGAGGTGCAGGCGGCAATGGATCACCCCTCGGCGTCTCGCTGTCCGGCGGCGCCGCCATCGTCGCCCCCGTCAGCGCCTTCCCCAACGGCGTCCCCGGCAACGCCTTGATCGTTCTCCCCCTCACGCAGCCGTCTGACGATCTCAGAAACAAGCTCAACGAGGGGCCTCTCGTGGTCACGCAGGAGCAGATGTGGAAACTGCTCGGCTTCAACGGTCCTGCCGTCCAGGTGCAGGACGACCAGGGTCGCCCCATCGCCATCGGCCTGGAAGACTTGCTGACGGGCCTCGAGAAGCATTGGGACCAGCAGCCCGACGACCTCAACCGCGCCCGGATCCTCGCCCAGGAGCTGATGAAGTACGAACGCTTCGCACGCGCCGAGCAGGTCCTCGGCCGCATCGTCGCGTCCGGATCTGCCGTGGGCGACGACTGGCTCGCGCTCGGTGTGACCCAGCTCCGCCTCCAGAAGCTCGACAAGGCCGAAGGCACGCTCAAGGGCGCGCAGAACCTGATGCCGGAGAACCCGTATCCGTCCTTGCACCTGGCGAAGGTCGCCCATGAACGCGGCAACGCTGCCGAGGAGCGCGAGCATGTCATGCGGGCCATCTCGATCGACCGCCGATGCGTCGACGCCTGGGCCTACCTGTTCCAGTACACGCGCGACCAGTCCGACGAAGACAAGGCGATCGCGGCGATCGAGAAGGAAGCCAGCTCACCTGCCGACGTCAAGAACGCGGCTCCGTTCATCGCGATCCAGGGGTTCTTCGCCGCGCAGGAGCAGACGAGAGACAAGGCGATCGTGTGGGCGAAGAAAGCCGTGGAGCGCAACGGCGACGACCCGCTGGCGCTGCTCGTGTTGTCGGCCCTCTACGGTCAGAAGGGCGATTTGAAGGCGGTCATCGAGCTGTTGCAGCCCCACGAGCCCAAGATGATGCGCGACGTGCGCCTCGCCAACAACTACTTCGAGGCGCTCTTCCAGGACCGTCAGATCGACAAGGTCACCAAGCTGCTCAACGCGCTCGCCGCCTCGCCCGACCGGCAGGTCAAGCAGTTCGCCATCGAGCGATCCAAGGGCGTCGCGCAGTTCCTGCAACAGCAGCAGCAGCAGCTCCTGGCCGCTTCCGCCGCGGCCAACAAGCCTGCCCCCGTCCCCAACGCGCCCGGCGGCGGGCGACGCAACTGACCTACCCCACCCGGCGTTTTCGCAACAGCACCAGGAACAGCGGGCCACCCACCAGCGCGGTCACCGCGCCGACCGGCGGCTCGGTCCCGAGCCATTGGAATGCCGCCCGCGCGATCATGTCGCACAGCACGAGCATCCCCGCCCCCGCGATCAGAGAGGTCGGCAACAGCACGCGATGATCCGGTCCGATCAGCCGGCGCAGCGCGTGCGGAATCACGAGCCCCACGAACCCGATCAGCCCCGTCACGCTCACGATCGCGCCTACCACCAGCGAGCATGCCAGGAACACCCGCCTCTCCAGCGACCTCACGTCGACCCCCAAATGGCGCGCCGACTCATCGCCCAGCGACAGCAGATTCATGCGTCCAGCGTCGACCATCAGCACCGACGACCCCGCCACCACGTACGCCGCGATGAACATCAGGGTCGCCGGCGAGGGCACATCGATGAACCCCATCAGCCAGAAGAGCAGCTCCTGCGCCTTGCTGGCGCTCACCAGGCTCTTGAGCGCCGTGATCAACGCTCCGGCGATCGCGTTGACGATGACGCCGGCCAGCAGGATCGAGGTGCCGGAAGGCTCGGTGCCGGCACCGGCGATCGCGTAGACCAACACGGTCGCAACGAGCCCACCGAGGAGCGCCGAGGCCGGAATCAGCGCGGGGCCCCATCCTGCGATCCACCCTGCGCCGAGGACAATTGCGAGCGTGGCGCCGAACGCCGCGCCTCCGGAGACACCCAGCACGTAGGGCTCCGCGAGCGGATTGCGCAGCAAGGACTGAAAGGCACAACCCACCACCGCAAGCCCGCCCCCGGCCAGACCCGCCAGGGCAATGCGCGGCAGCCGCACCTCGAACACAATGGCATGATCCACGCTCGCCGCGTCGGTCCAACCACGCGCCAGCGACACGGGCTCGCTGCCCAGCAACGACGCGAGCACCACTGCCACCAGCAAGAAGATCGTCGAGACCGTCAGCGATACCGCCAGCAAACGCATCACCACGCCGTCAGCCTGACAGATTGCGCTCGTAAACGATCCGCATGCCATTGAGCGTCAACGCGTCGTCCACATGCTGGATCGACTTCGTCAGCTTCGCGATCAACGAGGCCAACCCGCCCGTGGCGATCACTGCCGACTCGTAGCCCAGCTCTTCATTGATGCGGCCGATCATGCCGTCGACCATCGACGCGTACCCGTGGAGGATGCCGGACTGCATCGAGTGCGTGGGGTTGCGTCCGACGACCCTCGGCGGGACGGCGATCTCGATGCGCGAGAGCTTGGCGGCTCGCGAGAACAGGGCCTCGGCGCTGATCTGGATCCCGGGCACGATCGCGCCGCCGAGGTACTCTCCCTTCGGGCTCACGCAGTCGAAGGTGGTGGCGGTCCCGAAGTCCACCACGATGACCGGCCCCTGCACACGATCGAACGCCGCTACCGCGTTCACGATGCGGTCGGCTCCGACCTCCCGCGGGTTGTCGTACAGAATCGGCATCCCGGTGCGTATCCCCGGACCCACCACCATCGGCTCGCGCGCGAATGCCCTGCGCACCAGCTCCGCCATCGTGTCGGTCAGCGGCGGAACCACGCTCGCCACGATCGCCGCGCGAATCGCCTTGTAGTCGATCCCGCGCAGGCTCAACACCTCCCTGACGAAGACCGCATACTCGTCCGCCGTCCGCGTGCGTGAACTCGCGCTCCGAAATTGCGAAACCAACCTCGCCCCGTCCAGTAGCCCAAACGTGATATTCGTGTTGCCGACGTCAATAGCGAGCAGCATCAGGGCAAGCGTAGTCGCCGCCGGCGCGAAGCGATAGTGTCCCTCACCGCGTCAGCGCAACACGGCCACCGTCACCTTCCTGATCACGTCGCCAGGCACGATCAGGTTCCACGGTCCCTCTGCCCTGCCCAGCCACGTGTACTCGCCTTCGAGATGCGGCGCCATCGCCAGCGTCACGAACACCTGGCTCGACCCCGTGTCGCGCCCCGACGTCGCGATGCCGACCGCCCCCCCCTCGAAGGCCACCGGCGACAGCTCGCACCGCATCGCCGGCGCACCATCGCCCCCGTAGCCGTCGCCTGCCGGGTCACCGAACTGCACCACGAACCCGGGAACCACCCGATGCACCGGCATGCCGTCGTAGAACCCCCGGCGCGCCAGCGCCACGATGCGCGTCACCGCCACCGGCGCCAACGACGCGTCCAGCGTCATTTTCAGGTCGCCCACGTCGGTCGCCAGCGTCAGCTCCACCTTCCCATGCATGAGCTGCGCAAGCTCCTTGGGCGGGGGACCTGCGACGGCGCCGCTCGCCGGGCAGCTCGCCGGGGTTCGGTCCAGCGACGAAAGCGCCGTCTGGGCGCTGACTCGGAGCGTGCCGACCGGGCTCCTGCACAACGCCGTCAGCCATGGCCGTGCAGCCTCGAGCCGCACCGCTCCCGCCGCGCGAGCAAGCTGCTCTCGCGTCTCCACGGCGTCGTCCGGGAACGTGCGGCCGATCGCCTCCTGCAGCGCCTTCGCCACCTCCGGGTCCACCTGGTCGTCAGCGGATGCGGTCCTGGCGCGCGGTCGCCCCACTCTCCCGGCCGCCACCATCACACGGTCGGGATGTGCCCCAATCTGCTCCGCTGCCTTCGCCACGACCCCTGGCTCCGACGATTGCAGCGCGCTCGCCAGCACGCCGCGGACATCGTCGACCTCCGCGTGCGCACCGATGAGATCGACCGCCTCCTCGCGCACACGGGCCGGCCCGGATTGCGCTAGCTTCTTCCACGCGACCAGCCGAGGCCCGCGAAGCTGCCCCCGTCCGAGCACCGCGACCCGCGCCAGCCCGCCAACGATCCCGTTCGGGTCTGGATCGCATGCCGTCAGCACCGCAGCCTCCGCGTCCGTCCCGGCGAGCGCACGCGCAGCAGCACACCGCAACAACGTCAGCCGTCGCTGCACCGTCGCAGGCGCCTCGCCCGTCGCCGGCAGCACCGCCAGGGTCCGCAGCCCTTTCGAGGGTGCGCCCGCCCTCGTGCCCAGCCCGGCCAGCGTCTCCACCGCCGTCCAAAGCACCGGGAAATCGCCTCCGACAAGCGAAGGCCGATCCGCGGGGTCGATCTTCACGGCCAGATCGTCGATTGCTGCCCCGAGCGCCTCGCGCGCTTCGTCGCTCCTCATCTTGCCAAGCGACCGCGCTGCCTCGGCGCGCTCTTCGGTGGTGTAGCCTTGCGTCGCAACCAGCACGCGACGCAAGTCGGCCACGGCCGCCGACCCCATTGACGCCATCGCGCGGATGGCCAGAACACGGGCCGGCGAGGCGACCGCGAGACGATCGCGCAAGCGCTCCATCAGCAGATCGCGTGCCCTGGGGGGCGCCTGCTTGAGCTGGCCGAATGGGAAAAACGCCTCCGGCAAGGCCTGCTGCGCAGCGTCGCCTGCAGCCGCTCGAAGCAACGCCGCCGTCGTTTCTTCTTCCAGCCGCCGGTGCCGCGACGCGATCTCCCCGAGGGCCAGCGCGGATGCTCTCGCGCGTTCGCGCGGCCCGGTCAGCCACGCCACCAACGTGCGTTCTCCCGACAGATCGGCACATCGCCCGAGCGCACGCGCAAGAGCCCACTCCGGGTCCAGGGGACCAACCGTGGCTCGCGGCTCCGCCCGCGCAGCAGCACCCCGCAACGTCACACGCTGCGTGATCGCAGCCCTGTCGATTGCGCAGATCTGGGCCAGCCCGAACGCTGCAAACGACAATACCTCTGGGTCGTCGTCGGCCAACAACGTCTCCAGACGATCCCGGGCACGAGGATCCTCCGAACGAGCCAGCACCCTCGCGGCCGCCCGCCGGATGCCCACCTCTCCTGAAGTCAGGTCGTCGTCATGCACCTCGCCGACCGCGCGCGCATGCTCGGCCGCCAGAAGGGCGTCGAGCCGGGGCGCCGGCCGGGTAGCGGGCAGCAGCTCATTCGCCGGAGAGGATGCACTTGCGTCCGCAGGGAGCGGGGGAGGCTGCCGGGCCTTGCACGCCGAGGCAGCGGCGAGTAGCACCATCGCGGACCGGAGCAGGCGCCGGACGCTCATGCAGTCCCCACGCGCAGACGCAGTCGAACGCGGTCGACGACGGCGCTCAGGCGTTCCGA
>Ga0209018_1000236_pt1 | contig 53257 bp, 41 predicted proteins | sample YNPBryBLVA2012_FD_185814 | JGI IMG/M metagenome (GOLD analysis project Ga0209018, IMG submission 185814) | Anoxygenic and chlorotrophic microbial mat microbial communities from Yellowstone National Park, USA - YNP Bryant BLVA 2012 (SPAdes)... ...
GACGTGAACGGGGACAGCATGCGTTGGGTGGGGAAAGGGCAGCCGACGGCGTGGGGCCGTAGGTTGCCGCTCGTTGTTCGAACGCGCTCTGTGCCGGTCACCATGTTGATTGCTCGAAGCCGCCGGGGCGCGATGCCGGGAGCAAGACACGTGCCCGGCAATCGGGGCCCGGTGCGCTGCGCTGCGCGCACATGGCCGACGTTCGAGGCCAGGACTGCAGTCCTCACCCTCGGCCCCTTGTGAGGCATTCAGTCCTCATGGTCGTGTGCTTCATCGCCGGGCAGGTTCGGAGCGCACGACAACGGCTTCGATCCGAGCTATAATACGCCCCTCTGTCGAACAGGAGTCTCCGATGAACCCTTCGTGTCGTTCGATGGTCTTGTGGTCCACGCTGGCCTTCGCCCTGTGCGCGTGCACGGACGACGGCCGGGAATGGGATCCCCCGGAAGCCATTTCCTATGCAGCGTTTCCCGTCGAGGGCGGCTACGCGGACTCGATGACCAAAGCGGCGGTCGGCATCCATCGCGTGCAGAACGGGCAGGTCATCGCCGCATGCACCGGTACCTTGATTGCGCCCAACCTGGTGCTCACCGCCCGGCATTGTGTCGCGTCCATCAACGGCGACGCCTCGCAGTGCAACAGCGGCGCGACGTTCGGCACCACCTGGCCGGCGAGCCAGATGCGGGTGTTCAACGACCAGACGTTCTCGTACCAGACGCATTATCATGCTGTCAGCCAGATCATCGTGCCGTCGGAGAACCGGACCTGCGGGCGCGACGTGGCCCTGCTTATCTTGAGCGAAAGCTTCACCGCGAGTGCTGCCACGCCCATCGAGCCGCGTGTCGGCGAGCAGGCCCACTTCAACGAAACGTACAGCGCCGTGGGGTATGGAAACACCTGCGGAACCTGCTCGGACGGCGGGCTCGCCCGCTATCGCCGCGACAACCTCGATGTCGCTTGCGTCGGGAGCTGCGGTTATCCTGCATATGCCGGTTCGGAAGAGTTCTGGGGCGGCGACGGTGTCTGCTCGGGAGACTCGGGCGGACCGGCGCTCGACGCGCAAGGCAGAGTCATCGGCGTCGCGTCGCGAGCCGGCGTCGACGGCGGTCACTGCGTGCAGTCCATCTACGAGCGCGTCGACGCCCAGTGTCAGCTCATCAAGAACACCGCCCTGCAAGCCGCGTCGGCCGGAGGGTACACGGCGCCGGCCTGGGCCAATGGAGCGTGCACCAGCAGCCAGACCTGCGACGATTGCATGAATGGCGCGGTGACGGGCGGCGCGTGCACGAGCGCATATGACGCCTGCGCCAACGATGCGGACTGCACCGCATTCATGCAGTGCACCCAGGGCTGCACGACCGACGCTTGCTACGCCGGCTGCTATCAGTCCCATCCCGCCGGCGAGAAGCTCTACGCTGCCATCATCACTTGTGCATGTGACACGGCCTGCCCGCAGGTGTGCGCCACCCAGTGCGCGACAGCGCAGTGCGGATTCACCATCAGCGATGCGGCCTGCAATTCGTGTTTTGCGCAGAAGTGTTGCAACCAGGGCTACGCCTGTGCGGATGACCCGGTGTGCAACGCGCTCGTCGTCTGCATGTCCACCTGCACGACCCAAGCCTGCATCAACTCCTGCCGGAGCGGGTATCAAGCCGGGACCGCGCTGTACGACGCGCTCGAGACGTGCATCGGAACGGATTGTGCCGCGGATTGTGGTGGAGGCGCCACGGGAGGAACCGGTGGCGCAGGGGGAACCGGTGGCGCAGGGGGAACCGGCGGCAGTGCGGGTACAGGCGGCACCGGCGGTAGCGCCGGCACCGGAGGAATTGGCGGCAGCGCCGGAGCCGGCGGAGCGACCGGCGGCAGCGGTGGACAAGACACCGGCGGTAGCGGTGGACAAGACACCGGCGGCGCCGCAGGCGTTGGCGGCGACCCGGGAAGCGGCGGAACCCCGGGCACCGGTGGCGCCGTCCCGCCCGACGCGGGAAACCAACCGGCAGAAGACCTTTCCGTCGAGGAAGGGGCGGGCTGCGGCTGCCGAACCCGGTCCTCCAGTTCGCTTCCCGGAAACATGCTCGCCGGCGCAGCGGCCGCAGTCGTCATCGCCCTCGTGCGCCGTCGACGACGCCGCTAACCGCACGAGCCGTCGACGCGATTCTCCGACCGTTGTTCCAATCTTGCCTTCGGGCCGGCAAAGACCCGGCGGTTGGGCAAGCCGGCGGATGCGGCAATCTCGTTGGGCAGCGGTGGCGGCTCGCCGGCCGCGATCGGCGGCTGCTTCCACGCCGCCAGCGCGAATGCTCCTCCGCGCAAGTCTTGCGTCCGCAGTTGGCTCTGCGTCGCCGCCACAGGCGAGCAGCCTACCATGTCGTCATCTGCAAGGCGGTTGGGCGCACCGCGTCGTCCTGGCCCCAACGCCAGCGGAGCAGGTCCATGCCGTACAGCCGACCGCTGGTCCGCCCCACGAGGCTCTCCCAACGTCGGTGCCGCAGCCGTCGTCACGCGGCCGATCCGCGACGGTAGAACGCGATATTCCCCTCCATCCGGGCACGGTCGGCAGGTGGCAAGGTGGCCGTTGCCAGCAGACGTTGCGTGATCTCGAGTGCTTCCGCCGGGCGACCTGCGTAGTACGCGCACACGGCGTATTCGTCTTGCGCACGCCACTGGTAGACGGCCTCATCGAGGAAGAGAATGTCCTGCGGTCGGGGCGTCTTGCGCGCTCGATCGGCGAACAGGCGCGCCGCGTGCGGGTGACCCTGCTCTCGCAGATGCCGTGCGAGCTCGCACAGCGCTTCGGCACGACTGGGGCGGCTCTGCCACGCACGCAAGTAGGCGTCAATGACCGGTCCCAGCTTCTGCCCTACCCGCTCCCGGAGCACCCCCGACTGGTATAGAGAATAGTAGACCTCCTCCTCCCATCCTCCCATCGCGGCGCGCTTTTCGTATGCGTCGATCGCCTTCTCGAGCATCTGCGCGTCGCGATAGCTCTGGGCCAGGTAGAACTGGTAACGGGCATTGTCGGGCTCACGCTCCAGCGCCGCTTCCAGAACCTTCGCGTCGCTCCGGTACTTGGCTATCGGGTCAGCGTTCCGCGCGCTGTCGAAAAAGCCCTTCGTCACCACGCCCGTCAGCCGCGCCATCTGGTACGGGACATCACAGTCGATGGCCTCGTGCAGGACGCCCTTGTAGCGGAATGGCAGGTCGCCCCGCACGATCTGCGTCAGCCAGAACGTGGTGGACGACGCCCCCACGAGGTGCTGAATCTGGTAGGCGTCGTGGGTCAGATGCGGCATCCTGAAGCCAGGCTCGGGAATCATCACCTCGTCCGCGTCGATGATGAGGATGTAGTCCGCCTTGCCGCGGGCCAGGGCCAAGGCCTCGCTTCGGTTGTGACCGAAGTCCACCCAGGGCCGCTCGTGCAGCTCGCCCGGAACGGCGCGTAGATGGGACCGGATGATGTCCTGCGTGCCGTCGGTGGAGCCCGTGTCGACGATCACCCAGGTGCTGATGTACGGTCGCACCGAGTCCAGGCATCTGCGAATCACCCGCGACTCGTTCTTTACGATCATATTGAGACAGAGGGTCTGCCCCATGGATCTTCCCGACCGCCGCTACTTGGGCATCTCGATAGGCGCTGCCGTCGTCACGCCCGCCCCCCAGAACGACAGGCTCGAAGGCATGTTCGGAATCGGAATCCCCGTGCCCTGACCGGTTCCCAGGTCGATCTCGCATAGCTGACCGGTGTCGCTGAACCCGTAGGCTACCCCGCCCCAGTAGCCCAGGCCCCACAAGCGAGGGAATCCGGTCTCGCCAATCATCTTCAGTACCTTGCCAGTCGTTGGGTCCACCTCGACGATGTAGTCCGGGTCCGAGGTCGCCCCGGCGCCCCACGGCTTGACCGTCAGATAGGTCTTGTCACCGATGATGGACACGACGTCCCCCGACGATTCCCACATGTCGCCCGTGGGATTGGGGTTCAGATTGCCGATGACCTGAACCTGCCCCGTCGCCTTGTCGATACGGAGGTAGTCGGTGCGGTCGAAGCCGACCAGAACCTCCTGCGCTGGATCGAGGATGCCCGCCGGGATGAACGTCATCGAGTTCGGAAGCGACGACGCCGTGGCGATCGTTTCGCAGTGCGCTGTCGACTTGACGATGGAGACGAGTCGCGCGCTCGAGAACTCGTTGAGCGAGCCGTACATGTTGCCGTCCTTGTCGATGGCGATGTCCCACATGGCCGAGGCGCTGTCGAGACAGTCGAAGGTGCCTATGATCGACACCGCCTTCGAGATCGGCTCGAGCTTGTACAGCACCGTGTCGCTGTGGGCGTAGACCTCACCGGTCGGCACGGTGCCCCCAGCCTCGCCCGGCGCAGCGTCCCATGGCGCACCGCCCGCGCTGTCGACGGCGCTGTCGGGCACGACCAGACCTCCATCGTGGTCCGTGTCGTGCGACGGTGCAGAGCCCGTGCTCGACGCTGACGAGCAGCCCACCATCACGAGAACGAGCGACGGGAGAACGTGGCGCATGCGGACAGTGTAGCCGAATCCGTGCGCGAAGACAGGGGGGATTCGACCGGTCGTCGTGCGGGGCTCAAACGCCCAACGGCGCTATTGCGGAGTCACGGCGCGCCACGTGCAACCGCAGCGACCCGCCGAGAACCTCGCGGTGCGTCGCCACCGCGATGCGCTCGTCATTGTTCTCCCCCGACAGATGCGCAAGACACGCCCAGCACAAACGGTCTCCCGCGTGCCCGCCCAACAGCTCCGCCGCCTCGCGGTTCGACAGATGCCCGTGCGGACCCCGGACCCGGCGCTTCAAGAACGCCGGATAGCTTCCCCGCTCCAACATCGACTCGTCGTGGTTGCTCTCCAGAAAGACGCCATCGAGCCCGCCCAGCACCGAGCCCAGCTCCGCAAATGGATGCCCCAGGTCCGTCAGGATCCCGATCCTCCGGCGACCGGTTGCGACGACGAACGCCACGCCCTGCGTGCCGTCGTGAGGCGTCGGGACGGTTTCGATGTGAAGGTCGCCGACCGTGAGCGTCGCGCCTGGCCGGAAGCATTCGACATCGGACATCGCCCCCAGGGGGAACCTGCGTCTTGCCATGCGCAGGCTGCCCTCGGTGATGAACAGCGGCACCCCGAACTTGCGCTGCACCGCTCCTGCGTGCCGTACGTGGTCGCCGTGATCGTGGGATACCACCACCGCGGCAATCCGACCCGGGGCGCGCCCATGTTCCGCCAAACGCCGCACCACGGTCGACACCGGCAGGCCCGCGTCGATGAGCACCGCGGTGCAGGCCGTCTCCACGTAGATGCAGTTGCCGCGGCTACCCGATTGCAAGGCGATGGCCGTCAGCTCCCACGGTGGATCCGGCTTGCACAGAGCCTGTCGCGAGGTCACGCCCTGCCCCCCATTCCAGCCATGGGCTCGCCCAGGGATGCTCATTCCTCTTGCCAACCGTTGCCTTTCCAACGCATGGTGAGCGCCGGTTCGGTCGGCTCGTCCGGCCAGACCGTCGACAATCCCCCGTTGCCCTGGAGTCCCATCATGAACAGGACGTTGTTCACGTTGACAGGAATCGCTGTGGCGCTGGCTGTCGCTGGTTGCTGTAAGTCCAAGAGCGGAGACACGGGCTCCTCCGCCGAGTCGAGCCCGACCGCCAACGCCTCGGGCGCGCGTGGTGGCTCCGCAGCCGATGGCGAAACCCTCACCGGCGAGGACGGCGTCAAGAAGCTCAAGGCCAAGGGGTGGAAGCCCATGCTGGAACCCACCACGACCGAGGCCGGCCCAGCCAAGACCACCGTCTTCATCAGCACCATGCCCGACAGCATCACCGTTACCTTTGCAGAATACAAGGACCTGTCCATGGCCATGATGGCCCACACGGGCATGAAGAGCACCGACACGGTCGTCAGCGAGCGCTTCGGCCGTACGGTCGTGTATATCGCGTGCCCTCCACCCAAGGACAAGGCCAAGTGCCAGAAGGCCATCGACGACCTCAAGTAGCAGCTCGACGGCGCGGTACCGATCCTCCGATCCGGGGGAGATGACGCCAACCCTCGCTTGTGGCAGCCTGTCGGTTGGCTTCGACTTCTCGACTTCTGATTCATTCTATGGCGCCACGCGATCCACGCCGTCCACCTACCGACCCGGGCAAGGCGCCCCGCGGCGCCGACGTGCGCGGCATCGACTACGACGATGACGAGCCCACAGGTGTTGCGCCCCGTCAACCACCGACCCCCGCCTGCGCGCGCCCAGCGTCCAAGCCCCCGACACGTATCGACCCGAACGACGTCTTCTACCTCACGGACCGGCCGTTGCCCTCGCGGGGCGATGCGACGACCGGCCGTGTCCGGTCCTCGGCAAGCCCTCCGCCCCGGTCGGCGCCCCCGGCAAACCCCGCTCGACCAGGCTCCGTGCCGCCTCCGCCCAGGCTGCCTTCGGTGCGTATGCCGGACCCGCGCACGTCGACCGTCGCCTTCCCGCTTGCCAACCGGCGTACGAGCCGGCCGCCCCCTGGGGCCGGTGCCCCGGCTGCTGCCGCGCCCGTCGGACCCGAACCACCGCGGGGACCCCGCTTTCCCCCGCTTCCCGAGATCCGCAAGGTCCAGCTTCCCCCTCCGGTCGAGGCACGGTGGTCCTCTTCCCTGATCGTCTTCGCGGCAGGATTGGCCGCGCTGATCCTGTGCTCCGTCGTGTTCGCGGTCGTCGTTGGCCTCTACGGCCCATAGACCTCGTGCCCTGTCACTCCTGCAATCACATCCTCCGCAAGGAACCGCAGCGGATATGCATCGTTCGCCAGCCATGGCGCGGCCTGGTCCGCGAAGTGGGGATTGTCATCCGCGTTCATCCGCTCCCCAACAGGGCGCTGCTTGTATGGCGCGGCCTGGTCCGCGAAGTGGGGATTGTCATCCCCGTCCGGCAACACCGGGATCCCGGACTGACCTCCCGGAATGATGTTCCGCCCCTTCACCACCCCGCCCTTCATGCTGACCACCATCCGCATCACCGGACCGGAACCGTAGGTGAAGCGTGTACCCGAGAAACCTGGGTTCGCGGCATCCACGTTCCACTGGTCGCCGTCCCTCGGGAACCACTTCAGCCTCGAACGCGGATCGCTGGCCGGCAAGTCCTCCTCGATCGGCAGCGTCTTCGTGCTGATCTCGAGCTTCGAAGTCAGCAACGAGAACCGAGGATCGTCACCCAAGAAGTCCGCGAGCAGTGACTCGAACCGGACCTGATGACGCATACCCCAAATCCACTGCGACATGTACGGCGTTCCAAAGCCACCCTGCGCCCCATCCGGCTCCGAACGCAAGAACGCAAACGCCTGAAGAAGCGCCTTCATCATGATCTCGTGGCTGGATTCGACCTCGGCAGTCCGTACGTCATCGAAGAACACGGACTCTCCCGTAGCCGGATTCCACGACGCCAACCTCTGCGAGTTCCCGGCGTCGCGCCCTAGCAACATTCGATGAAACAGCTTGACCTTGCCGCCGGGCGACCAAACGTCAGGAATGCCCTCGTCGTCGAACACCATCGACATGCACGGCCCGAACCACGCATTGAAGATCATCGTAGCCACCGCGTCCGCCTCATCCTGCGGTGTCGGATCCGAATAGAACGTCTTGACTCCCGACCGTGCCTTGTAGCCGCTGTCGCCCCACCGGGCCAGACGTTGCCGGACCTCGTCCACCGCCACCGGGTCGGTCGCGTACAGCGCCGCCGCTCGACCGTCGGCGCCCGTTGCCCCCTCCTGTGCAGCCTTTCGCACGTGGTCGATGGACGCGATGAGGGGAGGGACGAAAGCCTCCCCCATCCTCGAATCCACGTTGTGCTGCAGGTCAGCCATGCCGGCGATGTCCGCGGTGCCGCTGTCCACCGCGCGCTGCAACTCGCGCTGGATCGTGTCCGCACGAGTGCCCTCGTTCCAAGGCCCGCCGACATACCACCCGTCGTTCGTCAGGGAGTCGTCGACCGACAGTCCGCCGGGGTCATTGTTCGCCGTGAACACGAAACCATTCGCGGGGCTGATCGACTGCGGGATCCAATCGAAGGGAACCACGCACGCATAGGGATCGTCCGCCAGGCTCTCGTCCACCTTGCCATCCTTGACGGGGATCCGGAATCCTCCGTAGCGCGTCCCGTCCAGCAGCAGGTTCGGATCGGAACCGTCTGCCCATGCGCCGTCCGCGTTGCGCTCGAGATAAGCACGGCAGGGCACCGCCTGGTAACTCGTGTACAGGATGTCCCCGTTGGCGTCGGCCACCGCGAAGTTCTGGGAGTACGCGACCAACCCTCTCGTGGCTTCCCGAAACTCCACCACGTCGCCTGCATGGCCCAGCTCGTCCTGGGTCGACAGCACCGTGCCCGCATCGAATCCCCCATAGTCGAAGCTGATTGCGTAGATGATGCCGTCGTCGTCCACGTCTCTAGGCACCACGAACCCGCTCGCCGTGCTCACGCGCGTCTCCCCCGCTGCCAGCGGATCCGTGGCGCTTACCTCCCGACCCTCGAAGTCGGCCAGGAGCTTTCCGTCCGCGGTGACGTATCGCGGCCAGGTCTCGGTCCGGCCCTTGCTGTCCAGCGCCGGAATCTCCGCTATCGCATATTGCTCGTCAATCTTCTGCAGCGCTTGCCACTGTCCCTGGAACAGCACGGCCTGGGGCGCGCCCGCGTCGTCGAGCCGGACCTGCTCCGAATACCAATCCGTCACGTCTTCCATGAGCTGGGTCTGGCTCCATGCAACCCGGCCGTTGGTGCCGATCGGCATCAGCGGCATGCCTGGGATCACCAGTCCGAGCTGGTGCATGTCGCCGCCGCCGAGAAGCTGCGTGTCGACCCCGATCTGGTAGAGGACCGACGGCACGGACAGGTCCAGATGCCCATCGCCGGCGAGCAAGCCGGAGCCGTCCTTGCTGGCGTATCCCGCGACGGCCCACGCGTTGGAGCCGAACCCAGCGTCGTTCTTGCGGCGGAGTCGGTCCTGCAGGCGGTCTAGCTGCGAGGCGAGCCGGTCGACGAGCGGCGGGGGAGCAAACGATGGGCGGGCCGGGCGGTGGTTCGATCGCGCGGACGCAGGCGTGTGCGACCCCTTCGCGAACCCAGGGCCCAGAGCGGAAACTGCATTGGGAAACATCGGCGCGAGATCCCGCTAGATGTCGTCGAGCGCGCCTGCTGCCCGGAGGGCCTCGTCAGGCTTGCCCGCGAACAGGCCGTCGAGCTTCGCCACCGCGCCTGCCCGGCCGACATCGCCCGTCTCGTGGCTTGTCTGGTAGAGCACCATTGCCATGATGCCGGCGACGTCACGACGGTCGAAAGGCTTCATCAGGTCGGTCGGGTCCGCAGCGTTGAGGAATCCGGAGGCGAGGGACAGCTCGGTGGGGACGAGCACCTCACCGGCCTTGGCGCGCGTGACATACTCGTTGATGCCGGCGGCGAAGGCATCGACGTATTCGGTGAGTTCGGGGGTCAGCGCGGCCACGATCCTGTCGGCCACATACGCTGACCCGATGTGGCGGGATTGCAGGTCGGTCGCGAGAGCGTCCTGCCCGAGGAGCTCGGACATGCGGCCCAGGCCCAGACGTCGGGCGAGGTCGATCATGAAGAAGCGGTCGCGCGCGACCGTGAAGCCCGCAAGGAATGCCGCGTCCTTGCGGCTCCGGGCATAGATATGGGGCACGTTGCCTTCGGTTCGCACGACGTGGGCTTCACCGCCGAGCTGATGCATCTTCCACGACTCGGTCGCAGGCAGCGTGCGAACCTGTTCCGCGGGCGTGGGGTTCAGATGTTCGTGAGGATCGCCGCAGCCGGCGCCGAGCACGGGAAGACAGCACAGGGCCAGGATCGTGCGCATGACGGCAAGGTACAGGTTGGAGAAGAGAAAGGGAACATCCGGTACGAGGTCCGAAGGCCGCAATGACCACGACGTCCGGCGCGCGGGCCACCCGGATGGCCGACCCCCGCGGTCGACGCAGTGGGGCGCCAACGTGGTCCTACTGGCCGCGAATTCCCACGTTCGCAGCCGCCTCCGCCACGAGCCTGGCACCCAGGTATCGGTAGACCGGCATGGCGTCTGCCCCCGTCGCCACGACACCCGCGACCTTGTCAGCCACGTTGAGCGCCGTGGGCACGTACCGACTCGCCGCGTCGGCGACCTGCTGGGCAAACGGGGTCACGCGTTGCACCACGGCCTCCATGTGCCCGATCATCGTGCCCAGGATCCCTTGCGCGCCTTTCGCATCATCTGGCCCGACGAGCGAAGAGAACTTGTCGGCAGCCTGGGACCCGTAGCGTTGCCAGAGGGTTGCCAGGAAATTGCCGCCGGCCACCATGGCGTTGTCGGCAAAGGGCAGCGCGACTTCGATCGACGCGTAATAGGCAGACAGTGATTGCCCCGCGGGAAGGGAGTAGAAGGTCTGGATGCGCTGCGGGATTGGCCCGGGGAAGAGCCGATAGACGATGTATCCCATCGCCAGGAGCTTGAGCGCCGCGTCCACGGCTTGTTGCGTGTCGGTCTCGAAGGCGTTGCCTCGTTTGCCCCTGAACAGATCGACCGCGCTCTTGAGACCGGAGAAGACAGCAAGGCCCGCGTCACCCGTGTCGATCGCACTTGCCACCCACAAGGCCTTGCTCGCCGGCTCGCCGGTCGCATACTCCTGCGCGCGTGCGAGCATCTGCGCGCTGGCCTGCGGGTGGAGGGCCTTCAAGGCGTCGACCAGGCGTTCGTAGGGCGCTCCAGGTTGGACGAACGGTAGCACCTTGAACACGGTGTTGCAGAGTTGAACCGTGTAGTCGTCGGGCTTGAACTGTCCGAGTGCAGCGTCGACAGGGGTCACCACGCCGTTGTCTGCCACGGTGACCAGCGATGCAGGTGCTTGGGGGGCGGCCCATCCCGGGGTCATGGGAGATGCGACTGCCACGGCGGCAGCGCCAGCCGCGCCGGGCAGCCCGCCGGACACTGCCTGCGGTGCGGCGACCCAAGCCGACGATGCCGGCGGCACGGCCGGAGCGGGGCCCCACGCCGGCGACGCCGACGCACGGCCTTCCGCGAACACCGTTTGGTTGCGCATCGCATCGGCAGCATGAAGCTGGGGGGTTTGCTGGAATCCCCTGGCCTGGAGGTTCTTGACCATGTGCGCATGCACCTGCGCCCAGGTGGCCGTCGGCCCCAACGTCCCGAGCGCCTCCAGCAGGGCAAGCGTGAATACGCCGGCGTGGCCTCCGGAAACACTCGTCTCGGCCGCGACCTCCCGTTCTGCGCACGCGGCCATCACGACACAGTTGGGCAAGTCGTCTGCCCGCCGGTGGCGCAGACGCGACTTGACCGGCAGACGTCGGCTCAACGATCCAGCCACCGCCGGCACGTCCGCGGGGGGAGCGAGAAAACGCCCCGCAGTGGCCGCACCGGTGTGCGCGGTGTCCAGCAGGCACACCAGCGTTGTTGCGGCGGGAAAACGTCCAAAAGCCTGGGCAAGCTCGTCGTCGCGCAGCAGCGTCCACTGCCCGCTATGGTCGTACACCACGAAGATCTCGTCGAGACCGTCAGCGTCCTGGCCGCTCCGGTCCGGGTACCAGGAGCCGTACGACGCCAGCGATACCACGGCCACGTCGCCGGGAGCCGAGTGGACGGCGAGCCAGTCGATAGCGCGCAGAATATTCTCCTTGGTGGCGCGCTCGTTGAGCAGGTCCTTGACCTCGGTGAATCCGAAGCGGTCGCCCAGCAGCTTCGCGACAGACCTCGCGTCGTGGACACACCCGTGCAGCCTCGGTATTGCCGACCCCTGGAACTGTTCGATTCCGATACACACTGCCCGCTTCGCCATTCGCGTCATCCTCCGTGACCGTCCTACATAGCGGAGTTTTCGCGGCCTTGCAACGTTGGCGGGCGGCCTCTTGCTGGTGCCGGGGTCGATTGTCAGACGCTCGCGCGCGGCCTCGCAGTCTTGCAACGTTGGCGGGCGGCCTCTTGCTGGTGCCGGCCCGGCGTGCGCCCTCGCACGGGCGAGGCTGCTGACTTTATTGCGAGAGCTGTGAGCCGTTTCCGGACATCCTGCCCACCCATGGACCGAGAGACGCTCCAGGCAGCACCGATTCACGACCAGCCGATGTCCCGCAGCGTGATCGCCTGCCGGACGGTCCTGTTTCGCCCGTGCGCCGCTGCACCCTCGGAGGAGACCGCCATGCCCGACCGTCGCCACCCCCCGACCATCCTGCCCCGCTCGCACACGACCATGCCGTGGAGACGGCACGTCGTCATCGCCGCCGCGGCGGCACTCCCGCTGGCCGCCGCCCCCACCGCATGCCTCGACCGTCCCGTTGCACTCCAGCAGCCCACGACGTCACGCGTCAGCACCGTGCTGTACCGCAGCCAGCAGGTCGACAAGATCGATCTGCTCTTCATGATCGACAACTCCGCATCCATGGGAGACAAGCAGAGAATCCTCGCCCAGGCCGTCCCCGACCTGCTCACCCGGCTCACCACGCCGCGTTGTATCGACGTGGGCTCCAGAGCCGCCGTTGCCAGGGACCCGGCTACAGGACAGTGCCCTGACGGCTCCGAGCCGGAGTTCGAGCCGGTCACGGACATTCACATAGGCGTCATCAGCTCGTCCATTGGCGGACATGGGTCCGACGCATGCGCCCCTGGAACCTTCTATGGATACAACCCGACGCAGGAAGACATGTCCCACCTGCTGACACGGGGCAAAAGCCAGCCCCAAGTGGATACCTACCAGGGGAAGGGCTACCTGCAATGGGATCCGGAGCAGAAGCTCACGCCGCCCGGCACGGGCAAGATCGAGGACTTGACCGGTCGATTCACCGATATCGTCGCAGGCGTCGGCGAGCAGGGATGCTGGTACGAAGCGAGTCTGGAAGCCTGGTATCGATTTCTCGTGGACCCTGCCCCGTACGCGAACCTCGTCAAGCGGCCGTGCGACGACGCGCACCCCGAATCGCAATGCGTCTTCCCCGAAGGGGTCGACGCGACCGTGCTGACGCAACGCGCGGACTTCCTGCGAAGTGACTCCCTGCTGGTCGTCATCATGCTGTCCGACGAGAACGACTGCTCGCTGCTGGACAGCGGGGAGAGCTTCCTCGCGCTTCAGGACAAGGACGGCAAGGCGGACTGGCATCGTACCCGGCCTACCGACGAATGCGCCGTCGATCCCGACGACCCGGAATGCACGTCGTGCAAGTTCGCCGATCCGTCGCGGCACCCGGAGTGTGCTTCGCCCGACTTCCCGGACCCGCAGCGCGACGACCCGGTCAACCTGCGTTGCTGGGACCAGAAGCGCAGATTTGGCGTGAATTGGCTTCAACCGATCCGACGCTACGTGGATGGGCTGACGCGCAGGACCCTGCCGGACGGTACCATCAACCCATTGTTCTGCACGGCCTACGCGAAGGTGCCCGACCCCGGCGCTCCGGGTGGATTCGTGGAGGACAGGACCCGGTGTGCGACGGCCGTAAGGGATGAACGGATGGTGTTTCTGGGCGGTATCATCGGCGTTCCGTGGCAGGATCTGGCCCGCAACCCGGAGGACTTGAACGAGGGATACCTGCCGGCGGAGCAACTCGCCTGGACCGCCGACAAGTTTGTCGACAAGGGGCTGCCCGTTCCCGCGGGTGTCGATGAGGTGACCACGCTGTGGAACGTGATGCTTGGCGAAACCGACGAGGTCACGTTCGAGGTGGACCCGAACAGCCGCCCCATCGACCCCCTCATGATCGAGTCCGTTGCAGCCCGGTCCGGCGTCAACCCTGCGACCGGAAAGCGGTTGACCGACCGCCCTGTCCCGCCAGGCAGCGCCGACGCCAACCCCATCAATGGGTTCGAACGAGCCCTGCCCAACCGCGACGACCTGCAATACGCTTGTATCTTCGATCTTCCAGAGCCTGTCGAGTGCGCGCCCTCCGCAGTCTGCGATTGCCATGGGGCCCCGGAGAACCCGCTGTGCTGGAATGACCAGCTATCGCAGTTCGGGACCACGCAGCTCCGGGCCAAGGCCTACCCGGGCACGCGCCAGCTCGCCGTGCTCGAGGGCGTGGGAAACCAGGCGATCGTTGCGTCCATCTGTCCGGCCAACGTCCGGGATGCCGACCCCGTGGCGCCCGATGTGCAGACCCCGACGACAACGATTGGGGGTACCGTCCGGCGATCCGGCCCATCGTCGACCGTCTCCGGAGCGCGCTGCAGGGAGCGTGCTGGGACGGTGCGCTCGAGCCCGATGACGACGGCCAGGTGCCGTGCGTGGTCATCCAGGCGACGAAGGGGGAGGTGGATGGGAACGGGCAGGTGACCTGTCCGCCTTGCGAGGGCGCATACAAGCCCGTGAACGCAAGCGCACGGGCTGCCATCGAGGCCGACGAAAACTACAAGCTTTCTCAATACAATTGTCTTTGCGAGATCGCGCAAGCCGACCCGGAGAGCGGGGCGCTGCGGGCGTGCATCGAGCAGATGAATCCGGACCCGTCGGTGCGGGGATGGTGCTATGTCGACCCGGCGCAGCACGCCGGCGCCAACGCTGCGCTTGTCGCCGGGTGTGACGGCGACCGCATGCGCATGATACGGTTCGTGGGGGACGTGACCGTGCCGGGCGGCTTGACATACCTGCAGTGCCGCGGGCCTGGTTTGCAGCGCCCGACGCGTTGAAAAGGTGCATACCCGATTGCTCAAGAGAGTATCGCCGGTAGCTTGCGCTCACACGTGTGCACGGCCGGTCGAGCGGCACACGCCGCAACCGGAGGCGCGTCTCCGATACCCGGCCAAGACCTCCAACCATGCCCGTCCCGAAAACGTTCTCTCGTAAGATTCTCATTTTGCTGGTACTCTGGTACTCGGCGTCATCCTCATCGCAGTCTTGCTCTGGCGCAGCAAGGAGCGCTCCGGGGCATCGGCCTCTTGCTCGGCGACGATTCGCGCCGTGCGTCGGTCGATGCCGAGCAGCAAGGAGCGCTCCGGGGCATCGGCCTCTTGCTCTGACCACAGGCCGTCTGCACGGGGCGCACCCTCGCGCGGCTCGGTGCTCGACCACGACGACGGACGTCCGCAGGCGTACTCTCGGGACACGTGGTTTCGTAGACAGGGCAACGCCCGACCTCGGTGCCCGCTCGACCTTCGGGGGAAGCGTAGGCACCGAGGCCGTCACCGCGGACGGCGAGGGGAGCTTCCGGTTCGAGCCGCCCGAACCCGCAACCTATGCTCTCGCAGAGGTGACGGCCGATGGCTATGTGCCGTTTGCTTCGGATTGAGGGCGAGTCCGGTGCGCTACGAAGCCCATCCGGGCGAGCGGCTATTCGGCTTGCTGGTCTACGTCACGCCAGCCGTCGACTACCATGGACCGGTCCTGGACCCCGCGGACAAGCCGGTTGCGGATGCGCTGGTGACCATCTTGGGTGGCGCGTCGGGTGATGCCTGGACGACCCGGTCCGATGGGCGCTTCGCCATGCAAGCCCCGGGAAGGTGCCGCGCTCGAGGCGATGCATGACGGGTGTTCTGCGGGGCGCGGCTGTGGACTTCTCGGTCCAGGTGAGCAAGCGGTTGACGATTCGCCTGCGCGATGCTGGCGCAGCAACGTTGCGTGCTCAGTTTGCCGGGGTGGCCCTCCCGCCCGACAGCCGTGCGATCCACGGCGTGGTGGTCACGGCGGAGCGTGGTGCGACCCCGCCGTCGGTCGCCCTGGTTCGCACCGACGATCAGGAGCGATTCAGCGTCGAGGTCGACCCGGGCCGGCGGTACGCAAGGCTGGTGCCGACCAGCCCACCACGGTCGTCGTGCGCCGACGCAGGCAGGATATGGGGCTGACGCAGCGACGGTGCAACCACCGTCGCGGGCGTGACGGCTGGACGTTGCCGACCTGCGCTGGTACCTTGCGCCGCGAGCATGTCCAACTCTCGCCTTGCCGACCGCATTGCCGTCGCGGTGCAGATCGCGGGAGTCGTGCTGGTGGGCGTAGCGCTCTCCCTCCGCCGCGTAGGCGACTTCGACCTCCCCTGGCACATGGCGTACGGTCGTGCGATTGTCGCCTCACGTTCCATCCCACGCGTCGACGATTTCGCCTTCAGCCACAGACCGATCCAGTACGCCGAGTTCTTGGCGGATCTGCTGCTGTACGGTGTGCACCGGGTGGGGGGAGCGTTGGGCTTGCAAGTGCTGGGCGGCCTTTGCGGTGTGGCGATTGCGCTGCTCATGCTGGCTGCCTCGCGACCGTACCAGGCTATTGCACCCATCGTTGTGGCGGCCTCTCTGGCGGCCATGAACGCCTGGCTGATCGTTCGTCCCGCGACGCTGTCGTTCGTGCTGGTTGCCGTTTTCGTATTCGCGCTCGGTGTGCATCGTGAGCGAGGGAGCCGCCGTGCCCTCGCTGCTCTGGCCGTGCTGCAACTGCTGTGGGCCAATGTCCACGGGTTCGTCGTCCTCGGCATTGGCCTGTTGGCGCTGTATGCAGCATATCGGACCGCCGCACGGGTGCTCGACCAACGCTTTCCGACGCTCTTTCCCGAGCGGGATGGACACGACGCCTGGTTCGCGGTCGCGGTTGCGGGGGCCGGGCTGGTGCTTTCTCTCATCAACCTGGGCGGGGCACGGCTGCTGTTCGGGCCTGTGCGTACGTCCGGGGACTTCCAGGTCATCACGGAGTGGGCGGCTGCGACACCCCGGTTCATCCTGCGGACCGAACCCGGCGTCGGGATCGTACTCGCGCTTTTCCTCCTGGCCGTGCTCCTGGGACGGGAGCCTCGTACAGGCCAGCGTGTCCCGCCTGCTCTCGATATCGCCCTTGGTGCCGCTGCCATCGTGCTGGGCGCGTCGGCCGTTCGGCTGCTGCCGGTGTCCGCGATCCTCGTCTGTCCTTTCGTCGCAAGGCGCTTGTCGACGGTGGTGCCACCCACCGGATGGGTGCGCGTGGCAGGTTCGCTGTCCATCGTCCTGGTCGCAGGCTTCATGGCGCTCCGTCCAGGCACCGAGATCGGGGTCGGATTCGACACGCAGCACTACCCGGAAGGGGCGGTCAACTACATCCGGAGCGCGCGACCGCAAGGACGAATGTGGAATTTCATGCCTTTTGGCGGGTGGCTGGTCTGGCGCCTTTATCCCGACTACCGCGTCATGATCGACGGACGGAGCGCGTGGGTGCACGATCCGGTCCTGTGGAAGCGCGCCTTGGACAGCGATCGGCGGCTGGATGCATTCGAGTCGATCGCCCGGGATCTCGACCTGCAATTCGCGGTTTCGAGAGCCTCGGAGGGTGAACCCTTCGGGGAGGGGGTCGCCGCGGCGCCGGGCTGGCAAATGGTGTACTGGGACGACTGCAGCGCGGTCTATGTGAAGCGAGGTGGCCCGAACGAAACGCTAGCAGCCCATGGCTACCGGTTGCTTCGTCACCTGACGCCGCCGGGGCAGGTGCTCGTGTGGGCGATGACACGGCCGGACCTGTCCGTGGACCTGGCGTGGGACACGGCGCTGGCCGCAGCCCAGGCGCCCGACAGCCCGCGTGCCGCGTTTCTCGATGGATGCGGTGCAATCGCCACGCACGATGTGGACAGGGTGCGCCGCGTGCAGCAGAGGTTGACGGTGCTCGTGCCGGGGCATCCGGCCATCCGGGCCCTCGCCGAGGCGTGGACCGAAACCGACCGCGCCTCGCAATGAGCTTCACCGTGAGAGCCGCGCAGCGTGCATTGAAGTTCGGCCACCGCTGCGGCATGATGTTCTCCTTGCACGGAGCATGCCCATGTCTTTCTCCGCTCATTGGGGCCGCTGTGCCATGCCCGCATCGTGGCTCGCCGTGCTCGCCGCAGGTTGCGGGAGCAGCAACGGCCCGGAATCCACCGAGCCGCCGGCATGCGTCGCGCCGGCGCCACCGCAGGAGGCTGTGCGTCCGGCAGGCCCGACCACGGGCGGTCAGACGATCCTGCCCGGAGGACGCATTCTGGCCCCGGCAGGCACCCAGGTGCAGGTCGGAGGATTCCCCGTCGACGTGGTGGCCCACCCGGTGTTGCCCGTGGCCTACGTGGCCAATACGGGGTACTCGCTGCGGAGCATCCAGGTCATCGACACCGTTTCCGGCGAGATCGAGCAGGACCTCGTGCGCAACGACGCTTTCTTTGGGCTCGCGCTGGACGCCGTGCATGCGAGGCTGTACGCGGCCGGCGGCAGATCGTCGGTCGTGGATGTTTACGACATAGGCCCCGATGGCCGGTTGACCGCGTCGCTCCAGATTCCGGTCCGCGACTATCCTGCAGGGCTGGCGCTGTCGGCCGACGGTGGAATGCTGTACGTTGGTCGATTCACGGGCAAGGCGCTCGACGTGGTCGATACCTCGACCCTTGCGGTGCAGGCCGAGGTCGCCTTGCCGTTCGACCCGTATGGCGTGACGCTGCTTCCAACGCGCAACGAAGTATGGGTCACCGGCTATGCCGACCACCGTATCGGTGTCGTGGACCTGGCGAGCAAGACGCTTCGCGCGACCGTGGACACCGCGGGCAATCCGTTGGGCCTGGTTGCCAGCCCTGACGAGAAGACGGTGTACGCCACCGTGGCCGATGGCGACGTCGTCATCGCGTTCGATGCGGCCACGGCGTCGATTGCCAGGTCGCAGAACGTTGGAGACGAGACGATTGCAGACGACGCCGGGCGGCCGTTGCCAGCGACGAGCCCTTCGGGGATTGCGCTGGATCCCGCGTCGAACCGGCTGTTCGTGGCTCGCGCTGCGGACAATGCGATTGCCGTGTACGACGCCGCGACGCTCGCACCCCTCGGCGCGGTGCCAGTGGGGTGGTACCCGACCGCGGTCGCGGTCCTGCCCGGCGGCTCCGGCTTCGTTGCAACCAACGGCAAGGGTGTCGGCACCGGGCCACTTCTGTCCTATCAGTTCGGTGATGAAACCGGCAAGCAGAAGATGACCGGCACCGTCTCCGTCGTCGACCTGAACCGTATCGATCTCGCATCCGCAACGAAGAGCGTGCAGGATGCCGTGCTTCGACCGTCGGGCACGTATCCCTTCGAATGCGACGGCGTATTCCCGGTGCCCACGCGGCCGGGGCGGCCGACCCCGATCGAGCACATCGTGCTCATCGTGCGGGAGAACAAGACATACGACGCTCTGTTCGGCGACTTGGAGCAGGGCGACAACGACCCATCGCTCGTGATGTACGGCGACGACATCACGCCCAACATCCATGCCTTGGCGCGTCAGTTCGCACATCATGACAACTTCTACGACGACGGCGAGACGTCCGTGCAAGGGCATCTGTGGCTGACGTCGTCGTTCGTGAACGACTACATGGAACGCATCTGGCTCGAGGACTACAGGGGCAACGGCGACTTCGGCAAGGAGGCGGCGTTCGAGCAGGGCCAGCCGGACTTTGGAACGTTCTTCACGCACCTGATACGCCACCGTGTGTCGTTCATGAACTTCGGCGAGGTGACGGGCTCGCTCGGACAGGTTGACGGGGAGACCGTGCTCTCGCACACCGACATGAGGTTTCCGGGCTTGTTCTTCAACACATCCATCAAGGACGAGGTCAAGGCCGCGCACGTGGCCGGGCAGATCCTCGACGAGGGACCGTTCCCGGCCTTCTCCTATGTGCTGCTACCGAACGACCACACGCAGGGCACGTCGCCCGGATCCCTGACGCCCGAGGCGATGATCAACGACAACGATTATGCCACGGGCCTGCTCGTGGACCGCATCAGCCATTCGCCATACTGGGGATCGACCGCTATCTTCATCGTGGAAGACGATCCGCAGATCGGCGCCGACCATGTCGAGTACCACCGATCGATTTGCGTGGTGGTGAGCCCTTGGGCCAAGCGCGGATATGTGAGCAGGGTGCACACGTCGATTCCGTCTCTGTTTCGCACGTTCGAGTTGATCCTGGGGCTTCCGCCGATGAACCGCTTCGATGCGCTCGCCACGCCGATGTTCGACGTATTCACGATGGATCGGGACGACACGCCGTTCGACGCGATCCCCAGGACGGTGCCGGACGAGTACAACGGAGCGGAAGCGCCGGGAGCGGAGTGGTCGGCCCGCATGGACTTCCGCGGGCCGGACCGCAATCCGGAGCTGGGGGCGGTGCTGTGGTGGCAGAGGATGGGCGCGCCACCTCCTGGCTCCCGAGTCGATAGGGTGTTGCGTGGCGAACTGGCTTTTCCGCTCGGAGACGACATTCTCGACGAAGAAGACGAGCGGGAGCGGGAGATCTACGACCAATCCTGGGCAGGCGTCGAACGATGGCTCGCCGAGCACCCTGAGAGGAAGGTAGACGGACGCGGTCGTCAACGCGCGCAGGATGCGCAGCGTGGCGCGGGGCGCTGAAGCACGCAGGGCCCGCTGGGATCCTCACGGGCTCGGGAGTTCAGCCGTGCGCGGTCAGGTGCTTGACGACGGCCAGCAGAGCGTTTCTGTCGAGGGGCTTTCCCAGTACACCGTCAGGCCCGCGCACGTCGCGATGCCCCCCCAGGTAGCTCTGGCAGTAGTCCTGCAACACCTGGTCGTTGCCCGTCACCACCACGAGGGGAATGGCGCCCCAGGCTTGGCTACGGCGAAGATGCACCAGCAAGTCCAGGCCGGACCGGCCGGGCAAGAGCACGTCCACCAGGATGACATCCGGGCGGAAGCCGCGGAGAGTCTCCAAGGCCGCTGTCGAGTCGGCTGCGACCCGGACATCATAGCCGTGGTCCTGCAGCAGCAGGGACAGGTACTCGAGGATATCGGGGTCGTCGTCGACCACAAGTACCCGGTTCATACAACACCCCCTTGGACCGGTTCTCCTCTCACGGAGGGACTGGCTGTACGCTTGGTTTGGGCTCGATGGGAAGACGCACGAGGAAGCGAGTGCCACGCCCGGGCTCGGAGTCGACGTCGATGGCCCCGCCATGCTTGTCGACGATCTTGTTGGAGATGAACAACCCCAGTCCGGTCCCCTGGATTCCCTTGGACGAGAAGAAGAGCGAGAACGCCTTCTCGCGCGTCTCCCTGTCCATGCCGATGCCGTTGTCTTCGATTTCGAAGATCACCCAGGGCGGCGCTCTGCGCACGGTCAACCGTACGCGGTGGTCCCTCTTGGCTCGGTCTGCCCGGCACGCCTCGAGGGAGTTCTCCAGGATGTTGATGAGCATTGCGCGCACGGCTTTCGCGTCTCCCTTCAGCGTCCCGGGCTGATCGCCCGTGTCGACTTCCAGCCGCACGTCGCCGTCGGACGCCTTCTTCTCCAAGACCTCGCCAAGCTCGGCGGCCAGACGCGCAACGTCGATGTCCGTCAGCTCGAGATCGCGATCCTTGGCGTAGTAAAGGATGTCGAGCACCATGCTGCGGATACGGTCCACGTTGCGCTCGACCATTTGCCACCCCTTGCGAACGCGGGCGTCATCGTTTCTCGCGAAGCCGGAGTTGACGAGGTACATGCCGCCATCGAGGCCGGTGAGGAGCCCCTTGATCCCGTGGGAGATCGACCCGACGAGGAGGCCGATCGAGGTGAGCTGGGATTGGAGCTGTCGGATCTGGGTGATGTCCGTGCCCATTTCGAGGACGGCGACGACTTCGCCGGAGGAGTTGCGGATGGGCGCGGTGGTACACAGAACGTTGAGGCGCTCGCCCGAGGCTGTGACCAGCAGTTCTTCGTGCTCCCGCGACCTGCCGTCGGCGAATACCTGCCGGGCCGGGCAGACGAGGCATTGCTCGTCACGGTGCTTGTAGACGCGGTAGCAATGGTCGCCCACCGCCGGGCCGAACGTCTCTCGGAACTTGCGGTTGGCGTGCTGAATGACGAGGTCGGGGCCCTGGACGGTGATGTAGCAAGGCACCTCTTCGAAGAGCTGTGCGTGGCGCTCCTGGCTGCGTCGTAGCTCGTCCTGGAGGCGCTTCACCTCGCCGATGTCCGTGTGCATCTCCATGACAGCGGTGATTTGGCCCGATTCGTCGCGGATCGGGGTCGTGTAGACCATCACCGCCCGCGAGGTGCCGTCCTTGGTGCACAATAGCTGTTCGCTTCCGTGGCTGCACCCGTCGGCGAACGTCTTCTCCACGGGGCAGTCGGGACAGACGCCGTCACGGTTCTTGTAGACCTGGTAGCACGGCTCGCCGATACGATCGCCGAAGTCGGACCGGAACCGGCGATTGCCATCCACGATGAGGAAGTCCCGGTCTTGCACGGACAGGTAGCACGGCATGTCCTCGAAGTACGTTCGATAAGGTACCTGCATGTCGTCCTCCCGCACGCGCCGCGACCGATCAATCCCGCCTGTCGCGCAGGTCGAAGATCCTCCGCAAATTGTCGACCAGCTCTTGCTCGCCTATCGGCTTGTCCATGTAGCCTTCCGGAGGCGGCACCGGGCGGTCGTAGATGACCTTGCGGAACTCGGGATGCCCTGTCACGATGCAGACAGCGATGTCGGCGGTGGCGGGCTCCTGGCGCAGCTCCACGAAGGTTTCCACGCCGTCCTTGCCGGGCATCGACACGTCGAGCGTGATGAGGTCGGGCTTGTCCTTGCGAGCATGGGCGATTGCTTCGTCGCCGCTGCAGGCCTCCAGCACGCGCGCCCCTGCGTCGGTCAGCACCGTCGCGAGGAACGTGCGCGCGTCGTCCTCGTCGTCGACCACCAGGATCGTTCGCCCGGACAGGGGCGCTTTCTTCTCGGCAGCGGCGCTGGGCGGACGTGACGCAGCAGTCTTGCGCTTGGCGACGGCGCACTCGTCGATGACCAGAGCTTCGGCGACCAGGTCCACGAGTTGCTTGACCTCCATCCCGAGCTTGTAGTGCTTGATGCAGTCCGTCAGCCCGTCGACGCAGTTGTGGCAGGACGTGACGACGACCTTGGCGCCGGTCGCCCTGAGCTGTTCGGCCTTGATCTTGGCCGACGCGAGCCGTCTGGGTGTGTACTCGGACATCGACATGGCGCCGCCGCCGCCGGTGCAGCAGAAGTTCTCCTGACGGTTGGGGGTCATCTCGACGAAGTCCTCGACGACGGCGCGCAGCAGCTCTCGCGGCTCTTCGGTGATTCCGCAGCTACGGGCCAGGTTGCAGGAGTCGTGGTACGTCATGCGTTGCGGCCACTTGCTCTTGTCGACCTTGATTCGACCGGTCCGCACGTACTCCAGCATGGTGAAGATGGAGCTTTCCATGGGCGTGGTGACGTCCATGCCCGCCCAGTTCATCGCATCGCAACGGGTGGACCGGAAGCCATGGCCGCACTCGGAGATGACAATCTTCTTGACCCCGAGCTCCTTGGCTTTCTCGTAGACGCGACGGCCGGCGGCGCCTCCGAGCTGATCGTCGCCCGAGAAGAGGCCGAAGTTGGTCTGGTCCCATCCTTCGCTGGGCATCGTGTAGCTCTCACCGGCAGCCCAGAAGATGAGGGCAGCGTTGGCGATCGTGCGCGGGTCATACTTGGCTTCCCGCGGGTTGATGCAATACATGACGTCGACGCCGGGCTTGTCGACGGGGATGCGGACGGACTCATCGCCGACCTTTTCGACGAGCTCGTCGGACATCCACTCGAGTGTTTCGATGTAGTCCTCCTTGAGCACGCCCATCTGGTTGCCAATCTCCCACTGGTCTTTGGAAACCACACGGACACCTTCCGGCACGACGCCGACCGAAGTGAGCAGGCCGCGCATGATGCGGTTGAGTGTGGCGGTGTCCACACCCATGGGGCAATTGAAGGTACAGCGCCTGCAGTTGGTGCAGGTACCGAACGCGATGTCCTTGAGTTTGTCGAGGTCTGCCTCGGTGAGGGGAACCTTGGCGCCGACCCACCAGGGGAGAACACGTCCGGTCCAGTCGTGGTTGTGCTTGAAGATCTTGCGGAGCTGGTCCGCCTTGTACGACGGTGTCATGGTCGGATCGTCGGGGTTGGCGAGGGCGTAGTGGCAGGCCGAGTGGCACATGCCGCAATGGACGCAGCCGACGAGGGAGCCGACGACCTGACGGGAGAGCTTCTTGGGGAGAAGCTCCATCATCTTTTGGACCTTCCACGCGTTGGATGGTTCGTTCACGGGGGCCTCCTTCAGGCACGGACGATCGGGTAGCTGCCCCGATGTCCGAGGGCTTTCCCGATGTACCAGCGGGTGATGGGGTAATAGAGGTAGTGCGAGATCTTGGAGAATGGCACGTAGACCAGGAAGAAGCTGGTGGCGAAGAGGAATGCGACGAGCCAGTGGTCGCCGGAGAGCATGCCGAGCAGGCTTGCCTGGGCGAGCGTGGCGAGGAGGAACCAGAGGGTCAGCATCGTGAGCGAGAAATAGTCGTCGGGCGTGCTGATGAGACGCATGTAGGGGAGGGAGAGGCGGCGGGCGATGCGGAGCAGACCGACGGCGAAGGCGGTGCCGGTGAGCGCGATGACGGCGTAGCCGACGGCGGGGAGGGTGACGACGGCGGGGGCGATGCCGCTGACGAAGGCCAGGGCGATGCCTGCGGCCACGCCGAGGTGGAAGAGGACGAAGCTGATCCAGAAGGGGAGGTTCTTGCGTGTGCTTTCCATCTCCCAAGGCATGGCGACGTTCATGAGGGAATGAATGGCGGCGGAGCGGGCGTCGACCCTGCCGCCTCCGCCTGGTGCGGAGCGGTCCTTGCCCGCCTTGAAGCGAAAGACCCAGATGAGCCGGAGCGTGTAGACGATACCCATGATGGCGAGAGCGGCCCAGTGGACCGTCTCGGCGACGTGCAGCAGGCCGGTGGTGGATTCGGGATGAGGCATGGCTCAGGCTCCTTGTTGAAAGGCCGCCGCGAGGGGGCCGTACTCACGGCTGTCGTTGGCGACCAGCAGCACCTGTTCGAGGCCGGTCTTGCCTTGGAGATCTTTTTCGACCTCCGCGAGCATCACACGGGCGCACAGGTCGAGCGGGACCTGGTACAGGCCGGTGCCGACGGGCGGCAACGCGAGCGTTCCGACCCCTTTGGTGTCCGCTGCGGCCAGCGCAGCACGGATGGCACTGCGCAGCTTGGCCTCGGTTTCCGGCTCGTTGAACTTGGGCCCGTTGACATGGATGATGTGTCGGGCCTTCATCTGTCCGGCCGTGGTGACGACCGCCGACCCCTTCGGGCACCTGCCGATCGCGTCGAGCTCCTTCTGAACGGCCGGGCCGCCTCGCCGGGCGATCGCACCGCCATAGCCGGAGCCCAGCTTGGCGTCGTCCGTGATGTCGAATACGAAAGCATCGACCTCCAGGTCCGTAATGTCGCCCCGGACGAGTCGAATGCTCCTGTTGCCGACTTTCCTTTCCACCATGACGGGAGACCTCCTGGGATACGGGCACACCAATCCGCCTGCGCGACACATCCGAGGATGCGAAGCGGCGGACCGCGTTGGCCCTTCTTTGCGATTCAGTCTCGGCGGTCACCTGGACCGCCGTCGTGCGTCTGCGTCGTCAAACCTCCGAGCGACCTCCGTTCAGGAACGGGACGTGGTGGCCGCTGCCTGGGCCACCTTGATGCTGTGGACGAGAGCGTCGGGCGCCGGTCGCCCGTGGAGCACCTCGTGCGCGGACAGGTCGGCGAGCGTGTACTCTTCGAGCACACCACGGACCTTATCATTGATGCGCAACCAGATACCCCTGCACGCGCAGAACGCGCTGCGTGAGCAAGACGCGGCGTCTTCGACGCAGTCGGTGATGCTCAACGTGCCGATGGCGGCTTCGACGATCTCCAACAGAAGAATCTTGTCGGCGGGCCGCGACAACACGTATCCACCGTGGCGCCCGGAGCGCCCGCGGATCAAGGACGCGTGGCGAAGAGCCATGGCGAGCTGGTCGAGGTAGGGCCTCGACACGCCTGCCCGGGCCGCCACCGTGCTCATGCTGACCGGCACGCCCTCGCGGGATGCGTGGCTCAACTCGAGCATGAAGCGGATGGCATAGCGCGCCCTGGTCGGTAGCTTCATGACGTAATACCTATATGCCATTGATGGAGTATGTGCAATCAAAATCGGCTGTGTGGAGGCTCGATTTGAACTAAGTGCCAATCGCAGAAAACGCAACAGCGCACCGGCGTGCCGGGGCAAACAAGCGCTTCGGGTACGTGGCAATCGACACCGCGAACACAGAGAATCGATAAATCGGTTGCCAGTACGGCGGTCGAAGCGAGTGCGGGCAACGGACCACGGTGTCCCCGATGGAACGTTGCGGAGCGGCATCGTTCTGCAACGTACGCCCGCCCAACGGTGGCGCCCCCGTCGCGCGACGCCGCCGCAAGGGGGCGCGTCCTGCCGTGCCCCCCACCGAGACCGTGCTGGCTTCCTACCCGCGACGAATCGGCATCCGGACCGAGAACGGGGGCTCCTCCGGCGGTCCCACGATGAGGTTCCCCGTCGACGCAACCGAATCATGGTCGCGGCTCGATGGCACGTCCTGCGAGGCCGCGTTCGCGACCATCAGCGCATTCTTCATCGCGCGCGCGCTGGGCCAGCGTCGGGGCGCGTCGAACTGCAGCGCGAAGTCCACCATCAGCGCGATGGGTTCCGGAACTTCGGGTGCCACCTGTCGCAGCGGCGGTGCCGGCTTGCTCATCGTTGCCTCGATCTGGTCGATGACGCGCTTCTCCTCGTGCACCCGCCGGCCGGTCAGCAGGCGAAACATCGTGGCGCCCACCGACCACAGGTCGGCCTGCACGCCGACCTTGTCGACCTCGCCCCGCGCTTGCTCCGGCGCCATGAAGTCCAACGTACCCAGCAGCGTTCCGACTTTCGTCGCCTCGCTCGGCAGCAAGTCGAGCAGCCTGGCAATGCCAAAGTCCAGCAGCTTGACCCGGTGCGACGTCGTCAGGAAGATGTTCTCCGGCTTGACGTCGCGATGCACAATCCCCTTCTTGTGCGCCGCGGCGAGCACGTCGAGGAGCTGGTCGGCCGCCCACATCACCTCGGCCAGCGGCAGCCGGCCTCCCTTGCGCGTGGCACGCGCTTCCAGCGTCTCGCCCTCCAGCAACTCGAGCACGAGAAACGGCACGCGGTCCTCCGTCTCGCCATCATCGAGCACCTGCACCACGCCGTCGTGCGCGATCAGGTCCGCGATGCGGGCCTCCCGCAGGAAGCGCTTGCGGACCTCCTCGAACTCCGCCAGCGGACGGTGAAGAACTTTCACGGCTGCGCGTCGGCCGCTTGCGTCCGTTGCGACGTACACCCATGCCGACCCGCCAGCGGCCAGGATCTCCTCCAGGTGCCAGCGTCCGTGAAGCACGCTGCCGAGGCGAGCCCGCGCTGCAACCGGATCGTCCTGATACTCATTGGTCATGGGGCATCCTCGCGTCGCAGGCATCCTAGCCGAGCGCCCGTCCGGTCATCAAGCGATCGTGTCGGTTGTTGGGCGTTTTTCCTCATGTTTTCGACGAACCAGCGTGATCGTCGGTCACGACTCTCTTGATTGGCGCTGCCGTCCCCGGTACGACCGTGGATGGCTGCGATCCGACGCGGCCCAGTGGGCATCACCATGTTGGACGAAACGACGATCCCTCCGCAGACGGCTTCCGCAGACGTTTTGGGGCGCTGCGAGTCTGCCGCACAGTATCTCGCTGGTCTGGTTGCCGACTTCGATCACCGAACGATCGGTGAGATCCGCGATGCGCTGGGGTTGGCGCACGACGCGCTCGACCTCGCGGCGTCGACGCTCCGTGAACTGGGGCGCGCCGTGGAAGACGAGCCCACCGACCCGGGAGCCGAGGTCATGGGTGAGCCCTGACGGCTTGCAGCTCCTGCGCGGGCAGCCTGGCCGGGTCTCTGGCTTTGCCCTCCTCGCGCGCCACATCGTTGCTCCCCCGTTCGCCCACCAGCCGTGCCGATCACACGTTGTCCAGCCGCGATGCTCCTGCCCCACGTCGTCGATGGCAGGATCCGTGTTTCGAATCCGACGCCGCGCGAGCCCCGCGCCGCTCTCCGCCGTGGCCCCGTCCACCTGCGAGGCCGTTGCATGGCACAAGCGGGTCGCCCGTGGGCGTGACCGTGGATGGGCGCGTGCACGTGCGCGACATCGATGCAGCCCATCCGTGCCGACCTGGAGGCGAACCTGACGGGCAGCGGCTCGCCCCCGCGCCGCGGCGACATCGACCTGACGAACGACGTCGCCATTGCGGCGCGCGCGGACCTACGCACGCAATGCATCAATGGGAGCAACGACATACCATCATGCGACGGGTGGATCGTCACGGCGCCATGCGCGCGCGTTCACGTTCCGAATGCAGGCGGTTGCGCACCAGGACTCCGATGCACGAGGGGAATTGCACGCAATTGGAGCGCGTCGCGGAGGCACGGCTTGCCGCGCGTGCCCCCGCCGCGCACGCGCACGGCAACGAGCAGGAACACGCAGGGGAAGCGAAGCAGAGGGAACCGCTCAGGTATGGCCGCGGATCGGACGGGGCCTGCCGACCATGAACACGCAGGCTACCGTGCGCCCGGCGCTTGTCGAAACGCCCGGCTCCACCAGACCGAAGCCATCAGCCTTGGCCGCTGGTAGGATCGCGCACGATGAGACGACTACGGTTTGCTCCACTGTTGCTCGCCCTGGGTTGCGCCTGCGGCGGCGCCTCGCTCCGCAGCGCGCCGCGTATGCCGGATGACGCACGCCCATGCCTCGAGCGTTCGTCCGCCTGCCTGTCCGAGGTGCAGCGCGCCGTGGAGCGCGGGGACAGGGCCCGGGCAGGTCAGCTCCTGGTGGTCGCTGCGCGAAGCGCGCCGGCCGAACAGCGTCGTGACATCACGCGCGCTGCGCTGTGGCTCGCGCCCGACGCCTGGGTGCCGGAGGAACTGCGCGCGATGCTCGATGCCGACGACGTCGCGATCATCGCATCGTCGAAGAGAGGGGCGTTGCGTGTGGCACCGGGCACGGTGCTTCGTCTGCGCGGTGCAACGCGCGCGACCTTGTCGGGCACGGCGGTGGTCGACGTGGATCTGGCCATGCCGGAGGGGGGAGGCCTGTACGGGGGTGATGCGATCGCGGGCCTGGTCGCTGCCGCGAGCGGGGCTGATGCTGCGTTGTATGCGACAGGCGGCGCGCTGCGGGTGGTTGCCGGCGCGCCCTTGCTGTCGCGGCTGCTGGGCACCGCGCTGACGTGGTCGCCGGGCGCCTGGAACTCGGCTCGGTTGTGCGCCCAGGCCGACCGCAGCCTCCGAGCTGGGCATCGGGCGCAAGCCTGGTTGACGCTCGGTCGAGCGATTGCCGCGCTTCCGTCGGACGCCGCGCCGTGCACCACGCGCGGCGTGCTCAACTATTTGAAGGCGACCGTTGCACGCGTGTCCTTCGAAGGCAACGACGGCGACGCCCTTGCGGACTTGCGAAAGACGTGCGTCGACGCATCGGTGCCGCAAGCAGAGGCGCCCATGCAGCGATACTTGCGAGAGATGCTGGCGCTGCAAACGAACCTGGGGACGTCGGCGACCGAGCTTCCGGCGCCCTGGTCGAGCCCGTCGGGCCGCAAGACCTGGTCCCAGGCTATCGACGAACTGGCCCGCAGTCTCGGCGACCGGCGTGCAGATATCCTCCGGGCTCTGCGCGACGATTTGCTGGCACGTGCGTCGCAGCCCGAAGGTCGATGTGACGACGGCTGGAGCGAGAGGGTCAAGGTTCAGCGTGCGGCCGCCAAGGATGCGATTCGCGCGTCGGGCCGCGAGGACCTGGCGCTTCCCACGGTCGAGACGAAGGCCGAGGGAACCCGGGTGCGCGTGGTCGGCGTCGACAGGTTGCTGAGCTGGGCGAACCAACCAGAAAACCGGTGGCTGCGTGTACCGGCCCTCGCCGCAGTGCTCACCGATCCGTCGCTGGTCCAGGTGCCGGAGAGCGAAAGGCCGCCAGTCGAGAAGCTGTGCTCCGCAGCGTTCGACGAGATCCTCGACGAGATCAGGACCGACCGACTGGAGGGCTACGAAGGGCGGAACGTGACGCGCTGGTTCTCGGCGTCGCGCGGGGTTGCGCTGTGTCGCCGCGCGGATTCGATGGCGATGCTGTCGGATGAGCTGCTTCGCGGCGCGCTGCAGGGAAAGGGCGGCAAGGCGGGGGCGGTCAAGGTGTTGATGCTGACCGGCTTCCACGCCATCGAAGCCATGCTCAACGGTCGGCCGCAGGAAGGGATGGTTGCCATCAAGGTGCTGAGGGATGGGCTGGAACGGCTGTCGAAGCTGCTCGGCCCGGGGGACGAAGACCGGGTTCTCGATGCGGTCATCGGGGTCGTGTCCGCTGCGGTAGACCGAATGATGGGGCAGTCCGGGGAGCTCGGGGTGGCCCTGGAGCGCGCGGCGACCGCTTTGGACCCGATTGCGCGGCGGCCGAGCACGTCGCAATCGCCTGAACTGGTCCGCGCGGCGCCTGGCTTGCACCTGGGAGCGCTCGCACTGCTCGCGGCGGTCGATGGAATGGACAACGACCCGCAAGGGCGCGACGCAGCGCTCGCACGGCTGCGCTCTTCCCTCCAGCGCGACACGTCAGCCTTGCTGTCGGCCTACGGCGTTTCGGAGCGGGCGCCGTCGATTCTCCAGATCGTCAAGGCAGCCACGACGCTCGCGGCCTCGATGGGAGAGGGGGCGCATCCGGACCTCGACGCAGTCTTGCGGGATATCGAGGCGGCATCTGTGCCGGGCGCGAGGGAGGACCGGTGGTGGGGGGTGGGGTTGAACCTGGCGAGGCTGCTGCTCTGGGATTGGGCCGCAAGCGTGGTCGTGCGGTCCAGTGCCCGGGCCGGAGCTGCCTGGAGCGACGTCATGGCGAATCCCAAGATGCGCGTTGCGCTGCAGCGAGCCGATGAAACCCTCGTGCGGTTGGCCGACGGCGTGGTGCGGGATTGGGGAAGGGACGCTCCTACGTGGGAGTTCCTTCATCTCACGCCGGCGATCAACCGGGGTGTGATGGCGATGATGACGGCGCCGGAAGGGGCGCCGGACCTGGGCGAGCGCGCCGCAGTCGCCATGCAAGAGGCGCTGGATGCAGGGCTCGTCCGCATGTCTCCACGGCTCCGCAACGCCCGGCCAGACGAGGTCGGGTTCCTCGCCGTGCTGATCGACGCCCTGGAGCTGGCGCACGACGAGGGCGGGATGCAGGCCCTGGCGAAGCAGACCGAAGCGCGCGTGCGCTGGGCCAGGCGGCTCCGGCAGCAGGCGTCGGGCTATCCACCCGAGTACCGGATCGTGGTGGAGGCCAGCACGGCCGCCGCCGAGTTCGAAGCCGACAGCCAGCAGGCCAGGTCCCTCTTGCAGCGAGCGGCGCAGGAGGCCGCTGGATCCCAGTTCGGCGACGTCGCATGGTTGCCGCGGCTCGTGGAAGCCCTGCTGCTCTATCACGATGACGACATCGCGGCCGCGCTGCAATCGGTCGACACGGTCCTTGCCCAGGTCGATGCCGCCGCAACGTGTGACAAGCCTCATGAGATTGTCGGGGTCTTGCCCTTCCGTGCCTATGCGCTCGAGCGTTTGAACCGGCATGCTGAAGCCGACGCCACGCTGCAACGGTACCTGGGCGCAACACGGCAGTTCGGGGCGGATGGGTTCGTTGGGTGTCGGTTGGTGTCCTATCGCAACGCCTTCACGTTCACGGTCGACCTCAAGCAGCGCATCGGTGCGGTGTTCTTCCCGACGTCGGAGGAGGGGACGTTCCAGGCGGGTGCGGGATATGCCGATGCGCGCAATTACGACCGGCTGGCGTGCGAATCGAGGCCGTTGACGACGCCCCGGCTGGACCTGGCCTTGACGGCCCACCTGATGCGCGCGGCCTACGCGATCCGCGCCGGCGACGACGCCGCGGCGAACGCCGCGCTCGTCCAGGCAATCGGCGCCGGGCGGATGATTGTGCACGGCGATGTGCCGTCGCTCGGCCAACAGCACGGCGCCGCGGTGCAAGACGCCGGCAAGCATGCATTCATCCCGATGATGGTCTACGTGGCAGCCGCTGCGCGCGGCCGAGGCCATCTCGCGGCGGCGGACCAGCTCGAAGAGGTGGCGGCCGGCATCGCGTCCGCACGATCGCAAACCGTGGCTGCTGCCCTGACCGAGCGCCCCGGCATGCCCGCGCAGATCGACAAGCTCGGGTTCGACCAGGTCGATGCGCTGGTCCGGCTTGCGTGGGAAACGGAGAAGGGAAAGAGAGCGGGGGCAGGGGAGTCGACCCCGTCCGCCCTTCCGCCGTGGGGGCTGGCTGTCGTGGAGTCCCATGCGCTCCTGCGCCGGGGGCGTGCGAAGGAGGCCGGCGTGGCGTTGCGCAAGAGCCACGCGCCCGCAGCCGAGCCGGTCGCTCGAATCGCCGTTTCGCGTTCCATGGTGAAGATCGAGGGAGGAAAACGTCGTAATGCAGACGCAGGGACCGACATGCAAACGCTCGCGCAGGCGGGCATGTACTCGGAGGTGTCGGCCCTCGTGCGCGAACGCGTCGCGGATTTGCTCGCATCGAAGAAGCCTGCCGAGGCCATCCAGGCGTTGAAAGCGGGGCTCGACCTGGTGCCTGCGGACCGCGCTCCGATGGTCCGCGCCGACCTGCTGCTCGACGCAGCATTGCAGATCCCCGAGGTGCTGGCAGAGCCCGTGTGGCTCGACGCCATGGCGGCGGTCGAGGCGGAGCTGCAAGGGCGCATTCCGCTTCAGCAGGAGGTCGCGGTCTTGCTGCGTATCCTTGCGCGAGCCGCCCAGCGTGACGATCCCGACGCGGTGCTCGTACCGGTCGTGCGGTTGCGCGCAGTGGTCGAGCGTGCGCTCGGGGTCGACCACATCGAGGCGCTCAAGCTAGCCGCCGTGGAGCTGATGGTGCGCAGCCTCGCCTCGCCACCGTCTCAGCAAGAGGTCGACGGTCTGGTCGCGCGAGTCCAGAAGGCTGGCGCGGCCGGCGAACCGCTGCTCCAGACCATCGATGCCTGGCGATCGACTCGCGACCATACGGCCGAGCGAAGGACCGTGGTGATGCGCTTCGTTCAGCACATGGCGGGCAATTGAGCCGCCGCTCAGGCGCTGTCGCTTTGCCACCTGCCCGTGGCCTACGCGCATCCTGGAATCGAAAACTTGGCCCCTCGTCCTCGCCTGGGGGAGTGTCCAAGCCGGGCGCCCGCGGCGCTCGGCGGTGAACGCATGACCCGACATTCGACCCGACACGCACCTGTGCAGGAATGCCGAAGGAGAATCGATGCCGAAGGGCAGGCTATGCCGGCGACGCGGACGCTGCCGGAGACGCCGACGATCGCAGCAGAGATGGCGGATACACTGCCGGACCACGGGCTGCTCGTGCCTCCCGATGGCGTGCAACGGTCGGCGCGTGTGCGTCTGGCGCTGCAGTGCGGGTTCGAGGACGCCGTGCGTATCACCCGCGCCGATGTCGGATTGCTGCATCTGTGCGGTGATGCGTTCCTGTACACCGTGGCGGTGCACGGGCTCGACACGAGCTTGCACATGCATGTAGCGGTATCGTTCTGGGACGACGCCATGCAGCAGGTGCTACGCGGGGGAGCCGTTGTGGGCCGGATGACCGACGGCGCGCCGCAGGGGGCGGTTGCCCGGCGCCTTCGCGCGGCGGAGCTGCCGGAAGGCGTCCTGGCGGTGCCGGTGATGGAGGCCGGTCAGGTGGAGGCGGTCGTGGAGCTCGGACGGTTGCACGGGGCGCTCGGGCCGCACGACGAAGAGCGAGTGGCGCGGGTCATGCGGGGCAGTCTGCAGGCGCTCGCGACTGCGGCGTAGCCATCGCGTGCCATCAAGCTTGCGGGGGGTTGCGACCGTCGCCCCCCGCATGCGCCTCCTCGACTTCCTTTGCCATCCAGTACAGACAGCGGAGCAGGTCGCCATCAGGAGCGGGATACAGATGCATCGCGCCGCCGTGACAATTGTCATATTGTGAGCATCGTGCGCAGCGTCCCTTCTTCGTCCAGGAACGATCGCGTAGCGTCTGGTAGCGTGTCTCCCAGACATGCTTGAGCCGTTCGGTGCGGATATCGCCCTGGATGAAAGCGTCGCCCAGCTCCGGGCATGCCCCGATGCGACCGTCCGACTGGATTCCTGCTATCGTGATGCCTGCGCGGCACTGGGCAAGGTACGGACGCACGCAACCCTCGAATCGATTACCGAGGAAGCCCTCCTCGGAGAACTCCGGCGCAGGGACGAAGCCATCGCGGCGGCCCGCGCGGACGAATTCAAGTATCGTACGCACATCGGCAGCGTCGGGCACCAGGTCCGGACGGTTCGCTGCCCTGCCGATCGGCATCACCGGAGCCACGCGCCAGAACGGGACACGAAGCGACGCCACATGCTCGCGCATCGCAGGCAGCAGCGGGACGACCGGCCTGGTGATCGTGGAGATGATCTCGAGCTTGCCGGCAAACCCCGCGGCACGAAGGGCGTCGACTGCGCGGGCGACCTTTTCCGACGCACCCTTGCCCCGTAGCTTGTCGTTGACGTCGGTGGGCGCGTCCATGCTGATCGAGATCGACCCCATCCCCGCCGCAACCAGCTTCCTTGCGCGCTCCGCGTCGAGGAAGTAGCCGTTGGTGACCATGCCGTAGCCGAAGCCGAGCTCGTGCAACACGGCGAACAGGTCGTCGACCCCCTCCTTGATCAGCGGCTCGCCGCCCGTCACCGCGATCATGATCTTGCGCGCGTCGAAGTCGCTCGCTATCTGCCTCGCGATGCCGATCCATTGCTCGATGGACAGCTCCTGACGAGATGTCTTCGGCGTGCAGGAGCTGCCGCAATACACGCAGGCGAGGTTGCAGCGGCGGGTCACCTCGAAGAACACATATTGGAGGGGGTGCTGCTCGACGAGCTGCCTCCACCGGGCCCGGTGCCGTTCCCACAGCGCGTCGCGGCGTGCGACCGCGGTCGGTGTTTCGTCCGCCATGAGCATCAGCCGGCGTCGATGGGCTGCGGCCCATAGTAGGCGGCTGGCTCTTCATCCAGCACGTCGTCCGCCGCATCGGTCGGCACGGGGCCATAATAGGCCATCGGCTCGTCGCTGGTGGCGTCGGGCGTGCCGGCGTCGACCGGCGCCGGGCCATAGTAGGTCATCGGCTCGTCGCTGGTGGCGTCGGGCGTGCCGGCGTCGACGTGGGCAGGGGGAGACTCGGTGGAGCCGGAGCAACCGATCGCGGCCACGCCGAGCGAAGCGATCGCCGAGGCCTGGGTAAACCAGCGGGGTACCGCAGGAAGGACGCGTGCCATGCGACAAACCTCCAAGATGGGACAATGGCACGGCTCGGCGTGATGAGCAAGCGTTAGGGAAGGTGCATTGCGTCGGCCCGGGTTCTCATCCCCTGCCCCTGCCGCGACCTCATCTCCCTTTCCGAAGCCCTACAACAAGCCCCCACCGCGTACCTGTTGACGTCGGGAAGCGGACCAACGGACGTGATGGATCGTGCGCGGTACGTGGTGAGTGAGATCAAGGCCGCGCTGGAGTATCTGTTTGACGACGGGGTCGAAGACGACCGTGATGCCCAGCTTGCCGCCGTCGGCAAGGCGCACGCGGCGGATCCGGATACGGCGGACGCCCTCGCGTTGGAGCTTGTCGACCATGCCGAGCTGGCTTCGCGTCACCGCGACGAGTTGGTCGAGCAGTGTTGGTTCGACGCGGCGCTCATCGACGAAGCGTCACGGCTTGCCAAGGCACTTGGAGAAAGGCCGGCCACCTCGCAGGCCGGAGCGCCGGTCGAACAGAAGAAGGCATTGGACCTGCGCAACCGGATAGCCACGCTCCTGTGGCAAAGGATGTCGCAAGTACGCGCGGCCGCGCGGTATGTGTTCCGCCATCACCCGATGATTGTCCGCGAGGTGACGAGCGCATAGGACCGGCGACGGCGTGCCGCTTGGAGGCGCGAGAGGCTCCTTGCCGAGAAGGGGCACACAGGGAGCGAGACGCCGGCGTTGGGTGCAGTCATCGTCTCTCGCAGAACCGCCAGGTACGCCGCGATTGCACCAGACGTGGGGGCGTCCTGCCATGTTCGACGCGCCCGTCCTTCGTTGACAGCCGCGCCGCCGGCAGGGCCATCACCCCGCCCCCCTCCCACGCACCAGCTCCGCCACCATCCGTCCAACACGGTCGCCAAACGTAGAGCCATCCTGGAGCTGCAATATTCGACGTGTCTCGGCGCACGCCGCGAGGTGCCTCGCACGGTTGTCCATCACCGCGTCCAGCGCCTGCATGACATCTGCCGGGGCCGGGTGGTCGGCGGTGATTTCCGGGAAAGCGCGACGGCCGAGGAGCACGTTCGGCAGCGCGATGTCCCTGGTGCGAAGCATCAGCCGGGCGGCCAGCCGAAGGGGGCGATTCGTTCGATAGACCACGACCGGCGGTACGCCGCTGATCGCTGCTTCGAGCGAGGCCGTGCCCGACGCGCAAAGGGCGGCTTCGTAAGTCTCGACCAGCCCCGCAGCGCCGGATGGCGTCGGCGTCTCGACCACCGCAAGGCCGGATTGCAACGCCATCTGCCGCAACCATGCCTTCGTTGCCGGGCGGAGGGACGGCGCCAGAAGCATGTCTGCGCTCCAATCGGGCCGAAGGGCGACCCATCGTGCCGCGGCGTCCGTCAGCAGCGGTCCAAGGGACCGGGCTTCGTGTTCGCGACTGCCGCACAGCACGGCCAGACGTCGGACCCGACCGCCTCCCCACGCGCATTGGTCCATGGCAGGGTGTCCCACGTATCGGACGTCGTAGCCGTGGGCGGCCCAGAGCGGTTGCTCGAACGGGAGGATCACGGCAAGCCGGTCTACACTGTCGCGCATCGTGCGGAGGCGGCTTTCGCGCCACGCCCACACCTGCGGCGCCGCGCACCAGAGCACCGGCGTGCCCTGTCTGCGAAGCACTTTGCCGGCCAGCTCGTGAAACGTCGTGAACCCGAACAGCACGGCGGCAGCCGGCCTGACGGCGCGCGCCCACCCGGTCAGGTCGCGAAACGACCGCAGGACCGCACGCCAGCGCGTCGCGACGCCGACGACGCCCATCAAGCCGTGGATGTCGCGGGACGCGACCTCTCGCAGCCCCGCCGCCACGCTCGCCTGGCCGCCCATGCCGAATGCACGCACCGAACCGCCCAGCGCCCGCAGCACCATCGCCGCCATCCGGTCTCCGGAGGCCTCCCCTGATGACATCAGGATCGTGGTCATGCGTGCCCGGCCAGGACATCATCCACGAGCCCGCCCAGTAGCAGCGCATAGCGCCGTGTGCGTGCGTCGCCGAATCCAGGAACGTGCGCGATGCTGTCGGGGTCGCGTAGCTCATGCGTCACGATGCGCTCGAGGCAGTGCGTCGGGAGCACCACCTGCTCGTGGACGTGCCGCCGCGCGGCCTCCGCCTTGCGCCACGCCCTCAACCGCGCGCCGATCCGCTTGCGCCGCTGTGCGGTGTCGCTGTCCACGCGCCCCATGTGCAACCACGCGGCGTCGTCGTCACCGAGGCGGCCAGCCTCGGTTCCGCGGATGATGGCCTGTTCGACCATGCTCACGACCTCGTCATCGTGTGCGCCCCTGCCCCCGGATAGCACCCTACGAATGCCATGCAGGCGCATGGGACGCCGGGCGGCCAGCTCGACGAGCTGCTTGTCGCTGACCACCTTGTAGAGCGGTACGTTGCGCTGCGCGGCCAGCTCCTCCCGCGCCCATGCGAGCTCTCGCAGCACCGCCCGTCCCATGTCGTCGAGCCCGTCAGCGCCGCGTATCCTCACCCACGGCGGCGCCGGTCGATGGTCGATCGACGCACAGGCGAGCCTGTACTGCGTCTCGGTCTGCACCTCGTCCTCGATGCCGGTCCGAACGACACGCTCCCAGAGGCGGTCGTGCAGGGCCAGTAGGTGTTGCACATCGCCCGTGAGGTATTCGAGTGCATCGGGTGTGATGGGGCGTTCGCCCCAGTCCGCCTTTTGCAGGGACTTGTCGACGACGATGCCGAGCTCGGACGAAAGCAGGGAAGCCAGCCCGGTGGCGACGATCCCGAGGTAGCTCGCCGCCACGGACGTGTCGCGCACGGAGGCGAGCGCGACACCGTGTCTGCTCAACATCCTCGCGTCGAAAGCGAGGTCGTGTATGACCTTGATGCACGAGGCGGCCGAGGTGACCGGTGCCAGAAGCGTGACAGAAAGCGCGAGGGTGTCGAACAGCGCCACCTGCATCGTGCCGGCATGGTCCTCCCAGGCGGCCTGGACCATGCACACCTGAGGGTCGTACACGTACATGCCGTTGCTCTCGATGTCGAGCGCCACACGATGCGATTGAGCGATGTCGTCGATGACCCGGACGGCAACTTCCGGGTCGGTGACCAGCAGCGGCAGGGTCATTTGGTGTGGTCCTCGAGTGCCAGATCCAGCACGATGTCCTCGAACCACATGTTGGACAGAGCGCAGGGACCGCGCGCATCGCGCAGGGCCCGAATGGCGTCTTCCGGGGTCCAGCCAAGCTGCCGGAGCGCCAGCGCAGCCACGAAAGCCGATCGATTCATCCCTGCCAAGCACGTGACCCACACGCGCTGTCCAGCCTGGAGCGCATCGGCGACCGTCTTGCTCGCCGTCAGCGCTGTCGCCAACTCCTGCTCGGTCGGCTCGTCGTCTTCCATCGGTGCATGGACCACGGTGACATTGGGGAACTCCGAAGCATCGGGCTGGTACTCGACCGCGCACAGCACGAGCATGTCGGCGTTACCATCGACCTCGGAGGCGAGCGCAGCAGCACCGCCCACCCACAAGTTCTCCCATACGCGGCTCACACGTGGCATCATGGCCTGGCCCGACGTCGGATCCTCCAGGACAGCGCGGTCAGAGACAGCAGCGCAGCCGCGCTGCCCAGCCCAGATCCCTTGGGCGCCGTCCTTGTCGCGCAGCCGTCGTCGCTGCTCGACGGCGGCCCCTCACCACACGTGTCCTGGTAACCGTGGCGCGGTGTCGTGTTGCAAACAGACGCTTGCCGGCCTGGCGGATAAATGGCGCAGATACCCGCCTCGTCGTCCGCCTCCAACGTGCGAAGGGCGATGCTCCCCTGCTGGTATCGCGCGTACATCGTCGCCGACACGTCGCCGGAATGTGCCATCCCCAGGAAGTGTCCCGCCTCGTGCGTGATGATCGACTGCAGGTCGTACTTCACGTTCGAGTCGCTGGTCGACAGCCGCACCTGTGCGCTGTTGATCTCCATGTCGACGTCGTAGATCTCGCCGGTCTGCGTGTTGAACGTGACCGTCGTGAGCGCGAGCGTGTGCGTGGCATTCGAGTATGGCCACGACTTGTTGCGGAACATGACGATGTTCGCGTTGCCTGCGCGCTGGTTGTACTCGGGCTGGTCACAGGTGACCGGACCGAGGTCTTCGAGCTGGATCGACGGCGGCTGGTCGTTGCACAGCACACTCGTCCACGCCGAAAAGGAGGCGTCCGCGACACGCTGGAACTCGTCGAAGGCGACCTGTGGCGACGCGTCTTTCTGCAAGCTGTAGCCCACGCACGAGCCTGGCCAGAACAGTGGCAGACCGGTGGTGTTGCACTCGGCGCCGGGCGGCGGATCGCAGTCCTGCGTCTGTGGATCGCACGTGGTTGTGCGACAGAACGCATCGGCGACCGACGGCGTCAGCGACAACACCAGGCCGCCCAGCACGGCCGTCGCAAGCGCGGCATGTCTGCCAGCAAGCGCGTCAGTTCGCACGGGGGCGCCTCGCTTCCCGTACCATCGTGATCGCCTCGTCGACGGTCTTGCCGGGCAACACGAACATGGCGGCATCGGGCTGCGGTTGCAGGACGATCCCGGGAGACCGTGGCGCACCGAGCCGCTCCACCCCGTCGTCGGACCGCTTGATCGGGTACATGCCCTGCGCCAGCCCCAGCACCGAGAACGTGCCGTCGCTTCGCGATGTCAGGAACAGCAGCGCGCGCAGCCCCGTCCGCAACGCGGCCTCGCCCTCGACGCGCTGGCCGACCCCGTCGACCGTGCCGCCCAGACACCGTACCCACACGTCGCCAGGCACGCCGTCGCTCGCCTGGCGATCCACCCGCACGCGGTGATAGGTAACGATCCGCCGTGAGCCTTCCGCGTCGTCTTCCCACAGCGAGATCGATTCGCCCACCGTGCCGACCAGCACGCGGTCCGCGGAACGGGCGAGCGTGTGGAACGCCAGCGGGACCGAAACCGAGGCATGCGCGTCGGGCACGGTCAGGCCAACGGGGTTGCCCAGCGTGGCAGCAGCCGACGCGACAAGGCAAGCGAGAAACACCGGAACCAGTCGAGCGGCCCGAGGAGTCATGGTCCATGTGTAGCACATCCGAGGCTGATGGGACGCGGCCTGTTGCAGCGGGCGCCCGACGAGAGGAGCACCGATGACGACTGTCGCAATCGTAGGCGCCGGCATGATGGGAACGGCGTTGTGCCATCCGCTGGCCGATGCCGGACACGGCGTGCGGCTGGTGGGCACGCATCTCGACGAGGCGTGGGTGAGCGCGATGAAACGCGAGCGGGTACACCCGAAGCTCGGTGTGCCGCTGCCCGATGGCGTGCAGCCGTACTCCGTGAGCGAACTGGCGCGCGCGCTCGATGGCGCCGACATCGTGGCAATCGGGGTCAGCTCCGCCGGGGTTCGATGGGCCGCGCAGCAGGTCGGGCCCTTGCTGCGCCCTGGCACGCCCGTCATCGCCGTGACCAAAGGGCTGGAGCACGCCTCGCCCGGTGTGCTTCGCGTGCTGCCCGACGTGTTTCACGACGCGCTCCCGCCAGCGCTTCACGGACACGTGCATCCGGCAGCGATCGGCGGTCCGTGCATCGCCGGCGAGCTGGCGCGCCGTGTGCCCACGGCCGTGGTGTTCACCGGGCGAGATGCTTCCACCCTGGCGATGCTCGCCAAGGTGTTCTCCACGTCGTACTACCACGTACGGACCTCGACCGACGTCATCGGCGTGGAGGTGTGCGCCGCGTTGAAGAACGCCTACGCGATGGCCGTAGGGATCGGGGCAGGAGTTCACGAGCGCGCGGGGCTCGAGCCAGGGCCGGTCGCCCATCACAACTACGAGTCCGCCATCTTCGCGCAAGCCTGCGTGGAGATGACCAGGCTCGTCGCGGCCCTCGGCGGCCGCGTCGACCAGGTTCCAAACCTCGCCGGCGCGGGCGACATGCTCGTGACGTGCAGCGGGGGACGATCGAGCCGCCTCGGCAAGCTGCTGGGCCTGGGCGTTCCGTTCGCCGAGGCCCGAGCACGCATGGCTGGCGACACCCTCGAGAGCGCCGACATCGTGCGCGTCGTCGGCGACGCATTACCACACATGGTCGCGCGTGGCCTGCTCCCCGATGGCTCCATGCCACTGATGCGTCACTTGCACGATGTGATCGTGCACGGGGCGCCCGTCGCCATGCCGTTTCAGCAGTTTTTCGCAAACGATTGACCGGATGGGGACCCTTTGCCGGGCCCGCCGGACGCCGTCGTTTCCCTGATGACGCCACGATGGCGGCGCGTTATGGCCGCGCCTTGAATCGCCTGACCAGGACCGGTGCCTCATGCAGCGTCGCTACAGGATCATCGACCAGCGGTTGAAGGAAGTCGACGACGGCCCCTGCGTGCTCACCGTGTTCGCCAACCCCGACGACACCGAGAAGCGCTACCTCATCGAAGAACTCAAGCTGGACGAGCACACGTTGAACTCGGCGCTCGACCCTGACGAGCTGTCCCGCCTCGAGTTCGAGCCCGAGCACACGGCGCTGATCTTCAAGCGCCCCAAGAGCTACTCCAGTACCGACGACTTCCTCTTCAAGGTCTCCTCGGTCGGCGCGTTCCTGTTCAAGGACCGCCTGGTGATCGTGTTGGCGGAAGATGTCCCGCTGTTCGACGGTCAGCAGGTGCTGCGCGGTCAGACGCCGGCGTTCTTGCTCCTGCGCCTGATGTACCGCACCATCTTCCACTTCCTCGAGCACCTCAAGATCATCGCCACCATCTCCGACGAGCTCCAGATCAAGATCAACCGCGCGATGGAGAACCGGCACCTGATCAACCTGTTCACCCTCGAAAAGAGCCTCGTCTACTACCTCAACTCCATCAACACCAACGGCGCCCTGCTCGAAAAGCTCCGCCTCAACGCATCCAAGATCGGCTTCAGCCCCGAGGAGCTCGAGCTGCTCGACGACACCCAGATCGAGAACAGCCAGTGCTACAAGCAGGCCGAGATCTACTCGAACATCGTCGCAAGCCTGATGGACGCCCGCGCCTCCATCGTGGGCAACAACCTCAACGTGCTCATGAAGACGCTCAACGTGATCACGATCGGCATCATGGTGCCGACCTTCGTGGTCAGCGCGTTCTCCATGAACGTTCCCATCCCGATGCAGCACCACCCGCTCGCGTTCTACCTGATCATGACGCTCGCGGTCTTGTCGGTGATCGTGTTTTTCGTCATCTGGCGACGGCGAGGGTGGTGAGCCGCCATGCCTGGGCAGCCGGTCGTCATCGGGATTGATTGCTCCACCCACGGTGCCAAGGCCATCGCCTGGACGCTTCAAGGCGACCCGGTCGCTGAGGGGCGCGCAGGGTTCGACCTGTCCTGTCCCAGGCCGGGGCACTACGAGCAGCACGCACCACACTGGGCCGACGCCGTCTTCTCCGCGATTCGCCAGCTTCCGCCCGCAGCCAAGAGCCGTACCATCGCCGTGGGGATCACGCACCAGCGGGAAACGTTCGTGGGGGTCGACGCTGCCCGGCAACCGGTGTTCCCCGCCATCGTGTGGATGGACCAGCGCGCCGTGGCACAGGTCGACCTGATCCGTGCGGCGGTCGGCGAAGCGTGCTTCCATGCCACGACCGGCAAACCGCTCACGGTCACGCCCTCGATCGCCAAAATCTTGTGGCTGCGCCACCACGCACCCGACGCCTTCCGAAAGGTCGCGCGCTGGCTCGACGTCGGCGGGTACCTGGCGTACGCGCTGGCCGGCGAGGACGTCACCTCCGCCGGCTCCGCGGAGTCGATGGGGCTCGTCGATCTGGCGGGTGGCCGTTGGAGCGACGTGCTCCTGGCCGCGGCCGGCGTCGATGCAGACCGGCTGCCGCGGATCGTGCCCGCCGGGTCCGTGATCGGTGCGATGAGCGATGGCGCCGCGGAGAGCGCCGGGATGCCGGTGAAGCCACCGGTGGTGGTCACCGCAGGAGACGGGCAGGTGGCCGCGGTGGCTGCTGGCATCTTCGGCCTCGACGTCGCGTATCTCAATCTCGGTACGGCGATCGTGTCGGGCACAGTGGGCGAGTCGTTGCGCACGGACCGTGCGTTTCGCACCATGGGCGGTGCGGTCCCTGGCACGTGGCTGTTCGAGAGCGACTTGAAGGGGGGCACCTTCACCATCGATTGGCTGGTGGACAGGTTGCTCGGGCGGTCGATCCCCCTGCCGAGGCTCGAGCGCGAAGCGGAGTCCTTGCCGCCAGGGGCGGGCGGGCTCGTCTTGCTCCCGTATCTCGCCGGGGTCATGAACCCGTATTGGGACGACGACGCCAGCGGCGTGTTGGTCGGTCTGCGAGGGCACCACGGTCCGGCGCACGTATTCCGGGCGGTTCTTGAAGGCATTGCCTTCGAGCAGAGGCTGCACCTGCGCGAGATCGAGCGGGCCACCGGCACGGCCATCCGGGAGATACGCGTGCTGGGAGGAGGAGCCGGAAGTGACCTTTGGTGCCGGATCCTGGCCAATGTGCTGGGCCGTCCGGTGGTGCGTACGCGCAGCCAGGAGGCTACCTCGCTCGGCGCCGCAATGCTCGCCGCCGCTGCCGTCGGCGCTTTCCCCTCACCGTACCAGGCCGCTCGCGAGATGGGCGCGACAGCCCGACGTTTCGAACCCGGCACGGACCACGCACACTATGATGCACTCTTCGAGCAGGTCTACGAGCGATTGTACCCGGCGTTGCAAGAGCCGCTCACGCATCTGGCCGCTTGCGCGCGCGGTTGAGATCCCACACGCTGGGCGATAGTCCGGGCGGGGCGTCCGACGGGCAGAACTCGGCCCGGAATCGCGCCATCAAGGGCTGAGCCAGACGTATCCAGCGGGCCCTTCGAGGACCCAGCCGGCGTCCACCAGCGCGTCGCGCTCCACCGTGCTCGTGGTGAACATGTGCATGCCGTACGGCTGCGCGAGCCGGAAGAGCGTCACCGCGTCGCACACTGCCGAGTCCGCGATGCAGCCGATGTCGCCTTCCCCATGCCAGCCGGCGTCCAGCAGCGTATCGCGCTCCAATGTGCTCTGCGTGTAGAAGTGCTCTCCGCTATTGGGATTGAGGAGCCGGAAGAAGGGGTTGAGTCCCCACTGGCAGGGGCCGGAGTACAGATAGAACCGGACACCCTCGTCCACATATCCGGCGTTCGGCCCTTCGCTCTGGGAGGGGGAGAAGAAGTGGTCCCCATTGACGTGGTAGGACCGATAGATGGCAATCCGCGCCGGTGTGGTCCGGCACGAGCACGCCTGACCGGGCGTCGCGCAGACCGTCAGCCCCGAGCAGTCGGCGTCCGTGCAGCATGTGCCCGGGGCGATGCAATTGGCGCCGCACAGGTGCTGTCCGGTCGGGCAGCCGCACACGTTCGACAGACATGCCTGATTGCCCGGACATCCGCCGCACTGCAGGGTGCCGCCGCAGTTGTCCGGGATCGTGCCGCATTGCGCTCCCTGCGCGGTGCAGGACGTGGGCGTGCACCCGCAAACATTCGCCTCGCCCGCCCCGCCGCAGGTCTTGGGCGATGGGCACGTCCCACAGGACAGGACACCGCCGCAACCGTCACTCGTCTGTCCGCATTCGGCGCCCACGTCGGCACAGGAGTGCGGCACGCACGGGGACGCTCCGCACTTGTTGGCAGCGCCGCCCCCGCCGCAGGTCTGCCCTGGTGGGCAGTCGCCGCAGGCCAGGGTCTTGCCGCAACCGTCGGGGATGTCCCCACACTCCGCGCCCGCACCGGCGCACGTCACGGGCGTGCAAACGCACTGGTTCGGTTTTCCCGGCGCACCACACGTCTGCCCAATCAGGCACGTGCCGCAGTCCAGCGCGGCGCTGCATCCGTCCGATACGACGCCGCACGACGCGCCGAGCTGCGCGCATGTCTTGGGCGTGCACGACGACGTCCCGCACTGGTTAGGGCCGCCGCCTCCGCACGTCTGGCCGCTCGGGCAGTCGCCGCAGGTCACGCTGTCGCCGCATCCGTCCGGCGCCACACCGCACTGCGCGCCAAGCTGGGCACACGACTTCGGCGTGCAGCCGCCATCGACCCCTGCGTCCGATGCAGGAGCGTCCGACGTTGTCGTGTCCGGCGCGACATCGGGCGCGCCGTCCTTCTTGCTGCCGGTGGGTGGCGGGTTCGCGACCGTGTCGTCCTGGTTCTGTGCGCACGACACCGTGGTCATGGCGAGCACGAACAGGGTTCGCCCAGGCAAGCTACGCACGGAGCCCAGCATACTTTCAGGATAGCGCAACCTGTGCGGACCGGGCCAGCCTCCCGTGACCGTTGCCACCCCTTTGCGAATCCCGTGCGTCCGGCCTGATCTTCATCTAGGCTGCCGTCGTGCGCCTCCGCACGTTGCTCGCCCGCAGGTTCATCGTTGTCTGCACCGTGATGACGCCCTACGTCGCGGCTGCGCAAGGCCCTTCGGTGCCGGGCACTGCCAGGGCAGCACCGTCGGCGGCCCGCCCGACCTCGGCGGCCGCGTCGGCGGAAGACCACGAGACGGACGAGAGTCTGCCGATTTCCGGGAAGGTGCGTCCTGAATCCGAGCCGGCCGACCCGGCGCGCAGGCTGGCCGATGTGGTCCTGTACCTGCCGCGGGTTGCGATCGACTTGCTGTTTGTGACCTCGGGTGCGGCGGCGGGGTTGATCGACGATGAGCAGGTCATTCCACGGCTCGAGGACATGTTCTATTCGTCCGACCACACCATCGGCGTGTTTCCGACGGCGTTCGTGGAGACCGGGTTCAATCCCAACGTCGGTGCCCGGATGATTGCGACCAGCGGCGATTTCGCGGCCACGCTACGTGGCGGCTACGGCGGTGCTGATGCCCATGTCATCGAGTCCAGGATGCGTGTCACCGTGTCTTCGCCCACGCCCGGTGCGTTCTCGATCGAGGCGCTGCACGACCGGAGGACCGACCTGGGATACGTGGGGATCGGCCCGGTTCCTGAATCCGACGCACGCAACACGTTCCAGGCAGACAGCGCGCTTCGCACCGGTGCCTACCGTGAGGTCCGGGAGCGCTTGATAGGCAACTTGGGCTTCCGGCCTCTGGCCGACACCGAACTCTTGCTGTCCACGAGCTATCGCCGGAGGCGTGTCGATGACGCGCCCGACGCGGGCGAAGGAGCGCTGGGAAAGGTGTTCGCGCCAGGTTCGGTGCCGGGAGCGGGCCGTCTCAATCGCACGACCTATTCCGAGATTGCCATGCGTTACGACACGCGCCTGCGACGAGGCGCCCCGACCGCCGGCTGGATGATGGAGGGTTATGCTGGTGTGCTCCGTGGGATTCACGACGCGGACGGCGACGGGCTTTCCCTGGGTGGAAGAGCCGGTGTCTTCCTTCCCATCTATCGGCGCAGCAACATCCTGTCTCCCCGCATCGCCATCGACACCACCCAGCCTTCGGACGCCTCCACGTTCGCGTTCCTCGACTATCCCACGCCGGCCGACTACCGCGGAATCGACCCTCGCCGCGATCGCATCGCCATCGTGGGCTCTCTCGACTACCGCTGGGTCATCATGAAGTACGTGGCAACCCGGATCTTCATGGACACGTCCACGGTCGCGCCGGACTTCCCCTCGATCGACCTGCACCACCTGCGGTATGCCTGGGGGATGGGCATGGATCTGCACAGCACCCACACCGAGATCGCCCGCATCGCCGCCTCGGCAAGCGCCGAGGGATTTCGCTTCTTCTTCTCGCTTGGCGTCGCCCCCTCCGGGTTCGGTGACCGACAGCACCGTTGACCCATGCGCGCGGTCGTCGCATCCACGCTCGTGCTGCTGCTTGCGCTGGCCTCGTGCCGGTATCGTCCGGCCCACTTCGCCGACGCCGCGCCGGTCACGGTCCTCGACGACACGGACCCCATCCCGGTCCCCGCGCGACGAGAGTACAACGAGGCCATCTACCTCTCCGACGTGTATCTGCGCCGTGCGCTGGTCGATGTGCTCGACCCGGCGCGATATCCTGAGGCGGGAGACGTGAACGCGTTCGACGAGGTTCCGCGGTCGAGTTGGTTCATGCCCAACATCGGGGCCGTGCCGCTGTCGCTCGACGGTGAGCCTGTTGTGCCGTTGACCGTGACCGGGGACGCACCGCGGTCGAGCGAGCGAGGCATCGTGGTGACAGACGCGCGCGGTGTCCGCTACGAGCTGCGCCGAGACCCGGCAGACAGGCCGGAGATGTCGACCTCGGCCGAGTTCATCGCGAGCCGGCTGGTGCGTGCGTTCGGCTTGTTGGCCCCTGAGGTCTTCATCCTGAACCTTGCACCCACCGACCTTGCCGGCTGGGATCCCACGAACGCCCAGGACCCGGCGGGTGCCGTCCCCCGCGCCTTCCTGCTCGACGGGCCTCCCGCGGTGAACGGAAGATATCGTGTCAGCGCGACGAGGTGGCCCTACGGCATCGACGTGGGGATTGCGCCCGATCTGGGCGTGCGTTCTGATGACCCGAACGACGCCATCGCCCACCAGGATCGGCGGTCGTTGAGGGCGTGGAAGGTGCTCGGGGCGTGGCTGGATGTCCATGGTATGGGTGTTCGCAAGACGCGCGACTGCTACGTGGGTGTTCCCGGGCGTGGCTATCTGTGGCACTTCGTGGTGGGGCTCGACGAGTTTGTCGGTGCGGCGGCGGTGGTGCGCCCAGGGAGCGCGGGCGGATTGCGCAGCGACCTGGCGGGCGGGCCGGGATTGAGCTTCCTCAGCCTCGGCCTGTGGCCCGGCAAGGACCCTCCTCCTACCCAGACCCGCTGGCCCGCCATCGGCGCGCTGTCGGACTCGGTCGACCCGCTCGCATGGGACACCCCTCTGCCCTATGCGCCCGTCCGTCGCGCCCTGGATACCGATGGCTACTGGGCGGCCAAGCGCATTGCCGCCATACCCACCGACCTGATTCGTTCCGCGGTCCATGGCGCCAGGATCTCGGATCCTTCCGCGCGAGCGGAGCTCGTTCGACGCATCCTCGCGCGAAGGACACGTGTGGTGCGGTACTGGCTCTCCCGGGTGACCCCGTGCGAGGTTCAGCGAACGAAGGACCGTATCGTCGTGCTTCGCGACATGGCCATCGAACTCGGGGAGGCGCAGGTGGGGTCCACGCACTACTGGGTGACCGCCCTCGACCAGCGGGGGATCGAGCTCACCAGGCCCCTGGAAGTCAAGCTGGCCGCAGCGGAGTTCGCCATCGAGATCCCGGATGTCCTGGCGCGCAAGCACACGCGGATCGTGCTACGGTTGCAGGCCGAGCGCGACGGCGTGCTCTTGCCGCGTGCTTGCTACGTCCATACGATCCTGCGAGACGACCAGCTCCGCGTCATCGGAATACGGCATTGACCACTGCGCTTGCCTGCCCACGCTCCCCCTCTCACCCGCCCACGTGCGTGATCCGCTCATGAGACGCGTCAGCTCCCACATTGACGGTCTCACGCAGCTTCACCGGCTGCAGGACAAGCTGGCTCGCCTCGGCACGTGGCGTCAGAGTGTCGCTGCGCTCGCCGCGGACGCGGTGGACCTGCGACCGGTTCCGCTCGAAGGGCTGGACCCGTCTGCGCTGTGCGCGTCGATTCGCGTTGCCCTTGCGGACGGGCTGGTGGACGATCTTGGATGGTTGTCTCCGCCGCACGCAGCGGCTGCGCTCTACGAGCTCGCTAGCGCACTGCCCATCGGGGAAGAGCGGCGTGAGCTCGGCCGCCGCGTGCTCGTTCGCTTGCACGAGGGCAACGCGGAGACTTTCGTCATCCTCGCCACGCAGCTCGCAAAGGGATCGCGACGCGGCCTGTCCGGTGCACCCATTCGCGCGCGTGTCGCCCTCGCCCTCACCCTGCCCATCGGCGCGAGCGCACGGTCGGATGCGCTCGCGCTCTCTCTGATCTCGCGCCCCGATCTCGCGCGCGATTGGCTGCTGTTGCCGTCCACCGGATCCCTGCCGGCGCGACGCCTCGCAGCACGGCTGCTCGAGCGCGCAGCGCGGGAGGCCGTGCGGCGCCGTGCTCGCAACGACCCCAACGTGCTCGCCGTCTTCGAACTCCCTGCTGTCCTCTCCGCGTGGAATCGGTTGCTTGCGGACCGCGAATCGCTCGTCTGGCGTCACGTGGCTGTCGCACGAGGTGTCCTGTCCCGCGAGATCCCGCACTTCGCCGAACGCATCGACCAGGACCTGGATCCCTCGAGCACGCCCACGCAGTGGCGTCGCGCCGCCGCCTCGCTCGCCGCGCGTATCGCCGTCGAGCCGGAGGATTCCCTCGCGCGCAGCTTCGACCTGGTGCGCGGCGAACTGATGCAGCGCGACCCGGGCCTCGCTGCCGCCATGGTGTTCGGCATCCCTCGCACCGCGGAAGCCGAACCCGACGCCGCCGAGAGGCTGCTGGATGCGCTCGTCCAGGTGGGCAACCTCGATACTATCGAGGCTTTCGTCGACCTCCGTCATGAATTGGTCGGGACACAGGTGGGCCAATCCGCTGCTGCCACGGCGCGAAGCCGCCTTGCTCAGACGCACTTTGCAAGCTCGGACGACGACGGGCGTGCCGCGTTGCTGGCCTCCCTCGAGCAGGAGCTTGGCGACCAACCCCACGCTGCGCGACGACCGGGCCTCCGCGATGGTCTGTCGCACGCGCTCGTGGCCTTTGCGGAGCGCGACGCACGCAGTGCGTTCGCCGACGCGATCGCGCTGCTCAACGCCGTGGCCGACGTGGTCGACGACCTCGAATCCAGTGATGACTCGTCGCCGAGCGGAAGGAGGATGGCGTTCCTGGCGTTGCGGGAGCTGGACCGGGCGCTGTTCGAGTCGAGCACGCTGTCGGACCTGCTCATGCTGGGGTCTTCGTCGGCCGAGTCGGCGGCGCTCCGTTCGGTGCAAGACTTCCACGAGCGCGTTGCTGCGTGGATATTGAGGCAGGAAGCGGACGCCATCGGGCCTGGGGAGGTCGATCACTTGACGTTGCGCGCTCGACGGCTTCGCACCCTGCTTCATCTGGTCGATGCCGAAACATGTGCGGCAGATGAGCAGGGGCAGCATGCACGAGAACGAATGGTTCGTACCACGCGGCTGTTGATCGCCCGCGCACGTGATGATGTATCGTCTCCACTTCGCCGGGTGGTGTGCGCGGCCGCCGCCAGGTCCTGTGATGCCTTGCTACGCGCGGAGATGGTCGACCTGTCCGACCTGCTCGTCCTGGTCGCAATCCATGTCCGGGATCCGCAGAACCTGCTCACCATTGCGGAAGCGTCGATGGACCCGGCGACGGAGACGGCGTTTCGCGCGCATGCCAACCTCGTGCGACAAGCGACCAAAGCCGCGCGGATGACCGGCCAGCGCGCGCGCGTGGGGCTCGAATCGCTCGGCGCTCTGATTCGGGCACTGCCTGCCGTGGCCTCACCACGGGTCGATGCCTTGCGCGAGGCCTTGACCGATTTCGCAGACGCCACGCAGACGGTGCTGGCCGCGCGGTCGCTCGTGGAACTCGTCGGGGAAGGGGAATCGTCCGCCTCGAGGATTGCGACGTTGGCTGACGCAGTGGCGCTCCTGGCTCGTCTCATTGCCGGCGCGCGGCGGCGCTTCGGAGATCTGCATGGCGAGCACGCCGCTCGCGCAGAAGAGATGCTCCGTGCGGTGGATATCGGCATGGCCCAGTCCGTGCGAGATGGTTCCGACGTCCTCCGCATGGCTGCCGAGGCTGCACTGGACCCCGTCCGCGACGAACTCCCCCCGAGCTGGGCCGACATCGTCGCCGACGCACTTCTGCACCTTGCTCGGTTGCCCGTCGTGGCCAGCGAGGACCGGGCATCGGCATTCCCGAGTCTCCGCCCCGCGCATCGCGAAGCGCCCCTGCCGCCATGGCTGCCACCCAGCAGGGTCATCGGTGGATTCTACATCATACGCCCGCTGGGATCGGGTGCCGTGGCCTCCGTTTTCGCAGCCTGCCGGGTTGACGAGAAGGCGCTGCGCCGGCCCATGCGATTCGCCCTCAAGGTACCGGAGTACGGTGGCGACGTCGCCCGCAGCCTCTCCGAAGCTGAATTCCTCCGGATGTTCCGCGAGGAGGCAGGCGCGCTGCTCGCCGTTCCCGACCACCCGAACCTCGCCAGGCTCGTGACGTTCGACGCCGGGGCGCGTCCCAAGCCCGTGCTTGTGATGGAACTGGTCGAAGGCCCCACGCTCCAGTGGCTGATCGACACCTCTGCGCTCGACATCGACCAGGCGTTCGACCTGCTCGACGGCGTCGCCGCCGGGCTCGAAGCGATGCACTCGGCGGGCGTGGGGCACCTCGATCTGAAACCTTCGAACGTCATCCTGCGCGACCCGGATGCTTCTCCCGTGAGCATGGACTTCCTCGCGCCCCCGGTAGCGCCGCGCTCGTCGCAGCTTCCTGGCAGAACGGCCGGCGTCCCTGTGCTTGTCGACTTCGGCCTCGCAGGCAGGACGGTGCGCCCCGGGTGTGCCACCGTGCAGTACGGTGCTCCAGAGGTCTGGGGGCATGTCCCCGAGGGTTTTCAGCCGCGGCCCTCTCACGTCGACACCTACGCGTTCGGTTGCCTGGCCTATGAGGTGCTGACCGGCAATGAACTGTTCGAAGGCCCCACCCAGATGGCCGTGATGACCAATCATCTGCGCTACGACGGCGACTGCCCTGCGTTGCAGACCCTCGACAGGAACGAAGACCTGGCTCCGCTTGCCAGGGCGATCCGCGCGGCGGTCCGTCGCGACCCGCGGCAGCGCGCCCCGCTCGGGGAGGTGAGAGACATGCTCAGGGCGGCGGCGCACCCGTTGCGTGGCGCACCCTGGCCGGTTCGTCCCTCCGCGTTCTCGCGCAGGCCACCTTCGCCCTTGGGATCGCATCCACCGCCCTTGCCCCTCGTGAAAAAGAAAAAGCAGTAGGTGGCGCAGGCAACGTGACTCGCACGAGTGTTCCGGCGGGAAGCTCGTGCGTCACGGCGGAAAATGCTAAAATCGCCCGTCCTGCCTGGAGGCCGCTCATGGGAAGACTGTCGTGGACTGCACGCTCGATGCTTGCGCTGGGGGCCTTGGCGGCCGTGACGGGATGCGGCGGCGGGGATTCCGCGTCCAGCCCGTCCGGCGGAACCGCGGGGGCTGCCGGCAGTATCGGAAACGGCGGCACGGGCGGTGACGGTGGCGCCGGCGGCATGGGTGGGACGCCTGGGACCGGCGGTAGCGGCGGCACCGCGACGGGCGGTACGGGCGGTGCCGGTACGGGTGGGACCGGTGCCGGTGGAACCGGAACAGGTGGAGCCGGCACGGGCGGGACCGGTGGGGCCGCGGCAACTGCGCATGCGGCGATGGGCCTCGTCGCGGGCGGGCAAGTGTGCAGTAGCCCGAACTACCGGCTCGTCGTGACGCTCGGTGAGAGCCCCGGTGGCAACACCGTGATGAGTTCAGCGCACTACCGGTTCGTGGGCGGCGTGATAGGCGGGACCCAGCAGCCTTGAGAAGTGGGAGGACCCGATGATTCGCAAGTTGGCATACGTGAGTGCAGTGGCGACCGTTGTGGGGGTGTCTGCATGGGGAACCACGGCCCGTGCCGGTGTCCCCGGCGTGCTTACCGAGCAAGGGCGCCTGACGGACAGCAATGGTCAGCCGGTCAGCGGCAGCGTCCTCCTGTCATTTGCAATCTACGCTTCGCCCACGGGCGGCTCGCCGATCTGGCAGGAAACGCAAACCGTGTCGCTCGACGACGGCTACTTCTCCGCGCGCCTCGGCGAGATTACGGGAATCGACTCCACCGTATTCAATGGGGCTACGCGCTACCTCGGTATCACGGTCGGCAATGACGGCGAGATGACACCGCGACAGGTGATCACGAGTGTGCCGTATGCGCTGATGGCAGGCAACGCGACCGGCGACATCACGCCGACGAGTGTGACGGTGGGCGGAACGCTGGTGATCGACGGCATGGGCAACTGGGTGGGGCCCAACAGCGGCTTGATTGGACCTGCCGGCCCGACCGGTGCGACAGGCCCTGCGGGGCCCACGGGCGCAACCGGGCCCCAGGGGCCGGCGGGACCAACCGGCCCGATGGGACCAACCGGCCCGATGGGGCCGACGGGACCGACCGGTGCTCAGGGACCCGCGGGGCCGCAGGGGCCTGCCGGACCTGCCGGTCCTACGGGGCCGACGGGACCGACCGGTGCACAAGGACCACAAGGCATTCAGGGCCCCACGGGA
>Ga0209018_1000237_pt1 | contig 53216 bp, 48 predicted proteins | sample YNPBryBLVA2012_FD_185814 | JGI IMG/M metagenome (GOLD analysis project Ga0209018, IMG submission 185814) | Anoxygenic and chlorotrophic microbial mat microbial communities from Yellowstone National Park, USA - YNP Bryant BLVA 2012 (SPAdes)... ...
AGGCAGTTAGGTTCATCCCCACGGGTGTGGGGCGGTTGACGTGGGCACCCCGCTCGTGCTGAGGCCCTCCGGTTCATCCCCACGGGTGTGGGGCGGTTGTAACCTCCGTTGCGCGCAATTCGCGCCGACACGGTTCATCCCCACGGGTGTGGGGCGGTTGACCTGGCGGCCCAATCCAAACAGCGCAACGACGGTTCATCCCCACGGGTGTGGGGCGGTTACATGAAAAAACTACAACCATTCGAAACAAAAAGGTTCATCCCCACGGGTGTGGGGCGGTTCACCCTGACGATGATCGATGGAAAACCGGGTAAGGTTCATCCCCACGGGTGTGGGGCGGTTAGCCTCCAAAAATTCCCCCTCTAACATTGGGTCGGTTCATCCCCACGGGTGTGGGGCGGTTATGTGCGCCCAAGGAGGAAGCATGAAATTCACAGGTTCATCCCCACGGGTGTGGGGCGGTTGTAACGTGCGCTTCCGCGCATTGGGCCACTCCTGGTTCATCCCCACGGGTGTGGGGCGGTTAGGGTCGGCCCCCCTCGTCTTCTTGGGACGCACGGTTCATCCCCACGGGTGTGGGGCGGTTGATTCTTTCAGCCGGTCCTCTATTTGGCTACGCGGTTCATCCCCACGGGTGTGGGGCGGTTGGTTTGGGCACTGCGGGTATGCAGATTCTTTACGGTTCATCCCCACGGGTGTGGGGCGGTTCTTGGCGTCATTGTATGCGTCTAGGTATTCCGGGGTTCATCCCCACGGGTGTGGGGCGGTTTAGCACCAGGTAGTAGTCTTGGTCAGCCCCTACGGTTCATCCCCACGGGTGTGGGGCGGTTGCAGGCCACCGAAGCCTAGCCGCCGCTGAGTCGGTTCATCCCCACGGGTGTGGGGCGGTTAGCGACAGCGACGTTTTCATCATCGAGTGTGTCGGTTCATCCCCACGGGTGTGGGGCGGTTGGCTTCTGGGAGCAGAGGCCCCCCGCCGACATCGGTTCATCCCCACGGGTGTGGGGCGGTTGTCACCGTTTATGTTCACGCGGGCTCCCATTGCGGTTCATCCCCACGGGTGTGGGGCGGTTTGGCCCAGTTTTTCTTGGGCGGAATACTCGTCCGGTTCATCCCCACGGGTGTGGGGCGGTTGGAGGTAGAAGAATGAAATATTCGGTGTTTAACGGTTCATCCCCACGGGTGTGGGGCGGTTTCCACAGTTAGTTTTTCCATTTTTCCTCCTGGCGGTTCATCCCCACGGGTGTGGGGCGGTTCGGTCCGCGCCGGCTGGGTCCCACTCGAGCGGCGGTTCATCCCCACGGGTGTGGGGCGGTTGAATCCGGCGGCCGCGCAGGCGGGAAGGGTGTCGGTTCATCCCCACGGGTGTGGGGCGGTTAAACAGTTTCGAGCCGCTATTGAGCGGCGCGACGGTTCATCCCCACGGGTGTGGGGCGGTTCCCTGCAGACCCGGTATGGTTGCCGGGTTATGAGGTTCATCCCCACGGGTGTGGGGCGGTTACCTCGATTTGCCCCTGGAGCATGAACGACTGCGGTTCATCCCCACGGGTGTGGGGCGGTTGCGACATCTGGTCTGCCGCAACCAGAACGCTGAGGTTCATCCCCACGGGTGTGGGGCGGTTTTGGTGTATCTCGCGTCGTCGATCTCTGCGCGCTGGTTCATCCCCACGGGTGTGGGGCGGTTGAACCGTTCGAATGCAAGCGCCTGACGGGTTGGGTTCATCCCCACGGGTGTGGGGCGGTTCTCTGGAGGTTGTTCTTGAAGCTCCGCACGAGCGGTTCATCCCCACGGGTGTGGGGCGGTTAATTGGAGGAATACGTTTCTCTGGTCAATATTCGGTTCATCCCCACGGGTGTGGGGCGGTTACGAACGGGCGCGTTTCCGGCTGGAACAACCGAGGTTCATCCCCACGGGTGTGGGGCGGTTGGTCATTTTCAACGCCGGTGCACCGATTGTATCGGTTCATCCCCACGGGTGTGGGGCGGTTACGGCGAGGCTCACCGTGACGCACCCCGACGACGGTTCATCCCCACGGGTGTGGGGCGGTTTATGTCATTTACGATAACGTGGCACCATACCAAGGTTCATCCCCACGGGTGTGGGGCGGTTGCATCGAGAGAACGAAACGGGGGCTCCCCGCCCGGTTCATCCCCACGGGTGTGGGGCGGTTTCGTTCACGGTAAAAGTGATGGACCAGCGGAAAGGTTCATCCCCACGGGTGTGGGGCGGTTCCAAGCCTGCGCAATGCAGGCTTTTTTTGTGTCGGTTCATCCCCACGGGTGTGGGGCGGTTGGAAAAAGGACATATTCATATCGGTTCAATTTCAGGTTCATCCCCACGGGTGTGGGGCGGTTAGCGCCTGCCCGAGCAGGCGCAACAGTGAAAACGGTTCATCCCCACGGGTGTGGGGCGGTTCCCACCACTGATGAATGGGCGCGCGGGGAATGGGGTTCATCCCCACGGGTGTGGGGCGGTTGGAGAAGCCGGCAGCCGCGCCGGCCGGCAAATCGGTTCATCCCCACGGGTGTGGGGCGGTTCGTCCAACCTTGCAACGCGAGTAAACGACCAGCGGTTCATCCCCACGGGTGTGGGGCGGTTCCAGAGCCGTCGTCACTCCAAGCCGACAAGGTCGGTTCATCCCCACGGGTGTGGGGCGGTTGCGGGGCTTTTTTTGTGTCTTCCTTGCGCAATCGGTTCATCCCCACGGGTGTGGGGCGGTTATCGTCAGCACGCTATTGACCGTCGGGGACTCAGGTTCATCCCCACGGGTGTGGGGCGGTTGAGTGGGGAGCGCAGCAGTGGGACGTCGATGTCGGTTCATCCCCACGGGTGTGGGGCGGTTGACTCAGTACGTCGACACGTGGGCTAACCCGCAGGTTCATCCCCACGGGTGTGGGGCGGTTAACACCACCGAAGACATGCCTTGGACCGAGTGCGGTTCATCCCCACGGGTGTGGGGCGGTTGATACCCCGCCTACCCCGTCGGTTCCCAGGAAAGGTTCATCCCCACGGGTGTGGGGCGGTTTGCCGTTCGGACCGGCCATCTCCACCGCAACCCGGTTCATCCCCACGGGTGTGGGGCGGTTGTCGTTCACGGTGATCCCGTTCGGACCGCAGTAGGTTCATCCCCACGGGTGTGGGGCGGTTACTACGATTTTCTCTAATCTTACACAGATCGATATTCTATTTTCAAGGGGCTAGCGCTTGGCGCGCTCGATTCGTTGTTGAATCAGGGTCAGCCCGTCGAAATCGACGGGCACGCGTCGCCGGTCGCCGAAGCAACGAACGGCGAAGCCTTGCTCGGTTTGAGCCGAAAAGAGCATCAAGGCGGAGCCTTGTTTGGCTTCGGATTCGACTTTTTCCCAGAGCTTATCTCGGACGCGCGCCGGCAGGTTGCCGACGAACACGCCGGCTTGAGGCTCGATCATCCAGCGTGTCAGCTCGCCACGGAGGGCCGGGCGCACGGCGGTGACGATCAGGACGACGATGGCGGCTCCTCCTGTGCATACGAGACGCCCCCAGGCACGCCGCCGACGAGCTGGCCCGGTTTGCCGGGGTCTTCGTCATCGCCTTCCGGGTCGAATTCATCGGCGCCAAAGAAAGCGAGCAGGTCGTCGGCGACGCGCGCGAGGAAGCGGGTTTCTCTGAAGCGGTCACGCATGGCATAGCGGACGCGCCGGTCGATGTCTTCGGGCCCTTCTTTGGCGGCGGCGAAAGCGACGGGAACGGAGAGGTCGAGTTTGTAGAGGTCGGCGAGGTCGTAGACGAAGCTGAGCTGCTTTCCGGTGTGGATGAAGCCCATGGCGGGGCTGAAGCCGAGGCTGAGGATGGCGGCGTGACAGACGCCGTAGAGGCAGGAATTGGCGGCGCTGAGCGCGCGGTTGACCGGGTCGGCGCCTTGCCATTTGTTCCGGTCGTAGCTGCGGCCCTGCCATTCGACCCCGTATTGTTCGGCCGCCCGGCGGTAGGCTTCACGGACGCGGATGCCCTCTTTGCCACGGAGCTGTTCGATGGAGACCTCAGGGTCTGTGGCTTCGGGAAAGCGCATGCCGTAGAGCTTGCGGACGGCGGCGAGTCTCAGGTCGGGGTTAGAGACCATTTCGGCCTGCTTGAGGAGCCGGGCGGAGGAGTGAGTGCCTCCGGTGCCAAAGGCGTAGAAGCGGACGCCCTCCTCGCCGACCCAGGCGACGAGGCAGTTGTTGCGGGCGAGGACGTCGACGGCCGCATGGCTGAGGCGGGTGCCGGGGCCGAGCATGAGCAGGGCGACATCGCAGACGGGCACCTGGGTCATGACAGGCTCTCCATCCTCGTCTTGAGCAAGGAGGGCGATGCTGTGCTGGTCTCGGTCGACGGCGGCGTGCTCGACGTAAAGATAGGTCAACCGATCTCTCAGTTTGGGCAGGAGCTGGAGGTCGGCGGGCATGCTTCACTCCAGGAGGGGTGCCAAGCTGAGGAGCCCAAAGCCGTAGGCCTTTTGCGGGCCGATGCCATTTCGGACGGCCTGGCACAGTTTTTCGCGGTCCTCGACGATGAGGACGCCATCGAACTGGACGGCATGGAGCGGCCTGGGGTTGCGGTTGGACAACTTGTCGTTCGACCTCGAGTCGTACCAGATTCGCTCGGTGATGCGGCAGCGCTCGACGCGGAAGCCGTGTGCCGCGCCTTGCCGGTCGAGCCAGGCGATGCATTCTTGAGGTCTTCTGAGGGTGCGGCGCTTGCCTCGATCGGGTTCGCTCTTGCCGGCGATCCGGACGCTGGGCTTGGCGAGCAGGCGGAAACGGAGCCGGTCGCCTTCAGGAATCACGAGCGGCACCGGGTGTCGAAGGTTTTCACCAAGCTTTTCGGCGAACTTGGACCAGTCCGGCTTGACGGCACTTTGCACGTAAAGGTAACCGTGTTCCCCTTCAAAGTCGAAACGGAACAAAACGCGGGCAGCGGCCGCCGCCTGCTTGCTTGGAAACGCCCCGTAGACGAGCTGGTGAAGCCGATACAGGTCGCGGTAAGCGGTCACGGCAAACTGGGCCGTTGCGGGGACACGGATGGCTGAGATGAAGAGAGTGTTTTGGCCGCTCATGACAGGCTCCATTCCACGGTCGCGGCAAGGGGACGTTGCCATTCCGCTTTGAACTGTTCTGCGTAGGCGTCGTGGCTCGTCCAAACCTTGCGTATCGTCAGCGTTTTTTCAGACGCATCGTAAAGATAAATCGCCCTCAGTACCAGTTGTCCGTTCGAGGCGCCCTTGTAGAGGTGCCAGTCCTCCGATTTGATTTCCCAAGTCAATTCGTGTCGGAGATCCGGGTCCCGGACGCCGGCAGCCAACTTCCCTGCCAACACCCCCAGTTGCTGTTCGACAAACGCTCGCTGACGATCATTTTTACAGGCACGATCGACCTCTTGATCGACCAGCAGTTTTGTGCCAAAGAGCCTTGGGTTCTCCTGCATGATGAACAGGCCGAAGGCATTGACGGCCACGCAGTCTCCGACACGTTCGAAAAGCCACGAGTACTCCCCGAGCATCTTCTGCTGCTCCTCCGTTAGTGACTTGAACTCATACGCCACGCCAACGAGCTTCATTAATGGCGCGATCCTTTCAAGAGTGGCTTGGTCGAGCTTCCATGGCACGCCAGGCAACTCTTGGAACACCTGCTTCTCTTCGTGCAAATAGAGGGTCGGGAACCCAAAGTACCCGCCTGCGAGAGCGCCTAGGAAGGTCATCACCTTGTAGCCTCCGAGAGGAAAGAAGCAGGTGGAGCGGGGGTCATGATATCGAAGGGCGTCGGCCACTTTTTGCATGAAGTTTCCCAGGTCGTACCGAAGTTGCTCGCGGTCGTTGACGTTCATCGGGCACTCGACGCATTCGACTGTTGCCCTGAACTTTTCCTGCAAAACGAATTCGAGGATCGCGGCCGCCGCGCGCCCTCCAAAGGTTGCGGTGTGAATCAACACGATGGCGGGTTGCCCCGCCAGCCTGCGTTCTTGCTGGAGCGCCTTCAAGGCGGAATACTCCGCCGATACACGCATCCCGTCAGCGATCACTTTGTCAAGAACACCGGGATAGCTGAGCCCTCTCCTCAGAATCTCCAGCGTTTCCTGCTCGCTTCGGCCTCGCGGAGGGGCAGGGTTGTTGAAAGACGCGGCCGAGGGAAAAGCCAGCAGACTGTTGCTTTCAGACCACTTGCGGAAAACATTGGAGCATCCGAAAACGGACACTCCGCAGGTGAGGACGATTGTTGAGTACTTCATTTCATGTTTCCTTTCGCCCTGCCTGCCCATGCGGGTGCCGGCCGATTTGGAAGGCGGCCAGGACTGTTCTGCGATTCGAACGACAGTCGGGGTCCATCCGTCCCGGGCGTTTGGACAGCCTGCGGCAGGCCGCGGCGCGGTGAATTGCTGATTCGGCCTCCTTCGCATTCTGCACCCATGGCCGCGGCCACGCTACCGGCTGAAAACCTGAAGGCGGAGATGTCGATCTGCTCGTTCATGACCACATGTCGGGGAGGCTCGGGACCTCGAACGGCTTCAGGATTCCCGGCTCGATTCCATTCAGCAACTGTTTGAGACTGTTTAGAAAGTTTTGGACTCCGTTTTGGGTTGCGGGGCACCACCCGTGGGCCAGGATCGACTTGTTGCGGATTTCGAGGTGGTTCGCGAAGCGGAAGGCGCCGTTTTCGTCGAAGAGCAGGTCGGCGTGCTCGCATCCAAGAGCCCTGGCAAGGACGGCGGCATCGGTCAGACCGATCTTGTCGGGCAGCGTTTCGGGCTTTTTGCGCACGGGAGAGGACTGAAAGGCGTTCTTTGCCTCTTCGGCGATGCCGTCCCAATCGACTTGGGAGGCATTGACTCCTTTTTGCTGGAGCATCCATTGGGCGACGGCCTCCAGGGCGCGGTAGGTGCGAGCGGCGGCGTCCTCGAACCTTCCGGCGCGCAGCTTGCGTTCGGCGTTGGCGACGAGGTCGGCAACGGCCAGAAAAGAGGGCTTTGGGCTCCGGTTTACTTCAGCGATTTGTTCGGCGAGTTTCTGCATCTCGTCGGTCCAATCGAACACCGCGGCCATGCTCAATTCGTCGGCGGCTTGGCGCACCTCGGCGAGGGATTCCTTGAGGTCCTTGCCGACCTTTTCGTCGTTGTAGTGCTCGAATCGGTCCCACTTTGCGAGGCACTTGGAAACCCTGGCCAACTCCCTGTAGAGGCGACTAGGTGCGGAAAGGGCGGGCTTCAGCGAGCCGAAAGCCTGCGAGGCGCCGTCGAAGTCGTGGCGGTTGAAGAGGGCGGCCGCCTTCGGGGCGCGAAGCATTCCGGTGGCGTCGTCGGGGTTGCCCATGTTGACGAGTTTCATGGTGCTCGGGTCCGGCTTGCCGTTCACCTGTTTGACGTCGACATAAAAGAGCTCGGCGCTGATTTGCGAGGCGTAAAGGGTGAGGCCGGTGCTCATCCACTTCCGGCCGGCGGTGGGGTTGACCTTGACCTCGCCGCTTTCGCCGACCCTATCAAGGGCCCACTTGTAAGCCTCGTGGGCCTGGGCGACGAGCTTGCCGATTTGGCTGGGGTCGTCTTTGACCTCGTAGTCCTTGATTTGGCCGGGTTTGAGGCCGGTTCTTAAGACGATTTCCTTGGTTTTTTCAACGGAGCTTTTGGTGCAGAGGAAGGCGACAAAGTTGGGTTTGAGCTGTAAGATGGCGTAGACCTCGGGATCCACGCTGGTTCCGACGGTTAAGATCAAAGCTTTACTCATTTCGGAGACCTCCCAGCGGCCAAGTTGGGGCCAATCCGTAGTGCAGGTAGTTGTCGATTTTGGGCGAATCGAGGCAGGTTCCGATCCAGGGTCGATCGACGGCAAAGGTTGCGCCGGGCATGAGCATGGCGACGAACTCCTGGAGGGGAGCCTTGCGCGTTTGGGGGTCGTGCCTTCGCACAGGAACGCCAACGAAGCGCCAGAGGCCGTCTTTCGGCAGATCGTCGGTTGGGTGGATGTGACCCAAGGCGGCGGACCGGGGCGCGGCCGGCGGCCGCTCAAAGCGCTGAACGGACAAGGATTGAATTTGGCCGTAGCCATAGCTGCGGCCTTGGCCCCACCCTTCCCGGCATAATTCCTCGACAAGGTTTTCGAGTCCCTTTTGGCCCAAGTCGTCGTCGACGAGGGCGACGAAAAGAAGGCCTTCTTCGGAGGGAAACCAGCCGGTTTCTGTGCGAAGGCCCCCTTCGACTGCGGTTCCGGCAGCTCGATCGATGACGACGTGCATGCGCTGGACGGCATTTTCGTTTGCAACCGGCGTCGATTGGGGCCAGGAGCCGTTTTGGCACAGTTCGAGCCAATCGGGCCAAGGGAGCAGCTTGGCGCGCTTTTCGGGCCCTGGGGCGGCTGCGAAGAAGGCGGCTGGCACAGGCACGGCGTCGAAGGGGAAGGCGTCGCCGACAACGATTGGGGGACGGCCATGGCGGGTCCGATCGATCCAGTCATCGATGTTCCAGCCGGGCAGACGACCGTCGGCGACGATCCATGCGAACCTGCCCCAGAGGGTGCAATTGCGCCACGGGGTCAGGTAGGGCGACCGGCAGGCGATGCGCACGAGGAAGGCGTTCATGTCAGGCATCGCCTTTGGGGCCTTGCAGGTTCCAGGGCTGGCCGTCCCAAGTCAGGTTTTCGAAGCGGACTTGGCCATAGCCGCGAGTGATCGATCCGCCAAGGCCTTCGGCCATGATCAGCTTGAGCCCCTCAGCGAGGGCCGCTTTCATGATCTGGACATCGTCGCCCTCGAAGACGCGGATGGAGATTCTAAAGTCGAGAACGGTGCCTGCGGCGATGCGGTCCATGGTACGTGGGCCGGCTTGCCCAACCTTGCCGCTGGAGCGGTCCATCGTCACCTCAGCTTTGACTTCGCTGTAGAAGACCCCCTCGCTGAGCAAAGGCTCCAGAGTTTTGACGCTGTCTTCGACGATTTGGCAATCGCGAAAGATGAGCCGGCTTGGCTCCTTCGCACGCTCAGGCTTGCCACATCCGAAGCAACAACACACGAGACAGTTCCCACACTCGCATGGTCCATTGCCCAAGGGGTTCTTATCCCTATCGAACTTCGCAACTGGCTGAGGCTTGGGATCCCAAGGAAAGGATGCGTATGATTCGAGGAGACTGCGCATTTTGCCCTTGATCGAGGAGCCCGGAACGTAGGGCAGGCGCGTGACGGGGTGTCTTAGGATGGGATTGTCGAGTCCGCCGATTTCGAGGCTGGATCCGCCCGCGCCGATGCGCAGTCCGGTTTCGACGACCATCTGGCCGTTCACTTCGATGTGTCGGATTAGTTTTTTCATCTATGCTTATCTCCTCAAATAGGCCATCACGCTCTGGAAAAGCTGATAGAAGCCTTCGAATTTCTTAGGGTCGTTGCCGACGGCGTTGCAGTGGGCCTGAAAGAAGTTATTGGCCGTTTGCCATGAATGTTCGCGACCTGCCTGGTACTCGACGAAACGGTGGAGTTGGCCCATTCCCTCCTGAACGATTTTGGCTGGGTCCTCCTTCTTGGCCAGGATGCGGAAGCGCATGGCGGCGACGAAGTCGTAGGCGCGCCTCATGTTGGTTCGGCTGACGCCGATTTTACTCGCGACGGTTTTCGGCCAGTCGATGAAGACCTCCTTTCTCAGCCTGCCGTTGGCGTCGTAGTAGTCGGTCATCGCTTTGAAGTTCGGCCTATCTTGGTTCGTGCCGGATCTTTGTTGGGAATAGCTCATTGGTCCTCCTGGCGGATTTTGGTTCTCCAGGCCGCGAGGGTTCCCACGAGGGCGGCTCGCGGCCAGTCATCGGGATTCGCTTGCAGCGAGTCAAAAAGGTGCAGCACTGGCTTTGGCCATTCCTTCTCCTTCCAACCGGTTCGGCGGGAACGCGTGTAGGCCAGTTGGGGAATGGAGCGCCAGCGCGTCTCGGACAGGCTTGGCGGAGTCCCGTCCAGCCAAGGCTCGCCGAGCTGTTTCAAGAGCTGGAGGGCGCCACGGTTCAACGTGTCTTGGCGGATCGCTTGCACAAGGCCGTCGACGGCGTCCATGGCCTTGCCGAAGTCCTGCCATGAGCAACGGCAACCTCCTAAAGAGACAGCGTTCCTCGTTCGTTTGGCGTTTTTCAGTTCCGTTTCGGCGGCCTCGACGGCGTTCAGGACGGGCGAGTTGCGCGCATAGAAGGAGATGCCAGCGGAAACAGTGCCCAAACCGAGTTTGTCGTAGTGACGCTGAACGTCCCTGGCACAAGCGAGGACGGCATTGAAGTGTCCGGTGGCCACGAGGTCGTCGCCGCCAGAGTAGACCAGGTAGATACGGGGGTGTTTTTGATCGAGAAGCGCCATCAAGTCGGGCCCGAAGAAGTTGGACAGTTTCCGGCTGACGTTTTCATACTTCTGGATGCCCTCTTCCAGGGCGCCTTGGATCATCTTTCCGATTCCGTCTCCGTCGAGCTTGAGCAAGGCGAGGTAGGGTGCCCCCTCCGCCTCTTCAGCCAGCTTGAAAAGTTCAGCGACGGTGCCGTCTTGGTCGCTCGGGGCGTGCGTGGGGATGGACACTTGAATCTGGGCTTGCGCCCTCCCGGCCAGCGCGATATCGGGATTGTCGGTCACGGGCCTGATGCTCCAAGGGCCTAGAGGCCAGCCGCCGTTTCCGACGGCGAACCCGGCCAGTTCCTGTCGGCGGGCGAGTTGCGCGCCTTGTTTGCTCTCCCAATCCCGGTCCCCCAAGGATTCCTTCGGAGCGCCGGATTGGATGGCGAAGGCGGCCTCCGGCCAAGTGTCGAAACGGCCTGCCCGCCACTTGGCTTGGCCAAGAGCGTGAATGGCTGCTCGCACCGAATCGCTGTTCGCCTCTTCAGCCGGCTCGGCGGCCCAGTAAGCGCCAAGTGTTCCCGAAGAGCAAAGCAAGAGCCACGAATACAAGTCGCGCAGCTTGGGTTCGACAGCCTCGATGGCTTCTGCGGAGGCCAAAATAATTAACTTTCCGCCGCCAAGGTAGACCACTTGGCTGCCCGGGTCGGATTGTTGGATCTCCCACGCCACGACGGCGGGTGCGAGAGACAGAAGGGCCGACCGGATGCGCAGCCGGCGGGCGGCATAGGTTTCCCGGCCACCCTGGGTTTGTCGATCCTCGCGCGAGAGTGCATCCGGGGACAAGTTGTACACGAAGTTTTGGAGCCCGGAAAGGGCGAAGGCGAAGATCATAAGTCCACCTGTTCAGGGGCCAGGCTGAGAAGGCCGAAGCCGTAAGCCTTCTGCGGGCCGATGCCGCTTCGCACGGCCTCGCGGAGCTTGTCGGGGTCGGTGACGACGAGGACGCCGTCAAACTGGACGGCCGCCAAAGCTTGGGATTGCTTCTCGCCCTTGGTGTCCCTCCAGCGCAACTCGTTGGCCGCGCAGGCTTTGATTTGGAATCCAGCCGCGTCGGCCTTCCTTTCAAGCCAAGAGCGCAGGGCCTCATCGCCGCGAACGCTGACCCGCTTGCCGGTTTCCTTGTCTCTCTTGGCAGGACGTGCCAGAAGCCGAAAACGCAAAAACGTTCCCGGATCGACGTTCAAATCGAACCGCTTGAACTCAGCGCTCGCGTAACCGCTGGGCAACTTCGACCATACAGGCTCAACCAGAGATTGAACGATGACCCGCGGAGCTGACCTCTCGGGTCGATCGACCCGAAAAAGCACTCTTGCCTCTTCGAGACGCTCGCCAAAGGCGCGGGCCAACGTTCGATGCAGCTGGTAAGGGTCGTCTGCCTCACGCATGGCCTGCTTGTTTCGCTGGTTCAACAGTAGCCTCGACAAGTACACGTTATTCCTCCTTCGTGAAACGGATGGTGAGCCTCCTTGGCCGAAAGCGCCGTGTGCCGAAACAGACAGGCCAGTCGTGCTGGATTCGCTCGCCGTTGGGGTCCTCGAAAATCACTCGGCACCGGCAGTCAGATTTTAAAAGCCATTCCTCAAGCGAGCCCGGTTTGATGCAATCAGGCGCCAACGGAAGGCTGGCCAAGGGGAAGGCTCGGCGGCCCAGAAACAGCGGCCACTTGGGCCTTTGGAGCGCCGCCGCAATCTCCTCCAACAGGCTTTTGTCCGAGCTTTCCAGCCCCACGGTAAAGCTTGCATCGGCAAGGTAATCGCGGACGGATACGACCGTGCTATGACCCTTTCCATCCGCCTCAATGACGTCGAGAGCGGTGTGGTAGTCGCGTTCGGGGCGGCCCTCCTTGTCCACCCGCACGCCCATTCGAAGAGCATCAAAGCGCGAGATGTCCTCACCCCGGGCAATCCCCATGGCCGCGCAGATCAGGCCGATAACGCCGCTTCGGGTTGGCTCAAGGGCCGTGTCGCGGAAATCGAACCGGCTGCGGTAGCCCCAAGACTGCATCGGACCCTCGAGCCTTATCAAGAGAGTCCAGACGCCGCTCATTGGGTGTTCACCACAGCTGAAATGGCCTCTTGAACGGTCCCTTTATCTGAGTCGGCCAAAATGCCAAGACAGTCCTCGTAGCCGAGATGGAAGCAAGCCCTGGCCTGGGCGCCGAGGTCGCCGTAAACTTTCTGAAGCTCGTCCCAATGCTTGGTAAGGGCTTTGATCGACAACCCGATCACGTCATCGTCGTTCTTGGTGGGCCGCACGGGTTTGGCGAAGGCATTGGCAAGTGATACCGGGCAACTTCCTTGGCGCCGAACAAAAAGACCGAATGACGGAAGGTTCTGGGCGGCAAAAGAGTTTTGCTTGCCCGTCGGTATGGCGTAGACCATCGCTTCGAGAAAAGCTTCGATAACCTTGTCCGCCTCCACATAGTCTTGGTCGGTCAACGCTTGCATCCAAGCGCCGTTCGCGCGGTCGGTCTTCCGAGCGAGGTTGCGGGCGAGCTGGTCACGGTCGACGACTGCGTAGCGGTAGTAGCAGGCACTGTTAAACCCGACGATGCCCATCATCCCCGCGCCGGTCTCCTCCTTGGGGTTGAGGTCGTCGACGGCGGTGTAGAAGTCCATCTCCATATCCACCTTGTGGGTGGAGATCGGGTGCGCGACTTGGCACGCGCCGTCGATGTTCCTTCCCGGCTGCTCGGCGAGCATGCGCCCGAAAAGGGCGATGTCAGTGGACACCTCCGCCTGCATGATCAGCTTTTTAACCTTGCTCTCGACAGCTTTTTCAAAGAATTTGCCTTCAGTCAGAGTATCCCAGTTTGACTGAATCGCATCGAGGCACACGTCTAGCTCTTGCTGGCTGACAAAGAGCAAAACCTTGGTCTTGTCGCCGTCCATGTCCGAATAGAACTGCTTGAGGAAGGCGTCGACGGCCTTTTTGCTGTCCTCCTCAGCCCGTCCGCTGGAAGCCAAGCGTTCAATCAGCTTGTTCTGCATGAGTTTGGTTCGATAGCCGACGGGCACCACGGCTTTTTGTCGCCATAGGTTGCGAGTGCTCCGCTTCATGCACTGGCTTGAGATGCGGGCCCGTCGATAACCACCGAACGTTGCGCTTTTCGGCTGGCCGGTGTCGTCGCGGTTGAGATTGCTGGGTGCGAAGTTCTGGATCAAGTGGACCTCGATCTTCACGCCTCCTTGATTGCGGTTCGTTTCACTCATGTTCTTCGTCCTCCTTTGTTTCGTTCGTCGTTTCGTCAGCGTCTCGATTGTCGGCGCGGGAACCCTCTCCGATGGCATAAAAGTCTCTCGCCCACCGGAGTTGGACGTGGCCGTCGGGGTGGTCCCACTGCAGTAGGTCGTCCAGCAACTGGAACCAATCGATCGGTTGCTCGTTGCTCTTCAAAAGGCTGATGGCATGGCGCAAGTGGTCGGCCAGGTCGTCGGAATGGGCATTGAGAAGGGCCGTGAACCGCGCCTCCATGCTGTCGCTCTTGGATCTTAGCGGCCTGAACGCCTTGCCGAGCGAAGTGTTGCTTCGGTGTTGCGGAAACGCCCCGAACAGCGTGGCGAGCAAGTAATACCGGGGGTCGTCATAATCCCGCTCCGGCAAGAACGGGACGACGTGCCTATGCACGCGCGCCATTTCTGCCGGATCCTTGCCAAGCCCGCTTCGCAGGTCGGCCAAAGCGCCACGGTCGACTTGTCTGTCGTTGAACCTCCAAACCCCGTCCTTGCACTCGTAACCCCCTAATCGAAGCAACCTATAAACGAATGCTTTTTTATGATCTTTGACTGAACTTGTTGTGATGTTCTGCAATTCCGTCATTCTTTTCTCTGTCCTCCTTTGCCCTTGGCCGTTCTGTTCTTCTGAGCCTTTGGTTTCAGGTCGTCGTCGTTGAAATCGGTGCGCACCCGGGCGACGGCTTGGATCGCGCGCGCTGTGGTGCCGAGTTTTTGGATGCTCTCTTCAAGCGCTCGCTTTGCCTCGAGCTTGACGTTTTCTCGCCAAGCGTTGGTCGCGTTCTGCTGGTCTTCGGGCTTCCATTCGCCCGCATCGGCGTCCCAATCGTTGGGCAGATTCTCCAGCAGGTCGAGGAAATGCCTCTCCAGCCGCGCCCAATAGGCGGGACGCGGATCGAGGTCCTGCGCCATCTTCGAGACGTCGTCTTTGTGCGGCTCACGACCCCCCTGGTCTTCCGCGGTTGGGGACAAGTAGAGCTTTGCGATGCGCCGAATTCGGCTGTTCAACTCGCCCCCGGCTTGTTCAGCGTTCACCAGCGACGAGCCCAGCCGCTCGATGAGATTGACGTCGTTGAGCAAAGCGGTAGGAACCGGCATCCGCTCGTGTCGCCACAGAAGTGCCTTGTCCTGGTCTGTGGCCATTCCGACTACGTTGGCCCGTAATCGCATGCTGGCACCACTATTCGCTAAGCGGGCGGCGAAATTCAGGCATTCGGGGCACTTGTGATTGTCTTGTCCGACCGCCATCAAGGTGTGAGCGTCTCGCCAAGCCGCCTTGTGTTCACGGAGTTTCGCGGCGGTGTACGGCTTGCTATCGTTCTCGCGGAAGTACGCCTTCATCGGATCGTTTGCGTCGGCGGCGACCTTGAGGCCGTTCGTGAAGAAGATCGACCTCAGGTCGATCGCCCGGATGAACCGGCTGAGTGGCGCGAATCGTTGGCAGGGCCCGGTGAAGCTGGTCGCCCTCGTCCAAGAGTTGATTGCCGACTGTACAATGTGGTCGTCCTCCCAGCAGGGAAGGTCGCTTGGGAAAAATTCGCGTGGCACGAGGTTCAGCAAGAGCGTTTCAAAGAGGCTATTACCCTGGAGCCACAGTACGAGGCCGTCAACACACGGGCCAGCGGACGCTTTGACATTACTAAAATTCTTAGCTCCAATCTTCCCGGTGCTGTTTCCCGTTCCAGTGCCGCTATAATTCTGCGAGCTGAGCAACATCTTCACGATCTGCTTAGGCTCGTATTCGGGCCTCACGTTGCCCATCCGGTGGTCGAAAAGAATGCGGCCACTCTGGTCCGGAGCTTCCTTGGCAAGCCTCATCATGCCGCTCGTCTTGTCTTTCCTGACCGAACCGTCGTTCTTGTACTCGTTCAAGTCAAGTTCCGCGACCTGCATGAACGGGTGGGTGTCGTGAAACAGGAAGAAGCGCTCGCGCCACTTTTCAAGGTAGCTATCAATCGGCCCATCAGCCTCAAAGGCACTCCTCTTGTAAAGTACCTGCCATTCCCGCATGGAGGTTGGACCCTGGAACGCGCGATAGAGGATTGCAAGCAGCAACCGATGAATAGCCACTGTGACCAGAGGCGAATCGTCCACGATCTCGCTCAGTTCATGGGCTTTGAGCATCGCGCTCTTGATCCCGTGTTCAACTTGTTTGCCCTGCAAGTCGATGCAAGGAATCCAAGGTTCATCGATCAAATTAAACTTAGCCATGTCCGTTCACCTTTTCTCAATCATAAGTCCTGTTTCCTTCTCCATTGTCAATAAGTAACCTCCAACACGGGCCTGGCCGCCGTCATCGACAGTAAGGCAAAAGGCGTGTCGCAACGAAGCGTTCCAAGCCCACTCCTTGGGCCTGCATCCCGCCTTTTTAAGTTCATCGCACAACCCTCGATGGCTCAGATTGACCGAACGATCGAGGAGCCAGCGTAGATTCGCAACGTTATCAATGTCATTGGGATTAGTGCTAAGATTCACTATTATGACCGTGATCGACGGGTCGCCCTCGCGAGTCGCCGCCCGAACCGTTGCGTGAACTTCGGGGTCTTCGTCCTCGGCGAGTTGATCGTTGAACTCTTCGATAAGGTCGCTGGGGTCTTTGGGCCTCGAAACGAGGAGTCTGCATGCCTTCTCCTCGGATTCCGACCGTTCTAAGCACATCTTCTCCTTCGCCGCCTCCAGTGCCTCGATCCAACCGTCGCCTTCTGGTGCCTCGTTCGCAGCGTACACGTACTCGATCAGCGCTTCGATCTCGTCCGGCACCTGCAATCCTTTCCGGTCCCGCAAAGCCAGCCATGTCCTCAGCAGGATGTAACGGCTGTACACGTGCTCCGTGCCTTTGCCAAAGGTCTCCGGGGGTCTGCCATCGGCTTCACAGTCGCAAAGAACGATCAGTTCGGGCTCATGAAGGCCGTTTGGGCGCGGGTGAGCGTGCCGATGCAATCGGCCCGAGCGTTGGAGGAGAAGATCGATCGGTGCAATCTCAGAGACCATCAAGTCGAAGTCCAAGTCCAGACTTTGCTCGACGACTTGGGTGGCGACGAGCACAGCCCGTTGGGGTCGATGGCCGTTTTTTCCGAATTTCCTGAGCACCTCTTCTTCTCGCTCGCGCCGCCACATTTGCAGCGTGCGAGCGTGAAAGAGCAGACATTCGGTGTCCTGAAGGTTCGCTCTCAAGTATTGAAAGACCTCGATGGAACGGTCGACGGTGTTGCAAATGACCGCCGCACAGCCGCCATTGTTCAGTCTTTCAGCCAGCGTCCTTGCCAAAGCACTCGCGTCAGTTGCCGTTAGCGTGACTTTCACGGACTTCGACTCGCCTTGAGGAACTTCCACACACCTAGGGTGCTCAGGTGGTTGATCTTGGGCGAAGCGGCGCGGCTTCGCGAGGGTGATGCGCGGGTAGCGCTTGTGTTCCGCATCGTCGCTCCCAGAGTATGCCTCAGCAAGAGCCCTGCGGCGGGCGTCCGGAAGGGTTGCCGAGAGCAGAATCACCGTGCAGTCAAGTTCGGCCAGCCAATGCAACAGCCGATCGAGGATCGTGCTCATGTACGCGTCATAAGCGTGAACTTCATCGAAAATCACAACCTTGCCCGCAAGGCCGAACATTCGAACGAACCAGTGCTTGGTTTTGAGAACGCTGAGAAGGCTTTGGTCGATAGTGCCGACGCCGAATGGCGCGAGCAGGGGCCGCTTGCGGGCGGTGAACCAGGACTGGGCCTCCAGGTCCGCGGCACCGCTATTCTCAATTTCGGACTCGCCGCTCACAGAACCTGGCTCGAAGAGCTCGATCTCGCCCTTCTGCGCGGCTTTGCCAACTTCGGACAAGAAGGCATTTCCGTGCACCAGCTGAACGTTGAGCTTCCCAGAGTGCCCTCGCTTCTCCAGGTAGTCGTTCAGCACGCGTTCGAACATGGCGTTGCTTGTCGCCTGGGTGGGCATGGCGACGTACATGCCCCGCGCGAACCCGCGGCACATGGCGAGGTCTGCAGCGTACAGGGCGGCCTCGGTCTTGCCTTGGCCCATCGGGGCCTCGACGATCATCAGGTGCGGCCCGTTCTGCCTTCTCACCAGGTTGATCAATTCCGCCTGCAACCCGTTGGCGTTGAAACCCTTGAAGACGTTGCCGAATTCGGTCTCTGGCCGAAAAGTGACACCCGGCAGCCAGCCCAGGGTTTCTAGGGCCTGTTCTGCTTGTTGCTGCGCCGTAGCCCAATAATCTTCAGCGCTAATCGTTAGTTGTTTGGCGCACTCCGCCACGCACGGGAAGAAATCCTGATTCGAAGCGACCCAGTCCACGACCGACACGAACCCAGCGAGCAAGGGCACCAGGAATGGGTCGTTCAATTCGATTTCTGAAGCCCGTGTCGCCTCAACATCGAGACCAACGATTCGGGCCAACTCGTTAAGGAGCCCTCTCCGGGCCTCCTTCCATTGCTGGTTGCCCAACTTGTCCTGGCCGAGGCTTAAATCACACGAGCGTGGAAACACGCCGTGGTGTCCGCCCACGATCTGCCCAAAGAGCGACGCCGCGGGGCAGGGCCCGAGAAACTCCTTGATGGCGTGCGCGCTGACGCACCCATGCGGACAGTGCGCATCGTTGTTGCAGAAGGGCAGTCCCAACGCTTGCCCAAGATGCCCGACCCTCTTCTGGAAACCGGGGCAGGCCTTCCCGATATCGTGCGCCCCGGCGAGGAAGGCCACGAATGTGCTTGACGCGCTCGACGGCAGGCAAGACGCGATGCGGCATCGCACCATAGCGGGCAGGCACTCGTCCCAAGCCTTGAGAGCGACGGCCGCGACATCCAGCATGTGAAAAAGCAACGGATGATAGCGGCACTCCACTTCAGGAGCCGTCTTGGCCCATAACAATAACCGATCTGCAACCATTCCCTCTCCTCTAAATAATGCCCCCAAATCAATAAAGCCTCCTAATCAAAAATCCGCTTTGTGATCCGCGCATTCATTTTGAGGCCTGGCCTTAGGTCCGGTTTGCCGGCGCCAGCGAAACTCGAAAGACGAAGGTCAGCCCCTGATTCGTTTATTGATTATGCCGAAAGTTTCCACAAGCCCCTAGCTTCCACAAAAACTTGGTTCTGCCGAGCCCCTCGACACCGAAGACGGGGCCCCCTTCCCGAGCTCGCGTGAAGAGAACTGGAAACGGTTTGCCGACCCTAGCCGCCCCGCCGCGACCAGCAGAGAGAAGACTTGCGCCCACGCGCGGCTGGCCCTTAGGACGGAACTGGCGGCTACGGACGAGACGATGCCCTTGCGCCCACGCGCGGCTGGCCCTTAGCAAGGGACGTCGACCCGGGCGTTGGCAAGCCAAGCGGGTGCAAGGTATAATGTTGCGTTCAAAGGACCAGAGCCGATATGAAGAGGACTTACCAACCGAATAACCGCCACAAGAGCAAAACCCACGGTTTTCGTGTGCGCATGCGCACCAAGGACGGACGCAACGTCATCAAACGTCGTCGCGCCAAAGGCCGGGAGAGGATCACCCACTAGAGGAGAAGGCATCGAAAGGCCCTGGCAAACAACGTTTCGAGGCGATCTACTCCGAGGGCAAGCGGGTTTCTGGAAGTTGCATCCGAGTCGCTACCCTGCCCGGAACGGGTCTCGTCGGTTTCGCCGCCTCGAAGCAAATCGGGGCCAAGCCGCAACGAAACCGCGCCAAGCGCCGTTTGAGAGAGTGTGTTCGGATTCTTTGGAGCCGAATCAACGACCAGTTGGATTACGTTTTCACCATCAACCCGAGTGCCGCGTCCGCAACCTTCCCGCAACTCCTGAGCGAAACGGCCGAGTTGATCGATCAATCGAACGAGCGATGGGCAAGCGAATCGGGGTTTTTCTCATCAGATGCTACCAAATAGCCACGAAGTGGAAGCCCCCGGTTTGCCGGTTCACGCCCAGCTGTTCGGAATACACCCGGCAGGCTATCGAAAAGTACGGGCTGATCAAAGGGTCATGGATGGGGTTCAAGCGCATTTGCAGGTGCCATCCGTTCAACCCGGGGGGCCACGATCCCGTTCCGTGAAAGATTTCCATGAGCAAACAACCTCCTAAAAGCAACTTCATGCAAACGCTACTCTTCGTGGCCGTGCTGTTTTTCGGGTTCAAGATCATCAGCGATGGCATGAACCCGAACAAAGGCCCGGCCAAGACGACCCAAGAGCTGTACGCCGAGTTCCGGGAGGCCGCCAAGAAGCGGTTGAACGACACCGTGCTCACCGCCAAATCGGCATACGAGTCCTCCCTGCAAAGGGAGTTCGAGGCGAAGAAAATCAGCGAGAGCGATTTCGAACTGAAAAAGATGGAGGCGGAGGTGCTCGCCGCCCACACCCAGTACCGCGCCGCCAAGTTTCTGAACGATTCAAACGGTTACAACATCGTCACAACGGCGTACACCAACCTCAAGTCGCTTGAGAACCGGTACATCAAGTCGCCGCTATGGACAACCAGCTTCGAGGTTTTCCCTGACAAAAACGTTCCGGAAACGGAAACCACCCCCAAGAAACTGCTCGACGACGTGACCCGGTTCTCAAGCGCAATGGGTAAGGAAACGCCCGTATGGGGCTTCTTTCCGGGATACCAGCTGGTCGATGTTCTCGTTAAAATCACCGGCTCCGTTCCTTGGTTCAGCTATGCCTTCGCCGCCCTGCTTCTGGCCGTTTTCGTTCGCGCCACAGTGTACAAACTGTACGAAAAACAGTTGCACTGGGGCCGCCAAATGTCGCAGCTTCAGCCGCTGATGAAAGAGCTGAGAGACAAGTACGAAGGCGCCGAACTGAACCAGAAAACGATGGCCCTGTACAAGGAATACGGCATCAATCCCATGTCCGGCTGCCTGCCAGTGCTCATTCAAATGCCGTTCTTTTTCTTGATCTATGCGAGCATGTTGCACTACCGGTTCGAGTTTGAAAAAGGCACCTTCCTCTGGATCGGTTCCGAATTGTCCGATCAGTTCATGGGCATTGTGGCCAGGAACCTGGGAGAGCGGGACTACCCGTTGATCGTCATTTACGCAATCTCGATGGTCGTCACCACCTACCTTCAGCCCGTGTCGGATCCCGCCAACGCCAAGCAGCAACGCCTGATGGGCATCAGCATGTCGGTCATGTTCGGCATCATGATGTTTTTCTGGCCGATCCCCAGCGCGTTCGTACTCTACTGGATCTTCCTGAACATCCTTGCCACAGCTCAATCGCTTAGGGCCTACCGCAAGCCGCCGCCTCCCTTGGTCAAAGTCAACGCTCCCGGAGGAGGGGTCTTTCCGACTGAGCCCAAGCACGGCACACGCTTCGGCAGCACCGGCGCTCCAAAGGTTCATCGCCCCAAAAAGAAAAAGTAAAACACAGAAGGTTGACCATGAAATCAGTTGAAGTAACAGGCAATTCGCTTAAAGAGGCAACGGCCAACGCAGCCGCAGAACTAGGTGTACCGGTTGACGCCATCAACGTCACGGTCCTCGAGGAGTCCAAGGGCCTTTTCGGCAAGACGGTGTATCGCGTGCGGGCCGAGATTGCTGAGGAGCCGGAGCCGGCCGACGAGCCGGCATTTGAAGCCCAAGAAACCCATACCGAGGCATCTGTGCCCCATGAAGAAACGCAAGAGCCCGCCTCTGAAGAGGAAGGCCCGGACGATGAGAAGGAATCAGCCGACGCCGAGCAAGTTGTGGCCAACGAGGAAGACGCCGAGCAGTACGTCGCCATGCTGAAAGGTTTGCTCGACGACGCCCGTCTGGACGTCAAGGTCAGTTGCGCCTCGTTAAACGGCCGCTACGTGAACCTGGACATCGACGGCAAAGACGTCGCGTTTTTGGTGGGCAAGCACGGCGAAGTGATCAACGCTCTTCAATATCTGGTGAACATCATCGGCGCGCGAAAGTTTTCAAAGGGAGTTCGGGCGACGGTCGACGGCAACAACTATCGCCAGCGCCGCGAGGAGGTTCTTCGAAACCTGTCGATCAAGATTGCCGAACAGGTCAAAAAGCGCGGCGAGGAGGCCGTTCTCGACGCGCTGCCGGCCTTCGAGAGACGCATCGTCCACAAAGCCCTTGACGGAGTCGAAGGCGTCGTGACCTACAGCGAAGGCGAAGAGCCGAACCGCCGCGTGGTGATCGCCCCGGCCGAGTAGGCCGCCGGGAACGGCTTCGCAAACGAAGCGAACTTGCGCCTTGGCTTGCTTTGCTAAACCTAAAAACGCCAGCCGTAGGCCTTCTTTGTCGTAGTCGAGAGTCTGCCTAGCGCATTTCTCGGCATCGTCCTCAGTGCTTGGTTGCTTTTGCGTGGAGCCGTATTTCACAGACTTGCTCCTTGCGCCTTGACATTTGCCTGCCCAATATGCCTAATTACCGTCGATTCTTCAGTTCGATGCAATCAAGGAGGTTTGTTTATGCTCAAGAAACTTGTGGCAGCTCTCGTGGCCGCAACCCTCGGATCTTCCGCTATTGCACAAATTGAAAACTTGTTGCCAGAGCCGGGCGACAAGTTCGTCGGCATTTCCTCCCAGTGGTTGAATTCGAACGGTAACGACCTCGCCAATGTCGCCTTAAAGCTTGACTACACCGTCAGTCCACAATTCGGCGCAACATCCCAATTCATGTACCTACGGATTATCAAAAGTGATGCCTGGGCGATCACGCTGTTAGGCAAACTGCTTCTCGCTAAAGAGGGCGCCACGCTTCCCTACATTCAAGCCGGCGGCATCTATTACGACGAGGAGGGCGCCAATGATTTCACGTACACGCTCGGCGCAGGCGTCGACCACTACATTGCGAAGGACAAGGCCTTTTATTTGGACTTCATTACTTTCAAGCCAGACAAAGCCGATGATTGGTACTATTTGACGACCCTTGGCTTCAAAATCAAGTTCTAAACCGGCGGACGCCAGCTCGGCTCGCGTTGGCCTGTTCGGACGGACCGGACGTTTCAATGTTGCCAGCTGGCGGTTGGCCGGCGATCATCCGGCGCACACGCGGTTGTTTAAAATTTCCATTCAAAGGGAAAGGAAGCCTTGAGTATCAAGCTCATCTTGAAAGAACGCGCATTGGGATCGCCCAAAATGACGAAATACTCGTTGCCGAGGTTGCCCGTGCGCTTGAAAGCCAGATAGGCGTTGAAGTCGCCGTTCTCCTCAACCATTCGGGTCGCGATCGAATCTTCGTCGCTGATGTCCCAATTCGCGCTCACCACCGTTTGTTCCGAGGAGCCGATGTGTTCCACAAACTGCTGGTAGGCGTTGACCTGCAACCTTTGCAACGGCCTGTAGGCCAATCCCGCCGAAATGCTCGTATAGTCATGGCCCTGGATGCGCCCAAACGTGCACCTGAAGTCGTAGTGGCGATAGGGGTCGCGCCTGGGCTTCTCGATGTCGAAGGTGTAAGTGGCATCCTCGAAGCCGTTAAAGCGGCGAACCTGCGCCTGAAGGTCGAGATCGGTTCCATCCCTCCATGTGGTCGACGTGGAAACACCGATGCTATTCCGATAAAGAGACCCGTCGAACCGGTCGTAGGTTAGGCCGCTTATGCGGAATCCAGCCTCGGACAGCCCCCACCGGCTTGTCGTCTTTGAATAGCCGACACTCCCGTTGACTCCGCGGAATCCCCGCTCAGGAGAATAGCCCAGCAAGGGATAAAAGTCGCCGGTCACCTCCACATACTCGCCATAGGCCTCCCAGCCCTTGTCGTTGTAGAAAACGCCCGAGTTGGTGCGGCTGCCCTCACCGCGCTTGCCGTCGAAGCTAGCCATGTGCTGCGCGTACCACGCCACGGGCCCGAAACGCCTGTCGATCGCCAACCAACATGCTTGGTTGTCAACTCCGTCGTCCGCAAGGCTTGTTCCAGCCAGCTTGATCGAGGTTGCACCGTCCGGCTTGTACGTCACCGACGCCACCGACGCGTTGCTTTTACCCAGCGTCGTCGTGTTCAAAAAGCCAAAGGTCACCTTGTCCCCGATCTTGCCGTAAGCCTTCACCCCGATGTCGAAATTGCGAATCCGCTGGCTGACGAAGATCTTTTGATCGCCGCCGAGCTGGAAGTAGTCCGCTCCCTCCTGGAAGAACGGGCGGCTGTCGCTAGCCAGCTTTTCAAAGTAAGAGAAGTCGAGGGATAGGATCTGATCTTCAATGTTTCGAAAGTCCGGCTTGATTGATCCAATGAGCGATATCTGGTCGGTCGGCGACGCCTTCAGGTCAAGGCCCCCATCAACGATAGGGCGTCCGCCCTCGATCGCGCCAAGGTAGCCGAACGGCAAAAACAACAGGGATCGACGGGCGTCCGGCCTTGGCAAATCGACGTCCTGCCAAACTCCGACCGCGTTGATGTCGAATCCCGTGTAGCACCACGCGTACTCGCGCTGGTTGTGCGAAACGTACCGTTTGACGTTGATCCGCACGTCGCGTTTTCCCTGCTTGGGCAGGCGCATGATGTTCCAGGGAATTCTCGCCTCGACCTCCCAGCCGCTTGCGGTAATGTGGCCCTTCGACACAATCTCTCCAAGCCATTCGCGCTTGGCCGCACGCCCCCCCGCAATCTTGATGCTGGTCCCCCCAAGGGCGTTCATTGAAAAATAGTTGAAATCGCTCAGCGTACCGAACGGATCGATGGCAAGTTGCACGGTGTCCTCTCCCGACAGGCTGACGTTGGTACGGTATTCCACCGCCTTGACCGTGCTCGCCTGAGAATCGTCCATTTTCGCGGCGAAATAAATGAACCGGTCGTCGTAGGCCAGCCAAAACTGTGTCGGGTAAGGCGACGGACTGTTCAGTTCCTCGTCGACAAAACCCTTGCCGGAGGGGACTTCGATCCACTCGTCGTCCAGCTTGATGACGCCGTCGATCGTGGGGGGAACGGAGACGCGATGTGCAGGAAGATGGTTATAGGCTTCGGCCACATGGCATAACGCAACACCCATCAAGGCGCAGATGAGGACAGGAAAACGCACATGGCTTTTCTACCCCCGGTTTTTTGTTCAGTGCTCGTCAGATCGAGAAAGCGGGCAAGGGACGCGGACCCGTTGTTCACCGAAGCTTGCCTTGAACTCCCACAATCTTCTAAAATGGGTTTTCCCCGAGGCTCAAATGGTGATCCCCAAACCTGAATCGACAAGTCGACAACAGGGTTTTTTTGTGCTCGACCCCGAGACGACTTTCATTTGGCCAGGCCCCTCGCTTGCTGTCGCGGAGGCCTTGCGCGATGGTTTTGCTCAAAAATGCGGCTTGTCTCTTCGCATCGTGGACGACTTCGCGCAGGGCAGCATCCGCTTGCGAATCCACGATTCCTTGACCGGAAAAGAGAATTATACGGCCGAGGTCCGCAAGGACGGCATCGTTTTATGTGCATCTGATGAAGCTGGACTTTTCTATGGCGCGCAAACTCTGATTCAATTGGCCGCCCATGAACGCGCGATCCCTTGCCAGCTGATTCATGACGGCCCGCGATTCCAGTGGAGGGGCTTCATGCTCGATTCCTGCAGGCACTTCCAATCGGTGGAACGCGTCAAGCGCCACCTGGACATGATGGCCCTTTTCAAGCTCAACATCCTCCACTGGCACCTGACCGAGGACGAGGCTTGGCGGATCGAAATCCGGCGTTACCCCCGCCTGACCGAGATCGGAAGCCAACGCAACCCCGACGAGCCCGACGCGAGCGGATTCTACACCCAAGACCAGCTTCGCGACATCGTCGACTACGCCGCGGCCAGACACATCCAAATCGTTCCCGAGATCGAGGTGCCTGCGCACACGACAGCAGCGATGGTCGCTTACCCCGAACTCACCTGCGAGGGAGTGCCGATCCCCGTCAAGGGCATCGGGCTGAAAACCTTCACCCAGCACAAAGGCCGTTGCATCTACTGCGCGGGCAGGGATGAGTCGTTCGAATTCATCGCCAACGTGCTGGACGAGGTAATGGACATCTTTCCCTCCGAGGTCATCCATATCGGAGGCGATGAGCGGCCAGACGGCATCTGGAGCAAGTGCCCCCGGTGCCTGAGAAGGATGTCCGAAAACGGCCTGGAGAGCGAGAGCGACCTCCAGCACTGGTTCATGGAAAGGGTCAACCAGCACGTTCTTAAGCGGGGCCGCCGTTCGATGGCCTGGACGCCGACCCTCGAGCACGGCGTGCCCGACCGCCAAATCGTCCACGACTGGCTTCACGGCCACGTCGCCGAAGCCGTTCGCCAAGGTCACCAGGCCGTCAACTCGAAAGACCGTTACACCTACTTCGACTACCCTCCCTATCCTGGCCGGCAAAAACCCGACTGGATGCCCGACTTGCCTGTCGAAAAGGTCTACGAGTTCGACCCGATCAACGACGACGTGCCTGACGAAAAGCAGCATTTGGTCCTGGGCGGCGAGTGCTCGCTGTGGACGGAGTTCATCGAAGACGACGACTTCGACGAGGCGGTCTATCCTCGCATGATGGTTTTTGCGGAAACCGTCTGGTCGCCCAAGAAAGGACGCGACTGGGCGGACATGGAGGCCCGGCTGAAGGCCTTCGAGCCTTGGATGAACTCATTGGGCATTCATTACGCCAAGCCGGTTGGCGAACGACCCGTGCGCACCAAACAAAACGCCAAGGTCTCGACCACCATGGCGCCCTTCGGCTCCTACCTCCCAGAGCGCGCCTTCGACGGCAAGTTCGTGCGTTCCTTTTGGAGCCAAAATCCGCCCAAAGCCGGCGACAGCCTGACCGTTCTTTTCCAGGAACCGATTGAGGCCAGCCACGTTCGAGTGTACACCGGCAGCGAGAACGCCCCAGACGACACACTCGTCTCGGGGAGCATCGAAGTGTCCGCTGACGGCCAAACCTTCCGTCCCTTCGGCAAGGCCTCGGGATCGTTCAGCAAAGCCAAATTCAACATGACTTCGATTCGTGCGGTGCGCCTGACTGTTGACGCCAACCAGCCATCGCGGCTCGCGATCCGCGAGATCGTCGTCGATTGACATCTAAAAACGCGATCTGCCTCGATGCGTCAGTACTCGCCGAAGTCCCTTTCGAACGCTTTGACGAGCGCTTCGCCCCACCCTTCAAGCGGCTCCATTTTGCCGAAGAAGAACCTCAGCACGGGCGGCTCGTAGACGAACCTCAGCCCCTTGACGAGCTCCCGGTGCTCGTAAAGCCACGTCAGGCGGTCGACGGCATACTCCAGGTGCGAAACCGTATAAACCCTCCTCGGCACGGCAAACCGGCAAAGCTCCAAATCGGCCATCATCTCGGTGCCGTCGGGGGCCCGGTCGGTCGAAACGGTGCCCCTTTCCATGGTGCGAATACCGGACACCAGATAGGTCGCCGCCGCCATCGCTCCGGCAATGTAGTGCGGTTGCTCGATGTGCGGCAAGAACTTGGAGGCGTCTATGTGGCAGGCAAGGCCGCCGGGAGGAGTCACGATCGGAATGCCGGCCTCACGAAAACGTTTGGCAAAGTACCGGATCTGCAGGACCGAAGCGCCTGCCACGGACTCGGAGACCATCTCGCGCAGACCGACCGCCATCGCTTCGACCTCTTTGATCGACATGCCCCCGTAAGTCTGAAAGCCCTCATAGACCGGAAGGTAATTGCGAGTCTCTTCAAACAGACGCTCGTTGTTCGTGGCGATCAGACCGCCGCGCACGCTGGCCGATTTGCGCGCGCTCATATAGTACACGTCAACCAGCGAGCAAAGCTCCTTCACAATTTCGGCGATGCTCTTGCCGCCGTACCCCTCCTCTCGCTCGCGAATGAGGAACGCGTTCTCGCTAATCAGACTGCCGTCAAGCACAAGCGGAATGCCGAATTCGTCGCACACCTCGCGCACTTCTCGCAGGTTGGCCATCGAAAACGGCTGGCCACCCAAAAGGTTCGTGGTGGCCTCCATGCGCACATAGGCGACCCTGTCTTTGCCGTGCTCGGCGATGGCTTTTCGCACCTTCTCCAGGTCGATGTTTCCCTTGAACGGGTAATCGCTTTCCGTGATCAGCGCTCGGTCGTGAAAAAGCTCGAGCATCGTCATGCCGGGAATCTCCACGTGAGCGCGGCTGGTCGTGAAGTGGTAGTTGGTAATCACCACTCCGCCTTCCTTTAGGAAGATCTTGTTCACGAGGTGCTCTGCGGCCCGTCCTTGGTGAACCGGCAAAGTGAAATGGAAGCCCATCACGTCGCGCACGGCATCGCAAAGCCTGTAATAGCTTTCGCTTCCGGCGTAGGCGTCGTCAGCGATCATCATCGCGGCGAGCTGCTGGTCGCTCATGGCGTTCACGCCGCTGTCGGTCAGCATGTCCAAAAAAACGTCCCGAGTGCGAAGCAAGAACGTGTTGTAGCCGGCCTCCTCCATGGCCTTCAAGCGCTGGCGGACAGGCTGCAATTTGATTTCTTGGACGATCCGGACTTTATGCATCTCGACGGGCATCTCAACCCCAGAGCGCAGACGAATGTTCATTTCACGACTCCCAATCAGCGGTTTGCGGTCAAAGCGAACGGGCCACCGCGTTGTGGAATCCAGCCTGATCCGACTTCCCTTAATTTATCACGAACGTAGCCTTTTTTGAAGGCTGGGTTCGATCGCTTTGCGCAACCGATTCGATAAGCTAAGGCCGCTATAAATTCAGGTCGTGACGGTCACGGTCCTCAACCGACGAGCTATCGTGACGGCCGACTTCAACGCGGGGTCTTTTAACCTGGCAATGCGTTTCTTGCCGGCCGGCGGCGCTCCGTTCGACAGGACGCCCATACCGGACGGGCAAGGCACCTACCACGGTTTCACCGGCCTGGCCGAGCCTGGCCGGATCGACTCCATCCTGGCAACCCGAGACTTCGGATCCCTCGAGTACGGCCGAGACACGCGTAACGACGGCGGGCTGTATCCGTCCGATCACTTCCCCGTTTGGGTCCGGTTGCGACTCCGCTACGCCTCGACGCGCTCATCTGAGCCACGTATCTAAAAAGGATGCTGTGTAACGCCCGATATATGGCTATATGACGCTCCGAATAGTAGCGGGAATGGTCGACTGAGAAAAGCGCAAGAAGCTGGCCGTTTTCGGAGGTTCACTGCAAAAACAAGCGCAACAGCTCGGTGCCGTGCGCCGGGACGCGCCTCGAGTACTTTTCCTGCGTCTCCGCAACGTCCAGCTTCGACCACAAATCCCGGATGACCACCTTCTGCATGTCGAGCAGGCCGACGTCGCACCATTTCAACTCGATCTCCTCCTCGCTGTCACTCCGGTTCAGCAACGCGACGCACTTGGAACCGTCGGCCAGCGGTTTGAACCACACTTCAAGACCGCACCTTTGCACGACCCGTTTGGCCTGCACACCCAACGGGTCCTGGTTGACCTCCAAAGCATGGGGGTTCAGCAGAATCTCGGCCGTCGCCTTGTCCATCGTGCGAACGTCGCAACCGGCCATCAGCGGCGAGGCGAGAATCGACCACATGCCGAATTGCGTGCGGTACTCCTCGTCGGTGCAACCTGCTTTGGCCGTATGCCCCGTGCCCCGAACACCCACCACCAGCATGTCCATGTCGTTCCAACCGCCGGGGCCCGCGTAGTCGCCGATGTTGGCAGCGAAATCGATGGCGGCGTTAATCGTGAGCCCGCCCCAGGTCAGGTCCTCCTCGCGCCAGGCGTCCACCACGTCGCCGGTCACGCGCCACATGTGGCCGCCGACCTTGCGCCCCCAAAGATAAGGCGCGCGCCCTCCCCATTCGCAGATGCTGAAAAGAATCTCGCGGCCGCAGTTCCTCAGCGCATCGCCCATGCGCTGGTAGCGATCGATGGCGGCGGACTGCTCGGCCGGTGCATGGCAATAATCGTACTTCAGGAAGTCGACGCCCCAGCTGGCGAAAAGCGCGGCGTCCTGCTCCTCGTTCAGGTAGCTTCCAGGCCAGCCCGCGCAAGTCAGGTTGGCCGCATCGGAGTAGATGCCGAATTTCAGGCCAAGGGAATGAACGTGGTCGGCAAGGGCCTTGATGCCGTTTGGAAACCGCTCGGGGTCGGGAACAAGGTCGCCGTTGGAATCCCGGCCCCTCTTGTCGCTCCAGCAGTCGTCGATGACCACGTATTCGTAACCGGCGTCCTTCATGCCGTTTCGCGCCATGGCTTCGGCGGTTTCTCGGACGACTTTCTCGTCAACGTTTTGGCCGAAGGTGTTCCAGCTGTTCCAACCAAGGGGCGGCGTTTTGGCAAGGGCTTTGTTTTCCATGGCTCAAGAATTCGCGGGCTGAAAGGATCAATCCTGCCCTTGGCCCTGGCTTTGCAATGCCAACCTGGACAACGTCTTAGGAGGCCTTGGCCTCGGCGTCCTCGGCGCTAACGGGTGACTTGGGCACCTCTCGGTGGACCTCCCTGGGCTTTGCCTCGGCCGGGTGACGGTACTCGCAATCCATTTGCACGCAACCGAACCGGCAAGCCTCCACGCAAGCGTTGCAAGAAACGCACCTGAAGGGCTCAAAGACCAGTTCTTTGGCCGTGCGGTCGACGTGAATGGCGTTTGCGGGGCATTTCATCGCGCACAGACCGCAGAACTTGCACCCGTCCATTTCAAAGTGAATCGTCCCGCGGGCCAGCTCAAAGGCGGGACGAGCTTCCTCCGGGAAGTTGCGCGTGACGGGCCCTTGAACAACGTTGTGGACAATTCGGGGCAATAGCTTGAACATGCGTTATCTCTCAGTGCAGCTTAAGCAGGGGTCGATCGACAGCGCGACGATCGGAACGTCGGTGAACTCGCATCCCTGCAGAAGGTGAATCATCATCGGAACGTTGGCGAACGTCGGAACGCGGATGCGCACCCGCTCCAAAAACTTGGTGCCGTTGGCAACGACCAGATACAGGAGCTCGCCGCGCGGGGCCTCGACTCGGGCAATGGCCGAACCGTTCGGCAGGCCCTTCGGCTTCACTTTGATCTCGCCTTCGGGCAGTCGATCGATAACCTTGCGAATGATATCGATCGATTGGGCGATCTCACCCAGGCGCTGGATGCACCGGGTGTAAGTGTCCCCGCCCTTTTCCACCACCGGCTCGAAACCCAGCTCGTCGTAGCAGCAATAGCCGGTCATTCGGGCGTCCTGCGCCACGCCGGACGAGCGTGCGTCGGGTCCGACGGCGCCCAACTCATAGGCCACCTCGGCCGAGATTTGGCCCTTACCGATCGTTCGCCGTCGAACCGTGTAATCGTTCAAAAAGGTGTTGCGAACGCCCTTGATGTCCTTCTCCAGCTGGTCCATCGCCCGAAGAATCTCGTCCTGGTGCTCTTTCGAGACGTCGCGCCGGGCGCCGCCGATCTCGGAAACGGAGATGATCACGCGGTTGCCCGCCGTCTTCTCCATGATGTCCATGATGTTCTCGCGGATCCGCCACATCTGCATGAACAGGCTTTCGAACCCAAACGCCTCGGCCAGAAGCCCAAGCCAAAGCAGGTGGCTGTGAAGGCGGTGGATCTCGCTGAACAGCACGCGGATGTAGGTGCCTCTTTTGGGAACCTCGAGGTTCATGATCTCCTCGAGAGCAAGGCAATAGGCCAGCGCGTGGATTGACGAGCAGATTCCGCAAACGCGCTCCACCAAAAACACGTTCTGCTGGTAATCTTGACGCTCGCAGGCCTTCTCGATTCCGCGGTGCACGTATCCAAACGCGGGCAGAAGCTGGCTGATGTTCGGTCCATCCAGGGTCAGCTTGAGCTGAAGCGGCTCGGGAAGCACCGGGTGCTGCGGGCCGAAAGGGACAACGGTTTCTTTTGCCATCAAGTTTTCTCCGGCTTAGGGTCTTTGAGCAACGGCGGACGGTCGTACTTGTCTGTCAGCAGGAAGTTACCGTCGTAATCGATGTTCAAGCCTTCCACGACGATGCCGAAAAGGTCCCGCATTTCATTCTCGGGAAGAAAGGCGCAGAAGTACACCGGGGTGATCGACGGCACCGATTCCGATTTGTCGACGTGAACGAGCAGGTGCGTGAAGTTCAAGTTCAAGTCGAAGTGATAGTAGACGTCGAAGTGGTCGCCCTTGTCCAGGCATGTGGTCGACATGAAGCGGTGGTGGGACGCTCTCAGTTCGCGGACTTTGTCGATCAGTTCGGACGGTTCCACCTCGGTGGCGGGAATCGTGGGAACGGCGGGAGCCTCGCTCACTTCTTTTTCTCCTCCTTCTGCTTGGCCATCTTTTTTTGAATCGCCAGCAGAACGCCCTCCATGATCGCCTCGGGCTTGGCTGCGCAACCCGGAACGTACACGTCGACCGGAAGAACCTTGTCCACACCGCCCAGACAGTTGTAGCACTCGTGGAACACCCCGCCCGTTGCCGCGCAAGCGCCGACCGCCACCACTGCCCGGGGTTCGAGCATCTGCTCGTAAAGGTTCAGCAACACGCGTTCGTTGCGCTTGTTCACCGGCCCGGTCACAATCATCACGTCGGCGTGCTTCGGGTTGCCCACGTTGATGATCCCGAACCGCTCCACGTCGTACATCGGCGTGAACGTCGAGAGCAATTCGATGTCGCATCCGTTGCATGACCCGGCATTGTAGTGCAACACCCACGGTGATTTCAGCCTGGCTCGATCGATAAGTTTCATCGTTACTCTGATTATTGCTTCATGTAGATGTAAACAAGATTCACCACGGCAAGACCGAGCCCAAAGGTCCAGCCGATTTCCAGCATCCACATCCAAGTCATTCGGGCAGTCATGTTGTCGACCGCGATGCTGCACATTAGAGCGGCCAACGCCAACAAAACCGCGACGATCGGGCTGCTCGCCCAAAGGAGGCCGACGAGTCCGAGCAGAAGCACGAATTCATACCAGTGGGCCAGCTCGACGAGGGCCAGCGTCGGACCCGACATCTCGGTCAAAGGGCCTTGAACGACCTCCTGATGCGGGTGGTGGGCCGTCGCCGATATGTCAAACGGCGACTTTCGCATCTTGATCAGAATCACCATCACCATCGTGATGAAGAACAACGGCATGCGGAACAACAACGGCTCTGGATACGCAAGGATGTCCCTGACCATGAAGCTTTTCGTCTGCAAGTACAGTCCGATCACGAAGAAGAGTGACAATGGTTCGAAAACGAGCAGCTGCATCACCTCGCGCTGGGCACCGAGCTGGCCGTACGGCGAGCGAATGCTGAAAGCCGACATGATGAACGCCACGCTTCCGAGGCCCAGCACGTAAAGGATCGCCACCAAGTCCTGCTGCGCGGCCAAAAGGCACAGACTCAAAACAGACGAAACGAACAGCACCCACACGGCGATCGTCTGAAACTTCGTGCAACTCGAACCGCGCTTGGCGAAAAGCTTGATCACGTCATAAAACGGTTGAAGCAAAGGCGGCCCCTTGCGGCCTTGCATGCGCGCACTGATCACGCGGTCGAAACCCGAGAGGAGCCCACCGATGAACGGCGAAACAAAGACGGCCCCAGCCAGCATCAAGGCGAGCTGCCCGGCCGTCATAACAGCGACACCCCGACCATGGCGGCCAACAGGAGAGTAGCCACAGAATTTAACCACGCGTTGTGCGTCCGCTCACCGAAAAGCTTGTCGAAATAGTAGAAGCCGATGTTGATTTCTTGGAGTTCGTCTTGCGCCGAGCGGAACGTCAGCGTCTCTTCGGACTCGCCTTGCTCGCCGCAAAGATAAACCGAGTAAGGCTTGTCCTGAGGCTTCCTCACCCAAACGGCAGGAACAATGATCGAAAGAGCCAACACGATTGTGATCAAAATGATCGGGATCGTTCCGGTGTCAATCTGCACCCCGAGCTTGGCCGCCGAAGCCCCGGCCTGGGCGAATTGATCGAGCACCGCCGGCTGGACGATGTTTTGAACAACAAACATGACCGAGAGGCTGACCAAAATAATCGACGACGTCAGGATGACCAGCGGAACGCGGTACAGAACGTGCAACTTTTCGATCTTCTTATCCCCCGGCGTCGGCCAGGTGCCCAGCATGCGGCCCATCCACTTCGTCCAAAAAACGATGGTGAAGGTGCTTCCCATCACGATAAGAACCACCACGATCGGGCTGGACGCAGCCGCCTCGAGAGCCGCCCACTTGGCCACAAACATGCCGAATGGCGGAAGAAACATCGACAAGATGCCGATCACCGCCACCACCGTCGTGAATGGCATGTAGGCGATCAAGCCGGACATGTCCTCGATGACCCGGCTGCCGATGCTCGATTCGATGATGCCCGTCGTGACGAAAAGCAACGCCTTAGACACTGCATGGAACAAGATCAGCATCATCCCTACCGAATAGGACACCGGAGAGTTGATGCCGGCGCACACGACGATCAGTCCGAGATTCGATATCGTCGAGTAAGCCAACACGCGCTTGCCGTCCACCTGGCTGATGGCCAGCATCGCCGTGGCGGCGAAGGTGAACGCGCCCACCAGACCGACCAAAAAGGTCAGCCGTGATTCGTGATACACCGGCGACAAACGAAGCACCAAATAGACGCCCGCCTTGACCATCGTGCTGGAGTGCAACAACGCGGAAACCGGCGTCGGGGCCACCATCGCGCCCAAGAGCCAACCCTGGAAGGGCAACTGGGCAGCCTTGGTCGCGCCTGCCAAACAAAGGAAGCCCACGGGAACAAGAAGAGACGATTTGTCCTTGTGATCCAGCATCGAGGAGATCGATAGCGGCTCGCCGATGCTGTTCAGCCAGACCAGCGCGATCACGAACGCCAATCCGCCGATCGAGTTCATCCACAAGGCCCGCGTCGAGTTGGCCGTCGCCTGCCGCGTGCCGTCGTGGCCGATCAAAAGCACACAGCACAGCGTGGTGATCTCCCAAAACAGATACACGATGTACAAGTTGTTGCACAGCAAAAGGCCGTTCATGGCGCCCAGGAACAGCACCAGCAGGGTGAAGAATCGCGGCTGCTTGCTCGGCTGGTCGGGATGGTGCGACTCGTGTTGTTGCATGTAAGGGACGGCGAACAGCACGATGGCCGACCCAACGAGGCACACGATCAGCACCATCATGATGCCCAGGGAATCGGCCCGGAACAAAACGTGCTCGGCGAGCTCCGCGCGGGCCCCGAACTTCAGGTAGGCCAAGGGCACGAGCTGCGCGGCAGCCAGGCCCACGACCAGGTAGCTCTTGCGAACGAATCCGAGGTAAGCGAAATACAGAAGCAGCCCGTAGTCCACGATCTCGGCGATCGCCATCCAAGGGAAAGGCCCCGTCATGGAAACCGAGATTTGCCCCTGGCCGAAAGCGCCCAGCACGATCGAGCAGACCACGAGAATGCCGCAGATCGCGCCGATCAAGGCGTTTCGGAGCGCCAAGCTCCGAATCAGCGGAATCACCAAAGAAGCAAAGGGGGAGAGAATCAGGAGGCCGATGAGAAGTTCGCGGCGCATTAGAGGAACTTCTCCTGCAGGCGACTGATTTTATCTTGGCCGCTAAGGTCCGGATCGTTGCTGGAATCCGGCATGTCGGCGGGTGCAGACGGTTCCATTGTGTTTCGAAGCAACATAAAAAACGTAGCGTCAAAGCGCAATCGACGCGTTCGGAAAGTGAGCGGCCAACGTCGGCGGCATCCGAAGTGTCATGTCATTTTACCCGAATTTCCAAAGTTCGGTTTGTTAACCTCTGGCCCGTCTAGCCGTCCCTGAAGGCAAAGGAACCAGTTCCGCATCAACCAAACCTTTGGACTTCGACCAAAGGTATTTGCCCACATGCCGGGCATGGGCGCCGGTTTGGAAAACCCAAACGTTCCCAAAACGCACGGGAGAGTCAAGCCTCGTGTGCGAGTGGGCGCCGAGAACCATGTCCAATTCCGGGCACGCCTCGGCCAGTTCGGCGTCTTGCCGGAAGCCAATGTGGGTGAGTGCGATGAGGCAATCCACCGTGGCGCGAAGGCGCTTGGCAACGGCGCAAACTGCGGGGATCGGCGAGTCCCATAGGTAAGCGCTGGCCGCCCGGGACGCCATGCGCTCCGTCACCATGGGCACCATGGCCCCGATTACGCCGACCTTGAGCCCGGCCTTTTCGATCACCGTCCAACCCGGCAAAGGACGCTCGCCGGTTTTCTTGCGCAGGTTGGCGCACAGCAAGGGGTGGGCCGCACCGTCGATCTTTGCCTCAAAGGCTCTCTGAAGGACCTGCGTCTCGCGATTGCCGAGGGTTCCGGCATCGCAACCGGCCGCCTCCAAAAGCCCCCACACGGGGTCTTGCCTTAGGGGCAACGCCAGGTTCCCCGCTTTGATGCAGTCCCCGCAGTCAAAGTAGAGGGCGTTGTCGTCTTTCAGCTTGCGAATGGCACCTGCCGACGACTCGTCAAGCTTTCCATGAAGGTCGTTGGTATGAAGAATCGTCAAATCCAATCGGTCACGTCCAAAGCCCCCAAGGTTGATTTGGGCAAGTCGGATTATAGACGAGGCCGCGTCCGCCTTGCCGGCTCAGTTCCATCGGGCCCTCGGCTATTGGCGCCCCAGCGAACGGTCGTTGAAACCGATCGTGTAAGTGCTCTGCTTGGTGATCAATGCCATCGCGAGCCAGATCAGTTCCGCCGAGTACTCGCCTGCCAAGATGCCAAGGCCCGTCATGCGCAACTTGTCATAGCCGCCCAAGCCGTAGTACCGTTGGACGAAGCTCTTGATGATCAAGGCGACCAGTAATCCAAACCAGTAATAATCCACGCCGAAGTTGAGCGACAAGACGTATCCCGCGGGGTGCAGAGGAAACGCGGGAACTTTGAAGCGCACGGCATCCAAAGCCATCACGACCGCAAATCCGAACAAGGTCATGGTGATTCCCACGAGGTCCGGGCCCTTCTTGTTGTCCGTGATGTTGCGCAAGTAGCTTTCGGCTGCGTTCCAGTTTCCGTAGTTGCCGGTTCGGTAAACGTTGACGTAGCGGAACCAATAGGCGAGGAAGAAAGCCAACACCGTCACCAAGGCCACCGAGACGAAGATCGTCCTTTGATTCAGTTTGTTCAGCGAGCCCATCTTCATCGCCTCGAGCTGGTAAGGCATCGGGTGCGTTCTGTGGATGCGGTTGATGGACAGAAACATCTGGCTAACCCACGCGGCTTGCTTGTTGGTGAACCATTTGGTCCCGAAGAAACGGTTCATGAAGCTGCTCGGGCCGAAAAAGGCGAACTCGTGGGTGGGCGGCCCGATTTGCGCGCGGATGCGGGTCAAGATGAAGCTGAAGATCAAGAACAGCGCCGTGTAAGCGATCATATAGACAACCGGCAGGTCGCCCAAACACCCATAGTAGACGATCACGGCGTAGCAAAGCAGAAAACCGATAAAGGCCCAGCGGTGCGGGATGCCGCCGTCCTCGGGCCTGTCGCCCCGAACGATGCCTCGAAAGACGTCCTTGATGTGGCCCCTCGAAAACATCAAGACGCCGATGAACATGGCCAGCACGCCGCCCCATGTCTGCTCGTCGAAATAAGGCGGGCCCGGTGCAATGAAGGTGCCCGAAAACACTCCCTGGGGAAAGCCTTGCGACGCCAAGATGATGTGCGTGACCTTGCGCAGAATGTAAAACAGCACCACGCTGAATACCATATCGCTGGGCATAAATAGGCCGATCACTGCCATGAACGGGTAAATGGCGATCGGCGTCAGCCCCAAACTGGAAAACGGCTGGTCCTTGAACAGCGTTCCGATATCGAGGATCATCTTGGTGGGCACCGAGGGGATGTTCGGGTAAAGATAGTTGAACCCGTTCAGCATGTCGATGGTGAACATGATTCCAAAAGCTATCCACATGTGCCGGCTTCTCCACATGGCGCCTGAACCGCCGCCCTCCGACATGGCCACAGGAAGCTGGATGAGCGGGAAGGTCAACCGCTCTTGTCGGCACCAAACGTCGCGCATCAAGCTGTTCAGACACAACATCGAGCCGCACAAGGCCAGAAACAAACCGCCCCAAGCCGCAATTCTTGGAAAGAACAGCGGCATTTTCTGAAGCACATAGGTCCAGTCCTTGCCGCCGCCCATCATGTCCTCGACCGCCGCCTTGTCGGTAATGACCAGCCAAGAGGGCAGCTCTTTGGCAAAATAGTCCTTGGCCACGGTGCTGGTCTCTTTTTCAAAAGCCAGTTCGTGGATGGATGGAAACATGGTGCCGGACCACTCCTGAGAAACGGCGCCGGCAACGGCCGTGAGCGAGAAAATGACGATGAGGTCGGCCTGCGACAAAGCCAGCTTCGGCAACCACCTGCGCAAAGGTGCGTTCAGCAACACCAGAACAATAAGGGTGGCGACCGGGGCTACCAAGAGCGAGAACATCGAGGACACGGCCTGGCTCGCCGAAACGTAACAGGACGGAATCGATAGCAAAAAGCCCAATAGCAACGCCCGCGCCCGAACAGCGCGCGGCTTCTCGCCGGGTTCGACCGATGGGATGCCCACGGGAAACCACTATACCTGCTCGAGGGCTTGGTTGCTATAGGGTAAACCATGCGGGTGACGCCCATCTACATCGGACTCGGCTCAAACTTGGGGAACCGCCTCGAGCTGATTCGGCAAGCCGTTCGGCTTCTAACCGACACGTTTGTTGTCCAGGCTGTCAGCCCGCTGTATGAGACGGCGCCGATGTACGTGGTCGACCAGCCGCCGTTCCTCAATGGCATGCTCGCCGCCCAAACGAGCATGGGCCCCCTCGAGGTTCTGCACACCCTCAAACGCATCGAGGCGGAAGTCGGCCGGTTCCCTAGGGAACGTTACGGGCCGCGCGAAATCGATCTCGACCTGATCTGCTACGGTTGCGCGGTTTACCGATTCGAGGACGCCTCGCCCGGCAGCAACCGATCGGGACCTCTGACGATCCCCCACCCCAGGCTCGTCGAAAGGCGCTTTGTGCTGAAACCCCTCCACGACGTGGCGCCGGATCTCGAACTCCCTGGCCTTGGCCCGGTGTTCGAACTTTTGGTGGCAACCAATGGTCAGGCCGCAACCGTCCAACAGGTGTCCGATGCCGTTTTTCCGTTATAAAGTCCAAGACCACAAAGGTCAAGCGCTTGAGGGCACGATCATGGCCGCCGATCGACAGAAAGCTATCGAGACGCTTCAGGCACGCGGCTATCGGTTGCTCAACATCCAAGATGCGGCGCCAAATTCATCCAGCCCCCCTTTAGGCAAGATGGCCATGCCGCCGATGCCCACTTATGGGTTGTACCAGTACAAAGGCTCAGACAAGGCTCTCTACTTCATCCTGGGACAGATGGCCGAGTTGCTGAGGGCAGGCGTCAACCCGGCTCAGGGCTTCGCGACCTTGGGGCAGAACCAAAACCGTGAAGGCTACCGAAGGTCTTTGCAGGAAATGGCTGCAGTGAGCGCGGAGGGCGGCTCAATCAGCGAGGTCATGCGCAAATACCCTCGGCTGTACCCAGAGCATGTGATCGGCATGGTCCAAGCTGGGGAATTCGGCGGCTTCCTTCCCGAAGCTTTGGAAGTCGCGTCGAACCAAGCAAAGGAAGCTGACGTTTTTCGAAAGTGGCATTGGTTCGTTTGGCTCGTGCTGGCGCTGTTTTTCGTGGTTGTTCCTGTTACCCTGCTGGCTGGGCACAGCTTCAACGCAGCTTTTGGCAAAGCATGGTCCGGCGGTTCGACCGTCACGAGCGACACCGTCGTCCGGGATATGCGCGCCGACGTTGTGCAGACCCTTGCGTGGCCCGTAGGCCCTTACTTGCTCGTCCTCAGCGGGCTCGTGATCGGCGGCCTTCTTTGGTTGAACTCAGACAGGCAGAAGCTTTTCAGGCACCGGCTCGCCCTCAAGTACCCGTCGCTAAAGAAAAGAGCCAAGATGGAGTGCCTCTCCATCTTCACATGGACGGCGAGCCAGCTTTCCCGTGCCGGGGTTCCACCCAACACGACTTGGGAAATCGCGTGCCGATGCATCCCGAACGCCGAGATGCGCGACCAGGTTTCGAAGGCCGGATGGCACATGCATGAGGGTTCCAAGATCACCGACGCTGTCCGTCACGCCAAAGTTCTGCCCGAGGAGTATCTGTCCTTGCTTTCGACCGCCGAGATGACCGGCACCGTGCCCGGCACTTTCGAGCGCCTTGCGAACATGGCCCGAAGCGAGTACGAGAGGCAGACAGCCAAAGCCAAAACCTGGGGATGCGCCCTAGGTTGCTTTTGGCTAGGCATCATAGGCCCCATCGGCATGGCCATCATTCTTTACTACTACTACGACGTTCTTCGCATGCTTATCGACGAGATCGGCGGGTAGTCCGCAAACGGGTCAAGACATCTTGGCCTATGCCTTTCGGGCGAACCTTTAAGAAAAAACCTTGGATTTCAAGAACGCGACGCACGGCTTCGACGCGATCAAGGGGCCCCAGAACTTGATACCCAGTGCCTAGCAGGTCCAAGCGCAGGACTCCGCCATTCGCCTTGACGGAGTCCTTCTTGGAATTCGGATGGCCCGTCGGCTCAAGCCGGCGAGCTATCCTTCGGCGTTGCGGCCGTAAGTCAAAGGTTGAGCCTTTTGGACGCTCTTTGAACCTAAGCGGTATACTGATAACATGAGCAAGTCCTCCCCCAACAGAACCTGGCGAGAAAAAGTCGGCCTAGCCGAGATGCTGAAGGGCGGCGTCATCATGGATGTCACCAACGTGGAGCAAGCGCGCATCGCCGAAGACGCCGGGGCTGTAGCCGTGATGGCCCTCGAGCGCGTCCCTTCGGACATTCGCCGGGATGGCGGAGTGGCGAGAATGAGCGACCCCGAGATGATCTCCGCCATCCAGAAAGCGGTGTCCGTTCCGGTCATGGCCAAGTGCCGAATCGGCCACTTCGTTGAAGCCGAAATCCTTGAAGCGCTTGAAGTCGACTTCATCGACGAGAGCGAGGTGCTGACTCCCGCCGACGAGGAAAACCACGTGGACAAGCATGCCTTCAAGGTGCCGTTCGTTTGCGGTGCGCGCAACCTGGGCGAAGCCCTTCGGCGAATTGCGGAAGGCGCGGCGATGATCCGAACCAAGGGGGAGGCCGGCACCGGCGACGTCGTCGAAGCCGTTCGACACATGCGAACGATCATGGCCCAAATTCGCGAAGTCAAGGCTTGCCGCGAGGACGAGCTTTACGTTTTGGCCAAGGAGCATCAAGCACCAATCGATCTGATCCGGCAGGTCCGAAGGCTGGGCAGGTTGCCCGTCCCTAACTTCTCTGCTGGCGGCATCGCCACCCCAGCCGACGCAGCCCTGATGATGAAGCTGGGCGCGGAATCGGTCTTCGTCGGGTCGGGCATCTTCAAAAGCGCCGATCCCGCACGCCGAGCCAAAGCTATCGTGGAAGCGGTCCTCTTCCACAACGACCCCGTCAAGCTCGCGGAAATCAGTTCGTGTTTGGGAAACGCCATGTTCAGCATCGCCGCCGCGCACCTGCCGGAAAGCGAGCAGATGGCCGTCCGGGGATGGTGAATAACTGTTAACAACGTGAAGGAATCGTCGGCACCGGTTTTGAATATAAATCCATGCCTACGATCTTCACCAAGATAATCAACGGCGAGATTCCGGCGGACATCATCTATCAGGACGAGCACTGCGTGGCCTTTCGCGACATCAACCCGCAGGCCCCGGTGCACGTGCTGATCGTCCCCCGGCAGGAGATTCCCGGCTTGGCGTCCTTGCCCGAAGAAGGCGACCACCTTTACCTTTTGAACGCCGCCAAAAAGATCGCGGAGCAGGAGGGCTTAACGAACGGGTACAGGCTGGTCATCAACCAAGGGCTTGATGCCGGACAAACGGTCGAACACCTTCACGTGCATCTTCTTGGCGGCCGGCCCATGTCGTGGCCCCCGGGCTAACAAAAAACATTCGCAGAGAGCACCGATGAGCAAACAAAAGCAACTTCGCGTAGGCATTATCGGCGTCGGCATGGGCCAAAGCCACATCCGAGGGTTTCAGAGCCACCCGTCGGCATCGGTGACTGCCCTCGCCGACATCGACAAGCAACGTCTGGAGCGAACCGCCCAGCAGTTCGGTATCAAAAGCGTCTACACCGACGCGGAAGAAATGATCCAAAAGGAGAAGCTGGACATCGTCGCAGTGGTCACGCCAAATTGCTACCACAAGCCCCAGACGCTGGCTGCGCTCCAGGCCGGTTGCCACGTGCTATGCGAAAAGCCCATGGCCCTGAACGCTCAAGAGGGCCAGGAGATGGTCGATGCGGCCAAAGCTGCCGGAAAACGCCTCATGATCAACTTTTCGTTCCGCTTCACCCAACAGTCGTGGGCCCTCAAAGAACAGGTGGACAAGGGGGTTTTGGGCAACATCTACTTCGGGCGCACCGTCTGGCACCGACGGCGAGGCCTGCCGGGGTTCGGAGGGTGGTTCGGCCAAAAAAAGATGTCCGGAGGCGGCCCCCTGATCGACCTCGGCGTGCACCGGCTCGACTTGGCGCTTTGGCTGATGGGTTACCCCAAGCCCAAATACGTCCTGGGCAACACCTACCAGGCGATCGGCGTGCCCCTTGCCCAGAAGCTCGGCAAGAAGTTCGACGTCGAGGACCTGGCCGCCGGCGTGATTACCTTTGAAAACGGCGCAACGCTAGTCGTCGAAGCCTCCTGGGCGTGCAACATCAAGGAACGCGAGCTGATGGAGACCAGGCTGATGGGCACCGACGGCGGCCTTGTGCAAAAAAATATCGGCGAAGGCTACGATTTCGAGGCGGAGATCTTCATGGAAAGAAACGGCGCGCAGTACGACATGAAGCTCCACCCGCCGGTTCCCGACGCCCCAAGCGCCCAGTTCCACTTCGTCGAGAGCATCTTGAACGGAACCCCGCACGTGGCGACCGGCGAAGAAGGCCTCATCGTAATGAAGCTTTTGGACGCCCTCTACGAAAGCGCCGCAACGGGCCAACCGGTCCGAGTTGGCTAAGCATGCCAAAGACCCCGCAAGTCAGCGCCATCGTGCCGGCACTCAACGAGCAGCACACGCTCGGCGAGGTGGTCGAGCGCTTGCTTGCTTTGCCCCTGGACGTCCAAGTCATCGTCGTGAACGACGGCAGCACCGATGGAACCGCCTCGGTGCTCTCGTCCTTCGGCTCAAGGATCCTTGTCCTGACCAACGAAAGACCCGGTGGCAAGGGAATGGCGATTCGCCAGGCCTTAGCCCACGCCGTCGGCGAGGCGGTCATCATCCAGGACGCCGACCTCGAGTACTTTCCCGAAGATATCCCTTCGCTCGTCCGGCCGATCCTCGAGGGTCACGCCAACGTGGTTTACGGGTCCCGTTTCTCGAAGGGCTTTCCCAAGGGCATGGCCCTCCCCAACAAGATCGTCAACGTGCTACTTGCTTGGGCGGTGCGCCTGCTCTTTTGGCGGCGAATCACCGACGAAGCGACATGCTACAAGGCCTTCCGCCGCACCTTGCTTCAATCGATGAACCTGAAATGCAAACGTTTCGAGTTTTGCCCGGAGGTCACCGCCAAAGCCCTGCGCCGTGGCGAAACCATCCTCGAGCAACCGATTCGTTACGTCCCTCGAACAAAGACCGCCGGCAAGAAGATCCGCTGGACCGACGCGCCCGACGCCTTCTGGACCCTGGTCAAGTACCGGTTCAAGCAATGAGCCTTCCGTTGTTCGCCGCGGTTCTGGGTTTGCTTTTCCACGTCGGTTCCAAAGAGGTCCGAAGGTTCGAGCAGCTCGCCGCCTCCGATCTGTCCAGCCGACTCGAAGGCCTGCAAAACAAAGTGTCCGTTCAAGTCCAGCTGGGCAGCCTTCGCCCCGGCCACCTCAAGGAGGTGCGCATTCTGGCGAGCGGTTTTCGGACGCCGTCCCTTCCCCTTTGGACCGAGCCTTGGCGCTCCCAGGAGGGGCGAATCGACCGACTGGTTATCCGGCTCACTGACTTCGAAATCGGAGACCTTCCCGTTCGAAGCCTCGACATCGTGCTGAATGATTGCCGCTGGGATGTGGCTTGCGCGGTCCGAGAGGGCAAGATCCGCCTTAGCCGAAGCGGCACAGGCACCTTCGAGGCCGCCGTCACCGAGCAAGGCGTCCGCCTCTACATCGTCAAGCGCTACCCGTTCGTGGAAGTGAAGACCTTCAAAATTGATCGGTACAAAGTGATCTTCGAGGGTGACCTTTTGACCCCTCTTGGCCGAACGAACTTCGCTCTTGTCGCAGTCGGCAAGCCGTGGAAGACAACCGGACTGAGCCTCGAACCCGCCTACCTTTCATTTGCCAACAAAAGAATATCCCTCGACCGAAACCCAGCCATGAACCAGCTTCTGAACCCCGTCGTCGACCTGGATCGGGACTTCGGGTTGCGCGGCGCGCTGACCATCGGCAACTTGAAGCAACGCAACCAGGAGCTTTTACTCTCTGGCACCGCGTTCATACCAGCAGCCGATTGAGGCAATCAGTCGATTACTAGGTTTTTTAGAAGGTTCTTAAAAAAGCCTCCAGACTTATCGCCCTTCCGAAAATTGGGTGTACAATATGTACATTCGCACAGTAATATATGTCCTTCCAGCGAAGGGCGCTCCGCGAAAAGAGGTCTGGATTATGTTAAAACACGTTTGGTTAACGCTTGCCGCATCGTCGTTGCTCGCCAGCAACGCCTTCTGCTTCACTTTCGACGGCTCGAACTGGGTTGCCAACGGGGACTTCGAGGCAACCGGCGCAGGAGCCATGAACCAATCGATCAACCCGCTTTTCGGCTGGGAGGTCGGCGGCTGGATGAATAACGCGTGCTCGAACAGCACGGTCGTTGTTCGCGACTATTCCACGGTTTGGGACTTCGCCGACCCCAGCAACGTGCCGGGCGGCTGGAGCTATGAAGGCCCGAGCGTCGGCACGAGAGGCAACCACTTTTTGACCGGAGGCGTCGTGACCGGAAACAGCGGCAACTGGTGGATTCAGGGAATGCGCCAGCTGTTCTGGATTTATGGCAATAGCGAGGCGATCGCCAAGATCGACGCCGGCAACCTCAAATTCATCCTCTCCGCCTACTTGGGAGGATTTACTGAGGGGCCTTGGGCCGGCACGCAAAGCGGCGCCAAAGTGCTTTTGAAGTGCACTGGAACCTACACCGGTTCTCAAGAGTTTTCTCTCGACCAGGTCAACACGTCCAACGGTGCCAACTATGTTTGGAGCAACCTTAGTCTGAAGTCGGTCGAAGGGATCATTCCTGTGGGCACTCGCGCCATCGAGCTGTTCGTTTTCCTGAACCACTGGGGCAACGGCTGGAACGGCGCGGGCAACACAACCGACCCGAACTATAACTACGCGGCCGTCGACAACATCAAGTTCAACGTCGGCCAGCCCGTTCCCGAACCTATTTCGTTGATCGCCCTCGGCCTCGGCGCCATCGGTCTGATCGCTAGGCGCAAACGCCAATAAGCAAAACCTCGATCCCTAAAAACTGGGGGCTGCCTCGAGCGGCGGCCCCTTTTTCATCCAACGTAGCTATTGGCTTCGGCTTTCCGTAATGATTTCAGCATCGAACTTTTCGCCAGCGCGTTCATAAACAACCTTCACTTTGGCTCCTGGCTCAACCTTCATCATCTCGTCCTGCAGACCTTGCAGATCGTCGATCCGCACGCCGTTGAACATGACGATGCGGTCTCCAGCCTTCAGGCCGGCCTTTTCGGCTGGGCTGCCCGGTGATACCCCCGTCAAAACGACGCCTGGGCCTTCGCCGGCCATGTCGGGTATGAAGCCGATGCGAACCCGACGGCCCTGACCAGAGCTTTGCGGCCGGGAGTCCAGGGAGGCGCTGGCATAGGTCAGCCTTGCAGGCAAGGCGTCCACGCTTGATATCAGTCTGGCCGCGAAGTTCGCCGTTTCGGCAATGCCATCGATGTTCAGCTTGTCGACCGTGTCCCGTTCCGTATGGTAGTCCGGATGGATGCCGCTGAAAAAGAAAACATGAGGGATGTTGTAGCGTCCGAACGACGCGTGGTCCGAGTCGCCCCGGGTTGTGTTCACCAATTGCGGCTTCAAAGCGCCTCGATCGATACCGTCGATAAGGCCTTGCCACTCCTTGGCCGTGCCGACGCCGTAAATCCAAATCTTTCCCTCGCGGACTCGGCCGACCATGTCCAAATTGATCATCGCGGAGGTTGACCTAAGAATGTCCGGGTGGTCCTTCGCCCAAGCGGTCGACCCCAAAAGGCCAAGCTCCTCGCCTTGGTACCACTGAAAGATCAGCGTTCGCTTGTTGCTCTTGGCCTTGGCAAAGGCTTTGGCGATCGCCATGACAGCAGCCGATCCGCTCGCGTTGTCGTCCGCCCCGTAGTGGATCGCGTCGCTACCGGTCATCGAACCGATTTGCCCAAAGCCCAAATGATCGTAGTGCGCGCCAATAATGATGTACTCGGACTTCAGTTTGGGGTCTCTTCCGGGCAAAATGCCGACCACGTTCTTTCCGAACCCCTTGTTCGGCACCATCTCCACCTCAATCCGTGCCGAGATGTCCAAGGTGACGCGCTCCGGACCCGCGGCCCCACGGCAATTCCAATAATCGAGTCCCGTGATACTTTCGAAGGCTTTCGAGGAAATGCCAATGCCCGCCACATCGAGGTCGGGCGGCATGCCCTGCGCACGCACATAAGCGGGCAAGTCGGGCTTTCCTTTGGCGGTCGGTCCTGCGAAAATGACACCGACCGCGCCCATTTCGGCGGCCGTCCGCGCTTTTGTACCGGTCGATATGGGACGCTGGCCATCGGGCACGCCGCGCAGCATTAGCACGATTTTGCCCTTCACGTCGAGGCCGGCGAAGTCGTTCCAATCTTCTCGGTCCAGCCCGTATCCGGCGTAAACCACCGGGGCGTCGACAGGTTTGGAAGCGGTGTTCACCAGAGGACGATAGTCGACGTCCAATTTGAGCGTCAGCGGGGCTTTGCCCTCCGGCCGAACGACCACCTTGCAAGCAGCGGTCGGCCGTTGCGAAAACGATACTGGGAACTCATGCACGTAGCTTTTGCCTTGGCCCGGCAAAAGGCCGTACGATCGGATCTGGCCAACGATGAAATCGCAGGCGCGGTCGCCCCCTGGGGACATGGTGAACCGACCCTCCATTTCGGCGGAGGCCAGGGTTTGCACAGGAACGCGTACGTCGGACTCGGAAATCGGCCCAAGGGAAACAGCCGCGGCAACGAGTGTGGAAAGGATCATCATGTTTCCTCGAATGGTGCCCTGTAAGATACTGTATTTTCATAGCCGATCGTTCCCGTTAGACTCTACCAAGGGGTTCGCCGATTGGCAAATCGACCCATGGACTCAGCATCATTCCGAATAGGATGCCGATTCTTGGTTGCGTCACGGGGTTAGGGGTATATTCATGGCATGGCAGCCAAAATCCGAGTTGTTGTCGTCGACGATGAAGCGCCCTACCGAAGCGCATTGCAAAAGACTCTGACCCTCATGCCCGAATGCGAAGTTCTTGCCATCTGCAAAGACGGCCAAGAGGCGCTTGACGTTTGCCTGGCTGATCCGCCCGACGTCCTGCTGACGGACATCAACATGCCCCGAATGAACGGCATCGAACTGACCCGGCGCCTGCTGAAGCAAGAGAAGAGTGTGGCCGTTGTGATCCTCACCGTCCAAGAAGATGACGACACGGTTTACGAGGCCTTCCGGGCTGGCGCCTTGGGCTACCTCCTCAAGACTTCAACCCCGCAAGACGTGGTCGACGCCATCCGCCTGGCCGCCCGCGGCGAGGCCAAGATCACCCCGCGCATCGCCACCAAGGTGATCGAGGACTTCAGAAGGGTCGAAGAGGACGACAACACCGACGACAGCGAGCTCTACGTGCTTTCGGAGCGCGAGGCCGAGATCCTCGAGTACGTGGCCCAAGGCCTTCGGAACAAGGACATCGCCCAAAAGCTGTCCATCGCCGAAAAAACGGTGAAAAACCACGTCAGCAACATCCTCAAGGCGCTTCAAGTGAACAGCCGGACTGAAGCCGCGATGAAGGCGGTCAAGGCGAAACTCGTCGACAAGTCTTGAAGCAAACCGTTCCCACGTGGAAGCGCGGCGGGCCTGCCCCCTTGGATTGAAGCAGTCCCGTCGTTTTTTTGGATTTCCGCCTGGCGCTCTTGCAAGAGGCCATACGGAGACGGCGTCAACCGTTTTTGGCCGCAAAGTCCTTCATGAACTTGGCCAGAGCGACGCAGCCCTCGACCGGAAAGGCGTTGTAGATGCTGGCGCGACAACCCCCAACCGATCGGTGGCCCTTCAGGCCGTCAAGCTGGAGTTCCTTCGCCTCCTTGATAAACGCAGCGGTCAGGTCGTCGTTCGGCAAGGTGAAGGTCACGTTCATCAGCGACCGGCACTCGGGGGCGGAGTGGCCTTTGTAGAAGCCTCCCGACTCGTCGATGGCCCGATAGACGATCTCGGCCTTTTCCTTGTTTCGGGCGTGCATGGCGGTCAGACCGCCGTTTTTCAGAAGGTGCTTGTAAACCAGACCGCAAATGTACACCGCCCAGCACGGGGGCGTGTTGTACATCGAGCCGTTTTCGGCCTGCAAGCGGTAATCGAGCATCGGATGCATGTTCTCCGGCGTCCGGGCCAGCAGGTCCTCGCGAATGATCACCACGGTCACTCCGGCCGGGCCCATGTTCTTTTGCGCTCCGGCGTAGATCAAGGCATACTTGCTCACATCCACGGGACGCGAGAGGATGTCCGAAGACATGTCGCAGACCACCATTCCCGGCAACTCGACGTCGCCTTGGAAGGCGACCCCGTGGATGGTCTCGTTGCTGGTGAAGCTGATGAACGCCGAGTCCGGCGTGAAGTTCAGCTTGCTTAAGTCAGGTATGCGGCTGTAATTCGATTCCTTGCCGTCCCAAACGACGTTGGTCGAGCCGATCAGTTTGGCTGCCTGGTAGGCCTTCTTGCTCCACGAGCCGGTGACCACGAAGTCGGCGGTCTGGCCTGCATGCAAAAGGTTCATGGGAACCATCGTGAATTGAAGGCTGGCGCCTCCTTGCAAGAACAAAACCTTGTAATTGCCGGGGATTCCCATGAGCTCTCGGAGGTCGGCTTCAGCAGCGTCGATGATGCTTTGAAAGGCCCTTCCGCGGTGGCTCATTTCCATCACGCTCATGCCGCAACCCTTCCAGTTCAGAAGGTCGGCTTGAGCCTCCTCGAGAACCTCGACGGGGAGAGTGCTGGGGCCGGCGGAAAAGTTGTAGATGCGTCCGTATTTGTCGCTCATGGCCCCAGTTTTACCAGATCCCCAAAGCTCTGAGTTCGAGGCCACTCTCTTCTCAAAGGCTGGCCTTATGCCCGCTCAGGCAATTCGCCGGCTCAAGCAGGAATCCGCGCGGCGCTTGCCGAACAAAAAGCAGATGGCCCCTGTCGAGACCCCCATAGCGGAACCCCCCGTGAAGGACCGAGAGGTCCAAACCTTCGAAAACGGCTTCACCTGGAAAACGTTTTTCGGAGCTCTTTTCATCGCCGCTTTCATGTTGCCGGGCGGCATCTACCTGGGCTTGGTCGCCGGAGCGGGGGTCGGCGATGCGGCCGCCTGGGTGACGATCGTTTTGTTCGCCGAGGTCGCACGGCGCAGCTTTCAGCCCCTGCGCAAGCAGGAGATCTACATCCTGTACTACGTGGCGGTCTCGCTGGCGATGACCGTGAACGCCGGCCTCGGTCTAGGAGGCGGCCCCTTCGCCAACATGATTTGGAACGCCTACTTCATCTCGTCGCCCTCTGCGCAGACGATGGTGAACGGCGCGGGCGGGGGCATCCCCCGCTGGGCGATTCCCGACCCGAACAGCCCGGCGATCCTTCAACGCCAACTGTGGCACGCCGACTGGCTCGTGCCGATCGGCATTCTGCTTCTGGGAGACCTCTTGGGCAGGATGGCTTGGATGGGAATGGGCTACGCGCTGTTCCGGATCACCAGCGACGTGGAAAAGCTTCCGTTTCCCATGGCGCCGGTTGCCGCCTCCGGAGCCACCGCCCTATCCGAAGCCGGATCCGAGAGCTGGCGGTGGAGCATCTTCAGCACGGGCACGGTGATCGGGCTCATCTTCGGCGCCGTGTACGTCGGCTTGCCGGTCATGACCAACGTGCTCTTCGGCTCGGCCACCACCATTCTGCCCATCCCGTTCGCCGACTACACAACCAACATCGAGAACCTTTTGCCGGCCGCCATTGTCGGCGTCAGCTTCAGCCTCGGCAACGTGTTGGTCGGTTTCGTTTTGCCTTATGAAATTGTTCTCGGGTCAGCGGTGGCCAGCGTGTTGGGAATGATCATCCTGAACCCGATTCTTCACAAACTGGGCATGTTGCCCCACTACCAGTTCGGAATGGGTGCCATCCCGGCGCGGCTCGCCGTCGACTTCGACTTCTGGCTCTCGATCGGAATCGGCATCAACATCTCAGTCGCCTTCATCGGCATGTATCTTGTGTTGAAAGCCTACAAGGACGCGAAAAAGCATCGCACGGAGCAAAGGTATTCGCTCGCCCCGCCCAAGGGCCGCGGGGATATGCCGATCTTTCTCGCCGTCTCGCTATGGCTCTTTTCGGTGGTGTCGCTGATCACGCTCTGCCACTACTTGGTGCCCCAATTCCCGCTTTGGATCCTGATATTCTTCGGCCTTATCTGGAGCCCGATCAACAGCTACGTGTCCGCGCGGATGATCGGCCTGACGGGGCAAGGCATCTCGTTCCCCTATCTGAAGGAGGCCAGCGTCGTGGCGTCGGGATACAGGCGCGTGGACATCTGGTATGCCCCAATCCCGATGGCCGACCACGGCTGGGCCGCCCAGCGGTTCCGCGAAGTCGAACTGACGGGCACGAGGTTCACCAGCGTCTTCAAGGCCGAGGCGATGATGTTCTGCATCGTCATGCCGGCCAGCTTCGCATTTTGGAGCTTCTTCTGGAACGCCAACCCCGTGCCCTCGGCGCAGTTCCCCTTCGCCCAGAAGATGTGGCCAAACGCCGCAACCATACAAGCCGTCATGCAACAGATCAACGTGGCGGACGCCGACAACTGGTTCAGGCAAGCCATCCGGCCGTCATTCATCGGATTTGGAACGGCTGCCGGGCTAGCCATCTACTGGGTGATGTCCTTTCTGAAGGTGCCGATGCTTTTCTACTACGGCTTCGTCGGCGGTCTGGGCCTCTATCCGGCAAACACCCTTCCAACCCTGCTCGGCGCATGGATGGGCAAAAAGTTCTTTGCCAAACGCTACGGGGTGGAGAATTGGCGGAAGTTCACGCCGGTTTTGCTGGCAGGGTTTGCTTGCGGCACCGGCCTAATCTCGATGGCGTCCATCTCGCTCGCGCTGATCTCCAAGGCCGTCGCCAAGCTGCCTTATTGACGCGGGCTTTCGTCGTTCCCGTACTAGAAGAAGCGGCACTTTGATCTTTGCGGCGATTCGGTGGGCGACAGAACCCGAGACAAGCGCCTCGGGGCCGATGTTGCCGTGAGTCGTCATCACCACCAAGCCCGCCTCGAACTGTGTCGTGCGCTTGAGCACCTCGGCCACCGTGTCCCCGCGCAGCACATGGCCCGACGCTTGAACGCCTCGCGACCGGTATTGCTCCACAAGCGCCTCGATCCGAGCTCGATTCTGCTCCTGGTCCATGTCCAGAATCGCGCGCATCGCCGAAGGAAGCAGGAAGCCGCTCCGCGATCGCTCGACATCAAGAGTGGCTAAGGTCGGAACCACCGAAACCAGATGCATCTCGGCTCCGAATCCCAACGCCAGCGAAGCCGCAAAGTCGAGCGTCGGCTCATGCGAATGCGAGGAATCGACCGGAACGACCACCGTCTTGACGGCAAAAGGCGACCTTTGAGGCTGAAGGATCAGCACCGGGCAAGTCCCCCGAAGCAAGACCTGCTGGCCAATTCTCCCGGTGATGATCGACCTGAGGCCGTGCTTGCCGTGCGCGCTCAGCACAATCAGGTCCGGCGAATACTCCTCGGCGTGCTGGACGATGCTGAGCGGAACGTCTCCCTCGCGAGTCTCATGCACGTGGGTTTCGACATCGAGTCCCGAAGCCTGCAGCTCCGCGGCGACCCTCGCCAAGTACGAAGCGGCCTCCGCGGCGTCCGTCAAATGCCGCTCACCGTGCACCGACACTGCCGGGTTCCGTTCCAAAACATGCAAAAGGATTGCCTTGGCCTGGAAGGTTTGCGCCAGAAGGCGGATCGCCGGAATAACACTGTGCGCCAGCGACGAGCCGTCCAGCGGCACCAGCAATAGACGGATTGGCTTGCTTTGGTCCATTACGAACTTCCCCAAAAAGTTTGGTACAAAAGAAACAGGTTGAGAGCGATGATAAGGCTGGCAGCAAGCGTCGCCGCCATGGTCGTCAACTTGCGGTTCGCCAGCACGCCCATGATCTGCCGGTCGGCCGTAAACTGAATCAAAGGAATAAGCGCAAAGGGGATGCCGAAGCTCAGCACCACCTGGCTGATCACCAGAACCCGGGTTGGGTCGAGTTGCATGAGAATCACGATCAGCGAGGGCGCCATGGTGATCAGTCTGCGCCAAAAAGGCCGAATATGCCTCCTCATGAAACCCTGCATGATGACTTGGCCGGACATGGTGCCGACCGCCGAAGAAGAGAGCCCCGAGGCCAAAAGCGATATGGCGAACACGATGCTGGCCGCCGGTCCCAATAGCGGCTCCAGCGTCTTGTAGGCCTCCTCGATTGAGCCAACACCATGATGCCCCGTCGCATGGAACGTGGCCGCGGCCATGATCAGCATCGCAGCATTGATGAACCCGGCAAGCCCCATCGCGATGACAATATCGATGACCTCAAACTTGAAGAGCTTCCTGAGCTGGCCGGGGTCTTGAGTAACGATCCGCCCCTGAGTCAGCGCCGAGTGAAGGAAAATCACGTGCGGCATGACCGTCGCGCCCAGAATGCCCGCCGCCAACAAAATGCTTTCCGTTCCCTTGAATTGGGGCACCGTTGCATGGTGCAAAATCAAGCCCCAATCCGGCGTGTCCAGCACGGTCTCAATGATGTAGGAGACGGCGATCACGCCGACCATGGCCGTGATGACCCCCTCCAGCGGACGGAAACCATACTTCTGAACGCCGAGAATCAAAAAGGTCGCCACAGCGGTTAGAAAGCCGCCCGCAATCAACGGAATTCCGAACAGGAGTTGAAATCCGACCGCGGCGCCCAAAAACTCTGCCAGGTCGGTGGCCATCGCCACCGCTTCGGCCAAAATCCACATGCCGATCCGAACAGGCTTCCGATATCTCTCTCCACACCACTCCGCGAGGTTCTTGCCCGTGGCGATACCCAGCTTCGCCGAGAGGGCCTGAATCAACATCGCCATCAGGTTGCTGACGACGATGACCCAGATCAACATGTAGCCGAACTGCGCGCCAGCCTGAATGTTGGTGGCAAAGTTGCCGGGATCCACGTAAGCGACGCACGCGATGAAAGCAGGGCCGAGAAATGGCAAGAGACGAGCAAACAAGCCCTTGTTGCTTCGGCCTGACAGCACATCGGATGCCGACTGACTTACCCGGCTGCCTGTATCCATCCGCCCTCTAGTATGGCATACCCAGGCAACCTGAACGAGCACCAAAAGCGAGAAAGTGGGTCAGCCTTTGATGCCGCCTCACCTGCAAGCGGGACCCCGCCCTTCTTAGGTTTGCAAAATGGCTGTGTCCCTAGGAGTGGTGTAAGAAGGAATCAGATGCTGGCTCTGAGGGAGCGGAGCGACCGAAGAGCAAGCATCTGCGGCGGCCGAATCGAATCG
>Ga0209018_1000238_pt1 | contig 53216 bp, 46 predicted proteins | sample YNPBryBLVA2012_FD_185814 | JGI IMG/M metagenome (GOLD analysis project Ga0209018, IMG submission 185814) | Anoxygenic and chlorotrophic microbial mat microbial communities from Yellowstone National Park, USA - YNP Bryant BLVA 2012 (SPAdes)... ...
CGTGGCGACCGCGTTCAGCGCGGCTTGACGGCAGTCAGGAGCGTGACCGGCATGGCGGTGCGCCAGCCGTCGAAGCGCCCGAGCGGGGCGGCGTGCGCGACCGAGATCCGGGTCAGCTCGCCGCCGATACGGGCGCGCAGCTCGACCAGGAAGGCCTCGCTCTGGACCGTGACCGCGTTGGCCACCAGACGTCCGCCGGGCTTGAGCGCCGACCAACAGCGCTCGGCCAGTCCCGCAACCCTGAGTCCACCGCCGATAAAGATGGCGTCGGGCGGCTCCAAGCCGTCCAGGGCCTCGGGCGCGCGTCCGGCGACCAGGATCAGATCGGGCACCCCGAGTGCCTCGCGATTGCGTTCGATGAGCGTGCAGCGCCCCGCATCCGACTCGATGGCGATGGCGCGACAGCGCTCGTCGGCACGCATCCACTCGATCCCAATCGAGCCACAGCCGGCGCCCACGTCCCACAGCAGTTCGCCCGGACTGGGGGCCAGACGCGCCAGGGTCGCGGCGCGCACATCGCGCTTGGTCAACTGGCCGTCGTGTTCATAGGCCGCATCCGGCAGAGCGGTGCGGCGCGATAAGGGGAGGGTGTCTGGATCGGGCCGACATTCGACCGCGATCAGGTTGAGCGGGTCACACTCGGGGTGGTCCCAGTGGGCGGCCTGACCCTCGATCCGTCGCTCGGCACTCCCCCCGAGACGCTCCAGCACCGTCAGCCGGCTTGGGCCATAGCCGCGCGCGGTCAGTTGTGCGGCCAGTCGGGCGGGGGTGGCGCCATCGGCGGACAGCACCAGCAGGCGGGCACCCGTGGCGAGATGGAGATTGACCCGTGCCAGCGGGCGTCCATGCGCCGGGATCACAGTCACGTCCTGCACGGCCCAGCCGAGCCGCGCTGCCGCCAGCGAGATCGAGGAGGGCGCAGGCAGGATGCAGAGTTCCTCGGGCGGCAGGCGCTGGGCCAGCTGGGCACCGATGCCAAACCACATCGGATCGCCGCTGGCGAGAACACAGACCGGCTGACCGCGCCGGGTCAGAAGCTGGTCATAGGCCAGATCGAATGGGGTCGGCCAGGGGTGACGCTCCTGGCCGGGACGCTCCGGGATGAGCGCCAGATGCCGTGCGCCGCCGAAGAGCAGCCGTGCCTCGGCGATGGCCCGCCGCGCCGGCTCGCCTAGCCCGGCCAATCCATCCTCGCCAAGGCCGACGATGGTGAGCCAGGGGGAGGTCGTTGAAAACGATGTGTTGGTCATGCCGTTCATTTCAAATTCAGGATGCCGAACCGGCTGGTCGTCCCGGTGTCGTACTGAGCACAACGCTCAAACAGATCACGCCGAAACCGCGATTTGCGATTATAATCGGCCTCCTTCAGATCGAACGCCCGTCCCCGCCGACCTTCGACCCGATTTGGGCCCTCTGTCCTCGCCACTGAGGACCTGCGCCCGCTCCGCCTGACTGTGAGACCCCGGATATGATCGACTACAACCGTGATGCCCATGACATCTATCGTCAGTCCTTTGCCATCATCCGCGCCGAGGCCGATCTGAGCCGCATCCCTCCCGACCTGGAGGCGCTGGCTGTGCGCGTGATCCATGCCTGCGGCATGCCCGAGATCGTCGCCGACCTGGAGTTCTCGCCGGGCGCAGGTGCGGCGGGGCGCGCGGCGCTGGAGGCGGGCGCGGCCATCCTGTGCGACAGCCGCATGGTCGCCGAGGGGATCACGCGCGCCCGGCTGCCCGCCGACAATCCTATCCTCTGCACACTGAACGACCCGAGCGTCCCGGCGCTGGCGCGAGAACTGGGCAACACCCGCACGGCGGCGGCGCTCGAGCTCTGGCGCCCCCATCTGGCCGGCGCGATCGCGGTGATCGGTAATGCCCCCACCGCCCTGTTCCGGTTGCTGGAGCTGCTCGATGCGGGTGCGCCCAAGCCCGCACTCATCCTCGGCTTCCCGGTCGGCTTCGTCGGCGCGGCCGAGTCCAAGGCCGCGCTCGCCGCCAACAGCCGCGGTGTGCCCTTTGTGACGCTGCGCGGTCGGCGGGGCGGGAGCGCCATGGCCGCGGCAGCGGTCAACGCCCTCGGTCGCGGGCATGCCTGATCGACATGGGCAAGGGACGTCTCTATGGCCTGGGCGTGGGTCCAGGCGACCCTGAACTCATCACCCTCAAGTCACTGCGCTATCTGCGCGCCGCGCCCGTGGTCGCCTACTATGCCGCGCCCGACAAGCCCGGCCATGCCCTGACCACGGTTCAGCCCTATCTGCGCCCCGAACAGATCCGACTCCCACTGATCTATCCGGTCACGGGCCGCAGGCCCGAACCGCCCTATGATTACGAGGGCCAGATGCGCGAGTTCTACGATCGCGCGGCGCAGCGGGTGGCCGAGCATCTGGATACCGGGCGCGACGTGGCCGTGATCAGCGAGGGCGATCCGCTGTTTTATGGCTCATTCATGTATCTGCACGACCGGTTGGCCGAGCGTTATCAGACCGAGGTGGTCCCGGGTGTGTGCTCAGTGGCAGCGAGCGCGGCCGTGCTGGGTACGCCCCTGGTCTATCGCGATCAGCGTTTCCAGGTGGTTGCCGCGACCCTCCCCGAGGAGACCCTGATCGAATGGCTTGATGGCGTCGAGTCGGCGGCGATCATGAAGCTCGGCAGCCATTTCGAGAAGGTCCGGCGGGTGCTCAGACGGCTCGGGTTGCTTGGGCGGGCGCGCTATGTCGAGCGCGCGACCATGGCGGGCGAGCGGGTGTGTCCGATCGAGGAGGTCGATCCGGCGAGCGTGCCCTATTTCTCGATGATCCTGATCCCAGGCGAGCGCTGGCCGGGATCGAGCGCCAGTGCGCCTGCGTCCGTGCCGACACCTGAACGTCAGCCGCCTCGACCTGGCCGATTGGCGGTGATCGGTCTGGGGCCAGGTGCCGCCGAGCTCATGGCCCCGGCGGCGCGCCAAGAACTCGAGCGCGCCCAGGACATCGTCGGCTATACCACCTATGTCGAGCTGGCCGGACCCTTTCGCCCGGATCAGCGTCTGTTTGCCTCGGACAATCGTCAGGAGCTTACCCGCGCCCAATTGGCCTTCGAGTTGGCGGCCCAGGGGCGGCATGTCGCCCTGGTCTCGTCCGGTGATCCAGGCGTCTTTGCCATGGCGGCGGCGGTGTTCGAGGCGCTCGAACAGTCAAAGGACCCGGCCTGGCACGCGGTGGAGCTTACCGTCCTGCCCGGCATCTCGGCCGCCCAGGCCGCGGCGGCCCGCGCCGGCGCCCCGCTCGGGCACGACTTCTGCGTCATCTCGCTCTCGGACAACCTCAAGCCCTGGTCGCTCATCGAGCACCGGCTGCGTCAGGCGGCGCTGGCCGACCTGGTGTTGGCCCTCTACAACCCGCGTTCCAAGGCCCGTCCCGATCAGTTCGCCCAGGCGCTCGCCATCCTGCGCGGGCTCCGCGCCCCTGACACGCCCGTGGTGCTCGGGCGCGACCTCGGGCGCCCGGGCGAGGCCCTGACCATTACCACCCTGGATGCCGTCCAGCCCGATCAGGTCGATATGCGCACGGTCGTCATCGTCGGCTCGTCGCTGACCCGGCGCCTGCCGCGCCCCGATGGCGGTACCTGGGTCTATACGCCGCGCTGGTCGGGGCGCGCCCCACTGGCCTCAGACCCTGAACCTTTGTAGCTGCCCGAGCTGTTGCGCCGCCAACTGGGCAAGCTCGGCGGCGGCATGCTCGATCTGGTGCGCGCCCGCGGCGATCTGTTCGATGGCCTGGGCGCTATTGACCAGATTGCGATCCACCTCGGTCGCCACCGCGCTCTGTTCCTCAGTGGCGCTCGCGATCTGGGTGTTCATGTCGCGGATGCGCGCCACGGCGGCGCTGATGTTGGTCAGTGCCTGCTGGGACTGGGCGGCCATGGCGGCATTGCGCTCGATCAGGGTACGCGCCTGCTCCATGGCCGCGACCGCCTGACGGGTCCCCTGTTGAAGCTGCTCGATCATGCGCTGGATCTCGGTGGTCGAGTCCTGGGTGCGGCTGGCCAGGGTGCGGACCTCGCCCGCGACCACTGCAAAGCCCCGACCCTGCTCGCCGGCGCGCGCCGCCTCGATCGCGGCATTGAGCGCCAGCAGATTGGTCTGGTCGGCGATGCCGCGGATCACATCCAGCACCTGGCCGATGTTTTCGGCCTCCTGCGACAGGTGTGCGACCGCAGCGGCGGTGGACTGGACCTGGTCGGCGGTGTTCTGGATCAGCTGCAAGGCCTCGGTCATCACCGCCTGACCCTGCTGGGTGTCCTGATCGGCCGTGCGCGCCGCCTCGGCCGCCGCCGCGGCGCTCTTGGCCACGTCGGCCACGGTGGCGGTCATCTCGTTCATGGCGGTGGCGACCTGATCGGATTCCGACTGTTGACACTGGACCTGGGCATTGGCCGCGCGGCTGGTGGCCGAGAGCTCCTCGGCGGCGGCGGCCACCCGTTGGCTGGCGGTCATGGCCTCGGCCACCAGGTCGCGCACCCGGCGCTGGAAGCGGTTGAAGGCGGACGCCAGCTCGGCCAGCTCGTCGCGCCCGGTCTCGGGCAGGCTGCGGGTTAAGTCCCCCTCGCCCTCGGCGATGTCGCGCATGGTGTCGGTCGCGGTGCGCAGCCGCCGCACGATGCTGTGTGCCAACCAGGACATCCCAGCCACACCGATCAGGACGGCGAGGACTACCAACCCTAGCATCAAGGCGGCCGCCTCGCGGATCTGGGCCGCGGCGGCCTCGGCCCGGGCCTGGATGTTTGACATGGGCAGCATGACCTCGACCGCCCAGGGTGTCCCGGTGCGGCCGATCTCGACCGGTGCTAAGGCCACCAAACGCTCTGTCCCGTCCAGCTGGTCCGTCAGCTCCAGGGTCTCGCCGCGGGCGATGGCCTGCTTGATCCGTTCGCCTTGGGGATGGACCTTGGCCAGGTCCTGGCCGATCCATTCGGGATGGGCGCTGCTTGCGACCACAGTACCGCGATGGGCGAGGATGGTGACCTGTGCCGTCCCATCAAACAACCGGGCGGCGGCGGCCTTGACCCCCTGTTGCAAATCATCTAGGCGCAGGTCGATGCCGACGATGCCGCGAAAGGCACCCTGGCGCAGCACCGGCGCTACCAGCGAGGTCAACCACACCTCCTGCCCCTGTACCGGATAGCGATAGGGGTCGATGATCACCTCGCGTTGGGTGCGCTTGGGGAGCTGGTAATAGTCGCCTGGCCCCGGCTGGTCATAATCGAGCAAGGGCTCGAGCGCCAGGGTGCCGTCTGGGGCGCGGTTCCAGTAGGGGATGAAACGCCCGCTCCCATCCGTGCCTGGGGTGTTGACAAACTGGGCATCGCGCCCATCGAAGGCATTGGGCTCCCAGGCGGTATAGACGCCGAGAAACCCCGGGTTTTCGCGCAGGATGGACTTGAGCATGAAGTTGATGTCGTCGCGCGAGTAAAAAAACAGCCGATCGGCCGAGAGACCAGTGGCGATCACCCAATCCCAGTCCCGGATCAGGCGTCCATAGGCGAGCTTGGGGCGCAGCTGGCCCGTACCCGGGGCAGGCCACAGATAATGGACATAGCCCTCGCCATCGTCGTCGACCGCGCGCGCCAGGGCCGCGAGTAGGTTCTCGCCGCGCCCCAGGGCGGTGTTGAACTGGGGGCTATTGCCGATCTGACCATTGAGCTCGGGTCTAAGCGGGTGCATGAGGGTGCGCGGGATCGGCTGGGTGCGATCCTGGACCCAGAGATAATTGCCCTGGTCATAGCGCAGGTTGGCCAGGAGCCTCAGCGCCTCCTCCTGGGCCCGCTTGCGCGGCATCGTACCGCCCTGTTCGGCGGCCAGATAGGGCGCGATCAGCGACTCGGCCAGATCGACCGCGATCTGTAGGTGGTTGAAGCGCTGGCGCAGGCGCTCCCAGTCCTCGGCGGTGAACTGGTCATTCTCGGGGTGCGCCGCAGATACCAGGGCCTGGGCCAGGGTGCGGGCGGCATCGAGCGGGACCTCGAGGGCCGCCTTGATCCGGGCCGCCTCACCGCTGGCGGCATTGAGCGCAAGCGCCTGGGCGTTCTGCAATTCCTTGGCGCGCTGGTCATCGGCCATCCGCTGGAGCTCGGTGACGGCATAGCCGCCGATCACGACCCCAAGGGCGACCATGGATACGCCCGACCACAAGGCGATGCGAAAGCCGATGGAGTGGGGATTAAACATATAGAACTCCATGAGTTTTATCGATTTTTGATACCCAAGTCGGGCGGGGCCCGCTTCAAGCCCCAGACAGGTCTATCCAGTCTGCAGGGCGCGGATCCAGTTCAAGGCTGCCTCCACGGTTGTCGCTTGAGCGAGCGCCTGGGGGCGCGCCGGGCGCTCGAGCATGATGACCCTAATCCCGCGCTCACGCGCGGCGACCAGCTTGGCGGCGGTGGCCTCGCCGCCGCTGTTTTTGCACAGGATGGTATCGATCCTCTGGGCATCAAGCAGGGCACGTTCGTCATCGAGCGCGAAGGGGCCGCGCGCATAGACCCATTCGGCCTGGGCAAACTCAGGTTTGGGGTCGGGCGGGCTGACCAGCCGGATCAAGAACCAGAGGTCGTCGAGGGCGGCAAAGGGGGCCAGCTCCTGGCGCCCGATCGCAAGCAGGACACGCCTGGACCCGAGCTGGCGCAGGGCCGCGACCGCCTCGGACCAGGTCGCTACCCTCACCCAGAGGTCGCCCGGTCCAGGCTGCCAGGGCGGGCGTTCCAGACGCAGCCAGGGGACACCCGTCAGCCGGCAGGCCGCGGCCGCATTCCAGCCCATCTGGGCCGCGAACGGGTGGGTGGCATCGATCAGGGCGCGGATCGAGCGCTCCTTGAGATACCGCACCAGCCCCTCGACCCCGCCGAAGCCACCGATGCGCGTCTCGCCCGCCGGCAGGCGCGGATCGGTGGTGCGCCCGGCGAGCGAGTTGATGAGGTGCCACTCCGGGTACCCGGCCAGGCGCTCGGCCAGGGCATAGGCCTCGCTCGTCCCACCGAGGAGCAGCAGATTGGCCGGCATCGGGCTCAAGGCAGGCTGATGCGGGTCATGACGCCGTCCTTGAGGCGCCAGTGCTTGATCCCAGCGGCCATGTGGACCAGGACCACCAGGGCCAAGGCCAGGGCGCCCAGACCGTGATAGAGGAACAGGGTCTCGCCTAGTTGCTTGTTCTCGGGGAGCAGTCCCGGCAGTTCGAGTCCGAAGAACTGGACCGGATAGCCCGCGGCCGAGGTCGCCAGGGCCCCGCCGATCGGTACTGCGAGCGAGAGCAGATAGAGCAGGACCATCGTGACCCCGCTGACTAGGCGCTCGAGGACCGTCAGGGGCGGGTCATAGGGCGGGGGCGGGGTGCGCCGGCGCAGCCACAGCCGGACCAGGGTCAGAGCGAGCACCAGGATCCCGATGCTCTTGTGATACAGAAAGAGATTGGCCGTGACCTGGGGCCCGGCCAGCCGTTCCAGGCCCTCGTAACCGAGCGCCCAGAAGCTCAGTCCACCAAGGAGCATGCCGAACACCAGGGCGACGATCAGCCAGTGCAGTAGGCGTTGGGTGAAGGTGTAACGATTGATGGTCAAGGTCGTCTCCTTGCGATGCGAGGCTGGGTTGACGAAGGGGTTTCGACGACGACTGCGGTCGAGTATCCGACCGCCGGTCTATCTTAGCTCAGGACCTGTCTCTCGGCATGGCGTGGCGGTCGCGTGCCGCGAGCGCCAGGGCAGCGGCGCGATAGCCGGAATGGACGAATTTGCTGTAAGGCAGGAGCAGAAAGAAGGCGAGCACGGCGCCGAGATGGACGATGAGCAAGAGGGGCATCGCTGGGGTCTCGCGCCAGACGAGCAGCGCCAGCCCACTGGACGCCACGACGAACAACAGCCACAGAAACGCACAGTCGAGCCGACGTGACTCGGGGGCGAGCGGCGCAGGATCGGCACGCCACTCGATCCAGGCAAGTCCGGCTGTGGCAACTAGTAGGGCGCTTCCGCCAAGCGTGCCGAGCAAGACAGGCGCACTCCAGAAGGGGTAGGGCGCTTGCAGACCCAGACCATGATGATAGAGGGTCGCGCTCAGGGTGGCAGCGAGGCTCAGCGCCAGTCCGCCAAGCAGGACCTGATGCAGCCAGCGCCTCCAGGGCGAGAAGCCCGCGTTGCGATCGTTGCAGCCCACACCACCGCCCCTCAGATTGCGCAGTTTGAGGATATCGACGAGCGCATGCAGCCGTGCGTCTCCAGGCGGCACCAGGTCGCGTGTCGCTTTAGACCCTGGGTGGGTCAGCCTCCAGTAGCGACGCCAACCGATCCCGAGCGCTAGCGCCGACCAGCCGAGCGGCAGGAGGCCGATCCCGACCATCACCTCCCAGGGCAGCACGTGATAGAAGGCCCCGGGTCCGGGCGCGGCCCTCGGCCAGCCGGGGTCCGGATCGAAGGCCAGTGCCAGGGCGAGCACGAGCAGGATGGCGCCGAGTGTGACGCCGATGACCGTGGCGTGCGGATGGTCCAGAAGCGGTGCGAAGGCCCTGGGCCAGACCTGATCGCGATAGCCCTGATGGCGCATCCGCGCCAGGGCGTGCGGGACATTGACGGCAAAGACGTGGGGCGGGGCGTATTGGCAGGCATGGTAGCAGTTGCGACAGGCATGACAGAGGTTGGCCAGGTGGATCAGATCGGCCTCGGTCAGGGCCGGGCGGCGGCGCGCCGCCTCGAAGAGGTCGCAGAAGCCGTTGCAATAGCCGCAGGCGTTACAGATTCCGAGCACGCGCCTGGCCTCGGCCTGGATCTCAGCGGCGGACATGGCGTGCTGCCTCTGCGCCGGCCAGGTGCCCAAAGACGATCCCGATGCTCAGTGCCAGCCCCGAGACATAGCCGCGCGGCATGAGGTTGGGGGCCATGATCATCCCAGCGGCAAAGAGATTCTCGACTACGCCGCCGGTGCTCAACCGCACCCGCGCCCGTTCATCCACCGCGACCCCTTGATAGGTGAAGGTGATCCCGGGGCGCATCGGATAGGCCGCGAAGGGCGGTTCGGTCAGCGGATGGGCGCGGCTGGTCTTGGGCGGGTCGAGACCGACCGTGTGCCAGTCGTCGTGCGCAGCGTTCGGCGGACGGACCGCGGCATTGTAGGCGGCGACCGTGGCCTGGAGGCGGGTCGCCTCGATCCCGAGCCGGGACGCGAGTTCTGCGAGACCATCGGCTAGGATCGGTGGATAGAGGGCGGGCGGGGCGGCGCGTAGTCCGCGTGCATCCAGGATCAGATAACCGATCTGATCTGGCCAGTCTGCCAGACGTCGGCCCCAGAGCGCATAGCGGGTCGAGGCGGTATCGCCCCCTTCGTCGTGGCGGCGACATCCATGCGCGTCGACCACGATCCCCTCGGGCATGGCGCGCACCCGGGTGACGATGCCGCCATCCTCGGGCGGCGAGCGCGCATCGACCGCGACCAGATAGGCGCCCCTAGGGTCACCGACCGGCTGGACACCCTGGCGCAACAGGTCCTCGAGCAGCTTGCCGTCCGCAAAGGGCGTGCCGCGATTGATGAAGCCAGCCGCGGCGGCTCCCCAGTGCCGGCGCAGCCAGTCGCGGTTGGCCTGGGCGCCGCCGCAACAGGCGATGAGGGTGCGGGGCCGCAGCGGGTACGAGGCCCCCCCCAGAGAGGCCATGACCGCGACAAGCCTTCCTGACTCGATCACCGGATCCCGGATCTCACAGCCATAGCGGATCTCGACCCCTAGCTGCTCAGCGAGCGTATAGAGCCGGTTGAGCAGGGTCTTGCCGCCGCCGAGCAGAAAGACCGTGCGGCGCGACTCGGGGAGCTCGCCGCTGGTGAGCGGCTGGAGGGGCACGCCGGCCGCGCTCAGCCAGTCCGTGATCCCCGCCGAGCGTGCAACGAACAGTGGCCCCAGGACCGGATCGGCCCTGCCCTCGGTTGCACGCACCAGGTCGGACCAGAACTCGGAGGCGGGATAGGCGCCCGGGGTAAAGGCGGTGGGGGCGTCGTGGCTGAGACGCAGATTGCGCGCATGGCGCGTATTGCCGCCGCGCAGCGGCTTGGGTGCCTGTTCGGCCAGGAGCACCGAGCAGCCGGCGCGGCGCGCCGTGATGGCGGCGCACAGGGCCGCCGCACCGCCGCCGATCACCAGGACGTCTGGATCGGTCGATCGGAATGGGCCTGGGGTGCATGGCCGATATGGACACAAGAAGGCGAAGAGGTTTGACAAGGGTGGGTGCGGATTAGAAAAATACCCGTCCTTTGCCTTGCCAACATATACGGGGATCGTTGCGCCATGCAAGAGAAGACTTCATCGTCCCGTCGGCCGGGCAAGGTCTGGTTCGTCGGGGCCGGACCGGGTGCGCCGGATCTCATCACCGTCCGCGGCAGTCGGTTGCTGGCCGAGGCCGGGGCCATCCTCTACACAGGTTCATTGGTGGCCGAGACCGTGCTGCAATGGGCCTCACCCGAGTGCGAGATCGCCGATTCAAAGTCGATGGATCACACCCAGGTCACGGCCTGGCTGCTCGAGCGCGCCTGGCGTCACGACACAGTGGTGCGACTCCAGACCGGCGACCCGACCCTCTATGGCGTGCTCGCGGAGTTGGCGCGTCCACTGGATGCAGCCGGGGTACCGATCGGGATCGTGCCTGGGGTGTCCTCGGCCATGGCCGCCGCGGCGGCGGCTGGCGAGTGTCTGACCCTACCCGAGATCACCCAGACCGTGATCTTCACCCGCTTGTCCGAACGCACCCAGATGCCAGAGCGCGAATCCCTGGTCTCGCTCGCCGCGCACGGCTGTACCCTCTGCATCTTCCTCTCGATCGAGCGCATCGAGGCGGTGGTCGAGCAGCTGATCGCCGCCGGCTGGACATCCGAGGCGCCCGTGGTGGTGGTGCACAAGGCGACCTGGCCGGACGAGGAACTGGTGCTGCGCGGCACGCTCAGCGACATCGCGGCGCGCTGTCGCGCGGCCAAGGTCGATCGTCAGGCGCTGATCCTGGTCAGCCCGGCCCTCGGGGCGCGCGCCCAGACCGAGTACAGGCCATCCAAGCTCTATGACGCCGCCTTCCCACGCCGTTTCCGTCCGGCGCGCGAGGGAGGCTGATCCGGCTGCCCCCTGTGGATCGAGGACAACGCAGTCTATCGCCTGACCCGCCGGGGGCGCGATCCTGGCCGCCGTCTTCAAGCGCCTGCATCGCAGGCTTCAGCACCTGCCGGCTCAACCGCAGACGGCGCGCGCCGGCACGCGCCGAACTCGATCGGCCGGACGCCGACGGCTTCGGGTACAACCTGCTGGCACTCATCCATGACTGAACATCTGATCCTCATCCTCGGCGCCTGTCTGCTCGATGCGCTCCTCGGCGATCCGGTCTATCCGCTGCATCCGATCCGGATCATCGGTCACTGGATCCTCGTCTGCGAGCGCGCCCTGTTCGCGCTGGGACTCAAGGGTCGACTCGGCGGCGTGATCCACTGGGGGCTGGTGGTCGGGATGGCGCTCGGGGTCTGGGCCGGCGTTCGTCTCGGACTCGCGGCCATCCATCCTTGGCTCGCCTGGGGTTGGGATCTGTTCATCGCCTACAGCCTGCTCTGCACCCGCGAGCTTTTGGAGCAGGGTTGGCGCATCCTGCGCGATCTCGACGATCTGCCGGCGGTGCGCCGGAGGCTATCGCTCCTGGTGGGGCGCGACACCGAACCGCTCCAGCGGGATGGCGTGGTGCGCGCCACGCTCGAAAGCCTCTCGGAAAATCTGACCGATGGTGTGCTCACGCCCCTGTGGACACTGTGTCTGTTCGGTCTGCCCGGATTGATCCTGGTCAAGGCGATCTCGACCCTCGACTCCATGGTCGGCTACAAGAATGAACGCTACGCGCGTTTCGGCTGGGCGGCGGCGCGCAGCGATGACCTGATCCATTGGCTACCGGCGCGGCTGTCGGTGCCCTTGCTGGCGCTTGCTGCGGCGCTGCTGCGCGAGCATCCGTGGCTTGCCTTCCGCGCCGCCTGGCGCTATCACGCCCTGCTGCCTAGCCCCAACTCCGGTTGGAGCGAGGCGGTCTGTGCCGGGGCCTTGCGGGTGCGTCTGATCGGCCCCGTATGGCGCCGGGGGCGCCTGGTTACCGCGATCTATATGGGCGACCCCGATTGGCCGTCCGAGCTCGATGCCGCCGATCTGCGGCGCGGATTGCGGCTGATCCTGACCGCCTGTCTCCTGGCGGTTGCGGTCGGGCTGAGTCTGGCCGTCTTGGTCCCTGGGGCCTGGCCTCACAGCAGACCCTGACAGATATCGTTCTGACAGCGGATCAGAAAGCTGTCGCTCCCCTGGCAGGGGACCTTGTAGACCTCGCCGTCCTGACGCGATTCGATCAGCTGTGAGCCGCTCGTGGTGACCTGACAGCCGCGTTGCCTGGCATATTGTTCGGCCTTGGCCGACCAGAGCAGCCGGGGGCTGGCCGCGGCGGGGACCGGCTCGACCCGGGGCAGGGAGACCAGGGTGTCGCGTGTCGCCACAGGTGGAGCTGCGACAGGCCCAGGCGGCTCAGGCAGAGGGGTTGGGGGCGAGCTGGCATCGACCACGGGGGCCGCCGCCGGCCTGGTATAGCCAGGGCTGGGCATGGTGGGACGGGGCGTATAGGTTGGACGTGGGATGGCCGAATGGTCGATCTGGGCCTGTGATCTGGCGCCTGCATCCCCAGGTGCCGGTGTGGTGTCACTGGTCGGTGGAGATGTGGGCGGAAGCGCCTGAGCCGTCTGGATGTCGTCGCCTTCGTCTCTCAAGGGTTTATGACTGGGCGGGGTGTTTGGATCCTTCCAGGCATCATCCCAACCTCGGCTCGGCGGGACGGCACGCGCCAAGCGCTCGCGATACCGGATCCAGCGCTCACGCAATGAGTCGAGCGATTGCATGAGCGTGTCGCGGAACGGCTCGGTGTAATCGATGCGCTCGGCTGGGTGTCCGGCATAGGGCGGTGTGACCAGCTCGGCCAGGGTGGCAACCTCGATGCCGCCGCCGGTGTTTTTAAGCAGGGTCGTGACCTCGACCGTCGAGCCGGGCTTGGCCGCCACGCCCGGAATCGCCTCTACCGGGCGCTCGATGACTAGACGCTCGTTGTCCAGATCGACGTGCTTGACCGTCCAGCCGCGACTCCGGGCGGCACCGAGTGCCAGAGACCTCACCTCGGCGGCGGTTGCGCCCGGCAGCATCAGCCGTGGCAGATCGGTGGTGTCGATCGGGACCGGACCGCTCGCCGGTACCGATGCCTTGGCATCGAACCTTGGCTGGGTCGCGCACGCCGAGAGCAACAGGGATGACATTGCGATACAGCAGGCAATGGCCTTCAAGCGTGGTTTCACTTCAAGCCTCGTCAGGCTCGGCAAGGGCCGAGCTCGTTACTAAGTAAGGATAGAAACAGGGGAGGACGGTGTATGGGCGGGTGCCGGAACCCATGGCCGCACATGCCATGGCCCCGCCGAACTATATAATGGTCCGCGACGCGGTTACAATGGGGCCGGTGCCTCTCCAGGCTAGTGTCGATAGTGCTCCGTATTTGCGTCTGCTGTGGTTATCATTAGCGCCATGCTCGATCGAGCCAGGAAATCATAAATTGCGGGCACTGATCACCTTCTTCGTCGAACTCTGTTTGCTGCGCCGTCCACCCCAGGATCTGCCGGCCTCCAAGGTGTTGCTGGGGCTGACTCTGGTATCCGATCTGGTGGTCGGTCTTTTGGTCGGTGTCACGGCTGGACTCCCCTGGCTGACGAGCCTGCTCCAGGGCGTCGCCGAGATCCTTCTGATGATGACGGCGCTCTATGTGGCCCTGACGCAACTCAAGCTCCGAGCGCGTTTCCTGCAGTCGGCCACGGCCCTGCTCGGGAGCGGGGCGCTGCTTGGGCTCGTGGCGATCCCGCCACTCAGTCTCAACCCGACCGGCAGCCAGGAGAGGGATTTGGCAGCGCTGGGCGCCTTCATGCTGCTGGGACTGGTGATCTGGGGCATCCTGGTCACAGGTCATATCCTGAAACATACCTTTACTATTACGCTCGGTCAGGGGACGGCGATTGCGCTTGCCTTCCAGATCGTGGCGGTCACGCTCGTCACCAGTCTCTTCAGCAGTCTTTGACCTGCTCGGCGCCCCGGTGTACCGATCCTTCCGCCGGCCTACCAATCCTTCCGGACGTCATTCATGCATCTACACATCCTAGGAATCTGCGGCACCTTCATGGGCGGGATCGCCCTGCTGGCGCGCGCATTGGGCCATCGGGTCACGGGGTCGGATGCCAATGTCTATCCGCCCATGAGCACCCAGCTGGAGGTCGCCGGGATCACGCTCATGGAGGGCTATGAGGCGGCGCATCTGGATCCACCGCCCGACATCGTGGTGGTCGGCAACGCCATGAGGCGCGGGATGCCGGTCATCGAGTCCATGCTCGATCAGGGATTGCGCTATTGTTCCGGACCCCAGTGGTTGCGCGAGAATCTGCTCGACGGGCGCTGGGTGTTGGCCGTGTCTGGGACGCACGGCAAGACGACCACGGCCAGTATGCTGGCCTGGGTGCTGGAGGACGCGGGTCTGGATCCGGGGTTTTTGATCGGTGGGGTCCCTGTCGATTTCGGTGTCTCGGCACGCCTGGGGTCGGCCCCTTTCTTTGTCGTCGAGGCCGATGAGTACGACACCGCCTTCTTCGACAAGCGCTCCAAGTTCGTCCATTACAAGCCGCGTACCCTCATCCTCAACAACCTGGAGTTCGACCACGCCGACATCTTCGACGATCTCTCGCAGATCCAGCGCCAGTTTCATCATCTGATCCGCACGGTTCCGGGCAGCGGACTGATCGTACATCCGGCGGGCGTCCCTGCCGTGGATGCCGTCATCGATCTGGGCTGCTGGACACCACGCGAGACCTTCGGCAGTGCGGGCGATTGGCGCGCCGAGCTGATCGAGCCGGACGGTTCGCGGTTCAGGGTCCGGCTGCAGGGTGCCGAGGTCGATGTCGTCAACTGGGGTCAGAGCGGATTGCACAATGTCCAAAACGCGCTCGCGGTCCTGGCCGCCGCACGTCATGCCGGGGTTCCGGTTGGCGGAGCGATCGCCTCGCTCGGGCGCTTTCAAGGCGTGAAGCGGCGGCTGGAGTTGCGCGGCGAGGTGGCGGGTATCCGGGTCTTTGACGACTTTGCCCATCACCCCACCGCCATCGCCACCACACTCGATGGGCTGCGCCGCCGGGTCGGTCCAAACCAGCGGATCCTCGCGGTGCTGGAGCCGCGTTCCAACACCATGCGTCTGGGGACGCACAATGCCGAGTTGGCCGGATCCCTGATAGCGGCCGATCGGGTCTATGTCCATGCACCGGGCGATCTCGGCTGGAATGCGGCAGAGGTGCTCGCCGGCCTGGGTGAGCGTCTGGCGGTGCACGACGCCATCGAGCCGATCTTGACCCAGGTGGTCGCCGACAGCCGACCGGGCGATCAGGTCCTGATCATGAGCAACGGCGGATTCGGCGGTATCCACCAACGGCTCCTGGAGGCGCTGCGTGTCGCTTATGGCGTCTGAGTCCGCCCCTATCGTGGACCCAGAGCGTGACTGGCCACGCACGATCACGCTCGCCTTCACCGGGGCATCCGGCGCGGCCTATGGTCTGCGATTGCTCGAATGTCTGATCCGCGCCGAGGTTCGGGTCTATCTGTTGATCTCGCAGGCGGCCCAGGTCGTCATCAAGATGGAGACCGGACTCGACCTTCCAGCACGCGCCACTGAGGCCGAGTCGTTCCTGAACGAACGGTTTCAGGCCGAGGCCGGACAGCTGCGGGTATTCGGGCGCCAAGAATGGACGGCGCCCGTGGCCAGCGGCAGTCATCCGGCCGAGGCGATGGTGGTCTGTCCCTGTACCACGGGGACGCTGGGGCGGCTGGCCGCCGGGCTGTCGAGCTGTCTGATCGAGCGTGCGGCGGATGTCTCGCTCAAGGAGCGTCGCCCGCTGATCTTGGTGGTACGCGAGACGCCGTTTTCGACCATCCACCTCAAAAACATGCTGCGGCTGGCCCAGGCCGGGGCGACCATCATGCCGGCCAATCCAGGTTTCTATCACAACCCAGTCCGAATCCAGGACATCGTTGACTTCATGGTCGCCCGTATCCTGGATCATCTGGGCGTGGCGCATACACTGGTCAAACGCTGGGGCGATTATGAAGGTGGCCCATAAAGACCATCGGGCAAGAAGCTTCGAGCAGCCTTCCAGCAAGGCGTGAACGATAGAACGCCTTCAAAGCCCTGGCCCTGTCAAGCTGGATCTCGGCGAAGCGGGTCGGCGGGTTTGTTAGGGGCGCCGTAAGGCGCGATCGCGGTGCCCCTCCCCACATCAATCGCCAAGATCGCGGCTCAAGCCGCCCTGACCGCCGCTCTACGGCACGAGCAAGAGTGGCAAGGGCGCCCTCAGGCGCGATACACATCTTTTTTAGGGCCGGGTTATTAAGCGCAAGCCCTGTGTGGGTACGAATCTTTTACCTCTCGACTGTCGACAACAGTGGCGCAACTCTTCAGTATTAACTGCTTGACCGAGCGACCAACGTCGGGCGATCGGCTACTCCCAACTTTCAAGGATCTAACGACATGGCTAAGACGATTCTAACCGTGGACGATTCGGCGTCCATCCGACAGATGGTCTCCTTCACACTGAAAGAGGCCGGTTATACGGTCACTGAGGCGGTCGATGGACAGGACGGTCTCGAGAAGGCACGCGCCGGCACATTCGATCTGATCTTCACGGACCAGAATATGCCGCGCATGGATGGACTGACCCTCATCAAGCAGCTGCGTGCCCTGCCGGCGTATAAATCCGTGCCGATCCTGATGCTGACGACAGAGTCGAGCGATGCCATGAAGAGCCAGGGCCGGGCGGCGGGTGCGACCGGCTGGCTGGTCAAGCCCTTCGATCCGACCAAGCTGCTGGAAGTCGTCCGCAAGGTGATCGGTTGATCGAGACACGCCAAATCTGAGGCCGCGCCAAATCTGAGGGGTATGGGTCATGAGCATCGACATGAGTCAGTTCTATCAGGTGTTCTTCGAGGAGGCCGGCGAGAACCTGGCAACGATGGAGAGCCTGTTGCTGGAGTTGGACGTCGAGGCGCCCGACCTGGAGACCCTCAACGCCATCTTCCGCGCCGCCCATTCGATCAAGGGGGGTGCTGGAACCTTCGGCTTCAGCGACATGGCCGAGGTGACCCATGTGCTGGAGACCCTGCTCGATCGGCTGCGCAAGCAGGAACTGGCCCCGACGGTCGAGATGATCGATGCCTTCCTCCAGGCCGGCGATGTGCTCAAATTGCAGCTGCAGGCGCATCAGGAAGGTGACGAATATGAAGATCCGCACGTGGCCGAGGTCTGCGAACAACTAGAACGGCTGGCGCGCTCGGATGAAGGACGCGCTGAGGCTCGGGCGTCATCGGCACACGCCCCTCAGGCGGCAGACATGGGCACGTGCTGGCGTCTCGCCCTTGCCCCGGGCAGCCTTGGGCAGGGCGAACGTCAGGCACTGCAGGAGGCGTTGGGAGAACTGGGGCCAGTTCAGGATCTCGGCGAGGATGCGACAGGGCGTTGCCTGTGGTGTCTGACCACCACAGCCGGGCGCCGCGCGATCGAAGAGATCCTGGCCTTCGTCTGCGAGCCGGGGCAGGTCGAACTCGATACGGTCGAGCTTCCAGCCAGAGAGCCGCTGGCTGGAGGCCAGTGGCTGGAGGCTGACGCGGGGGGCTATGGTCTTTTCACCGACGCGCCCGGCCTGCAAGGCGAAGCCTCTGACGCGGCCGCGTCCGCACCCGAGCCGGGTCGTGATGCGCTCGGCTATGGCTTCTTTGAAGGTGCACCTGGGACCGAAGGTGTTTCCCAGGAATCGGACGACGACAGCTTGGACACCACGCCGGATCAGCCCCGGGACGCCAATCTCCAGGTCGAAATCCAGGAATCCGACGGCTACGGCTTCTTCTGCGATGCCCCTGGCAGCGAGGCCGCGCTCGATCAGGAACATCCGGGTTATGGATTCTTCGGCGGCAGTCCAGGGATGGAGCGGGTGGCCGCCGTGGCCCGGCAGGATCGGCTCGACGACGAACTGGGGTTCGGATTCTTCGACTCCGCGCCTGGATCGCCCGAGTCGCGCGCGCAGGCCGTGGCGGCGCCGGGCAGCGCTGTCTCGGCCCAATCGAGCCCGACACGCGAGCCTCGCACCGCGCCGGGCAACGCGCCCAGACGTCTGGCCACGACCGATTCCTCCATCCGGGTCAGCGTCGAGAAGGTCGATCAGCTGATCAATCTGGTCGGCGAACTCGTCATCACCCACGCCATGCTCGCCGACTCGGCCGCCGGACTCGACCCTGTGGTCCATGAACGCATCATGGCGGGTTTGTCGAGCCTGGAGCGCAATTCGCGCGACCTGCAAGAGGCGGTGATGTCGATCCGCATGATGCCGATCAGCTTCGTCTTCAACCGCTTCCCGCGCGTGGTGCGCGACACGGCGGCCAGTCTCGGCAAGAAGGTCGCGCTCAAACTGATCGGAGAGGACACCGAACTCGACAAGGGGCTGATCGAACGCCTGGCCGATCCGCTCAACCATCTGGTGCGCAACAGCATCGACCACGGCATCGAGCGCCCCGAGGTCCGTCGGGCCGCCGGCAAGCCTGAGACCGGCGAGATCGTGCTGCGCGCCAGCCATCGTGGTGGCAGCGTGGTGGTCGAGGTGATCGACGACGGCGCCGGACTCAATCGCGATAAGATCCTGGCCAAGGCCGCCAAGAGCGGGATCCTAGTCCCCGAGAACCCCTCGGACAAGGATGTGTGGCAACTGATCTTCCAACCCGGATTTTCGACCGCCGAGCGCATCACAGACATCTCGGGGCGCGGTGTGGGCATGGACGTGGTGCGCCGCAACATCGAGGACATGAACGGACGGGTCGAGGTCGACTCCAGGGCCGGATGCGGCACGCACATCACCATCCGTCTCCCGCTGACGCTGGCCATCCTCGACGGACTCTCGGTACGCATGGGCGAGGAGATCTTCATCCTGCCGCTGACCGTGATCCAGGAGTCGATCCAGCCGCGCGCCGAGCAGTTCAAGACCGTGGTCGGAAAGGGGCGCGTGGTCAAGATCAACGACGAATACCTGCCGCTCGTGAGCCTGCACGAGGTCTTCAACAGCGGACGATCCGAGCCCGATCCGCTCGACAGTATCCTAGTCATCGTCGAGACCAACGAGGGACGCGCCGCCGTGCTGGTCGACGAGCTGGTTGCCCAGCATCAGGTCGTCATCAAGAGCCTGGAGACTAATTATCGCAAGGTTGAAGGCGTCTCGGGCGCGACCATCATGGGCGATGGGCGCGTGGCCCTGATCCTGGACGTCGATGCCCTGGTGCGGCTCAGCCGCCGGGGTGTCTAGCCAAGAATGCACACCCAAACGAAAGCCAAGTGGAGAGCGAGACCATGAACGACGAACGCCGGCAGGGCAGCGCGGTTGCAAGCGACAGCGCGCGCGAGTATCTGACCTTTACCCTGGGCGAGGAGGAGTACGGTATCGACATCCTCAGGGTCCAGGAGATCCGTGGCTATGACACCGTGACCAAGATCGCCAACTCGCCCGACTTCATCAAGGGCGTGATCAACATGCGTGGCATCATCGTGCCCATCATCGATCTGCGTCTGAAGTTCCATCTCGGGCAGGTCGAGTACAACCAGTTCACGGTGGTGATCATCCTCAATATCAACGGGCGCATCCTGGGGGTGGTCGTCGACGGCGTCTCGGACGTCATTGCCCTGCGCGGCGATCAGATCCGTCCGGCACCCGAGTTCGGCTCGGTGCTCGACACCGCCTATATCGATGGTCTGGCCACGCTCGACGAGCGCATGATCATCATCGTCGATATCGAGAAGCTCATGACCAGCCAAGAGATGGGGCTGGTCGATCAGACCCAGTCGGCGGCGGCCTAAGCGCGACGACATGGCTGAGAACGCAGCGTTGATGCGTGAGCGCGAGTTTCATTTTACGCCCCGCGACTTCGAGCAGATCCGGCGTCTGATCTATGAGCACGCCGGGATCGCGCTCGGTCCGGCCAAGATGGACATGGTCTACAGCCGCATCGCCCGGCGTCTGCGTGCCACCGGGCTGACCAGCTTCGCGGAATATCTGGCGTTGCTGGAGGCCGACCCAGACGAATGGCCGCAATTCATCAATGCGCTGACCACCAACCTGACCGCGTTCTTTCGCGAGTCGCATCATTTCCCTGTGTTGGCTGAACATGTGCTGGGGGTCTGGCGTCAGGGGCGCCGTCTGATCCGGCTCTGGTCCTCGGCCTGTTCGACCGGCGAGGAGCCCTATTCGATGGCCATGACCCTGATCGAGGCCTTCGACTCCTGGACGCCGCCCATCCAGATCCTGGCCACTGATCTGGACACCAATGTGGTACAGCAGGCCGCCGAGGGCATCTATGCGCTGGATCGGGTCGAGAAGCTGCCCGCGGCCCAGCTCAAGCGTTTCTTCCTGCGCGGCAAGGGGGCACGGGCCGGTCAGGTCCGGGTCCGCCCCGAGGTGCGCGCCCTGATCGAGTTCCGTCCCTTCAATCTGCTCAGCGCGCACTGGCCGATGCGCGAACCCTTCGACGTCATCTTCTGCCGCAATGTCATGATCTACTTCGATAAGCCAACCCAGGCGAGGATCCTCGCGCGCTTTCACCCGCTGTTACGTCCGGACGGATTGCTGTTCGTCGGTCATTCGGAGAGTCTGGCCCATGTCGCCCATCTCTTTCGCCTCAGGGGCAAGACGGTCTATGCCCCGGTCCATCCCCACTGAGATGTGATCGCCATGCAGCATGGATTCGAAGAGGTCTTGGCACCCAATCTCTACTATGACCGCCACTTCGGGATGGATGCGGTCAAGATCCTGCCGGGCGAGTACTATGTCTCGACACGCGAGATCCTGATGGTCACGGTGCTGGGTTCCTGCGTCTGCGCCTGCATTCGGGATCGGGTCCGGGGGATCGGCGGTATCAACCATTTCATGTTGCCGGACGACAAGCGCGATGACAACGAACGCTTCGGCCGTTCGCTGCGCTATGGCGACTATGCGATGGAGATCCTGATCAACCAATTGATCAAACTCGGCGCGCGCCGATCGAATCTAGAGGCCAAGGTCTTCGGCGGTGGCAATGTGCTGCCGGGCTTCAAGAACCATGTCGTCGGCGAGCGCAATGCCGAGTTTGTGATCGACTATCTGGCCACCGAGGGGATCCCGGTGGTCGCCAAGGATCTGCTGGGCAACTATCCGCGTAAGGTCTATTTCTTTCCGACCAGTGGTCGCGTCCTGGTCAAGAAACTGCGCAGTATGCACAACGACACCATCATCGAGCGCGAGCTCAGTTACAGTGAGACGCTGCGTCGGGCGAAGGTCGAGGGTGAGATGGAGCTCTTTTCATGAATGGGCTATGGAGTCGAGTCGTGACGATGCTGGGGGCGCTCAGGCTACACTGGCCGCCGCTGTTGTTGAGCCTTGTGGTATGGCTACAGGCCGTGGTGTGGCCAGATCTGGTCCCGGGGTGGGTGGGCCTGCTACTGCTGGTCTTCGCCTGGCCGCTCTGGATCGTCTTGCGGCCAGAGCGAGAGTCGGTGGACGAGGTCGGGTCACGCGGCGACCTCGGTGATCAAGCCAAAATGGCGGAGTACGCCCTCTGGGAGACCGTGGTTGAAACCGACCGGCTCTTCAGTCCACTGGTCGAAGAGCTCCACGACTCGATGCGTCAGGCCCGCGATCTGATCAGCCATGCGATCAGCGATCTCCATGTCAGTTTCAATGGGCTGTTGGATGAAGCCAGGGCCCAGCAGCGTCTGGTGATGGGTCTGATCTCCCAAGGCGATCAGGTCGATCAACCCCAGGGCAAACTGATCGATATGGACGACTTTCTGAGGGCCAACAGCCTGCTTTTGACCGACAACATCGAACGCCTGATCGAGATGAGTAAACAGAGTATCCGGGTCGCGCATCAGATCGATGATCTGTCGGGTCAAATGAGCCTCATCTTTGATCGACTCGATGGGGCCAAACGTATCGCCCGCCAGACCAACCTGCTCGCCCTTAATGCCGCCATCGAGGCAGCCCGCGCCGGTGAGTCAGGGCGCGGGTTTGCCGTGGTGGCCCAAGAGGTCCGCAAGCTGTCCCAGGATGCCGCCCAGTTCAACGAGGAGATCCGTCAGCAGATCGAACAGGCCCAGGCATTCTTCGCCGAGACCCGCGAGATCGTCGGTCAAATGGCCTCTCAGGATATGAACGCCTCTATTAGCGCCAAGGGGGCGATGGATGACCTGATCGCCCAGGTCCAGCAGCTCAACGCCCGGACCTCGTCCGGGCTTGATGAGCTCAACCGGATCGCCGATCGATTCCAGGCCAATGTCGGGACCGCGATACGCTTGTTACAATTTGAGGATATCGCCCGTCAGGTGTTGGAGCGGGCCGAGGTGCGGATCGCGTTGTTCGGACGTTTCGTCGCCGAGTTATGCCGGATCCCACGCGGTGAGATCCGCTCCCAAGCCGACATCGAGCAGGCCAAGCAGCGTCTAGAGCTCCTGCGAACCGAATTGATCGCGACCGACCATCGCTCCGTGACCCAGCGCTCGATGGAGGGAGGTGACATTGAGTTTTTTTGACGGACTCTCAGCATGATTCGGGTTCTCGTCGTCGATGATTCGGCCTTGATGCGCCAGCTTTTGACCGAGATCCTGAATTCGGCACCAGACATCGAGGTCGTGGGCAGTGCCCAGGATCCCTATGTGGCGCGCGAGCGCATCAAGGCGCTCAATCCCGATGTGCTCACACTCGATGTCGAGATGCCGCGCATGGATGGCCTGACCTTTCTGCGCAACCTCATGCGGCTGCGTCCGATGCCGGTGGTGATGGTCTCCTCGCTCACGGCCCAGGGGGCCGAGGTGACGCTGCAGGCGCTCGAGCTGGGCGCGGTGGATTTCGTGCGTAAGCCGGATGGACCGATGGCCACCGGGATACGCGAGTATGCCGACGAGCTGATCGAAAAGATCCGGATGGCCTCAACCATCAAGGTCAAGCCCCTGCGGGCGGCGCCGGCGACGATGAGCCAATCACAGCCCGCGCGCGCCGCCCCATCGTTTCGCACCACCGACCGCATCCTGGCCATCGGCGCCTCGACCGGCGGTACCGAGGCGATCAAGGAGGTCCTAATGCGCCTGCCGCCCGACACGCCAGGCGTGGTCATCGCCCAACACATCCCACCTGGCTTCAGCGCCGCCTTCGCCGAGCGCATGAACCGTCAGACCGGGCTGGTCGTCAAGGAGGCTGCCGACGGCGATCACGTCCTGCTGGGTCACGCCTATATCGCTCCAGGCGATTACCATCTGCAGCTTGCCCGCGACGGCGCGCGCTATATCTGCCGGCTCGATCGCGGTGAGCCGGTCAACCGTCATCGGCCCAGTGTCGACGTACTCTTCCGCTCGGTGGCCAAGGCCGCCGGAACCAATGCCGCTGCGGCCCTCCTCACTGGCATGGGCGCCGATGGCGCGCAGGGGCTCAAGGAATTGCGTGACCTTGGGGTCCATACCATCGCCCAGGATGAGGCGACCAGCGTGGTCTGGGGGATGCCCGGCGAGGCGGTCAAGCGAGGTGGCGCCGTCGAGGTGTTGCCCCTGCCAGAGATCGCGGCGGCCCTGCTCAGAGGGCTCACGGCCAAGCGCCAATATTGAGCAAAGTATCATCCATCGGGAGTATCTGAATGAGCGTCACATCGCGTATCGATCGGGAGAAGGGTGTGGTGACCATCGCCATCGACGGGCGTTTTGACTTTGCGCAACACAAGGACTTCAGGAACGCCTACAAGGACGTTGCCCCAGGATCGATGCGGTTCGTCGTCGATCTATCCAGGGCATCCTATCTGGACAGCTCGGCCCTTGGGATGCTGCTTCTGTTGCGTGAGCACGTTGGCGGCGATCCAGATCGCGTGCGCCTCATCGGGAGCAGTGAGGAGGTGCGCCGGGTGCTCAAGATCGCCAATTTCGACAGGCTCTTCCGTCTCGATTGAGGCCGGCAGGGCAGATCCAGCATCCCCGCGACAGGCTCATTGGGCGATAAAGTCGGTGAAATAGATTGCGCTGATCGCCGGGCGCCCGGTCTGTTCCATCATGGTCTTGCGCAGGCTGTCGAGCAACTCGATCCGCAGTTGCTCGCGCGCATCTGGAGTGCTGATCGACTCGAGCTCGCGCCCGCCGAGCAAGCTGATCATGCGGTCGCGCAGACGCGGCATGTGTTGAGTGATCAAGTCGGCGTCGCTTTGGGTGTCGACGAAGAACTGTAGGCTCAGTTTCAGATAGGTTCGCGGCTTGGCGAGATTGACGATCAGCGGATCCACGGCCATATAGCCAGGATAGGGCGAGGCAGCCCCTTCCTTGTCTTCTTTTCCCGAACCGGCCTGGGGCGCTGTGGAGACCAGGCACAGGGCCAATAGATAGGCGATCTTGGGTTGAGTGCGTATCATCTTGCAACCTGTTGATTTGACTCGATTTTGAAGATGGAGACGGCCTGCACCAGTTCGCGTGCCTGATCCTGCAGGCTCTCGGTCGCCGCAGCGGCCTGCTCGACCAGGGCCGCGTTCTGCTGGGTCATGGCATCGATCTGGGTGATCGACTGGGTCACCTGGGCGATGCCGCTCGACTGCTCGAGGCTGGCATCGGCGATCTCGGCGATCAGCGCCGCGACCTGACGGAAGCCTGCGACCACCTCGTCCATCTCGACACCGGCCTGATAGGCCAGCTTGACACCACCCTCGACCTTGGTCATCGAATCTAGGATCAGGGTCTTGATCTCCTTGGCGGCCTGGGCGCTGCGCTGGGCCAGGTTGCGCACCTCGGCGGCGACCACGGCAAAGCCGCGACCTTGCTCGCCCGCGCGCGCGGCCTCGACCGCAGCATTGAGGGCCAGGATATTGGTCTGGAAGGCGATGCCGTCGATGACACCGATGATGTCGGCGATGCGCCGGCTCGCCTCCTGGATGGCGTTCATGGTCCCGACCACGGAGCGCACGGTCTCGCCGCTGCGCTGGATCCGCTGGTTGGCGGTCGAGGCCAGCTCATTGGCCTGCTGGGCGTTGTGGGCATTTCGCTGGACGCTGGTATTGAAGCGCTCCATGGAGCTTGCGGTCTGCTCCAGCGAGCTGGCCTGGGATTCGGTGCGGGCCGAGAGGTCCAGATTGCCAGAGGCCAGTTCCTGGGCGGCACTGTTGATCGCGGCGCTCGCCTCCAGGATCTGTCCGACCACCTCGCGCAACCGGGTCAGGGTGGCATTGGTATCGGACTTGAGCTGTCCGAAGGTCCCGGCATACTCGGCCTGGATGTCCTGGGTCAGATCACCCTGGGCGATGGCATTCATGACGTGCGCCAGGTCATCGAGTCCTGAGGAGACGATCGCCAAGAGCTGGTTGAGTCCTTCGCTCAGGTGGCGGAAGAAGCCGCGCTTGCCCGTCAGCTCCAGACGACCGCTGAAGTCGCCTTGGACGGCGGCCTCGACCAGGGCGCCGAGCTCGGTTTCGACCTGATCCTCGAGGGTGCGATCCGTCCATTCGATCACCGAACCGAGCCGCTCACCCTGGTCGTTGAACACTGGATTGAGCACCCGCCTAAACAGGCGCCCACCGAGTCGGATCTCCTCGATCCGCTCGGCGGTCAGTTCGGCAAGCGCGGTCTGCCCGGATGCCCTTGGCGGTTGGAGCGCGGCAAAGGGGCTGCCGAGCAGGTTGGCGGCGCGGAAGTTGGGCAGATCGCGCCGGAGGTCGGGCTCTGAGTCGTGCATGAGCCGATTCATGGCGGCGTTCATATAGAGGATGTCTCCGTGTGCATCGACCACCATGACCTGGGTCGAGGCCTTGTCGAGCGCGTTCTGGATGCGCCGACTCTCGGCGGCCAGCCGGCGCTCGCGCTCGATCCGCTCGCGCAGCTCGTGCTGCATGTGCTTCATGGCGGCGAGCAGGCTGGTGGTGTCGCCGGGGCGGGTCTGGATCTCCTGGTCGAGGATGCCCTGGGCGATGGTCTGTGCCACCTCGACCGCGAAGGCCGGCTCGCCGCCCATCTGACGTAAAATACCGCGTACGATCAGCACCCCGAGGCCAAAGGTGACCACAAGGGTCAGCCCGGTCAGCCCCAAGAAGGCGATCAGACTCATCCGGGCATGCTGGATCTCGGCGGTCACAGCCGCGGCGATGTCCTGGGAAAAGCGCTCCTCGACCGCGCGCAGGCGGTCGATCTTGGTGGTGATCTGGTCGAACCAGCGTTCGGCCTCATAGTCGAGCGCAGCCCCTGGTCCCCGCTCCCGCACCAGGCGCTCGACCTGCTCGACCTCCTTGATGCTCGGGTGATCGAGCGCGGATTCGAGCGCGGCGCGCTGTTCAGGTGTGGCAAAGGCCAGGGTCAGGCGCTGGAAATTGGCCTGGTCACTCAAGAGCGTGAGCAGGATCTCATAGTTGGGGGCCGTGATCTGGCCGGCGCCGAAGGCACCCGAGAGGAGCGCCCGTTCTTGACCATTGCGTTCCTTGAGATAGAGCAGGGTACTTTTGGCATTGGCCAGGCGGGCGAGCTGGGCCTCGGGCAATTCGTTGCTGGAACGGGTGGCGACCTCGAGCAGCTCGGCGATGAGCGCGCTGTAGGTCTGGAACGACTCGGGTGGAGGGATCTCGAACCGGTCGATGCGCGTGCGCAGTTCGGCGATCCGGTCGAGGCCGCGGAGGGCGGCCTGGAGCAGTTGGCTGTAGTCCGGGGCTGTTTGCTTGAGATCGACGACGGCGAAGGCCGCATTCAGGGCATTGATCGCGCGGTCTGAGGCGGCGCGTTGCCCCGGCAGCCGGTCGGCAAACTTCGCGCCCCGGCTGGCGAGGAACCCGGACGACATGCCCCGTTCCTTTTGGAGCTCGTGCACCACCTCGCCCAGGGCCGTCACCAGCGCAGCCAGGTCCTGGGCATGGTGAAGCGCCTGGATCCCGGTATTCAGACGCAGGGCGCCGATCACAGTCAGGGCCACGAGCGCCAGGGCAGGGACGCCGGCCAGCAGCAACAGCTTGGTTTTGATCTTGAGCTGGTTGAGCATCTTGAATAGGGGCGCGGTGGGGGCTTTGGGTTTGAAAGGTGGGATGATGGCACAGATGGTTCGAGTGGATAAAGGACCTGCAGCGCGCAAACCAGAGGTTGCGACCGCGATGCGCGACCTGATCCGGCGCGTGCGTGCCGAGCTCCCGTTTGCAGCGCCCGAGGCCCAGGTGTGCACCGGGGTCTGTCAGGGCTGTTCGCGCAAGCTGCTCGAGTTTTTGGCCAGTGAACTCGATGGCTGGGAACAGCAGCTTGAGGCCGGCGCACGCCCGGGGTTGAGAGAGCTGTCACAGCTGATGCAGACCTGCCGCAAGGTGCAGCGTATCCTGATCCGCAATGGGTTGATCGCGGCGGGGGGCGAGGCGCCGCCTGGATCACGCCCGGTGGCACGCTTGGAGACGGCTTGAGACTGTGCCAGCATCGCCTTCGCCACCTTACTCCGGCCCCCAGATCCCTTCCTTTGGTCTTTTGGGGTAACGCCCAGGTCGATCCAGGCCTGGGCTGATCGCGGCTGATTGCCGCGCCGGGGCATCCAGACCCCGGATAAACCCGGCCTTTTTAAGGGCCGAGTCAGTAGATCCACGATTACAGCGAGGCCACTATGCCGTACCCGACCATCGCCGACCAGATCGGCCGTACCCCCCTGGTGCGACTCCAGCACCTACCGGGCGCGACTAACAACCTGGTCCTCGTCAAGCTCGAGGGCAACAATCCGGCCGGCTCGGTCAAGGACCGCCCGGCGCTCAATATGATCCAACGCGCCGAGGCGCGCGGCACCATCCGTCCCGGCGATACCCTGATCGAGGCCACTAGTGGCAACACCGGCATTGCCCTGGCGATGGTCGCGGCCGCCAAGGGCTACCGGCTGCGGCTGATCATGCCCGAGCAGATGAGCGAGGAGCGCCGGGGCATCATGCGTGCCTTCGGGGCCGAGATCCTGCTCACACCCAAGGATGGCGGTATGGAGGCGGCCATCGACCTGGCACGCGCCCTGGAGGCACGCGGGGAGGGGGTCCGGCTCGATCAGTTCTCCAACCCCGACAACCCTGCCGCCCATTATGAGACCACAGGCCCCGAGATCTGGCACGACACCCAGGGCCGCATCACCCATTTCGTCAGCGCCATGGGCACCACGGGCACCATCATGGGTACGGGCCGCTATCTCAAGGAACAGAACCCGGCGATCCAGATCGTCGGCGTCCATCCGGAAGAGGGCTCGAACATCCCAGGTATCCGGCGCTGGCCGGCGGACTATCTGCCGAAGATCTATGACCCGGCGCGCGTCGATCGGATCATCGAAGTCTCCCAGGCCCTAGCCGAACAGACCGCCCGCGACCTGGCCGCACGCGAGGGACTCTTCGTCGGTATCTCATCCGGGGGGGCAGTAGCGGCGACACTCAGGCTGTCTCAAGAGGTGAGGGAGGCAGTGATCGTGGTCATCGCCTGCGATCGCGGCGATCGCTATCTCTCGACCGGGGTCTTTCCGGCCTGATCGACCTCCAGCCTCGAGTGTTCCTCCTGATGGAAGGGCGCGCCTAGACGCACCCTCGGGCCCGGTCAAGGACGGGGTGGTGGGGCAAACAGCGGCAACAGATGGTGGATGATACCTGCCGGGCCTGGATCAGGCGGCGGGGCCGGATGTGGTCGGGGTGGTCTGGGTGGTCTGGGAGGGAGATCAGGACCATCCGGATCCCAGGGGGCTCCCGGTGGGTGAGGGGGAGGTGCGGGTCTGTCCGGACCTCTGGGTGGTGGTCCTCCCCCGGGTTCGCCTGGCCGCTGGGCGATCAGGACAGCCTGATTCGAGACAGGGTGGGATTCGATTTCCAGGAGCGGCGCCTGGATGGCGGCTTGCCCCCCCGAGGCGACCATCACCAAGGCCAGGATTGGGATCGATCGGTACATCGGCGACTCCTTACTAAAATGGGCGGTGACAGGGACGATCGTGCGACCGCGCCCTCACTTTAATCCTACGCCCTACTGAAACTAAATTCACCTTGATCATACTGTCCCAACCGCGGGGTTGGGATGTTATGATGTCCATACTCGACGCACTGGCGGTTGAGCACGCTCAACCTTGGTTTGTGCGTCTTGGTTCCATGAAAGATAAGGTTGATCTCCGCCGTATCGAATCTCAAAGATGTTGGGTGGCGGCTTGAGGATGGATACGGCATGGTCCGGAATACGGTCTTTTCCTTCAGTCTCTTCGATACGCTCGTGACCTACCGCACCGCAACGGCGCGCGGCGTGCTCTGTGTCTTGAACCACGAGCTGCATCTCCAGCAGGACCTTGGGCTGCCGCTCCAACTCGTCGAGGAATTCCTGGAGGTTCGCACCAAGGCCGACTATGAGGCACGCCATCCGACTGGGATAGAGAAGCCGGTCGCGGTCTGTCTCGACCAGATCTACGCCCGCATCGCTCAGCGTTACCCCGAGCTCGACCCGAGACTGATCGCTAGGATTCGCCAGCTCGAACTGGAGCTGACGGCCGAGCTCTTGGTCGGCATCCCCGAGAACATCACCCGCGTTCACCGCTTGCTCGAGGCGGGCAAACGGGTGGTATTGATCTCGGATACGGTGTTTACGTCCAACGAGGTCAAACATCTGTTGTCTGGGATCGATACGCGACTGGCCTCCTGTCCCTGTTACGTGTCTGCGGATCTAGGCTTGACCAAGCACTCGGGTGAACTGTTCAGGCACGTGCTTCAAACCGAGGGCTTGGCGCCTAAGCAGTTGATCCATCTCGGCGCTGATGACTGGGCCGATGTGCGGATGGCGCGCACCCTGGGCATCTCGGCTGAACTCTACCCAGGTGCCCATCTGTCCGAGATTGAGTCTGTCTATCACGAGGAGGACAGTCTGTTCTCCCAGCTATTGGGCGGCACCTCAAAGATCTATCGGATCCTGCATCCGAATGCCTCGCCGCCGGCCTTGATCGGGGCTGGACTCGCGGGACCGCTGTTTTATGGCTTTATCCGCGATACCCTGGACCAGGCGCAACAGCGCGGCATCCGGCGACTCTATTTCATCGCCCGCGACGGCATGATCTTTCTGCGCCTCGCGCGCGCCATCGCCCGTGAGTGTGGACTCGATCTGGATCTGCGTTATCTGTATGGCTCTAGGCGCGCCTTCCGTCTGCCTTCGGTGTTCGAGCTCACGCCGCGCGAGTATCGCTGGTTGGCCGAGCGTATCCCCAAGTTGTCGCTCGCCATGCTCGCCGAGCGCATCGACCTGCGTGCGGAGGAGTTGCGCGCCCATCTCCCCGAGGCGCTGCGTGCGCGCCTGATCGATCTGGACGCCTCACTCCCCGAGTCGCTGATCCGGGAGATCCTCGCGCACTTTAATACCATTCCAGCCATCCGGGAGGCGATTCTCGGTAACGCCCAGCGTGCGCGCGATCTGCTCATCGCCTATCTAGAACAGGAGGGGTTTTTCGATGCCGGACCGGTCGGGACCATCGATATCGGTTGGATGGGCGGCAGTCAGGACTCGCTCTACAAGATCGCTGCTTCGCATAAACCTGATATCGAGATCCACGGCTTCTATTTTGGGCTGTTCCACTATTCGCACTACACCAGCGCGCGCAATCGCAAGACCGCCTATGCCATCCGGCCAAACCATGTGGAGGACAATATCGTCGCGCTCCATACCGAACTCTTGGCACAGGCCGATCATGGTCAGACGGTCGGCTACGAGCGCCAAGCAGATGGGCGGGTCGTGCCCCGGCTGCGCGATGATGGTGGCCATCTGCGCGACTGGGGCATCGCTGAGTTTTTGGATGGCGCTGAGTGGTTTGCCACCGAGTATGCGCGACTGGCTGGGCGCTATCCGCTCCTCACCGAGCATTTCGACGCCATCCTACCGCGTCTGCTGGCGCTCATGCGCAAGCCGCCGCGCCTGATTGCCGAGACACTGGGTCGTGTGCCCTATTCGGGGGATCACTGCGATCTTGCGTTGCGTGAGTCGGCGCCGGCCTTTGGGTTGGGTGAGGCCCTCGACTATGTATTCCGGCGCCGCTACGAAGAACGACGGCTCATGACCGAGTGGTACGAAGCAAGCCTGGTGCGTAGTCCACCCCTGGTGCGTCTGATTTTGAGTCTGTATCCGACCGTGCAGCGGCTTAAGGTCTTCATCAAACACAGCGCGCTCGATGGAGCGCGCAGGGCCCAGCGATGGTATACGCACCTCACCGCCCTGTGGCGGGCGCTGGGATGGCGCCTCTACCCTGGGATTGGACCGGCACGCCTGCGCGATCGTCCTTGAGGCCCTCTCGAAACCACTCAGGCGACCTCATTGTGGCTCGCCGTTTTTTGCACCCTGGAGCCTTATGCATTCTCCCACTGTCAGCCTGGCGCTGCCCGTTTATAACGTTGCCCCCTATCTGCGGGACTGTCTGGATTCGATCATCACCCAGGACTTTACCGATCTCGAGATCCTCTGTGTCAACGACGGCTCGACCGATGAGTCGCCCGCGATCCTCGCTGAGTACGCACAGCGCGATCCGCGCATCCGCATCGTCCATCAGACCAACCGCGGTCTGGCCTCGACGCGCAATACGGCCTTGGACCATGTCCGGGGGCGTTATCTGCTGCACGTCGATTCAGACGACATGCTGCGCCCAGGGGCCATCACGCGCCTGGTCGAGGAGATCGAGCGCACCGGGGCCGATTTCATCGTCTTTCAGCATGTCATGTTCGAAGAGGGACGCGAGTTCGACAACTGGTACTACGATTTCGACAGCTGGAGCCTGGAACCCAAGACCCGGCTCGAGCAAAAGCTCGAGATCCTGCATTACCACTACACCTGGTCGAAGTTCTTCCGCATGGCGTTTTTGCACAGACACAACTTCCGCTTTCCGGACGGTCTACAATTCGACGACAACGTCTATCATTGGCAGGTGCTGCTGGCGGCCGAAAAGGTCGTGGTCCTGCCCGAAAAGCTCTACAAATACCGGATGCGTCCGGGTTCGATCATGTGGCACCGCGGGCGCCATCACCTCGACATCTTTCGCATCTTCAAGGAAGGGATCGCGCTCTTTCGCGCCCAGGGCGTCTATGAGGCAGTGTTCCAGGACTTCATGCAGTACAAGATGGGCCTGCAATATTTCTGGACCCGCGACATCGAGCCGCGTTTCCGGTATCTCGCCTATCGCGGCATCCTCGACGGACTCTCGTCCGACGAGGAGCGCTTCGTGCGCGACTATCCGCATCTGCTCGACCCCGAGGCGATCCGCTTCTATGAGCGCATCTTCGCCTCGCCGCTCTACCGCCGCGGCGCCCACCGGGCGCTGGCCCTGCAGCTGACGGCTCAACGGTATCTGTCATCCGGGCGCGCACGTCTGCGCACTCGGATCCGCAGCCTTCGCCATCAGTTCACACAACATCCACGCCTTCAGGCCCTCAAACACCGACTTGGTCAGCGGTTCATGGATCCGCGCTGTCTGGATCTGTTCCACAATTACCAGACGGTGGCGACCTATTGGGTCCATTTCTGGCGCGAGTATCTGCGTGTCCAGCATGCAGACATCCCCGAGCGCCTGGCGACCCTCCAACGTGGTCTGTCCGAGAACGACCGCGCCCTGGTCGAGACCTTCGTGCGCATCTATGACGACTATCTGCCCGCCTGTCCGGATTACAGCCGCTTTTTGCTCCACAAGGAGCTGTTGTGGCGTCCATCCGAGCGCTTCCGCCAAAATACCCGTCCAGCACCCCGGGTTGCCGCGCGCTATCAGGCATTTTTGGACGAATACCCCTGGCTCTCGGCCGAGGTGTTCGAGGCGCTCTATGGTCTGAAGGCCTTTCCGCGCACCATCCAGGCCCGCATCCGCGCCGGGGGCGATGTGATCGATGGTGGGGCCTTCATCGGCGACTCGGCGGTGCAGTTGGCGGAGGCCTGCCCGCAGGCCCGGGTGTTGGCGCTCGAGCCCGATCCGGTCAATTTCAAACGTCTGTGTGAGAACATCACACGTTTCGGTCTCGAGGGGCGTATCCTCCCCGAACCCCTGGGGCTACACGACCATCGCGGCCATTTCGAGATCCAGCACCATGGTGCCCACGACTTCCCCGATCAGGGCAGCAGTCTGCTGAGCGATTTCCGCGACGAGGTCACCCATGGCGGCGTGAGTCGGGTGCGCTGCGAATTCGATACCATCGATGCCCTGGTCGAGCGTCATGGCTTGCGCCCGGTACTCATCAAGCTCGACATCGAGGGACTGGAACAGGAGGCCTTGCGCGGCGCCGTCGCGACCCTCAGGCGTTATCGCCCGGCCCTCATCGTCAGTGTTTATCACCATCCCAAGGACTTTTTCGAGATCAAGCCCTGGCTCGAGTCGCTGGGGTTTGGCTATTACTTCGGCTTCAGGCGTCTGGATCTAAATTCACCGGTTGCCGACTTCGTGCTGATCTGTTATCCGCGACTCGACACCCTTGGGGTGGGCGAGTCGGTGTCCTGATCCAAACCATGCGGATCGACCCCTATGAAGACATTACATAAACGGGTCCTGGTCACCGGTGGGGCCGGGTTTCTCGGCAGCCGGTTGTGCGCGCGCTTGATCGCGGAGGACTGCGAGGTCCTGTGCGTCGATAACTTCTATACCGCCACCAAGGACAACATCAGCCATTTGCTCGGCCATCCGCACTTCGAGCTGATGCGCCACGACATCACCTTTCCGCTCTATGTCGAGGTCGATGAGATCTACAATCTCGCCTGTCCTGCCTCGCCTATTCATTATCAGATCGACCCGGTCCAGACCACCAAGACCAGCGTGCACGGCGCCATCAACATGCTGGGTCTGGCCAAGCGGACCAAGGCGCGGATCCTGCAGGCCTCGACCAGCGAGGTCTATGGTGATCCTGAGTGTCATCCGCAGACCGAGACCTATTGGGGCCGGGTCAATCCCATCGGCCCGCGCGCCTGTTACGACGAGGGCAAACGCTGCGCCGAGACCCTATTCTTTGACTATCACCGCCAGCACCGGCTCGAGATCAAGGTCGCGCGCATCTTTAACACCTATGGTCCGGGGATGCATCCGAACGATGGACGGGTGGTGTCGAACTTCATCGTCCAGGCGCTCAAGGGTGAGCCGATCACCCTCTATGGCGACGGTTCGCAGACGCGCTCGTTCTGTTTCGTCGACGACATGATCGAGGGCCTTCTGCGGCTCATGGCCAGCCCGGCCGAGATCACGGGACCGATCAATCTAGGCAACCCTACCGAGCTGAGCATGCGCCAACTGGCCGAGCACATCCGCGAACTCACGGGCTCCAGGTCTGAATTCGTCTACCGGCCACTGCCGCAGGACGACCCGACCCAGCGTCAGCCCGACATCACCCGGGCACGCGAGCTCCTCGGTTGGGAGCCGCGGGTGTCGCTTGAGGAGGGGCTCAAGCAGACCATCCTCTATTTTGAAGACCTGTTGCGGCGGGGGTTGGCATGATCCCGATCCTGGTGACGGGTGGCGCCGGCTATATCGGCAGCCACACCTGCAAGGCGCTGGCCCAGGCCGGCTATCGTCCGATTGCGCTCGACAACCTGGTCTATGGTCATGAATGGGCGGTACGCTGGGGACCGCTCGTGATCGGCGACATCAGCGACCGCGCCTGTCTGGACGCGGTGATCGAACGCCATCGTCCTGAGGCGGTGGTCCATTTCGCTGCCTATGCCTATGTCGGCGAGTCGGTGCGCGATCCGGGGCGCTATTACCGCAACAATGTCGCTGGGACCCTGACCCTGCTCGAGGCCATGCGCGATCACGCCATCCCGCATATCGTCTTTTCGAGCACCTGCGCGACCTATGGCATCCCCGAGCGGACCCCGATCACCGAGGACCATCCGCAGCGCCCGATCAATCCCTATGGTGCCTCCAAGCTGATGGTCGAGCGGATACTGGCCGACTTCGAGCAGGCGCATGGTCTGCGCTGGATCGCGCTGCGCTATTTCAATGCCGCCGGGGCCGATCCCGAGGGCGAGATCGGCGAGGATCACGACCCCGAGACCCATCTCATCCCACTGGCACTCCAGGCGGTCGCTGGACGCGGCCCCAGGCTCCAGGTCTTCGGCACCGACTATCCAACCCCGGACGGGAGCTGTATCCGCGACTATATCCATGTCGCCGATCTGGCCAGGGCCCATGTCGAGGGTCTTGCCCATCTGCGCGCGGGCGCGGTGAGCGGCGCCTTCAATCTCGGGACCGGGCAGGGGTCCTCGGTGCTGGAGGTCATCGCCGCCATCGAGCGCGTCACTGGTCGCCCGGTCCCCTACGAGATCGGCCCGCGCCGTCCCGGCGATCCGCCGGTGCTCTATGCCGATGCCGATAAGGCGCGGCGTCTGCTCGGTTGGGTGCCGCGTTATCGCACGCTGGATGAGATCATCGAACATGCCTGGAGATGGCATCAGTCCAGATGATCTATTCATTCGATCTCTTCGATACCCTGATCACCCGCCGGGTCGCCACCCCCCGGGGGGTCTTCGTCTATCTCCAACGCGAGTTGCTGGCCGATCCCCAGGGGCTGCCGCTCGAACTCTGCCGGCGCTTCGCTCAGGAGCGGGTGGCGGCCGAGTATGCGGCCCGGATCGAGGCCCGCGCGCGCGATCCCAAGGCCGCACTTCAAGTCGAGGAGATCGATTTTGCCGACATCTATGCCTGTCTCGGGCGGCGACATAGACTCAAAGAGGGCGACATCGCGCGTCTGATGGGGCTCGAGCTGGCTGCCGAGGCCGAGTTGCTCTATGGCGTCCCCGAGATGCTGGCACGGTTCCATGCCCTGGTCGAACGCGGCGAGCGGGTGGTGCTGATCTCGGACATGTATCTGCGCCCGCAGGATCTCAAACGCCTGCTCGATGGGATCGATCCGTTCCTGCTGGAGGCGGCACCGCTCTATCTCTCCTCCGAGGTCAAGCTCAACAAGGCCTCAGGGCGGCTGTTTGCGCATGTGGCCGAGGTCGAGGGTGTGGCGCTCAGCGAGATCCAGCATATCGGCGACAACCCGATCAGCGATGTCCTACGCCCGCGCGAGCTGGGCTGTCAGGCGACCCTGTTTGCGGCCTGTCATCTGACGCCCGACGAGACCTTCGGCGCCAATGAGGACGACTTCGGCTGGCAGGTCTCGGCGGGACTCTTTCGCGAGGGCCGTCTAACGCTCGACTCCGAGCGCGCCCGCCTGGGTGCCCTCTATGCCGCGCCTCTGCTGGTGCCCTTCGTGCATTGGGTGATCGCTCAGGCGCGCGTCCAAGGCCACGAGCGGCTTTATTTTCTGGCACGCGATGGTCAGGTGCTGCTCGAGATCGCCCGCCGGCTCGAACCGGACGACCTGGAGCTCCGCTATCTATACGCCTCGCGTCTCGCCTGTCATCGCTGCGTCGATCAGGATTATGCCGCCTTGGTGGATTGGATCCTGGTCTCGCACCGCGAGCTCTCGCTCCTCGATATCGCCCAGCGTCTGAGCGCCCGGCCCGAGACCCTCGTCGAACAGCTCCAGGCGCTCACCGGTCTCCAGGGGGCGCCCGAGGCGCCGCTGGCGGCCCGTACCCGGCGACGTCTGCGCCATCAGTTCCTCTCCGACCCCGAACTCAAGGCGCTCGTCCTCGAACAGTCGGCCCTGGAGCGCGCGCATCTGCTGGGCTATCTGGATCAGGAAGGGCTGACTGCCGGCGATCCGGTCTGTCTGGTCGATGTCGGTTGGAGCGGCACCATCCAGGATTCGTTACATGCGATTGTGAACGCGAGGGGTCCGGGACAAGTCCGCTTCCAGGGGCTGTATTGGGGACTGATGGCCGAGGGGCGCGCCGACCCACTCAGCAACCGCAAGACCGCCTTTGCCTTTGAGCCCGGTCAGTTCTGGCGTGACCCGACCGCTCTGCGTGAGCTCGTCGAATGCCTCACCGCTGCCGATCATGGCACCACCCTGGGCTATGCCCTAGGCGACGGCGTCTATTATCCCCTCCTCAATGCCGAGGGCGAGGAGATCCGATCCTGGGGGCTCGATGCGCTGCGCGCCGGTATCCACTGGTTCAGCGCGCGTCTTAGTCAGTGGCTGACGCCGCCCGAGATCCTGGCGCTCATGCCCCATTCCTTCGCTCGCCTGCAATTCCTGGTCGAGCACCCGAGCGCATTGCTGGCGCGCGCAATCGGCGACTTCCCCTATTCGCCCGATCCAAGCGGGCGGCTGCGTCCATTCGCCCCGCCGCTGAGCCTCTCTGAGGCCCTAGGCTATCACCTCGGTGCACGTACCAGACGCGGCGAGATCACCCGCTGGCGCCAGGGTAGTCTGGCCAACAGCACAACCCTGGTCCGTCTCTTGATGTCATCCAAGGTCGTCCGGCTCTCTGGCCTGCTGCGTGCCCTTCATCCGTACCAGCTGGTGCGGATCCTGCCCTATCCGGCGCTGATGTGGCTCAAGCGACGACTCCCAGCCCCGCTGCTTCGAACCGCGCGCGCCATGCTGAGGATGTGAGGGTGGTTGCCGGATTGGGTGATCACTCGATATTCTGTTGCACCGCACAAGAGAATGGATCCCTGCCAAGATGCCGACTCCCAGACCTGTGTTTCTCGAGCTGTGGCGAATCAAGCTGCCACTCTCAGGTGTCGTCTCCATCCTCCATCGCGTCAGCGGTGTGCTCATGGTACTCGCCATCCCGGTCGTCGCCATCCTGTTCCATCAGGCCTTGTCCGGACCCGAGGGCTTCGCGGCGACCGTCGCCGTCCTAGAGGCCTGGCCCACCAAACTGACGCTGCTCGGACTGCTCTGGGCGCTGTTCCATCATCTGATGGCCGGGATCCGTCATCTGTTCCTGGACTACGGCGTCGGCCTCGACCGTGCGCAGTCACGCCAGACTGCCCGCCTCACGCTCCAGGCCGCTCCCGTGCTGCTGGTGCTGTCCATCATCCTGTCGTTCCTGCTGGGAGACTGAACCCATGAGCCGTCAAGCCTCCGGACTCATGGCCTGGCTGTTGCAGCGCACCACGGCCATCTATCTGGCCTTTCTCACCGGTTATCTGCTGCTCAAGTTTATCTTCGACGCCCCCGCCGATCATGCCGAACTGGTGGCCTGGGTGGCGCATCCAGTGGTCGCCATGGCGTTGATGCTCGGTGTGCCCCTCGGGCTCATCCATGCCTGGGTCGGCATTCGCAATGTGCTGATCGATTATGTGCATCCCACCCGGCTGCGTCTGGGGCTCATGACGGGCTTCGTCTTTATCATCCTCGCCTCCGGACTTTGGTTCCTGAAGGCGATCATCACCGCCGGTCTTGGGCGGTAGGTCCTAGTATGAATTTTCCGACACGTCATTTCGATGCCCTCATCATCGGTGCCGGCGGGGCCGGATTGAATGCCGCGCTCCAGCTGGCCGGTGCGGATCTGCGCGTTGCCGTCGTCTCCAAGGTGTTCCCGACCCGTTCGCACACGGTCGCCGCCCAAGGCGGGGTGAATGCGGCCTTGGGCAATGTGCTGCCCGATTCCTGGCACTGGCATATGTTCGATACCGTCAAGGGCTCGGACTATCTGGGCGACCAGGATGCCATCGAGTTCATGTGCCGTGAGGCCATCCCTACAGTCTATGAGCTGGAACATGCCGGCGTGCCCTTCTCGCGGCTGGACAACGGCAAGATCTATCAACGCCCGTTCGGCGGTCAGAGCCAGAACTTCGGCGGCGAGCAGGCGGCGCGCACCTGCGCGGCGGCGGACCGCACTGGACATGCCATCCTGCATACCCTGTATCAGCAGAACATCCGCGCCTGCACCCACTTCTTCGATGAGTTCTTCGCCATCGATCTGGTACGCGACGCCGAGGGCAGCATCTGCGGCGCCCTGGTGCTGGAGATCGAGACCGGCGAGCTGCTCTTGATCGAGTCCAAGGCGACGCTGCTGGCCACCGGCGGCTGTGGTCAGGTCTTCCGCACCACCTCCAATGCCCATATCAATACCGGAGACGGCTGCGCCATGGCCCTGCGTGCCGGCATCCCGCTGATGGACATGGAGTTCTTCCAGTTCCATCCGACCGGTATCGCCGGCAAGGGGATGCTGATCACCGAGGGGGCGCGCGGCGAGGGCGGCTATCTGATCAACAAGCACGGCGAGCGCTTTATGGAACGCTATGCGCCGCACGCCAAGGATCTGGCGAGCCGCGACCTGGTCTCGCGCGCCATCGTCACCGAGGTCAAGGAGGGGCGCGGCTGCGGCGAGCATGGCGATCATGTGCTGCTCAAGCTCGATCATCTCGGCGAATCCGTCATTGCCAAGCGACTTCCGGGCATCCGCGAGCTGAGCCGGATCTTCGCCGGGGTCGATCCGGTCGTGGAGCCGATCCCGGTGTTCCCGACCGCGCACTATGTCATGGGCGGGATCCCGACCGATCGTTTCGGGCGTGTGGTCATGCCCGCGGGACAGGGCTCGGAAGAGGTGGTGCCCGGGCTCTATGCGGCGGGTGAGTGCGCCTGCGCCTCGGTCCATGGCGCCAATCGGCTTGGCGGCAACTCGCTGCTCGATATCCTGGTCTTTGGACGCGCGGCGGGCAGGGACATCATCGAGTTCATCCGCGACAACCCCTATCCGCGCCCCACGGATCCGGCGAGCCTGGAGCAGTCCAGGGCACGTCTGGCGCGTTGGGAGCAGCGGGGGAAGGGGAGGCGGGTGCAGGAGCTGCGCGCCGAATTCCGTAAATGCATGGAGGATCACGCCGGCGTCTTTCGCACCGAGGAGGTCATGACCGCGGGCGTCGCGCGTCTGCGTGAGCTGCGCGCCGAGCTGGCCGAGGTGCGTCTGACCGACCACTCCAGGGTCTTCAACACGGCGCGCATCGAGGCGCTGGAGCTGGAGAACATGGTCGACGTGGGCCTGGCGATCGCCGTCTCTGCCCTCCACCGCCGCGAGAGCCGCGGTGCACACTCAAGGCCCGATTACCCCAAACGCGATGATCAGACCTGGCTCAAGCACAGCCTCTATTACCGCGACGGTGAGCGCATGGACTACAAGCCGGTGCGCACCAAACCCCTGACCGTCGACGCCTTCCCGCCGAGGGAGCGGGTGTACTGACCGCGCTGGGCGACAAGCCCTGACATCCTGCTCGAACAGGAACGACGCTGGTGTCCTGCTTCAACTCCACTTCCGCACGGAGGGTGGCATGTCTTTACTGGGCCATCCCGCCGGCCAAATCTATCATGACCGCAATGTCTCGAACCGCCTGGTGCGGACCCGCGTGCCGGGTGATCTGGGAGGGGCTCGGTCAGGTATTCTGACCGAGCCCTATCCAGATTCTGTGTTTTTGTGTAATTTATGCCGGACACCTCTGGTCAGGCAGGCGTCGCGCCCGAACGCTCCGCCTTCACATGCAGTGAGTACAGCATATCCTCATCAGAGATATGCTCGATGAGCCAGTCTTGGGTAATGTCGAGCGCACGCTCGGCCAAATCCTGACTGGGGCCGAAGATCATGAGATCGTTCTCCAGTTCGTCGAGACAGCGGAAGAAGGCGGCGTGCTGGCGCAAATGGTCCTTAAGCCCGGGGTAATCGTGCTCGCGCATGAAGACCTCCTCGGTCTGGAAGTGTCGGTTGGCGTAGTCGCGCATAAAGGAGATCGCCTCGACCACAGCGGCGCGGCCTTCGCGATCGAGGATGCCCTCGTACAAACGGTGGGCGGCCTCAAAGAAGCGGCGGTGTTGTTCGTCGATCTCGGCGATGCCGATCGAGTAGACGTCGGACCAGTTTTTTAACATGTCAAACCCAGTCTGGATTGGTAGTGAAGGGCGGGCGCGCCTGGGGATGGCTTCCGTGCTGGAGGCAAGTCGGCGCCACGAGGCGTCGCTGTTGCCTGATCATAGCCTAATGCGCACTGTGATTCGCGTTGGATTTGCTTAGAGGCGTTCGCAGCGACAACTGACCATCACGCATCGAAAATCAACTGCCCAAACAGCGGGGTCTCGCACAGTGGAAGCAGAATTCGCCCAACTCTCCGCGCGGATTGGACAACGCCTTCGTACCGAGCGCATGCGTCGCGGTTGGTCGCTCAACGACCTGTCCAAGCGCACCCAGAACCAGTTCTCCAAGTCCAGGATCAGCAACTATGAGCAAGGGATCCGTCGCATGGGTCTGGAGGCGGCCTGTCAGCTGGCCGAGGCCTTTGGCGACGTGTCGCCGGCCTGGTTGTTGATGCTCGACGACTTTGGTCCGCTTAGCGCCGAGGAGCGCAGGCTCGTTGAGTCTTTCCGCGCCATGGATGAGGCCGGACGGCAACGGGTGCTTGCGCTGATCGCGCCTGCGGACGCAGTCTGATCGATTCAAGCGTCGGTCGCCCTAGCGGCTGCAATACATCCTTGACCGAGTGCCAAGCCACCGTCATTGGCCGGCACCTGACGATGGAGGAGGACCTTCAGTCCCAGATCGCGTAATCCGCTGACGACCACTTCCAACAACACTCGGTTCTGAAACACGCCGCCGGAGAGTGCGAGGGTCTCGACTGCAAATGCGCGCGCCAGACGTTTGCCCATCTCGACGATGGCGCTCGCCAAGCCGAGATGAAAACGCGCTGCGATCCGCGCCGGTTCTTCTCCATGTGCCAGATCACAGAAGAGCGCCTCCCAGAGCGGTGCCGGATCCAGACGCCAGGGGCGCACGGAGTCGTCGAGCGCAAAGGGGTAGCCGGATTCGGGGGCCGGTGTCCGACCTTCTAAGGCCCCCAAGACCTGGGACGCGAGCGCCTCTAGCTCGATGGCTGCCTGTCCCTCGTAGCTGAGGGTATCGCCACCGAGATTGAGCGTGGCAGCCACGGCGTCGAACAGACGACCGCCTGAGCTGGAGCGCGGCGTGTTCAGCCCACGCGCCGTCAGATTTCTCACCACGTTCAGCGGTTTGGCTTCCAGGCGCCGGATCACCTCCAGACCGGGATAACGCGCACGCCAGTACTCCCAGCCACCGGTCTCATCCAGGCGTGCCAGCAGGTTGCGCCAGGGTTCGCGGATGGCCCGGGTGCCGCCCGGTAGGGCCGCCGGCGTCAGATGGCCGACCCGCTGTGCGCTCCGATAATCGCCGAGCAGGAATTCGCCCCCCCACAGCGTCCCGTCCTCGCCCAGCCCCAGGCCATCGAACAGGATGCCGAGCACCGGGCCAGCATCCAGCGGCCAGTCGTTGTCGGCGAGCACCGCGGCCAGATGGGCGTGGTGATGCTGGACCTCGATCAGCCTCAGCCCCTCGCGCTCGGCCCAGGCGCGCCCGAGCTGGGTGGAGTGATAGTCGGGGTGGCGGTCGACGGCCAGGATCTCGGCCCGATGTTGGAAGAGTTCACCATAGAGGGCGAGTGTGGCGCGATAGGCGCGTGCCGTGCGCGCCTCTTCCAGATCGCCGAGGTGCTGCGACAGGATGGCCTCAGCGTCGCGGATCAAACAAAAACTGTTCTTGAGTTCACCGCCCAGGGCCAGGATTTGGGGTGTCGATTCGAAGCCGGGTGGCAGTCGGAGCGGGGCGGGTGCATAGCCGCGTGCGCGTCGCAGTGGGCGCGGTTGGCCATCCATGACGCGCCAGACCGAGTCGTCGACCCGATTGACGATGTCGCGGTCATGAAGCAACAGCGCATCGGCAAGACCCGAAAGGCGGTCGAGGGCCTCGGCGTTGTCGATGCACTGTGGCTCGTCGCTGAGATTGCCGCTGGTCATGACCAGTGGGCGATCCCAATCGGCCAACAGCAGATGATGCAGCGGGCTGTAGGGGAGCATGAAGCCGAGGCTGGACTGGGCGGGGGCGACCTCTGGGGCCAGGGTTGGGTCATCGCGACGTTCGAGCAACAGGATGGGTGCGGCTGGAGATCTAAGCCACTCGGCCTCCTGGTCGGATAGACGCGCATACCGCTCGATCACGTCCAGGTCACGCGCCATCAGCGCAAACGGCTTGGCGAAGCGGCGCTTGCGTTGGCGCAGGGTCGCGACAGTCGCCGAGTTCGTGGCATCACAGGCCAGATGAAAGCCACCGATGCCCTTGATCGCCAGGATCCGCCCCGCGGCCAGCAAACGGCTGGCGGCAGTGATGGCATCCGCTGCGTCCAACTCTGCCGGAGCGATCTCGCGCCCCTCGGTATCGACGAGCCAAACGCGCGGTCCACAGTCCGGACAGGCATTGGGCTGGGCGTGGAAGCGCCGGTCGCCCGGATCCGCGTATTCGGCCCGGCAGCGCGCGCACATCGGGAAAATGGCCATGCTGGTGTGCGCACGGTCATAGGGGATGGCGCGCACGATGCTCAGTCGCGGTCCGCAATGGGTGCAGTTGGTGAAGGGATAGCGGTAACGCCTATTGGTCGGATCGCGGATCTCGGCTAGACAGGCCGGACAGGTCGCGGCATCGGCAACGATGCCGGTATGGATGTCGCTGTTGTCGCTGCCGAGGATGACAAAGGCGGTCGTGTCGAGTCGGCCATCCAAGGGTGTGCGCTCGATGGCCTCGATCCGCGCCAGCGGCGGGCATTCGGCGCGCAGACGGGCGCAGAAACGCTCGATGGCGTCTGTATCGTTCGGATCACCCGGCTGGAGCCGAATCAGCACACCCTCGCCGTCGTTGCGCACGTCGCCGAGCAAGCCCAGTTCATGCGCCAGACGCCAGATGGTCGGGCGGAATCCGACCCCCTGCACCAGTCCGCGCACCCGGATGCGTTCGGCGCTCATGGCGTGTCGCGCCGTCTGCCGCGGGTCGACCGTCCAATCGCAGACGGCAGGTCATGGCAAGACTTGGCGCCAAGGCCAGGCGTCTCTACCTGGATACATTCAGACTGTACGAGACGCACGGGCAGTTTGAGTTTTTTTATAGGCAACATGGGGGCTGACGCATGGCGATACGCGAGGCGACCCTCGGTGGAGGGTGTTTTTGGTGCCTGGAGGCGGTCTTTCAAAGGATCCAGGGTGTTGAGTCGGTGATCTCGGGCTATGCCGGCGGGCAGACACCCAATCCGACCTATCAGCAGGTCTGCACTGGGACGACTGGACATGCCGAAGTGGTCCGGATCGCTTTCGACGATACAGTGATCGACTATGAGACCCTATTGAACGTCTTCTTCGCCATCCATGACCCGACGACGCGGGATCGTCAGGGGGCGGATGTCGGGAGTCAGTATCGATCTGTGATCTTCTATCACGACGACGCGCAGCGCCTGATCGCCGAATCCGTGGTCGCGCGGTTGAACGCCAGCGGCCTCTGGCCGGACCCGATCGTCACCCGCATCGAACCCGCGCCGACATTCTATCCAGCCGAGGGGTATCATCAGAACTACTATCACCGCTATCCGAACCAGGGCTATTGTCAGACCGTGATCGCCCCCAAGCTCGACAAGCTACGCCAGGGCTTCCGCAGGCTGATCGCCGATGAGGAACGGCGCTTGGCCTGAAATCCGACCCGAGATTGCCGATGATGTCTGCAACCACTGTCGATCGCAATGCGCTCAACTTCTCGGGCGGGCCAGGTGTGTTGCCGGCCCGGGTGTTGGCCGAGACCCAGCAGGCGATCGCGTCTGTGCCCGGGGTCGGGCTCTCGATCCTGGGCATCAGCCACCGTTCGGATTGGTTTGCCGGGCTGATCGAGCAGATCGAGCGCGATCTGCGTGCGCTCCTGGATCTGCCCGACAGCTATGGCGTGCTCCTGCTCCAGGGCGGGGCGACGCTCCAGTTCTCGATGGTCCCGATGCTGCTCCTGCGCGGTTCTGGGCGGACGGCCGAGTATCTGCGCACCGGCTACTGGAGCGCCAAGTCCATTGCCCCCGCACGATTGGAAGGTGAGGTACGGGTGCTCTGGGATGGCGAGGCGCAAGGCTTTCGCCGTCTGCCGATGGTGGATGAACTGGAATATTCCCCCGAGGCGGCCTATCTGCACTATGTCTCTAATGAAACGGTCGAAGGTCTGCAATTTCACTGTGTCCCTGGACGCGATGGGGTCAGGCGGGTCTGCGATATGTCGTCAGACTTTCTCTCGCGCCCCATCGACATCGAGCGCTTCGATCTGATCTATGCCCATGCCCAGAAGAACCTGGGTCCAGCCGGGGTGACCCTGGTCATCATCCGCCGGGCGCTGCTCGAGCAGGTACCACCCGGAATCCCCGAGATCCTCGACTACCGGGCCCATCTCCAGGCCCGTTCGGTCTACAACACGCCGCCGGTCCTGGCCATCTATGTGGTCTCCCGGGTGCTGCGCTGGTTGCGCGAAGACATCGGTGGACTGGAACGCATGGGGGCGCTCAATCGCTGCAAGGCCGAGTGTCTCTACGGGGTCATCGACTGTTATCCGGATATCTATGAGGGCTGGGCGCGTCCGCTGGACCGCTCGTGGATGAACGTCGTCTTCCGGCTGAAACGACCCGAGTGGGAGGCCGAGTTTCTCGACCGCGCCGAGCAGGCAGGGTTTAGCGGACTCAAGGGGCATCGCGCGCTTGGCGGTGTACGCGCCTCTCTCTATAACGGGCTGTCGCTTCAAGCCGTCGAGCGGTTGGCCAAGTTCATGATCGATTTTGCGCGCCATGGGATCTAGAGCGCTTCAGCCAGACCTGTTGGGGCTGGCCAGATGGCTGCGGCTGGCGTTGGCAGGCGAGGATTTGGTGCCCTATGGTCAAGCGCTGTTGCAGCGTGCAGCGGCCGATCCGAATGACAGTGCGGCATTGTTGGATGCCTCCATCATCTTGCAGTGTCTCGGTCAGACGGAGGCCGGCTTGCGACTCCAGGGCGCCGCACTCGAGCAACGGCGGCAGTATCGGATCGCCTCCAGCACCTCACCCCCCCGGCTTAGGGTGCTCGCCCTCGTAGCGCCGGGCGCGATCATGGCCAATGTCCCCATCGAATGTCTGCTCGAGGGCAGCGACATCGAGCTTATTCTCGACTATGGGTCGCCTGCCACGCTGGATCCGGGCGAGATCCCGGAGCATGAGGTGCTGTTCGTCGCCATCGGGGAAGCGCAGGCCAACCGTCCGTTGCTCGCGGACTGGGCGGTGCGTCTGCGCGACTGGCCGCGTCCGGTGGTGAACGATCCGCGCCGGATCCTCGAGGTGGCGCGCGACCGGGCCTGCCTTCGGCTCCAAGGCCAGCCGGGGCTCAGGGCCCCACTCACGGTGCGTCTCGATCGTGCCCAACTCCGGGCCTGGGCGGAGGGGGAGGGCGGTTTAGGCCCCGATTGGCCGCTCCTGGTGCGCCCGCTCGATTCGCACGCCGGGCGGGGATTGACCAAGGTCGATGCGCCGGAGGCACTCTTGAATCTCCTTGCAACGCAGTCGAGTCAGGCGTTTTTCGTCACGCCCTTCATCGAGTATCGCAGTCCAGATGGATGCTATCGTAAATTCCGCGTCGTCCTGATCGATGGCCGGCCCTTTGCCGTCCACCTGGCGATCTCGGATCACTGGATGATCCACTATCTCAACGCCGGTATGGACGAAAGCGCCGCCAAGCGCGCCGAGGAGGCCGCATTCATGGCCGACTTCGAGCGCGATTTCGCTCGCCGTCATGCCGAGGCCCTAGCGACCATCCAGGCCGCATTCGGATTGGACTATCTGGGGATCGACTGCGCCGAGACATCCGATGGGCGGTTGCTGATCTTCGAGGTCGATCCGGCCATGGTGGTGCATGACATGGACCCGATCGCGCTCTATCCCTACAAACCGGCCGCCATGCAGCGCATCTTCGCGGCGTTTCGCGCGTTCCTGATCAGGGCCGCCGCGTGCCGAGCGCCCGGTCTGGGCTGAATCCTGAAGGCGCGGTTGCCCCCTTCAGGTGCCTCAAAGGATTTCAGGTATCCAAACGATTCGCGGCTGCACGCCCTGGGTGTGGAGTTGCGTGCAGCCGAGGTTGTGGGGGATTTGAAATGAATCGGCTCAGGAGGCCTTGCGCATCTGCTCGGGGATGGCGTCCCAGCCGGCCTTGATCTCGCGCAACAGGGTCGCGACCTCCTCCAGTGCCGCCGGATCATTGCGGGCATTACCGACCACTAGGCGGCGGATCATGTAGTCATAGAGCGCGTCCAGATTGGCCGCCAGCTCGCCGCCACGCTCGAGGTCGAGCGCGTTGCGCAGTTCGCCGATGATGTCCATCGCCTGACCGATCTTCAGCCCTTTGAGTGGGATGTTGCCCTGGGCCATGGCGCCGCGGGCCACGGCGATGCGCTCCAGCGCGCCCTCGAACAGCATTTGAGTCAGCCGATGCGGATCGGCCACGGCGATCTCGGCAATCGGACCGGCTTGACGGTATTGGTTCAGTTCTCTGCGCATTGCGTACATGGACTACCTCGACGGATACGGGCCAAAGCTGTCGGTCGTTGCAAGTGGGTGAGGGTGCCGACCCGCTGATCCGGCTGGATCTGTGGGGTCGGCGACACTCTTGGTGACTTTAACGACACGGGGCCCGATTTCTTGAGGTCATGCGGTCAGTGAGTTGTGATCGGGTTGGTGTCCAGGACCCTGCAACGCCAGGCTCACCGCGAGGAGGCCGTGAAGGGCAGGCGGTCGTTGATGCCATCCAGCTGTTTGCCGGTATCCTTCAGGCTGTTGACGATGTTCTCCATGGCAATGAACTGGGCCATGAGCCGCGTTTGGAACTTCTCCATGCGCCGGTCGAGCAGGGTGCGCTCCTCTTTGAGGCCATCGAGCTGCTTTTGGAGGCTGGATTCGCGGGCCTTGATCGTGCCTGTAGTGCCGGCAAAGTTGTCGATGAGGTTGGCCAGCTCGCCGGCCAGGCCGCGCGAAAAGTTGATCTGGAATTTCCCCTGGGCGGCCGCGCCAGCACCGACGGTCAGGTTCAGGCCATAGGCAGGCGAACCGACGGCCGGCAGCAAGACATTCCCCACACCGAAGCCCTCTACCCCACCGATGGTGCCCTTGACGTCCAGACCCTGGATACCGGTCAGGGCGGTATCGATCCCCAGCTCGCTCATTTGGGTGCTGGCCGAGCCAAAACTCACCCGCGAGACCGAGCCGTATTCGCGCGACACGAAACTGAACTGGTTGGTATTGGTGTCATATTCGACATCTAAGGCGACACCTGCCGCCTTCAGGTTGGCATCGCCGTTGATGCGTGCCTGCAAGTCGGCACGCAGTTCCTCGGCGTTCTGATAGGTGCCCGTGAGCTGGATCAGGCCCGAGTTGGTGCCATCGACATTGATCACAAAGCTATAGTCAGCGCCTGGGACCGAGGCGTTCAGGGGGCTAGAAAAGTCGTGAGTCAGGGCGTTGCCAGTGATCCGTCCGCGCGTTGGGTCCTGGGTAATCTCGACCTCATAGCTGCCGGCGACAGCGTTGGAGACAAAGGTCCCGGCCTTGACTGACACCGCGCTGTTGGTCGAGCTCATCTGACCCGTAAACAGCCCCTCGAGCAAGTTGAAATGGTGATTGAAGGCATTTTTGAAGTCGGTCTCATTGATCGTGAGCGAGCCATCGCGCTCGGTGCGGATGCCGATGTTGGTCAGGGCGTTGAAACCGCCTTGGGCGCCTGGAACCAGGCCACCGATCTGTTCGCGCAGACGGTTGATCATGGTACGGGCCGTGCTGTCGCCGAAGAGACCGCCGCGTACCGGGTTGTCGTCCTTGTCGCGGGTGAAGCCGATCAGCCCCTGGGTGGTCTTCTGGAAGCTGTTATAGGCCGAGACGAAATCCCGGACCGCCTGCTCGACCCCACTCTTGTCGGCGCTGATGGCGAAGGTTAGGGTCTCCCCAGGCGCGCCCTTTTTGTTGAGCGTGAAGGAAAAGCCGGCGATGACGTCGTTGATCTCGTTGCTTTGGCGGGTCAGGGTCAGGCCATTGACCCGAAGCTGCGCATCCTGTCCCTTTCGGGTCTCGGTGGCGCCCTGGGTCGTCGCATTGAAGAGAAAATCGTTGAGACCGACCGCGCCCGGTCCGGCAGTGATCTCCATGGCGTTCGCCTTGCCTGAGGGGGCCGTCAACATGAGTTGATACTGGGTGTCGACCTTGACGACGGCGGCCTGGACCCCGGCATTGGCGGCATTGATCTTATCGGCGATGGTGGTGAGCGAATCACCGGCCTCGATGTTGAGGGTGAGTGCGTTACGCTCGGTGTTGAGGGCAAAGCCGGTGGGGACACCGGTACCGCTATCATAGGTCCATTCGCCGAAGCGGATGGTCAGATCGCCTGACTTATTGAGCGCGGCATGACGGTCGGCGGTTGGGGCCATGGCCAAGGACTGGGCGCTGGCGACCTCCAGGACCTCGAGGTTGTAGGCGCCGGTCTGGGCGCCGGGTTCGACCTTGTTGGCCGTGATGATGTCTGAGTTGGGCACGGTGACCGAGCGGGCATTGAAGAGGTCGCTGTTCCTTAAGGCCGTCAGGGAACCCTTGAAGGTATCGAAGGCGCTGCGCAACTGGCCATAGCCGGAGATCTGGGCCTGGATCTGCTCCTGGCGGGTATTCAAGCGCGCCTCCTTGGGGGCGCGCTCGACGGCGGTGAGTTGGCTGACGAGCGTCTTGATATCGATGCCGGAACCGGCGCCGAGTGTGGTGATGATGTTGTCGGCCATGGTGGTTGCTCCCGTGTCTGAACCCCAGGTCCATCAGGCCGGCGGTTCAGGCCTTTTTGTTGAAAATCAGACCGACCAATCCATCGACATATTTGGCGAACTTGAGCGTCTCTTCGCTCGGGATCTGGCGAATCACTTCATTGGTTTGTGAGTCGATCACCCGCACGACCATGCGCCCCGACTCCTCGTCGAGCTGGAAGGTCAGCATCTGTCTTCCTTGCTGCATCATTTCGTTGATTTTATCGACGGCCTCGGCCAGCTTTTCGACCTTTTCGGTGTCGGTCGCGGCGACACCCTGGTTGAGCTCGCTTTTGGGGTTGAGCTCGTTCTTGGCCTCATCGGCCTGACCCAGCCGACCGGACTCGCTGCGGTTCGGCGGGTGCGCAGACACACCCTGCTGGGTATCGGTGCGACCCTTGGGGCCTGTTGTCAGGCCATTGGGTTGTGTCTCAGGGCTTGTGTGTGTTCGCGGGCTGGTTGACCCAGTAGGTTGAGTGAGTGGTGTCAGTCCGCTGACACTCAAGGAATCACTGGCCATCGCTCTAGTCTCCTGATTCGCACGGGCGGGCCTCGTTCGAGGCCACGCCCGCAGTTTATCTCACCCTGAGTTTAGCGCAGGAGCGACAGGACCTGCTGAGGTTGCGAGTTGGCCTGGGCCAGCATCGCCTGGCTGGCCTGCATCAAGACCTGCGAGCGCGAGAGCCTCGAGGTTTCGGCGGCAAAGTCGGCATCCTCGATCCGCGACCGCGAGGCCGAGGCGTTCTGCGAGATGCTCATCAGGTTGTTGATGGTGAAGTCAAGCCGGTTGTTGACCGCGCCCAGGTCGGAGCGGACGTTGTTGATGCGCTCCAGGGCGTTGTCGATGGCCACGATCGCCTTGTTGGCACCCTCCACGGTGGAGATATCGACATTGGAGATCGCCATGCCATCCTCGCCACCGCCGTACTCGCCCACCAGCAACCCAGCGTTGGTCATATCGCCATTCTTGCCACGGCTGATGACGATCTCCTTGTCCGAGACCAGGGTGAACTCGCCGACGAAGGTCTGGGCGCCGGTTTGGAAGCCCGCATACTGGCTATTGGAAAGATTGACGATGATGTTGCGTCCATCATCGGCGATGAGCTGCACCCCGCCGCCGGACGCTGACCCATCTTCACCGGTATCGACCGCGCGCACCCCGGTCTGATCCGAGATGGCATTGACGGCACGCAGCAGTGCCTGACGGTCGGCACTCGTGTCACCCGAAGTGCTAAAGGCCGTGATGGCAACCCCATTGATGCTACCAGACACGTCCTGGCCGGCACTGGCGGTCTGGGCTGCCGTGTTCTTGGCGATGTTCTGATTGACGACCGCCCGCACCCCGGTCTGGTCGGCCACGGCGTTGAAGGCCGCCGCCTTGGCGATGGCGCTATACTCCTTGCCTTGTGATGAGGCGGTATCATCGGTGGCATAGGATGGCCCCACCGAGACGCCATTGACGAAGACATTGCCCGCGGCCATGGCCGTGGTCGAGTCGTTGAGGTGCGAAGCGACCTGGACGGTGGTGCCGCTGTACTTGCCTTCCACGAATCCGGCGTCGCTCGCTCGGCCGGTCGCGCCCGAGGTGATGTTGATCTCCTTGCCGCCCGCAGACACCAGGGTGACGGTCCCGGCGGCGATCGTGGCCGCGCTAGCGCCCGCCGTCAATTGCAGACCGGTGCTGGCAGCGGTCAGGTTGCTCGTGTTCTCCAGCACGATATTGCGCCCGTCCTTGGCGACCAGGGTGATGCCGCCCTCGATGGTGCCGGTATCGACCGCCGTGACCCCGGTGCGCTCCGACTCCAGATTGATGGCACGCACCACCGCCTCGCGGGTGGTGGCGGCATCATTCGTCGTCTGCAGGGTGATCGAGACCCCATTGATCGCGATGGAGCCACTGGTCGCCGAGGCGGTCATGGCCGCCCCGCCCAGCCGTGTCTCACCTACGACGGCAGTGACGCCGGTCTGGGCGCTCTTGGCGTTGATCGCCGCTGCCGTGGAGATGGCACTGGCGGCCTTGGCATGCGAGGAGGCGGTGTCGGCCGAGGCATCGGCGCCCTGGATCGCGATGCCGTTGATCACCAGGTCACCGGTGCCGAGCTGGGTGAGGTTGCTAACGGCGGTGGCGGCGTTTGACCCGGTGGCGGTGCGGGTAAAGGAGCCGACGCCGGCGGTCTTTTCGATCCCTAGATTGGCGGCATCGAGCTTGCCGATGTTGACCGAGATGGTCTGATTGGCGTCGGCGCCGACGTGCAGCTTGACCTCGCTCGCCGAGCCATCGAGCAGATTGAGCCCATTGAAGTTGGTGGTTTCGGCGATGCGATTGAGTTCTTTGATGAGCTGCTGGGATTCGGCGTTGAGCGAGGCGCGGTTGCCGGAGGTGAAGGTGCCGTTGGCCGATTGCACCGCCAGCTCGCGCATGCGCTGCAGGATGTTGGAGGATTCGCTCAGTGCACCCTCGGCGGTCTGTACCAACGAGATACCGTCGTTGGCATTGCGTACCGATTGGTCAAAGCCCCGGATCTGCGAGGTCAGGCGGCTGGCGATCGCCGAACCGGCGGCGTCGTCCTTGGCCGAGTTGATGCGCAGACCGCTACTCAGGCGTTCCATGGATTGGCCCAAGGCGCCCTGGGTCTTGGTGAGGTTACGCTGGGCATTCAGCGACATCACGTTGGTGTTGATGACCATTGGCATGGTTGCTCTCCTGTCGGTGTTGACCCTCGGCTGACGGCTGAACACCCGCGCGCACCGAGGTGTAATCGCTTCGATCCAACTGGGGTATCGGCCAGAGTGGCCAAAGCTTGAGCCGGGCTGCCGCCCCGAGTGTGATGCCGATCACACCTCCTGCTTCCGTGGCGGACGTTCGGAGGTGATTCGAAGGCAAGAGGGTGTTCGGTCACAACAGGCATCTTCAACCGCGCCTAGGCCGCGCGATCGGCAGCCTCCAGGGCGGCCTGGATGCCCGACTGGATCCAGTTGCCCAGTTCGCCCTCCAAGATCTGGACCTGCTCGAAGCGGGCGAGTGGGGCCAAGAAGGGGCGATTGACATGGAGCTCCAGTGCATCGGGGAGGGGTTCGGCCATCCAGGGCATGATCTCGAGCATCTGCTCGATGGCCTGGATCACCGCCTGCGGCTCGCCGAGCTCGGAGTGGATGCGGATCAAGGCCAGACTGGTGCCGATATGGCGGTCGCCTCTGGCGGCCAGGGACTGAAACCCCTCGCGACTGAGCGCGAGCCAGCGTTGACGCTCCTCATCCGTCAGGTCCTGGTCCTGTGTGGCCAGATAGGCGTCGAGTGCCTGCTCATAGTCGTTCCAATAGACATCGCGCTCGCGATCGGCGATCTGCCAGCCGATCAGCAGCGGTTGGGCATAAGGGTAGGCAGCCAGTTGGGTCGGCCAGCGGCGTTGGGTCATGGCAAGGGCCCTCGCTTTCAGAGACGGCAGGGATTTAGGTTCCGCAATCCTCACTGCTCGCCTCCCAAAATACAAGGGCGCGGCCTTTGTGCCTCGCACCACTGACGCCACATTTGTCGATAGGCCTGTTCGACGCGCCGGGCAAAGCCGACCTCGTCGCGCCAGGGGCTGGCCTCGAACTCGGGGCGCAAGT